>Ga0079301_1000072_pt1 | contig 48278 bp, 40 predicted proteins | sample Wag4_2014_7_11_3_FD_74797 | JGI IMG/M metagenome (GOLD analysis project Ga0079301, IMG submission 74797) | Fresh water mixed with fracking chemicals microbial communities from Ohio, USA - Utica-2 Time Series FC 2014_7_11 | ecosystem: Engineered > Industrial production > Chemical products > Input... | reverse complement strand
GAAGCGGAGCAGCTCTATGCGGTGCACTGTGTGCAGTGCCACGGTGTGTCGGGGGATGGACAAGGCACAACCAAGTTGGATCGTCCAGCACGCAGCTTCAAGGACGGTGGGTTCTCCTTCGGCAACACCAAGGAAGCACTGTCGAAGACCATCGCGTACGGCATTCCGGGCTCGCAGATGCCTGCTTTTGAGTCCGCGCTGAAGGCCGAAGAGCGTGCGTTGCTTGCAGACTATGTGCTGAGCTTTGCACCGGAGAGTGCCCGTGCGCCAGTTGCACGCGGCACCGAGTTGCCGCTCCTCGACAAGCCGCTGGCTGTGCGCGGTAAGTTGCCCGCCATTGAAGGGCATGCACCCTTGCGTGTGCGAGGGTTGTTACTGGGCGATCCCTCGGGCCTTAGCTTCGAGTACGACGCGGCGGATGTGCGTTTGGTAGCCGTGCGACGCGGGTCCTTCGTCGATCGTCGCGACTGGGAGAATCGCGGTGGTGATGCCTTGCGCCCTCTAGGTCGCATCGTCAGCTTGCGCGATCTGAGCTCGGCTGCATGGCTGGCTGTGGGGACGGATGGCGTGAGCTCGTTGTTGAGCGCCCAGCTCACGAGCACGCATGTGGATGGTGCTCATCCCAAGCTCGTGTACCGCTTGCGCGATGAGCGTGGTGTGCAGGTGGCGACCGTTACCGAGACGGTGGCCAGCTGCAGTGTGGGCGCTGGTGCAGGCTTTGTGCGCCGCTTGTGGCTGGAGGCTAGTCAGTCGGTGCAGGTGTCGGTGCTTGTGTCAAGTTCGCAGGCTCGCACCGTCGTCGAGGCGCGGCGTCATGGGTACTTGACGCGCGCGGGCGATACCCCCGAGGCTTCCGGAGAGATGCTGGTGGCTCGTGGCTGCGATGCCGACGAAGTGCTCACCCAGCGCGAGGGTGCGCTTAGAGTTCCCGTGCGGGTGAGCCCTGCTCGTCCGCGTTTGCTGGCTGTAGAGACCTATCCTTTGGCGGTCGTCAATGCGCTGGCCTCGCAGTCGCTGGCGGAGGAATGCCCGTGATCTCCATGCTGCTTGTGTCCGCGCTGGTTGCGCAAGATCCTCAGTTAGAGGCTCGTTACTACACGGTCGAGCACTTCCCTCTGCCTGAGGAGTGTGTCATGGAGGTGGGGGGCATGGGCTTCCTTCCCAATGGCTCCTTGATGGTCTCGACTCGACGCGGTCAGGTGTGGCGAGTGGATGGTGTGCTGGCGGATGACCCCGGCACCGTTCGAGCCACGCTCTTCGCTGAGGGGCTCTGGGAGGGCATGGGCTTGGCCACCATTGGCGAGCGCGTGTTTGTCTTGCAGCGCTCGGAGTTGTCGGAATTACTTGACAGCGATGGTGATGGGCGTTGCGATCAAGTGCGCACCGTGTGCGATGATTGGGGGGTCTCGGAGAACTACCATGAGTTCGCCTTTGGCTTGCCGGTGGATCGCGACGGCAACTTCTGGATCTCGCTGAACCTCGGCTTCACGGATCCCAAGTGGTGGCACGGGCGTTCACTTGCGCCGTACCGCGGTTGGGTGGCTCGCATCGGAGCAGACGGTGTGATGGAGCCGTGGGCCACGGGCTTCCGTAGTCCTGCGGGCATCGGCTTCGGTCCGAAGGACACTCTGCTCGTGACCGACAACCAAGGTGACTGGGTACCTGTGTGCCCTTTGATTGTCGTGGAAAAGGGCGGTTTCCATGGTGCGCCTGCAGGGCTCGAGTGGCGCAAGGACTTTGCAGCCACGCGCACGGTCCCGAGCATCACCTCACCGGTGGATGTGCCTCGTGTGCGGCCAGCCCTGTGGATGCCGTACAAGTGGACGCGTTCTACCGGCAACATGGTCATGGCCCCCAAGGGCTTTGCTCCCTTTGGCGAGCAAGTAGTTCTAGCGGAGCTCACCAACGGCATGGTGCTGCGTGCAGACCTTGAGCAGGTTCAGGATGTATGGCAAGGCGCCGTCTTTGTCCTGCGCACGAATGTAGGCTCGGCTGTGCGCGCGTTGTTCGCGGATGAGCGCACCCTGTTGCTGGGGCTGACCAATCGCGGTTGGGGTGGCTTGCCGCCCGGCCATGGTTTGGCGCGTGTGCGGCGCACCGCGGAAACGCCGCTCGAAATCATCAAGGTGGCGGCGCAAGAGGATGGCTTTGCCTTGGCGTTCAATGCCCCCCTCGCTGCAGCGGTGCAGCCGTCGCAGGTCTCGCTGGAGCTGTACCGCTACGATTGGTTCTGGGAGTACGGGTCACCCGAGCGTGACACGCACCGCGTGGACGTCACCCAGGTTGAGTGCAGCGAGGATCGCACTCGTGTGCGCATTCGCGCACCTGAAATCGTACCTGGTTGGGTGGCGCGCGTGGTGCTGTCGGATGTGCGCGCCAGCGATGGGCGTCCTTTGCTGCATGACGAGTTCGCGTACACGATCAACGAACTGCCTGGTCGACCGAAGAGCGGAATGCCTGTCGCTCGTACCGCCCCGCCGCCTACCCCTAAGGAGTCGCGTGATGAAGGTTGGTTGCGCCTGACATGGAGTGATGCCACGCAGATGTTTGACACGGGTGGCTTCCGCTTGGTGCATGCCGAGCTTGCGCCTGAGAACCCATCCCTTTTCGCTGTGAAGGACGGATGGAACGCCTTGGTCAACACCGATGAGCCACGCTTGGCTTCGTATGCTTCCAAGGCCTCCTTTGGCGATGGTGTCTACAAAGTAGATGTCATGCTGCCCAAGGATGGTGCAGTGCAGGTGCGCGTGATGGAGCGCTATGCGATGGAGCTACGGGCTCCCGTAGATCTCGCGCGCTCGTCAATGTGGTCATTCGGAGCGCTACCAGCTCATGGCGCGACAGCTTTGCGTAAGCCGGCGTTGGCTACTTGGCGAGGGCTTGGTCAATGGCATGAAGTCACGCTGGACTTCCGTGCTCCACGCTTTGATGCGTCCGGTAAGAAGGTGCAGAACGCTCGGTTTGTGCGCGTGCTCATCGACGATGTGTTGGTGCACGAGAATGTGGAACTTGAGCAGCCGACCTCAGGCGCACCGCAAGCAGAGGTGGCCCGCGCACCGTTTGCTGTGGTGCCGCTGACGGCTCCCATTGGCATCGCGGACATTCAGGTGCAGTCACTCGATGTGCAACGCCCCACAGGCGTAGACCTACTCGCTGGGCACGAAGGGGAGAGCACTGACGCTGCGCCTCAAGCGAGTTGTGAAGATGGCGTACTGCGCACCAAGGGCGCGCGCGGGGTGTTCCAGATTGCAGACACTACGCCCAACGAGTTGCGTCTGCGTGCCAAGTTGAACCAAGGCGGCTGGGCTAACTTGTGGTTGCGACGCGCTCAGTCAGAAGCAGGTGTTCTGACCGGCCGGGCGATTCGCCTCGCTAACTCGCATCCCGAACCAGGTCGCACGGGCTCCATCATGGGCCGGACGATGATCAAGGTTGATCTCTTGCCGGATGATACTTGGTTTGACTTGCGCGTGCGCCTGACAGATGAGGCCGGAGGTGTGCGTACCAAGGTTTGGGTCAACGATGCTTTGGTGCAAGATGATCTGGATCCGGTGCCGATGCCCATGGGCGCCTTGGTGCTGGAGCACGGATCCGAAGGTACCTTGCTGGAAGTCCAAGACTTCCACGCCCTCGACAACTAGTGAGCTACGCTGAGCTGCGCATGGCGAGCGCCGTGCGCCGTTCTAAACTGTGGCTGCTTTCGGTGCGCAGGTGAGTGCTTGGAAGCACACGCTTGCGAGCCATTGGTTGGTTTGTTTTGGAGGATTGGCCATGCAACGTTTAGTGACTGCGCTTCTATCTATGATCGCGCTTTCGGCCGTCGCTTTGTCCGGAACTGCGCAGGCGGGCGGTAATTCCGGCTCGTCGATCGACCGCCCCGGCAGCCTGTTGGTGTTCCCGTACTTCAGCAATGCTGGAGCGAGCAACACCTTCATCACAGTTACGAACACCAATTCCGATGCCCTTGGCACCGTGGATGTCGAGTTCGTCTACATCAACGGGCAGGATTGCCTGGAGTTCAATCGCACGCGTCGCTTGACACCCAATGACACCATCACCGTTGCAAGTAAACTTGACAATCCCGATGACGAGCGTGGGTATGTCTATGTGTATGCCAAAAGCCCGCTGACCGGAGCCGCCATTTCTTGGAACTGGCTAGAAGGTGACTCCATCATTGCTTCAGCCAGCGATTTGCTTCTGACCAATGTCGCACCCGTGGCGTACGCCGCCGTGGCACCTCAAGGCACTCCCACGGATGTTGACTCGGATGGCATCCGTGACATGAATGGCATCGAGTACTCTAGCAATCCCGATGAGCTGCATGTCCCGCGCTTCATCGCCACCGCGGGATCGAGCCTGATCTTCCTTGGCCTGACTGGTGCTAGCTTCACAACGGTTGTGAACTACATCGCGTACAATGACAATGAGGAAGCCTTCTCTGGTCAGGTGACCTTTGACTGCTGGGATATTCGGCGTCTGAACGCGATCTCGGGTATTTTCACGGACAGCTTCTTGGAGAGCACCAATCACGATCTGAACGAGGCAGGTGTGCTGGGGAAGGAAACGGGCTGGATCCGCTTGAATAGCGTCATGGCCTACTCGACTGCAGCGCAAAGGCTGAACCCAGCCTTCTTGGTGGTGCGCGTGGACTCCTCGCTCTACGCGACGTTGCCCTACGGTTTGGGTGAAAATCGCAATGGCGATCTGCTGGTGCTCGGTCCGTTCCCGGACACCAACTGAGCAACATGCCTCGACGATAGTCAGCGCGCTTGGTCGCGCCAGCGATCCAAGGCAACGGCGATCAAGATGATGGCGCCGACCAGCACCTTTTGGAGTGGGTCGGCGACCTCTGCATAGACGCAAGCACTGCGCAGGGAGGTCATCAACAAGGCGCCCAGCAATGACCCTGCGATGCTGCCGCGGCCGCCGGACAGCGAACCACCTCCGAGCACCACAGCGGCAATGACATCGAGCTCATAGCCTACGGCAGAACTAGGGTTGCCCTGAGCGCTTAAGTTGTTGAACTCAAGTACACCGGCGAGGGCTGCAAAGAGGCCCATCAGCGCGTAGACAGCGATCTTTGTGCTGGTAATGGGCACGCCGCACAAGCTGGCAGCGGCTTCGTTCGAGCCAATCGCGTAGATGCGGCGACCGAAGATGGTGTAGCGCAAGACGCCGGCGAGCAGGATGGCCAAGGCGAGCACCCAGAGGACGCCGCTTGCCACGGGGAACCGAGCGTCCGCGCTGGGCGTGTCAAGTAAAGTGGACAACCAATCCGGTGCCTCGGCGGAGATCTTCTTTTGCTCTGACACCGCTTCCGCTGCGCCACGCCAAGCCAACATGGTGCCGAGTGTCGCGATGAAGGGCACCAAGCGCCCCCAAGTCACCAAAACACCGTGCAGGGCTCCTGCGCATAGTCCCACGCCGACGGTGAGTAACAACGCGGCTACAGGGCTATGGCCTACAGACAAGCTCTTGGCCATGACCACCGAGCACAGCGCCAAGAGCGAGCCTACAGCCAAGTCGATGCCGCCTGCAGCGATGACGAGCGTCATGCCGAGTGCACCGGTCGCCACGATGGCTGTTTGCTTCAACACCAGCGCCAAGCGGGCAGTTGAGGCAAACGATGCATCAGGTTTGTGCACCCAGCCCCACACTACGGCTGCGGTGATGACGAGAAGCAGGCCGAGTAGGGGCGCCAAAACAGGGCTGGATTGGCGCCAGATGGATCTCGTAGGACTATTGCTCATAGCTACTCCACGGCTCCTCTCGCATGCCTCGGGCCCCAGCTGCACAGGCGAGAATCGAATCGGCGTCCCACTCATGTGTAGGGCGGATATCCACAATGGAACCGCGCGACAAGACTGCGATGCGGTCACACCATTGCAGGAGCTCGTTGGTGTCCGAGCTGGCGACGAGCACACCGTATCCTTGCGCGGCCTTGCTGCGTACGGCTTGGTAGATGTCGCTCTTGGCAGCTACATCGATGCCACGGGTAGGGTCATCGAGCAGCCAAAGTTTGGCTTGCATGTGCAGCAATCGGGCTAGGGCCAGTTTCTGTTGATTGCCGCCGGAGAGTGTCTGGGCTCCCGCGTGAAGCGAGGCGAGCTTCGCACCCACCATGGCCGAGTAGGTGCGCACGGCTTGCTGGCGAGGTCCGCTACGCAGCACGCCCGCCACAGCCTCTTGTTCCGGGCGACTGAGGGTTACTTCGTCGATGATGGGGATCGTCAAGCACAAGCCATCGCGCTTGCGGTCTTCAGCAACCAAACCTAGTCCATGGTGTGCGGAATGGTGGGGGTCGCGGGCAACCACTTGGCCATTCAACACCGCGCTGCCTTGATCATGCGGTAGCGCACCGACGATGGCGCGTAACAACCTCGATCGTCCACTGCCTACGAGTCCGGCTAATCCGACGATCTCGCCCTGGTGCACTGTCAAGTTGACTGGCTGACGAAAGTGCCGGGGACGGAAGTCACGCAACACGAGCAGCTCTTTGGATGTACTGCTGCTGCGTGCCTCAAAAACCCCCTGCAAAGTTCGCCCGCTCATGTCGTGCACCAACTGATCGGCGCTCACGCCGCGCACATGCCGCGCCACCACTGCACCGTCACGCAGCACCGTCAGGTCATCGGCGACACGGAGCACTTCGTCAAGGTGGTGGCCAATCCACACCAAGGCCAAGTCCTGTGCACGCAGTGCGTCCACGAGGTTCAGCAAACTCTGCTTGTCGTGATGCTCCAAAGAGCTTGTAGGCTCATCCAGCAACAGCACGCGTACATCACTGGCAAGGGCACGGGCGAGTTCCACTACTTGTTGCAAGGCAGTTGGTAGCTCGCCGGCTAATTGCTGCAGTGGCAAATCCGAGCGCCCTAGGCGTTGTAGGGCAGTGCGAGCACGCGCGTGATCGCGTGCCTGTTGAAGCACACCGAACCGTCGTGTCTCACTGCCTAGGACGATATTGGCTGCCACAGACAGATGCGGCGCAATCGACAACTCTTGGTGAATCATCGCCACGCCCACTGCGCGTGCTTGCGCCGGATTACGCGGTGCATATGGCTCGCCTTCAAGCGTTAAGACACCCTCGTCGGCCTTGTCCACTCCAGCCAGAATGCGAGCCAGGGTCGATTTACCCGCGCCATTGGCGCCCACCAAGGCATGCACCCGCCCTGCCTGCAATGCCACATCCACACCTCGCAGCGCGGTCACTGCGCCGAAGCGGCGCACCACACTACTTGCGCGCAACATGACACTCATCGTCTTGCGGAAGAGGCACTACGGCTGCTCGAGGGGGAATAGGAGCGCACGAATCTCTGGTGTGTCCATGTTGGCCGGTGTCGCCAAGGCTTGACGCGTGCGTACACGCCGCTCCACGGGTTTGCCGTTCAACACCGCGTGCATTGTCTTAACCGATTCATACCCCATGCCTACCGGGTCTTGCACCACGGTACCTTCGAGTAGCTGCTTCTTGAGACCCGCGACAATCTTGGTGCCCGAGTCAAAGCCCAAGACCGTCAAGCGCGCCTCTAGCTTGCGTGTGTCGCGCTCGAGGACGGTAAGAAAACCGGACGTACACGGTTCATTCGAGCAGAAGACGCCGTCTAACTCGCCACCGATCGTGGCCAAGACGGACTCGGCCACTTCGACCGCCTTAGACTCGTCGGGGCCACCGTAGCGATCGCTCAACACCACGCGGATGTCGGGCCATTGTTGGATCTCCTCCAAGAACGCGCGCTCGCGTTGCTCGGTACTCTCGCTGCCGACCATGTAGGGGAAGACCCACACACGGCCCTTGCCACCGAGTAATCGCGCCATCTCCCGCGCGGCCAAACGGCCGCCTTCGGCATTGTCGGTGGCGACATAGGAAGCATAGGGTGCGCTGTCATCCGCGAGGCCTGAGTCAAAGAGCACCACCGGCGTCCCGCCCGCCACGGCGTTACGCACCGGCTTGACGAGCGCCTTCGCATCCAAGGGTGACAGCAAGATCCCGCTGTAGCGCTCAGCCAGGAAGGTCTCTAGAACCGCGATTTGAGCACCCGCATCGCCTTCGCCCGCCGGTCCTTTCCAAACGATCTCTAGATCGTTCAGCTCGGCATCGGCACGACGCGCACCTCTCTCGACCGACTTCCAGAACTCATGCACCGTACCTTTGGGGATCATCGCCACCTTGTAGGTCTTGGAGCCAGAAGTGGTGCTTCCTTGCGGCGCCGTGTCGGGCGTGCAGGCAGCGAGCAGGACGACGGGCAGTGCGAGAGCGTGGAGGGCGTGGTGCATGGGTGTGTGCAGTCAGGGGCTGCGAAACAGGACCTCATCCTAGCTGGATGACCTATCGCACGGCTATCCTCGTCCTGTGATGTCAACGCCTTCGGACAAGGATCTACCGCAACGCAAGGTCGCCTTGCTGGTGACCTGCTTGGTGGACCAGTTGGCACCCGAGGTGGGCATCGCCACGGTCCGTCTGTTGCGACGACGCGGCGTGCAGGTGGAGTTCCCGCACTTGCAGACCTGTTGTGGTCAAGCCGCATGGAATAGTGGCTTGGCTGATGAGGCGCGTGTGCTTGCCGAACGCACCATTGAGATTTTTGAGCCCTACGATGCCGTGGTTGCGCCCTCTGGTTCCTGCATGGGGATGCTGCACCACGGCTATGAACAGATCTTCCGCGATGACGAGGTGTGGCTGGCGCGTGCCCGCGCGCTGGCGACCAAGAGCTTTGAATTGTCGCAGTACTTGGTGCGCGTGCTAGGTGTCCCTGCGGCCGAGGCTCAAGCGTCACAACCGACGCAGACGGTTACCTACCATCCGTCCTGCCATGCGACACGCATTCTTGGGGTGGCTGATGAACCTGTACAGGTGCTGCGCGCTCTTGGCGCGTTGCAGCTAGTGCCGCTATCTCGAGCAGAAGACTGTTGCGGCTTTGGTGGGACTTTCTGCGCCAAGTTGGCGGACCTATCAAGTGCCATCGTCGCGACCAAAGTTGAGCACATTGCCGCCACCGGTGCGCAGTGTGTGGTCTCCACCGACGCGGGTTGCTTGTTGAACATCCGCAGCGCCTGTGAGCACCGCGGTTTGCCTGTGCAGGTGTTGCACTTGGCGCAAGTTGTAGATCGGGAAGATGCGGCCCAACGATGAGCGCTCACAGCCTCAAGGATGACTTCCTCGATCGAGCGCAACACGCCTTGGGGCAAGATTTCTTGCGTAGAGCCGTGCGCAAGACGACCGACAGACTGCGCGATGGGCGTGCGCAAGCTGTCAAGGAAGCTGGTCAGTTCGACGCTTGGCGCACCGCGCTCTCCGATGCTCGGCGTCGTGCCATTGGTCGCTTGGATGCCGTCCTGCGCGTCTTTGTGGAGCGGGCGAGTGCGCATGGTGTACAGGTGCATTTTGCTGCGGATGCAGCCGAGGCGTGCGCCATCGTCGTGGAGCTAGCGCGTGCCAAAGGTGCGCGACTGGCTGCCAAGGGCAAGTCGATGCTCTCCGAGGAGATTGAACTCAACCAGGCCTTGGAAGCGGCTTGTGTAGAGGCGCTAGAGACCGACTTGGGCGAGTGGATCATCCAGCTGGCTGGCGAGCGGCCTTCGCACATCATCCTGCCTGTTGTGCACAAGCCGCGTGCGGAGATCCGTGAGTTGTTCGAGCAGCACGGAGGCGTCAGCTTGAGCGATGAGACCAAGGTCCTCGCTGGCTATGCTCGCGATCGCTTGCGTGCTGAGTTCCTGCGCGCGGAGCTTGGCATCACAGGCTGCAACATGGCGATTGCGGAGACGGGTGCTGTGGCGCTGTTTTCGAATGAAGGCAATGGTCGGATGGTGTCCACCCTGCCCAAGACCCACATCGCGTTGATGGGACTCGAGCGTATCGTCGAGACGCGTGCCGATTTTGCGGACCTGATGCGCCTTTTGCCGCGCAGTGCGACCGGACAACGCATCACTACCTATGTGAATGTGTTGCATGGGCCCAAACGCTCGGCCGAGCTTGATGGCCCCGAGGAGCTGCATGTGGTCATTGTGGATGCAGGTCGGACTCAACAACTAGCCGACCGTGACTATCGCGAGGCGCTAGCGTGCATTCGCTGTGGCGCGTGCCTTAATGCTTGTCCCGTGTACAGTACGGTGGGCGGGCATGCGTATGGGACGGTCTACCCTGGTCCTATCGGGGCCGTGATTGAGCCCTTGTATGCCCGCGATGATGAGCGTCGTGCTGAGTTGGCGAATGCATCGACACTGTGCGGGGCCTGTCACGAGGCTTGTCCTGTGCGTATCCCGCTGCATGACATGTTGGTCAGTCTGCGACAAGCCAATGCGCGCCAAGGGCGCGGTGACCGTACTGAGTTGACCCTGCAGCGCGTAGCGGCACGCGCCATGGCCGTTCCATTCGTGTATGCGCATGGGGCGGCGGTTGCTCGTTGGTTTGGGCGCTTCGTGTCAAGCAACGGTGCTTGGCCACGCTTCGTGCTGCACCACACGCCTGTGTTGCACGCAATGGCACGCCAGCGAGTGCTTCCGGAACCGCCTGCACGCGCGTTCCGCGATCAATGGGCTGACTTGGTGCGCGACGAGAGGCGAGGAGCGGATGGACGCTGAGTCATTCTACGCGCGCATTGCTACTGCCTTGGGCGGGCCATCGCCGGCGCTGCATTTGCCACCACCGCGCGCACGAGCTCTTCCCGCTACGGTAAGTGTGCCTCAACGCCGTGTATGGGCGGCAGCTGCTGCGGAACGCTTACGGAGCGTTGGAGGCAGCGCGGAAGTCGTACTGCGCTCCAACCTTGCGCAGCGGGTGCAGGAGTTGATTGGCGAATCCTCTGTGGTGCGCGTCGCGGAGCACCTGTTGCCCTCCGAGATCTTACCAGTGCTTGCCCACGCGACTGTGTGCTCGATCGTCGAGCCCGTTGCATGGCGTGAGGCATGCGCCGCCGCGACATGGGGCGTGACCGACGCGAATGCGTGGATTGCTGAGACGGGATCGGTGCTGCTGTGCGCGCAGCGTGATCGGCCGCGCGCCACAAGCCTCTTGCCTCGGCATCACTTGGTCGTTGTGCCTATGGATCGGGTGATCGCGAGTCTAGACGAGGCCTTGGACGCGATGGCGGACACTCCTAGCCAGTGGCTACTCGTGACAGGCCCGAGCCGGACCAGTGACATCGAGAACGACCTAACCATCGGTGTGCACGGACCTGCTGTGCTGCATGTGCTGGTTGTGGATGAGGAGACAGCATGATGGACACTCTCTTTCGTTTGGACGGCAAAGTTGCGGTGGTTACTGGCGCTGGCTCTGGTATCGGCGAGGCCATCAGCGTGTTGTACGCTGCGCGTGGAGCGCGAGTCGTGCTCGTCGACCTTGATGTGACTGCCGCGCAAGCCGTGGCCCAGCGGATCATTGCTAGCGGCGGAGACGCGTGGGCCTTGCAGTGCGATGTAGCTCAAGAAGCATCCGTGCAGGCCATGGTTCAGAGTGTGCGCCAGCGTCATGCTCACATCGGCATCTTGGTCAACAACGCTGGTGTGGCGCATGTGGGGAATGCGCTGACGACTACTTCGGCCGACTTTGAGCGCTTGTTCCGCGTGAATGTGCTGGGGGTTCATCACTGCACGCAAGCTGTGCTGCCCTCGATGATTGAACACGGCGGCGGCTCCATCGTGAACCTTGCTTCCATCGCTTCGTTCATCGCGCTCAAGGACCGTTGGGCGTACTCGATGACGAAGGGTGCTGTGCTAGCTATGACACGCGCGACAGCACTCGACTTTGTTGAACAGAAAGTGCGCTGTAACTGCGTCGCGCCTGCACGCATCCATACGCCTTTTGTCGATGGTTTCGTCGCGAAGAACTACCCTGGTCGCGAGGACGAGATCAAAGCATCCCTCGCCAAGTACCAACCTGTAGGTCGCATGGGTACGCCACTCGAGGTTGCGCAGCTGTGCCTCTATCTGGCCAGTGACGAAGCCTCGTTCGTAACTGGTGCCGCCTATCCCATTGATGGCGGCGTGATGATGCAGTGAGCCGCAATGTGGGTATGAGTGCTTGCCCGACAAGCCCGCTCTGTGCGATCCTCTTGACATGAAGCTCGTCAGATTTGGGCCGGTAGGAAACGAGGCACCCGGAGTTCTTTTGGAGGACGGTACGCGCATTGATTGCCGTGCAGTCGCACAGGATTGGAACGAGGCGTTTTTTGCCCAGAACGGCCTCGAGCGCTTGGCGGCATGGTTGCAGGTGAACGCGGCTACAGCGCCGCGCGTGCCGGCAGATGCGCGCTGGGCGGCCTGCGTGGCGCGCCCCAGCAAGATCATCTGCATCGGGCTCAACTTTGTGGATCACGCCAAGGAGACCGGCAAGGACATCCCGAGCGAACCCGTGATCTTCTTCAAAGCGACCACTGCTTTGTGTGGCCCGAATGATGATGTGCACATCCCGATCGGCGGCACCAAGCTCGACTGGGAAGTGGAACTAGCCTTCGTCATCGGCAAAGAGGCACGCCATGTGCCGCTCGACAAGGCCTTGACCTATGTAGCTGGGTATTCGTTGCACAACGACTATTCAGAGCGCGCGTTCCAGTTGGAACACGGCGGGCAATGGGTCAAAGGCAAGAGTTGCGACACTTTTGCTCCTCTGGGGCCTTACATGGCGACGCGGGATGAGGTCCCTGATCCTCAGAATCTCGCTATGAAGTTGGAGGTCAATGGAGTGCTGCGCCAGAACGGCCACTCCAAGAACATGGTGTTCGGTGTCGCGCACCTAGTTGCGTACTTGTCGCGCTACATGACGCTCTTGCCGGGTGATGTCGTCTCCACCGGCACGCCTGCTGGTGTGGGCTTGGGGTTCAATCCCCCGATTTACTTGCGCGAAGGTGATGTCGTGTCGTTGTCTATCGACAAGCTCGGCGCGTCGCGTCAGCGGGTGGTGCAGGAGCGCTGAGCGTGCGACGCTTCGGCCAGAGAGTCGGCATTCGCCCCGAATGCCTAGCCGAGTACAAGCGCCATCACGCGGCTATCTGGCCAGAGATTGCCGCGGCCATTCAGGATGCTGGTATTCGCAACTACTCGATCTTTGCGTGTGGCACACAGCTCTTCGGGTACTTCGAGTACGAAGGCCCCGACGAGGAGTATGTCGCCCGTATGGAGCGCTTGGCGAGCGCTCCACGCATGCGTGAGTGGTGGGACTTGATGGAGCCTATGCAGGTGCCCGACCCCCAGCGTGCGCGCGGTACTTGGTGGACCGACATGGAAGAAGTGTTCCATCTTGACTGAGTCGTTCCTGCAACAGCGCTGGCCCTTGCCTTCGGCCCCTTTGCCGGTGGGATTGATCGGTGCCGGTGGTATTGCGCGCACGGCGCACCTACCGGCGTATACCAAGATCGGTGTGGATGTGGCTTCGGTCTATGACCTAGATGGCGCGGTCGCGCGCAAGCTCGCGCGTGACTTTGGCATCGCAGAAGTCTGCAGCAGCTTGGAGGCTCTTTGTGAGCGCGAATACGCCATCTACGATGTGGCTGTACCAGCGACTGCCCAGGCTGCGGTCCTGCGCGCTCTGCCGGATGGATGTGCGGTGTTGCTGCAGAAGCCGCTGGGCCAGAACCTAGCAGAGGCTCAGGAGCTCGCCACGCTTGCGCAACGCAAAGGGCTCGTGGTCGCCGTCAATCTACAGCTGCGCTTTGCGCCCAATGTGCTCGCACTCAAAGCGCTCTTGGCGCGCGGTGTGCTCGGCGTCATCCACGATGTAGAGGTGCGCACCAACACATGGACTCCGTGGAGCACATGGAGCTTTTTAGCCGGCATTCCGCGCATGGAACTGCTCTATCACTCAATTCATGCCTTGGATCTAGTGCGCGAGCTACTGGGCGAGCCGCTTGGTGTGCACTGCTATGCCGATCGAGACCCTGCGTTTCCCGACCATGCGGATACCCGCAGTGACACGCTGTTGATGTACGAAGGCGCGCGCGCTTCGGTGCGCACGCTGCACAGCCGTCGGAATTTGGGCCGTCATGCGATGTCGCAGATCCAAGTTTCTGGCTCGAACGGCACCGCGGTACTAAAGACCGGTGTCAATTTGGCTTACCCCAGTGGGGAGCCAGACTCCTTGTGGGTACAAACCGGACGCTCGGCCGGTTCCGAGATTCCACTGCGAGGCAACTGGTTCATCGAAGCCTTCGAAGGACCGATGTCCAATCTGCAACGCTTTGTCTGTGGTGAAGATGAGAGTCTCGTCTCGTCACTGGCCGACGCACTGCATACCATGGCCTTGCTGGAAGCGTGCTACCGCTCATCTGGTTCGCGCCCCACGCCGATCCCTTCAACAGTGCGGCGCGTGCGTCGCCCGTCCTGAACCACCTCGTTTGCCACACGACTCATGAGCCTGAAGATCACCAAGGTTGAGACCATCTTGCTGCGCGTTCCGTTGCAGCAGCGCACCATCACCGACTCGCAGAGCAAGGTGGATGAGGTCGAGTTCCTGCAAGTCATTCTGCATACCGATGGTGGCATCACTGGGTATGGCATGAATTGGAGCTACACGACGGGCTTGAAGGCTGCGCAGGTGATGGTTGACGAGAACTACGCGCCGCATCTCGTGGGGACGGATGCCTTCTTGCGCAAAGAGACCATGCGCAAGCTGTTCTTCACCAACCACTTCGTTGGACGTGTCGGAGCCGCCCGCGTGGGGTTGGCAGCTGTGGAGTTCGCGCTGTGGGACATTGCGTGCAAGGCTGCAGGCGTACCGCTGTGGAAGCATCTAGGTGCGTGCCGCACGAAGGTGAAGGCCTACTCCACGGATGGTGGCTGGTTGACTTGGAGTGTCGATGACCTGATTCGCGACGCGCAGGCCCTGATTGCGCGTGGCTTCGATGCCGTCAAGATCAAGCTTGGTCGGCCTGACCCACGCGAAGACTTGGCACGCATCGCGGCTGTACGCAAGAGCGTTGGCCCCACGATCGAAATCATGACGGATGTCAATTGCGCTTGGCGTTTGCCGACCGCAATCCAATGGGGCTCGCGCTTGGCCGAGCATGATGTGTATTGGCTCGAAGAGCCCATGTGGCCTGAGGATGTCAAGGCCCATGCGGAGCTGGCTCGCTCGATCACCACTCCCGTTGCTGTAGGCGAGACGATCTACACCAAGGAAGCCTTCCGCGATTACATCGAATCTCGCGGGGCGCGCATTGTGCAGGCTGATGCCACCAAACTTGCTGGCATTGACGAGTGGTTGCAGGTCGCGGCCCTTGCCGATTGCCATGGTGTGCCCGTGGTGCCACACACCAACGTGCAGCAGAAGCTGCATGTGCAGCTGGCGGCTGCGACGCCGAACGCCATCCTCGTGGAGAACTGCTACGAGTCCATCCAAGACATCTGGGAAGAGCCCATCAAGGTGGTGGATGGGCATTACCCGCTGCCGCAAGAACCTGGCGTCGGCCTCAAGCTCACTAAGCAGACCATTGATCGCTGTCGCATCGGATGATCGACGCGCACATCCATCTGTGGCGGTACTCGCCTCAGACACATGGCTGGATCGATGCTCACATGCAGGTGCTGCGGCGTCACTTTGAGCCGCAGGATCTGGAGCAAGTCTGCGCGCGTGTGGGGGTGCAGGGTGTAGTCGCGGTGCAAGCGGCGCAGACTTTGGCCGAGAACGACTACCTCCTTGCCTGTGCCGCGCAGTGTGCGTTGATCCGAGGTGTGGTGGGGTGGGTGGACTTGCGTGCACCGAATGTGGCTGCACAGTTAGAGGCACTCACCCAGTCACCGTTGGTGTGCGGTGTCCGGCACATCGTGCAGGACGAGCCCGATGAGAACTTTCTGCTCGGTGCCGAGTTTGGTCGCGGGATTGCAAGCTTGGCCAAACACCAGCTGGTGTACGACCTGTTGGTCTATGCACGCCAGCTACCTCAAGCTCTGCGCTTTGTGGATCGGTTTCCCAACCAAGTGTTCGTGCTCGATCACTTGGGCAAGCCCCAATTGCGTACCAATGAATGGGAGCCTTGGATGGGCTTGTTGCGACAGCTCGCCGAACGCCCCAATGTGTACGCCAAACTCTCCGGTTTAGTCACGGAAGACTCTCGCCCTGCGTGGTCCCGCGAGCGTGTCGCACAGGCGATCGATCACGCCCTAGATTGCTTTGGCCCTCAACGCTTGATGGTAGGCAGCGATTGGCCCGTGTGTCTGCTGGCCGAACCGTACGAAGGGGTGTGGGCGCACGCGCGCTCCCGCTTAGCGGCCTTGAGTCCCACAGATCGTGCCGCGGTAGAACAAGACACTGCTGTTCGGGTCTATCGATTGGACGGGTCACGCGTGCATGCTGTAGCCTCGCGTAGGTGAGAACTCTGCCCACTCTTGTATCGGTCGTGAGCCTGATCGGCTCTGTACATGCGGAAGTCGCTCTGGATGCCATGTGGCGCAACGGCATGGTTGTGCAACGCGACACCACCGTTGTGCTCACGGGCACTTGTAGTCCCGAAGAAGATGTGTACATCAAGGCTAGTTGGGGCGACGCAGCGCAAGTGAAAGGCACTGCTGAGGGGCATTTTGCGCTCGAACTTCGCACCGATTGGGCCGCGGGCGAAGGCCCGCATGAGTTGGTGGTGCGCGGGAGCACGAATGAGTTCATGCTTACCGATGTGTATCTGGGAGATGTGTGGATTGCTTCAGGGCAATCCAACATGGAGATGCCCGTTGGCTATCTACACGATGGATATAGCGGTGTGTTGAATTGGGAAGAAGAATTGACACGCGCTTCGTCGCCATTCGTGCGTGTGTACACGGTAGAGAATGCCGTTGCGGACGCGCCGCAACGCACTGTCAAGGGAGCTTGGGCCACAGCGACCCCCGAGAGCATCCGTACGTTCAGTGCCACGGCTTGGTACTTCGCTCGGCGGGTACACGAGGACACGCAGGTTCCCATCGGGATCATTGCGACAGACTGGGGTGGTACGCCGATTGAGTCTTGGATGAGTGCCGAGGCATTGCACGGTGCGGGTGAGTTTGTGGAGCAAGTAGCGCTGTTGCAGGAGCGAGCCTCAGATCCGGCTGCGCATGCGACCCGCGAGCAGCGGCGGGTGGACGAATGGCGAGCCGCTTTTGATCGTGCTGAACTGGGTGTCAAGCAGGCTTGGCAGTCACCTGCCTTCGATGACAGCTCGTGGCGTGAGGTGCAGGTGCCTGCGCCCTTGCCGCTGCAGTGGGGGGCACACGATGGCTCGGTCTGGCTGCGTCGTCGTGTGACCATTCCGGCTGCGTGGGCTGGGACGCCGCTACGGATCGAATTCGGTGCGGTGGATGACTGTGACACGACTTGGTGGAACGGCGAGCGCGTCGGGGAGACCATGGGAGCAGGTCGTTGGAATGAACCGCGCCGCTACAGCGTGCCCGGCGAGTCCGTGGAGGCAGGGGCTGCGGTTCTGGCTGTGCGTGTGCTGGACTTCAGCGGTGCTGCCGGCATCACAGGCAAGTACTCCGATTGCCGGCTCGTGCACACTCTCTCCGGCGAAGCCATTCCCTTAGGAGGCTTTTGGCGTGTGGCGCTGGGCTCGACGTATGCCGATGTACCCGCCTATCCCGAGCCGCAAGCTACCGGAGCGTGGACGCCCACCGCGCTGTACAACGCCATGATCGCTCCTTTGGCTGGCCTGCGTCCGCGTGGCGCCATCTGGTACCAAGGTGAGTCCAATCGTGGCCGTGCGAGTCAGTACGCCAAGCTCTTCCCGGCACTCGTGCAGGACTGGCGTGCGTTGTTTGGCAAGGAGCTGGCCTTCTACGCGGTGCAGATTGCCCCCTTTGGCTACGGTGGTGACAAGGGCGAGACTGGGGCGCTACGCGAGGCGCAACGCTCCATCTTGGCCCTGCCGCGCACGGGGCTTGTGTCCACCTTGGACCTAGGGGATCCGCGCGACATTCATCCGAAGAACAAGCTCGAAGTGGGCGAGCGCCTCGGACGCATGGCGTTGGTGGATCTGTACGGTTGGCAGCAACAGATGCGCGCTGGTCCAGAACCAGTAGAGTGTGTGCGCAAGCTGGATACTGTGGCTATTCGCTTTGCCAATGCTAGCGGTGGTTTGAAAGCCTTGAAGCTGCCGCTCACTGGCTTTGAAGGACGCACAGCGGATGGCAAGTGGTGGCCTGTGGAGGCGGAGATCGTAGGCGATGAAGTGTCGCTGCATGCCGCCTTGCCTACCCCGATGCAGGCCGTTCGCTATGCCTGGGGCACGCTCGACACAGCTACCTTCGTCAATCAAGAGGGTGTGCCGTCGTGCACCTTTGAAATGGCGGTGCGTCCATGAAGCAGTTAGCGTGCGTAGCCGTTGTGCTTGTAGCTTGTACCAGTCAAGCGCCCTTGACACCCACACCTGCCGCTGAAGCGCCTGCAGCCGGTCGCGCACTAGATTTAGCTGCGGTTGTGGCGGCCTCCGATCAAGCCAGCAAACCGGTTGAGGCGCATCGCCAACTTGCGCGGCTCGCAGGCCAGTGGAGTATCGTCTCAGCAGGTATCGACGAGCAAGGCCGCACCGGGTTGGATGTCTTCGAAGGAACCGCCGAACTGGGCATGATTTTGGGCGGACGCTACTTGCTGTGGCGCGAGACCCAGCAGCTGCCGGGTGGTCCGCGCGAGTCAGTGGGCTTCGTGGCCTACGACAAGATTGCGCGCGAATGGCAATGGTCGATGGCGACCGATCTGTCGACCGGCATCGGCGTGGCGCGTGGCGAGGGGTCGTTAGAAGCTGGCGTGCGCTTTGTGATGGAGTTGGTCGATGCCCAAAGCGGCGCCGTGCTGCGTTCACGCAGTCGTTTCGTGGTCCTGAGTGACAATGAGCTGCTTTTAGAGCGCTTGGGCGCAGCGCCTGATGGCACAGAGCGCACGATGCGTCGTGTGCTGTATCGTCGCCTTATGAAGTGAGCTCGTACTGGCGTCGTTTCAAGCGCCAAGCTCCGAGCAGCACAGCTACGGCAACAATCGAGGCGAGTGTGAGGATGGTCGAGCCCAGCGGCTCCCACGTGGTGGTGCCGTAACCATCGATACGCTGCCACGCATCATCTCCCGTGCCCGCGATCAGACTGCGCAGGTGGTGTTGCAAGGTGAGCAACTGATTGCGGCCAGGCAACTGCGACAAGAAGCCTTCCACTGCGAAGGTGTATCCCAAGCCTACGATCATGGCGTTCTTCACCCACACACCTAAGGCGGCGAAGACAACGGTGTAGACCGCGACTCCGCTGCATGCAGCCAGTACTAACGGTACACGCACTCCATTAGAAATGCCTGCGTCGGAGCCATCCGCGCAACTTGCTGCTGCCACGAGCAGAGCCACGGCAACTGCCGCGCAGACAGCCAGCCACAACACGCTCGTGATCAAGCGTCCATACAGCAACGCAGTGCGCGGGATAGGCCTGATGAACAAGTAGGTGATCGTGCGATCGTCAACTTCCTCGGCTACCACAGCCACTCCCATGAGGAGCGACACCAGCGGCACCGAAACCTGCAGCAAGGCATTCCACCCGAGCATCGTGGTGAGTCCCGACGGCGTGGCTTTGAAGTACGAGCTAGCGACAATCCATGCGATCAAGGAGGGAAGAGCTAACAGGCCTGCGCATGCCCATGCACGCCGTGAGCGCACCAGTGTCCCCAAATGGACGCTGGCAATCACCCAAGCTGCTGTGTGTAACGGGATCACGCGGTACCTCCCATGAGGTAGTCAAACACGGCTTCCAGGCCTTCATCCCGGCTTTCCAGGGAGCCAATGCCTGCCCGAGTGCGCGCGGCGATGCCGGGCAACTCGCGCAGCAGCACATCCGGCGAGCGTGTCTCGACGGTCAGCAACCACGAATCCTTGCTGCCAGAGAACTTGACAGACTCTACCCCATCTACAGTGACCAGCTCGCGAGCCAGGAGGCGTGGTTCGCGAGCTTGGATCGTGTACCGTCGCGGGTGTCGATCGAGCAGCGTGCGAATGCCGGCAATCTCACCGCCTGCCAACAATCGGCCTCGATGCAGGAGGACCACATTCTTGGTGAGCGCCTCCACCTCGTGCAGCACATGAGTAGAGAACACCACACTGGTTCCGTCACTCCCCAAGCTGCGGAACAACTCCAGCGTCGCATGGCGAGCGAGCGGGTCTAGTCCGGTCAGCGGCTCATCCAGCACGACAAGTTCCGGCCGATGAGCGATCGACTGAGCGATGCGCGTGCGTTGGCGCATACCTTTGCTAAAGCCCTTGAGTCGGCGCTGCGCCACATCGGCAAGCTGCACGCGCTCCAAAGCCTCCATACCCATGCGTCGCGCAGCCGCCGCTTCGTAGCCAGAGAGTCGTAACAAGAACTCAACGAACTCCAAGGCCGTGAGCTCATCCCACAGCGCATCCTGTTGAGGGCAGAACCCCAAGCGCGCGTGCAGTCGCGGATTCGAGAAGGGCGTTTCGCCGAGGACTTCGATCTGGCCACGCGACGGTTTCAGCTCGCCGACCAGTAGCTTCAAGAAGGTGGACTTGCCGGCGCCGTTAGGGCCAAGCAAGCCAACGGTACCACGCGGAATCGTGACCGATAGATCACACACGCCAACGACATCGCCGTAGAAACGCGCCACATCGGTAGCTTGCACGAGAGACTCGCTCATACAACCTCCAAGCGACGCGTGCGCCACACGATGATGGCCCACGAGACAGCCACCATCAACGCCCACGAGGTCCAGGCGATGGTGGTGTTCCAATCACGCACCGGCATCTTGAGGTCAAAGAGCGCTTCAGCGATGCGGATACCGCACTGCACCGGCGATAGCGCTAGCCAGTCCCGATCCTTGAGCAGGCGTGCTAGTAACTGCGAGATCGCACCGCTGAACATGAAGAGAGCGAACACGCCAGCCAGCGCGTAACTGCGACGCGAGGCGAGGCTGGAGACCGCCAGCACAATCGAGGATACGACGATGGTCCATGCGCCGCCGAACAGTAGCGTCTTCCACACGACCGAACCTTCTTGCTGCAAGAAGCTCCAATCGGGGCTCGCTGCCACGGCCACTGTGATGATCACAAGGCCCGGGAGCATGGAGCCCAACACGCCGAACAATGCCACGATGCTGAACTTCCCGAGCAAGTAGTCCATGCGCGTCAGTGGCCGCGCAAAGTACAGGAGATGTGCACCGCTGCGGCGATCCTCAGCCAGAAGCCCCGCTCCAAACCAAGTCATGAGCAGCAGCGAGAATAGGTCGGTCGACAAGTGAAAGCCGACAATCATCTCGCGTACTCGCACGAGTTGTTTCACGAAGTCGCCTGCGAGGGAGTTGGATCCGCCACCCAGGGCTTGGCCCATGGCTCCGCCTGCAGCACCTAAGCCCGCTGGCACCATGCCTTGTGCAAGTGCCGCGACGGTGTAGACCACGAAGCTAAAGATGATTGTGGCCACCACCGGCGGCAGGAAGAGCAGAACGAGGGGCAACTTCTTGCGCAGTGCGATGCGTAAACCCGCACGCACAATGGGGCCAAAGCGCAAACGCTGCCCATCAAGCGTGCCACTCCACGGGCGCCATGTTTCGCCGTGCATCTCGGCCTTCATGGTGTGCTGCTTCAACCCTGAGCTCATCTCCGGGCCTCGTGTGTAGCGAGAGCTTCCAAGAAGGATTGCTCCAAGCTGGAGCGCTGCGGCTGGATGGAGCGCAGAGTGACTCCGCACTCGAGAGCTGCTTCAAAAAGGGGATCAGCGTCCTCGGCGACCAAGCGCACATCCAGACTGCCATCGTCCTGCGGTTGGACTTGCATGTCGCGCGCTTGCAGTGCTTGGCGATAGGCTCGCAGGTCACCGGTGGCTTGTACGCGCACCGAACGCCGGTCTTCACCTACAAGTGTTCCGACAGGTGCCGAGGCCAGAACGCGCCCTTTCGACAGCACGATGACATGATCGCAGGTGCGTTCCACATCCGCGAGCAAGTGCGTGCACACCAGCAAGCTCTTGCCGCGCCCGTGCCCGAGATCGCGAATCAAGTCCAGCATGTGACGACGCCCCGCTGGATCCAAGCCGTTCGTAGGCTCATCCAGCAAGAGCAACTGTGGATCATGCACCAAGGCTTGCGCTAACTTGAGGCGCTGCTTCATGCCGGTAGACCAGCCTTCCACCGGGCGATACCGCGCTTCTTCCAAGCCCACATAGTCCAAGACTTCGTGCGCGCGCGACAAGGCATCCTTGTCCGATAGACCTGACAAGCGCGCGAGTAGCACTACGGTTTCCACGCCCGTTTGGCCTGGAATCAAGCAGTCGCTTTCTGGCATGTAGCCAACCAACTGACGCAACTGGAGCTGACCTGCGCGTGTAGTGGGCTGGTGGCCAGCAACCTCTACCGCACCTTCTTCGGGGCGAATGAGTCCTAACAGGATCTTCAGTAGCGTTGTCTTGCCTGCGCCATTGGGCCCAAGCAACCCCACGGCTCCCTGAGGCACTTCCACCGATAGTCCATCCAACGCACGCACCTTGCCGCGCGGGTAGGTCTTGACCACGGATTGGAGTCGAACGATGCTCATCCAGAGGGGCTCATGTCGGGAAGTAGATGGTACTACAACCCTCAACTTGAATGTCGCAGTCGACGGCGTACCCAAGCCGACAGCAGGTCGACACACAGCACCAAGAGAGCGCCCATGGCGACGAGTAGCACCATCTCGTCGTAGTAGCGCTTGGTGCGTACATCCTCGATCCAATAGCCGAGCGAGGCAATGCCGAGCATGCCCAAGACGGTGGCCTCGCGCACGCATGTTTCGTAGCGATAGAACACATACAGTAAGAAGCGTGACAAGAAACCTGGTGTGGCAGCGAAGAGTGCGATGTGGGTGCGTGTGGCACCAAGGCTCCGCAGCGCTAGCAACGGCCGCGGCGGCAGGTTCTCTACCGTCTCGGCGCCGAGGCGCCCCAAGATGCCCGAGTTGTGAATCGCCAAAGCAAGAATCAGCGGCCACGCACTTGGACCAAGCATCGCAACTAACAAGAAGGCCCAGATGTACTCAGGGATCGCGCGCAGGTACACGAAGAGGGCAGTGGTGCTGAGGCGCAGTACACGCCACGCCATGGACTCGCTACCTCGTCCATCACCGTATGGGTGTGAAGTTGCCGAAGTACGAGCCGCGCACCACAGCAACAGGAACGCCACGATCGCGGAGAGTGTGATGGCTACCGTGGCCATCGCTAGGGTCTGCAACGCACCCTCGAGCCCGCGCGACACGGCGATGTTCCAAGCCCAGGCACCTACATCCGTCCAAGTATGCTCTTGACCGCGCAGGCTGTACGGCGCGAGATCGTCGTGGACAAAGCGTTCAAGATTCTGTGCTCGGCGCGCCAGATCCAGATCATCTACATGGATGTCGCCACAGGTCCAGGCATACACCGTTAGCAACGCCAACAGGAGCAGCGTGAGTTGAACCAAGCGCTCGCGTGGACGGCGCTGCTTGAGCTCCTGCAGGCTAAGTTGCTTGTGCATCTGGGTGGTCATGCGACGAACCTCTTGCGCGCCGAGGCGGCCCACAACTCCACCATTACGACTAAGCCAAACAGGGTCCACAGGTAGAGCCACACTTCGCCGTACTGCAGATTCTCAAAGCTTTGTTTGATCGAGTAACCCAGCGTTTCGAAGCCAAAGAAGCCGAGCACTGCCGAGCTGCGAATGGCACATTCGAAGCGATAGAATGCGTACGCCCACATGTCGGGCAAGGCGCGCGGCAGCAGCCCCAATAAGAAAGTTTGGGTGCCACTGGCGCCCAGTTGACGCAGTGCCACCGCACTGTCGCGCGGAGCTTCGTCAATCATCTCGCTGAAGATCTTGGCGAGCGTGCCACCGTACGGCAGAGCAATGGCCACGACCGCAGTGAAGCTGTTGAGTCCAAACGCGGCCAAGAACAACACGGCCCACAACAGCTCATGCACGCTGCGCATGGCCACCATGATGGAGCGCGCGATAATCCATACCATGGGCCCTACGCCACTGCTGCGCACGCGTTGCGGCCACCAAGCGCTGGAACCTAAAAATCCCAACACCACACCAAACACAAGCGCGAGACTCATGCCTGCGGCGGCGAAGACTACGGTGCGTCGTGCGCCCTCCAAGGCCTTGAGCACGAGCGGCGGGGTTCCATCCGGCGGGGTAGTTTCGTAGTCCCAAGCGGGTGTGAAAGCGCGCGCGAAGAACTGTCCAGCCAATCGGACACCGCCTTCGCGTGGAATCAACCCGCTAGGAGTCAGGTCAAGCCACCAAGCGCACAACGCTCCCAAGCACAGCAGCGCCAGCACGGTGGCTCCGCGTGTGCCCAGAGGCCAGCGCCCGCTATCAAGCCAGCGGTTCACCAGCCTCCATGCGGTACAAGTCAGCCAGGGCTTGGCTGTTCACCGAGCCCACCGGACCATCGATCACCACTTGGCCGTGGCGCAAGCCAATCAATCGGTCGAAGCACTGCTGTGCGAGCTGGAGATCATGCAACGATGCGACCAGCGTCAAGCCTCGTTCCGTGGACAAGTCGCGCAGCAAAGCCAGTACATCACGGGCGCGCGCTGGGTCTACGGACGCAACCGGTTCATCACACAGCAGTGCCCGCGGTGATTGATACAAAGCACGCGCGATGGCCACACGCTGGCGTTCACCACCGGACAGAGTGTCCACGCGTTGGTATAGCCGGTCTCCAATGCCCACGCGCTGCAAGAGCGCGTGCACGGCAGTCTCTTCGCGCAGGGAAGGCCAGAACACACTGCGCATAGCAGCCAGCGTGGACTGCGTGCCTAGACGCCCCATCAGCACATTCTGCAAGGCTCGCATGTTGGGGATGAGCGCGTAGTCTTGATGCACGAAGCCCAGGCGCGCACGCTCCTCGCGCAACGCCTTGTTAGAAAGCTGGGCAAGGTCGCGTTGGTCGATCAACAAGGTCCCTTCACTCGGCGCGACTGCGCCACCGAGCAAGCGCAGGAGGCTGGTCTTTCCCGCGCCAGAAGGTCCGACTAAGGCGATGCGTTCGCCCGCCTTAATGGACACCGAAACAGATAGCAGCGCAACGCGGTCCGCAAAGGACAGCGTTGCGCTGCGTAGGTCAAAGCTGCAACCGTGTGTTGACAAGCTCAGCGAATCAGACCGATGTCGCGGGCCGTTTGCTTCAGTTGGTCAAACAGCTTGGAGTCGCACGCGATCAAGCCATCTTTGCGATCCATGGCGGCCAACAGCTTCTCGTCGGTGATGCCTACGAGCGTCTTCTGCAGCTTCTCCGTGAAGCCCTTGCCGTAGCGCTCTTCCAAGATCGGATGCGCGGTGAAGTTGTAGTCCGCGTAGGTTGGCGTCTCCCACACAATCACTACTTGAGCAGGGTCGACCTTCTTCTCGGCTACCCGCTTGTCGTAGACCGTGTAGTCCACCACACCGAAGTCGAACGACTTGGCGGCTACCAGTTCGATGGTCTTGTCGTGCGAACCTGAGAAGTTCGGCTCGCTGCCGAAGAACTCCTTCGGACTGCGTTTGGTGTACTTGCGGATGTAGTACTCCGGCATCAGACGTCCAGAGGTGGATTGCGCCGAACCAAAGGTGAAGGTCTTGCCCTTCATGCCCATCGGGAAGTCTGCGCTCTTCGTGAACCCCGCATCCTTGTGCGCGATGATGTAGCTCTTGAAAGCGGTGTCGCGCTTGCCGCACGCAATGGCCTGCGCACCTTTGACTGCTTCGCGTGCTTGCACACCTGTGTAGCCACCAAACCAGCACAACTGCAGGTCGCCGTTCTTGAAGCCATCCACCGATGCGTTGTAGTCGGCTGACGGCACATACTCGCATTTCACGCCCAGCTGTTGCGTGAGGTAGTCGGCCAGCGGCTTGTACTTCTCGTTGAGCTCGGTCGTGTTCTGGTTAGGGATGCCACTGAAGCGTAGCACCGGCGTTGCTCCCTGAGGCTGGGTGGTCGCCTGGGAAGGGAGAGCAAAAGACACAGCGGCCAGAAGGAGCGCTGACAGAGAGGCGAGTGTGAGATGCAGCACGGCATCAGGTGCGCGACTCTCGTTCGGATGGAACAGACATCCGAGGCGGGATACGCGTCTTGGTTGAGGTCAGTAGTGGTACGGTGGCGGGTTGCCCCGCTAGCAATTGTGTACCGAATCGCAGCCTAAGATCGAAGCCCCTACGTGGGATCTACACAGTGGTCTACCCGACCAGTACGATCACAGACATGAGCAGCGAGCCCGGACGCCCCGTTGAGGGTCTATTTCCTGAACCTACCCGACGCGACCTACTGCGCACCTCGGCGACGGCTGCGGCCACGGGCATGGTGGTGCCCGCGATGGTTTCGGCACAACAGGCGCAGTCCTCAGCTCCCTCCAGCGCGTCCATGGAGACGCTGCAGGGTGAGGTTGCTCTCGAGTTGACTGTCAACGGCAAGAGCGTGGCGCTCAAGGTAGAGCCGCGCACCACGCTGTTGGACGCGTTGCGCAATCGTGCTAACCCGCCGCTGACTGGTGCCAAGTTGGTCTGTGACCGAGGCAACTGCGGGGCGTGCACCATGATCGTCGACGACAAGCTGGTGTACGCGTGCCTGCAGCTAGCGGTGGATATGCGCGGCAAACGCATCCGCACGGTGGAGGGTTTGTCCTCTGTCGACGGTGTATCCAACGCGGCTCAGCTGTCGCCCCTACAGCAGTCGTTCTGCGAGCACGATGCGTCCATGTGCGGGTTTTGCACGAGTGGCTTCGTGATGGCGATTACGCACTGCTTGGAGAAGAAGCCCAACGCTTCGCTAGATGACATCAAGCTCGCGTGTGCAGGCAACGCTTGTCGCTGCGGCACACAGCCGCACATCTTCGAAGCTGCGCTCGCCATGGCTAAGGGAGGTGCCAAGTGACTGCGTTTCCCGGTATGACCTATCCGTCCGGTCCTCAGGACAATGCCCCCAAGCAAACCAAGAAGAAGATCAAGACCACCAAAGTGGTCAATGGGATTGAGCAAGAAGTCGAGATTGAGGTGGAGGATGTGGCAGGCCCCGAATGGGGTCCGCGCGCAGCTCTCAAAGTGCTCGACAAGGAGCTCATCCGCGTAGACGCGCCTGTCAAAGTGTCTGGACGCGCTGTGTACACGCACGATGTGCGTGTACCTGGGATGGCGTGGGCGCGCTTGCTGCTGGCGCCGCAGCCAGCGACCAAAATCACCAAGCTCGACTTTGCAGCTTGTGCAAAGATTCCAGGCTACTTGGGCCATGTCGTCATCGAAGCGCAAGAGACGCGCTGGCTGGGTCAACCAGTGGCCGCTGTGGCCGCGGAGACGAGCGAAGCAGCGGAAGATGCGTTGCGGGCCATTGCCTTTGAGTACGAGGCTCTGCCGTTCGTGCTGGATCGCGAGAGTGCACTCAAACCGGATGCTCCTAAGGTCAGCCGCCGCGGCAATCAGTCCAAGCCGCAAACGCGCGGAGACGAAGGTAAGGCGAAGGCCGCTATCGAAGCGGCTCCGCACAAAGCCGCTGGCACCTACAGCGTGCCCGTGGTGCATCACGCTTGTTTGGAGACGCACGGTGCGGTGGTCGATTGGCGTGGTGGAGACGAAGCCACGGTGTACTGCTCGTCCCAGCACACCTTTGGATTCGCAGGCGACGCAGCCAAGACTCTGGGGCTGAAGAATTCGGCCGTGACCGGCATTGTCGAGCACATGGGTGGCGGCTTTGGCAGCAAGTTTGGATTCGGCCAAGAGGGTGATGCGGCCGCCAAATTGTCGAAGCTGCTGCAGCGCCCGGTGCACCTGATGTTGACCCGCAAGGATGAGTTCTTGATGGGCGGCAACCGGTCGGGCTCGCATCTGGAGTTGGCTGGCGGCATGGATGCCAACGGTACGCTCGTGGGTTTCACTGCGCGTGCACACAAGCAGGGCGGCATCGGCGATGGCTCTCTGTCCGGTTTGCCTTACATCTACAAGTGTGCGGAAGCATGGACCGAAGTGTCCGGTGTGCGCACCAACATGGATTCCTCGCGTGCCATGCGCGCGCCGGGCCATCCGCAAGCCAGCTTCGCCACCGAATCGCTGCTCGATGAATTGGCCTATGCCGCCGGCCTTGATTTGGTCGCCGTGCGCAAGGCCAACCTCGACGACACAGTCTGGCATCGCCAGTTGGATCGCGTCGCCAAGGAGATCGGCTGGTTCGAACACCCGCACCGCACCCAACCCGGCAATGCCAAGGCCGAGCTGTGCACTGGCATCGGCTTTGCCATTTCGCGCTGGGGTGGTGGCGGTGGACCCTCTTGCGAAGTTGAAGTGGCAATCGAACGCGACGGTTCCGTCACTTCGTCCGTTGGCAGCCAAGACCTCGGCACCGGCGTGCGTACGTATGTTGCCGCCATTCCCGCTGAGGAGTTTGGCTTGCCCTTGTCGGCCGTTGTAGCGCGCATCGGCTCTACGCGTTTGGGCAACGCCAATGGCTCGGGTGGCAGTGTGACCACAGCCAGTCTGGCACCCGCAGTGAAGGATGCGGCCTACAACGCGCGGCGAGCCTTTGCAGAGGTGTTGGCACCGCTGCTGGGCTGCACGCCCAGCGAAGTGAGTTTCGCAGACGGCAGCGTGCAGGCCGCTGCAGGTGGCAAGCGATTGACTTGGAAACAGGCTTGCGCGGCTTTGCCTGAGGCCGGCTTGCGTGCCAAAGGGGTGTGGGCAGCACACTTGCAGGGCAATGGCATTCATGGAGCACAAGCAGCGAAGGTTGAAGTGGACACACTGACTGGCCGCGTGCGCGTCTTGCACATGGTGTGCATGCAAGATGTGGGCTTGTGCTTGAACCGTGCAGCTACGCGCAGCCAGATCAATGGCGGCATGGTGCAGGCATTGGGCTATGCCTTGCTAGAGGAGCGCGTGGTAGACACCGCGCTGGGCTTGCAGCTCAATCCCTGCTTGGAAGATTACAAGCTGCCGCACAGCCTAGAGATCCCGAAGATGACGGTGATCTTGGATGATGAAGACACGCGCGGTGTGATCGGTGTGTCTGAGGCACCGATCGTGCCGGGCGGTGCGGCGATTGCCAACGCCATCCACAACGCCTGTGGTGCGCGCATCCGCAGCCTGCCGTGTACTCCGGATAAGGTCTTGATGGCTCTGGGAAAGGTCTCTTGAGGAAGGTGCGCTGATATGAAGTCCTTCACACTGATCAATCCCACTACGCTCGACGGTGCTCTGGAAGCTCTGGTGCAAGCGATGGACCGCCGCGGTCGCAGCAAGGCTGCGTTGCTGGCTGGTGGTCAAGATCTTTTGACAGAGCTAAAAGAACACCTGGCCGAACCTGAGAAGGTGGTCAACCTCAAGGGTGTGCCGGGCCTTGCGGCCATTCAGGTCGACGGTGCGCTGCTGCGCATCGGTGCACTCGCCAGCATCGAAGCTATCGAGTCCCATGCCATCATCCGCGAGCGCGCACCGGCGCTTGCTGAGGCCGCAGCCACCATCGCTTCACCGCAGATTCGCAGCGTGGGGACCATCGGCGGCAACTTGTGCCAGCGTCCGCGCTGCTGGTACTACCGCCTAGAAGAAGCCAAGTGCATCAAGAAGGGCGGAGCCGAGTGCTTCAGCTACTCGGGTCGTAACAAGTACAACGCCATCTTTGGAGGCGGCCCTAGCTACATCGTCCATCCCAGTGATTTGGCGACCGTGCTGACCACCTTGGATGCTCAGGTCGTCATCTTGTCGCCGAAGGGTACGCAGACTCTGCCTATCGAACGGTTCTTCACGCTGCCCTCCGAAGGCTCGATCTTAAAGGAGACCGTGCTCAAGCCCGACGAGATCGTCGCGGAAGTGCAAGTGCCTTTGGACGCGCTCGCCCGACACAGCGCATGGAGCAAGTTCAAGGAGCGCGCCTCCTATGATTGGGCTCTGTCCTCGGTGTGCGTGGGGCTCGAGAAGAAGGGCTCTGTGGTGCAGCGTGCGCGCGTCACCCTAGGTGGGGTCGCGCCCATCCCGTGGCGCGTCCCTGCAGTAGAAGCCTTGCTCGTGGGCAAGTCCTTGGACGAAGCCACCATTGCAGCCGCCTGCGAGGAGGCCTTGCGAGGCGCCGAACCTTTGTCCGAGAACGGCTACAAGATCCCGCTGACCAAGGGCCTGCTGACGCGTGCTTTGCGCAGCTTGGCCTAAGAGGCTGGGACCCACAACGAGTCCGCGATGACCGATCCCACCCCCCTAGACGCGCGTGCTGCCGAGGCAGGGGCCCTCACGCCCTACTGCGCCAGTCTCGCCAGCAAGAAGTACCTGCTGCGCGCCAAACTGGCGCTTGAGGACAGTGACTACCTCGATGCCAGCTGCCATTGCTGGTGCCAAAAGACCCGCGCGGCGCTCGGGCCGGACCGCGATGTGGTCGGGCCAGCCGACTGTCGATCGGACCGTACCTGTTGGGAACCTATCAGGTAGGATTTCTACTCCTCGCGAGGCCCTAACTATGAGCACCCTGTCCTTCCTCCTGCCTGTGTTGCTGGGCGCAGCCGAACCAACCACGGCGGCGGGCGTGCATGTGGAAGCGCGCACAGCCAGTGTGTTTGCCGGTGCGTGTCACTACGGTGGTGAATCGGTGACCGCTGGGCGCGAAGCAGTGCTTGCTCTGGCCTTTGATGGCGGCGCGCACTTGGGCGTGGACTTGGCTGGAGCCAGTGTGGCCGCGCTGCTGGTGAGCAACGCGAACCTGATGGAGGTGAACCACCCCGCCAGCGCGCAAGTGTGGGTGCACGCGCCGCAAGGTGACCTACAGCGCGAAGCCGTGCTGTCCTACCTGCGTGTCCACTTGGGCGCGCGGACCTTGATGGTCGAGTCCCTTTCAGCAGCACCTCAAACACTGTTCGTCACGACGGAGCGCGAGGATCAGGTGCGCGTACATGTCGACGGGATCCTATCCCTGAGCGGGATCCCCATGCCGGATCGCGCGTGCTGCAAGATGCCGCAACAAGTGTGGTACAAGCCGCTCGGTTCAGTCCCAGCGCCACTCGTGCTGTTGTGCGACGAGTTCCGGGTCACGCATCCGGCGGCACGCTTCGCTCGACACGATGAGAACAACGGGTTCGTGGGGCGTTTCGGCAGCTAGACGCACAGAGCAGCCCACACTTAGCCAGCAACACCGCTCATGCGCCGCACCACGACCACCTTAGCCCTGCTGCTGCTCGCTGCAGGCGCATGGGTGTGGTGGCTGGCCGCTGATTCACTACCCAGTGCAGTCGACCACACGGGCACTTCCACAGCGTCCCCACGCACGGCCATTCCGCGCGCTGTCGAGCCGGTCACCGAGCAGCCGAGCGAGGATCGCAGTGCCGGGCAGCTAGCCGTTACAGCGAGCGGTGCGCAACCTGTAGGACGCGATGTGGGTGTGGAAGCTCCTCCGCCGGACACCTTGGTCGCCATCTGTGGTCAGGTGTTGGACTCGAAGACGCGTCAGCCTCTATCCAAGTTCAAGCTGAGTTTCCTGTCTTCACGCCCACGCACCGTTGAGGTGCTCACCGACGAGGAGGGTCGCTTCCACACCGAGGTCGCCCTTGCACCAGGGCTCGTCTCGGTCATGCACAGTGCTGATCCGGATGATCTGCGCTACATGGCGCGGTGGGACTTGGATCCACCGCAGTTCTTCTTGCCCCGTGTAACTGCAAACGCGGTGTGGAGCCTTGATCTCGCAGCGCAAGCTCCCGCCGAAGTTCTGGAAGTCGATGTAGTCATGCCCGAAGGCGATCCAGCGTCCGGAGCAGCGGTCACCTTGACTGGTGGGCGACGCGACGAGCGCGGTAGTTTCGCTGTGGAGGTGCGCGACTTGGAGACTGCTGACCTGCAAGGTCGCGCGCGCTTTGCCTTGTTTGGCACCAGCGTGTTGGATCGGCTGTACTTTGTGGAAGCCGAGCATATGGGTGCGTACTCCAGCGACCTGATGGTCATTGATGGAGTGATTGGAGCCCGCGCGCGCCGCTTGGATCTGTTCCCCGCGGGCGTCATCACCATTCATGCGCGCAACGAAGAGGGCCGCCCGCTGGCCAATGTGTCGTTGTTTGTGTCCTGCGAAGACGGCGGCACCGTGGTGCGCGGCCATCATGCAGTGACGGATGCCAACGGCGAAGCCATCATCGCGCCGCTGCGGGCTGCTTGCTGGACCGTGTCCGCTACGCACCCGCTGACGGGGCGTACCTTGTCGCGCACGGTGGATTTGCCACGTGGTGCCAGCAAGGAAGTGGACTTCTTGCTGGGCGTCGGTGGCTTGCGTCTGGCCGCCTCGGGTACGGTCGTCGATGAAGTGGGCTATCCGCTCGGCGGCGTCACGGTGCATGCGAAGAGCGGAGCGGAAGACCCCGTGGCGCTGGTGACCAGCGAGAATGGCGTCTTCGCGTTCTGGGCCAAGCCAGCCGAACATGTGGTGCTGTCGGTGGGTGGTGGTTGGGGGGATGACATCTATGATCCCGCCTTGTCCGAACTGCCGTTTGGCGTGGCCGGCTTGGCTGTCGTGCGCCGCGCCAAGCTCGAGACGCGCTCGCTGCCCTTCGTCGTGGTCGACGCGCAGTCCGGCAAGAGCGTGCGCAAAGCCTCCATCGTGCTACAGCACCCTTCTCAGCACTTTGCCGCGCTGGGGGCCGTCACCATGCGTTTCGGTGCAGCAAGTGGCGTAACCCATGTCTCCTGGAAGCGTCGCGATGATGTGCGCTATACGGTGGATGCGCCGGGGTACCTGCGTGCAGAGGGGCGTTTGACGGACTTGGTCGAGGAATGCGGCGAATGGGGTCCCTTGCGAGTGGACCTCAAGGAAGGCTTCGACCGTGAGTTGGAGGTGATCGATCGCGCCACACGCCGCGGCATCGCCAAGGTGCAGGTTCGCGATGACTCGCAGGTCATTGGCACGACCGATGCCCAAGGCCGGTTGCGTGTGCGTGCTGCGACCTGGCCCGAAGCTTTGCGATTGGATGCGCCCGGCTACCGTGCCACGATTTGGATGCCTGCGGAGGCCGAGCATCCTGGCACTGTCGTGGTGATGGAGCCAGTGCGCGTCCTGTCCGAAGGCCAGTAGGTTTGAGTCGCACTCGCTAGAAGTGCGGATGGACGCGCGGCCTTGTGTGCGCCATTCTCGTAGACGATGAACCGCCGTGCCAAGAAGCCGACTGCGCCTGCTATGCAGGCAGGTGAACCCTCCGCTCCGCCGATCTTGCCGCCGACGATGGCCACCACGCCGCCCAAGCAGCTCGACGAGCGCGAAGAAATTCTGCCCTTGGTGCCGGTGCGCAACATGGTGCTCTTCCCGGGCGTGGTGTTGCCTGTGGTTGTCACGCGCGGCAAGTCCATCGAGACCGTGATGGAAGCCGTGCGCGCCAAGCAGCCCTTGGCTTTGGTGCTGCAGAAAGACGAGAAGGTCGATGAGCCGCGGCGCGGCGACTTGCACGACATCGGCACGGTGGCGGAAATCGTGCGGCACATGCAAGCCCCTGATGGCAAGTTGCACCTCATCTGCCAAGGCGAACAGCGCTTTGCGTTGGTGGATCTCATCGACAAGGGCCGCACCCTGGCTGGCAAGGTGCGACGGCTGCCGGAACTTGCGCCCAAAGGCGGTGACAAAGATGAGGCGCGCTTTCTTGCGCTGAAGGAGCAAGCGCGCGAAGTCTTGCAGCTTTCGCCGGGTGCTCCCGAAGACTTGGCGAATGTGTTGATGGGTGTGCCTACGCCCGCCTTGTTCGCCGACATGGTTACGACCTTCCTCGATGTGCCGCTGGCGGAGAAGCAGCAGATTTTGAGCACGCTCGATGTGTCGGCGCGCGTGGCCAAAGTCGCTGCGCGTCTGGCGCACTTGGTGGAAGTGTTGCGCTTGTCGCACCAGATTCGCGAGCAAACCAAAGGCACACTCGATAAGGCACAGCGCGAGTACTACTTGCGCGAACAGCTCAAGCAGATCCAGAAGGAGCTCGGCACCGATGAGGGCAGTGACAACGCAGAGCTAGAAGTGCGTGTGCGCGAGGCCAAAATGCCGGCCGAGGTGGAGAAGGATGTGCGCAAGGAATTGGCGCGTTTGAATCGCCTGTCCGAAGGAGCGGCCGAGTACGGCAGCTTGCGAACTTGGATCGAGACGATGACCGAGCTGCCTTGGAGTGTCGCGAGTGCCGATCGCATCGACATCGCTGCCGCGCGCCGCATCTTGGATGACGACCATCATGGACTGGAGAAGGTCAAGCGCCAGATTCTTGAGTACCTTGCGGTGCGCAAGCTCGCTCCGGAAGGCAAACGCGCCAACCTCTGTCTCGTAGGTCCTCCGGGTGTGGGCAAGACGTCCCTCGGGCAGTCGATTGCCCGCGCCATGGGCCGCGTCTTTGTGCGCGTTTCGCTAGGTGGTGTGCATGACGAGGCCGAGATCCGCGGCCACCGGCGCACCTATGTGGGCGCACTACCTGGCAAGATTGTTACTGGTCTCAAGCAAGCCAAGACACGCAATCCGTTGTTCATGCTCGATGAGATCGACAAGGTAGGCACCGGCTTGCACGGCGATCCTTCGGCTGCGCTGCTGGAGGTGTTGGATCCCGAGCAGAATCACTCCTTCCGCGATAATTACCTCGGTGTGCCGCTGGATCTGTCCAAGGTGCTGTTCATTGCGACGGCGAATGTGTTGGAACAGATCCCAGCTCCTTTGCGCGATCGCTTTGAAGTCGTGCAGCTTCCCGGCTACACACGCGAAGAGAAGCTTGAGATTGCGCGCAAGTACCTTGTTCCGCGGCAATTGAAGAACAACGGCCTCGATAGCAAGCGCTGCAAGATCCACAACGCAGCCCTTGTGGCGATTCTCGAGGGCTGGGTGCGCGAAGCGGGCGTGCGGCAGCTGGAGCGGCGCATTGGTTCTATCGTGCGTCATGTGGCCGCTCGCGTCGCGGAAGGCAAAGCGCGCAAGGCTGTCATTCGCGCGGCGGACTTGAACGCGATTCTAGGTGCGCCGCCGCATGCGGATGAACAGCGTGCGCGCACCTCGGTACCGGGTGTCGCGACGGGCTTGGCGTGGACACCGGTTGGCGGGGAGATCTTGCATGTGGAAGCCACTTCCATGCCTGGCAAGGGTCAACTTATTTTGACAGGCCAGCTGGGCGATGTGATGCGCGAGAGCGCGCAAGCGGCCTTGTCGCTGGTCAAGTCACGCAGCCGTGCGCTGGGCTTTGATCCGCGTTTCTTTGAGACGCATGACCTGCATGTGCACTTGCCAGCGGGTGCGATTCAGAAGGACGGCCCCAGTGCGGGCACTGCGCTGTACACGGCTTTGTGTTCGCTTTTGTCCGGTCGCTTGGTGCGCAGCGATGTAGCCATGACAGGCGAGATCTCCCTGCGCGGGTTGGTGTTGCCGGTGGGTGGCATTAAGGAGAAGGTCTTGGGCGCCCATGCAGCGGGGATCCGCACAGTTGTGCTGCCCGAACGTAACCGGGGTGATGTAGAGGAAGTTCCCGCGTCCACACGGCGCGACCTGCAGTTTCACTTTGTGCGCACCGTCGACGAAGTGCTGGAGCTCGCCTTCGAACGCGCGAAGGGCGCTCGTCGCGCCCTTCGCTCATGATGCACAGCTTGAGGCCTTGATCAGAAGATCGTGTACTGCACGGCGTTCGACGCAGCCAAGCGCTGTGTCGCCGAGACATTGTCGATCACAACCCACTGAGCCGTGCGTTGTGTGCCGACGAGCACGGGGTTGTTGGGAATCGCTACTTGCGCGCGTCCCCAACCGCGACCGCTGCCTGCATCATTGAGCGCACCGATACGCACCACCTGTAGGCCCGTCGTCGGCACGAAAAGGTTCGCGCCTTGGAACAGCGCCCCGCCGGGAATCTGGGTCGGCGAGATGCACAGGATGGCCTTCTTGCCGGGCGTACCGTCGACGATGCCGAAGGCCATGCCAGGGTTGCCTGCAAAGGGCGGCTCGAGCGCAATCATGCGCGGTGTGCGCAGGTTCGCACCCGGTGTGCCGGCACCGATGCTGGTCGGCACGCGGTTTGACTGTGCATACAGCACCGGATCATCAAACGGTGCCAAGCCTTGGGCCACGCGCTGGTCCGTGAACGGACGACGCAAGAAAGCCGCCAAGTCGGCGCGTTGCTGCGGCGTCAAGCCCAGAGGGACGATGTTCGGGTCCTTGTTCGGGGCAGTGAAATCGCCACCGCGATTGTAGAAGTCGATGACCTGCTCGATGGTCGCCATGCCACCGTTATGGAAGAAGCGATCACGCAGCTCGAGGTTCAAGAGGTTAGGAACCTTCATGCGACCGCGGTCGCCTGGGTTGCCCGTGACATTGAAGCGTCCGAGATCGTCGTTCTGCGGGCGTACACCGGTGTAGCGGAAGGTGTCGTCCGTCGCACGCGGTCCGGGGTGGCACACAAGGCAGCGTCCTTGTGTGCGGAACACGACTTCGCCGCGTGCTTCCTCTTGCGTCAGTGCTCCGGGCACGCCTTGCAGGAATTGATGGAAAGGCGTCTGGTTGCTCACGAGGCTGCGCTCGTAAGTGGCGATCGCCATGGCGATGCGCACCGGCGTTACATCCGGTGTGCCGAAGGCTTCTTGGAACAGTTGCGGATAGGTACGCCCTGCAATCCAAGTGGTGAGAGCCGGAGGTACCGCTGCAGCCAAGCGCATCGGAGTGGCGTTCGTGATCTTGCCCGCGATCATGTTCCAGTCGCGGCCGTCATGGCCCATCTCCACGCCCGAAACGGGCGGTTGAAGGATTTGGGTTTCCAACGACGCGCCGTTGAGAATGATGGTGGCGCCACTAGTGGGATCCACGAAGGTGCCGCCTGCACGGCCATCGTAAAACTGCGTGGTATTGAAGGCTGCGTTGATCGTCGGCGGGCTCCAACGACCGGTGATCTGAGGATCCAAGCCGAACAGCGCGTCCCACGTCGGGAGTACAGCTGTGTCAAGATGCTGTACGCCTACGGTGCCGATGATGTCATCAGCTGTATTCAATTGGCCATCAGGGCCCGCCAAACGCGCAGGCGCAGTGGCTGCACGACCATCCGTGCCACCAGCCCGGCTGGCGTGACAAGTGCCGCAAGCGACGGTGTCGCTCGATGACAATTGCTCATCCCAAAACAGCACCTTGCCCAAGTTCGTCTTGGCCGGCGTGATGGGGTTCTGCGGCGGAGTCGGCGGTGTGTTCGGTAGGCCGCCACCACCAGGCCCCTGAGCCAAGACCGAGCCGGCCACAGCGATAGTTGCAACGGCGACCAAGGCAATTGTCGAGACAGGGAGACGCGGGATCATCGTGCGGAGTCCTTTCTTTCAGCCTAGCCTGACAGGTACGAGCACGCGTAGGTAGTGGCTTTCCAGACAGTTGAGGCTGGAAAGGTCTTCCGAGTGCGCTGGTCTACTAAACCACTCAGCGGCTTGAGAGGTTCCTAAGCCCGCGCAGGATTTGGATTCGCTTAAGGAACACCTGTGACTCCTAAATTCGAGTGACCTACGGAACCTCCAGCGGTTCTAGGCCCTCTATAGGACTTGCTTGCACCAAGGTGCAGGTCCTGCGCCCATCTCCCTCTCCCCCCCAGACTATGACCAAACGGCTCCGCCTCGTTGAGGACGACCTCAAAATCGCTCGTGACATCGTGCAGACCTTTCGCGAGGACGGTTTCGAGGTCGATTGGATCTCGGATGGACAAGCGGCCCTGATGCGTGACCCGGATGGGGCGGATGTGATGGTTCTCGATCTCATGTTGCCGGGCGCCTTCGGATTGGATGTGCTGAAAGCTTGGCGTGCCAAGACCGACGCCCCCGTGATCGTGTTATCCGCCAAACAGGACGCCATCGTTAAGGTGCGGGCCCTCGAACTGGGCGCCGATGATTATCTGACCAAGCCCTTCTGGCCCGAGGAACTGCGCGCGCGCGTGCAAGCCCGCCTGCGCCGGCCTTCGCTCGAGCGATCGACCGTCCACGAGCATGGCCCTTTGCGCTTGGATGGCGACAAGCGCGAAGTCACACTCTCTGGCACGCCGATCGATCTAACGCGCGTTGAGTTTGATCTCTTGCATGCGCTGGTTCGCCGCACGGGCTCGGCTGTTGCGCGCACTTGGATCGTGCAGAATGTGCTCGATCCTACGCGTGAGGGGAACGAGCGTACGCTCGATGTGCATGTGTCGCGCATTCGCAAGAAGCTCGGCCCTTGCGGCGGGTGGGTGACCACAGTGTGGGGTGTGGGGTATCGTTTCCAGCCTGCATGAACCTACGCACGCGGCTGTTGTTGGTTTTGGTCGGGGTGTTCGTCCCCGCCGCCGCCTTAGCTGCGTTGTGGCAGGAACACATGACAACGCAACGGTTCGATGCTTCGCTCAGCGCCTATGCCCGCGCACGAATGGAGAGTGGCGGGCGCCAGCAGGCCGAGGAGGCTCCGTTTGGATTCCAAGACCCTCCGCTGCGGGCCTTGGGCCGTGGCGGGCCACCAGGTCTTCCGCGCGACGATCCGTTCGAGCGCATGTTGCGCGAGGAGTACGAGCGTCCGCCCAACAAGGTGGCAGCCGTGCGCGACACCTTGGCGCGTGAGCGTCCGCAGTTGTGGGCGTATGCGTCGACTCTGAAGTCCTTGAATCCTGACGCACCCACCTTGCCCGCACATGCGCGCGAGCAAGCTGAGGCGGGTTCGACGGCGGTCGCTTGGTACGAACCAACGACGACGAGGATGGATAGCGGAACTTGGCGCTGTGTGTTGTTGAAAATGGAGTGGGACACCGGCCCCGCAGCGTGGGTCTTGGTGCGACGCCTCCGGACGCGTGCACTCGGACCCTTTGGCGACAGGGAGTCGTTGTGGCTGGCGGGAATGGTGGCTGCTGTGTTGGTGGGAGCAGCGTGGTTGGCGGCTGGGCCATTGGTGCGTCGAGTGCGTGCCTTGGATGCGACCGTGCGCAAAACGGTGGACACGAGCGTGCTCCCTAAACAGGTTGCATCCGGCGACGAGTTGGATCGCTTGGCGCGCTCCTTTGATGAAGTGATGTCAGCCTTGCGTGCGCAGACACATGCCCTGCGTTCCTTTGTGGAGAACACCGCGCATGACACGGGTTTGCCTTTGACGGTTTTGCACAGTCAGCTTGCTCAACTGCGCGAGGATGCAGCTGCGCGGCGTGCTGTGGACCCCGAGCATTTGCGCGCAGCACTGGAAGAGTTGCAGTACCTCTCTTCATTGCTGCGCAATCTGTCTGCGGTGGCGGCACTCGAGGCAGGTGAAGGCCAGCGTGTGCGCACCGAGGTGGATTTGAATGCGCTGGTGGAACGCGTCGCCTTGCGTCACCGCATGATTGCCGGCCAAAAGAGCATCACACTGGAATACGCCACGCCGGAAGAGCCGCTGCTCGTGGTAGCCGATCCAACTCTGGTGGAGCAGGCGTTAAACAACCTGGTACACAACGCGGTGCGCTATGGGCGCGACAACGGCCATGTGGCTGTTGTGCTCAATGGACAAGCGCAAGGCTTTGAAATGCGTGTGCTGGATGATGGTGTAGGCGTACTGCCGGACGAGTTACCGCGTCTAGCCGAACGCTCGTGGCGTGCGGACGCCGCCCGTAGTCGCGTACCGGACGGCAAGGGGATCGGCTTGGCGATCGTGCGCGACATCGCGGCTCAGCATCAGTGGGAGTTGCGCTTCGAGGCGGTCGAGCCACACGGTTTGTGCGCCATCCTCAGTGGCTCGCGAGGAACGCTAGCCACAACCACGCAATCACCAGCGTGCTAAGGCCAATGGGGACGCCCACTTTGGCGTGCTCCTTCCAAGTGAATGCCAGCCCTTGACGCTGGGCTTCCTCCGCCACGATCAGGTTGGCGATGGAACCCACCAGCAAGAGGTTGCCTGCGAGAGTGGAGCTCAGCGCGAGGGCCGGACCAAGGGCTGCAGGCACTCCAGTCTCCAGCAACAGCATGACGGCTGGAACATTGGAGACCAGATTCGACAGCGGTACGCTGAGCCAGTAGAGCGTATGCAAATCATCTACACGCACATTGGTTGCTTGGAGACCTTGGGCGAGCTGCGCTGTCCAGCCTGCAGCTTCGAAGGCTGCGTGGACCACAAACAGGCTCGTGAAGAGCACCAATAGGGGCCAATCCACACGCGTCAAAAATGCTTGACTGTGGATACGGCGCGAACACAGCACCACCGCGGCCGCACCCAAGGCAACCGCTTCGCGTGGCACGTCCGTGGCCACAAACAGAGCCATCACCAAACCCACGAGGAGCAGGCCTTTGAGTGCGGGGCCGCGTTCCCAAGCGACCAAAGCCTGCGATGTAGTAGGAGCGACAGAGACAGTGATCCGTGCTTTCCACGCGCTCCAAATCACCCACCATGTGACGCCAAGGCTAAGGGCAACCGGTACTGCAGCCTGCAAGGCATACGCGCCGAAGGAGAGCTGTAGTGTCTGCCCGATCAAGATGTTCTGCGGGTTACCGATCAGTGTGAGCGCGCCGCCCACATTGGCTGCTGCAGCTAACGCCAATAGGAACGGCAGTGGATGCAAGTGACGACGGCGCGCTACCTCGGCGACTAGCGGCGCTAGCGCCACGCAGACCACATCATTCGTCAGCACTGCGGACAACGCACTGCTGGCGATGATTACCCAAGCGAGTAACGCTCTGGGCCCCGCCTGCGCCGCATCCAAAGATCGTGCGACTTGAGCGTAGACGCCTGCGGCTGCAAGTTGTGCTGACAGCACCATCATGCCGAAGAGCAACGCCAGCGTGGGCACATCCACGGCAAGCCACGCATCGCGTGCCGTCAGGGCTCCAGCAGCCACCAGAGCCAAAGCACCCAAGAGTGCCGCGCCCGTGCGGTCCAAACGCAAAGCCGGCACGCGTCCTACCACCATGGCCATGTAGACCATGAAGAAAGTGATCAGCACAAACGTAGTCATGCGTGCGGAGGCTAGCGGCGGGCGAGGATAGCGCGGGCGCGCTTCTTGAGGCTGGCTTCAAAGTTCGTTCGCGGTGTTTCCATGGCCTTGCGCAAGTCATGGCTGTCGAGGTCGCGCTTGACGCGCGCCGTGTAGTGAGCGCTCAAGCTCTTGTCGAGCAAGCCACCACGCCAGCCCTGCGCAAAGCCTGCCAACGCGCGCTGGTAGGCTGATTGCCCTTGGACGCGCCGCAATCCCTCGACCAAGCCAACCACAACTTCGGCGCGTTCTGCCGTTGTCAAATAGGGTGTACAGGCGATCCGTTCGCCCCAACTGTCCACACACGGGGCCATCGGATACAGGAGCGAAGGGTGCTTGCGCAAGCACTTCAGCTCACGCAGGGGGTAGTTGCGGTGCCCCTCGGCTGCCAGCATCTCGCGATACACAAGTGCGGCCTGACCGTACGCACCGCCGTAGCGCTCGAAGCGTTCCCGTGAGAGCTCCAGCAAGTTCTGTCGGCGCTCGGCGGACACGACCGCCGCGTGCTTGCTACCGAGTGCTTGGACCACATCACCGGCGTTGTGTGTCAACACCGCTGCCAAGGCCAGCACATCGAGCTCACGATCACGCGCATACAGCGCGGCGCGGAACACCTCCGCTTCGCGTTGCAGCTCGGCATCCAGCGCCGCATACAAAGCGTCTACCATCTCGTCTGCGTGGGCCGTAGAGGCGCCGATCAAGGCACCTCCCAAGACCGACAAACGCTCACCATCGTGACCACTAACGGGAGCATGACCCGGCACGCACACCAAGCGCGCGCTCACAGGCGCTAGGTCCCACTCTTGCAGTGCTAGGGTGAAGCGCAGCATGCGCTGCAGCTCGTCCGGATCGGTTTGGTCGAGCCACAAGGCATGACGGATCTTGGCATCCACATCGGTAGGCACGAAGGTGGCTGCCGATGCGAAGTGAGCCGCGCAACAGAGCGCAAAGTAGTCCGCAATGGCCGCGGGGGTCGGGTGCTCCGCGGGCGCTGGGTGCACAGGTGCGGACAACAGAATGCGCCACCAGCCGTGCGGTGTGCCTGTGCACTCGATGAGCCGTCCCGTCCATGGCACAGCCAACTCGGGCGTCGCTGCTGGATGCGTGCCATCAAAGAGCCAAGGAGCACTCGTGCGCACCAGCTCTACGAGGTTCTTCGGGCCAATGAAGCCGCCGAACGCGCCACGCGCTTCGGGCGCGGTCCAACCTGCATCCACCATGGCCTAGCAGCGTAGCAACCGGAAACTTCTTCCGCCTTGCCGGCTTTCCACTGGGTGCCGTCAACCATGGCATAAGGATGGTCGATGCTCACTCTCCCCATAGGCAGATCGCTATGCTCGCGTGAGCCGACCCCAGCAGAGACCATGCGCGTCCTGTTCCTAACCGACTCGTTGTCCGACCTCGATGGCATCGGCCGCTACACCTTGCGGTTGGTCGGGGCATTGGAACAGCGCATTCCGGGCTTTGAGCCGCGCTTCTTGGTTGGTCGCAAGCACCGCCCTGTGTCCTCTGCTGTGCCTGCACACTGGCCATGGCGCGTGGCCTTGCCGCCTGACTATTACATGTACATGAGCCCCGCGCGCTACTGGGCCTCCACTGCTTGGTCGTTGCCGCAAGTGGCTTGGGCGGCACGCGAGTGTGACTTGGTGCACGCAACCAAGGACTTTCCGCACTCATGGTTGGCGATGCAGGGAGCTCGTTTGGCGGGCAAGCCGTGCATCGCCACAGCTCATGGCACCTACAGTGTGGCGCCGCTTGATAGCGCGCGGCACCGCAACGCTGCTGTGGCCACACTGCGACACTTGGATGGTCTCGTATGCGTTTCCGAGTACACCAAGCGGCAAGTGCTGCAACGCGTGCCATCCAACACAATCCCTTCCGAGCGAGTGCTTGTCGTCGGCAACGCAGTCAAAGCTGAGCACTATGCAGGCGCGCGTCCTGTGGGACCGCGCGAGTGGCATGGACGCCGCTACACCTTGACCATTGGTGAAGTGAAGGAGCGCAAAGGGCATCACTTGGGTTTGCGTGCCTTCGCCGCAGTAGCGCGCACCCATACGGATCTGCATCACTACATCGTCGGTAACGCCGTGAACGATGCGTACCACCAGCAGTTGCTGCGCTGGGCAGAAGAAGCAGGCTGCGCTGGCCGTGTCCACTTCCTCGGTAATGTGTCTGAGGATGAAAAGGTGGACTTGCTACAGCACGCGAGTGTGTTTCTGCACACGCCGGTGACTGCCAAGGACGGCGGTTTTGAAGGCTTTGGCATTGTCTACCTGGAGGCCGCGGCTTGTGGTGTGCCGGCCATCGGGACGCTCGATTGTGGCGCCGAGGACGCCATCGTGCCGGGTGTCACCGGCTTGCTGGTGGAGCAAACCGTCGACTCGGTGCGGCTGGCTTTGGAGCACTTGCTCAGCTCCGAGACTGTGCGCAAGCAACTGGGAGCGGCGGCTCGCGTGCATGCCCAACGGTCAAGCTGGCTTGACAATGCTGATCGAGTCGCAGAGTTGTATCGCACGGCCCTTCAGCGGCATGGTGGCTCCGCGTGAGGGGCAAGCTGTTGGAAATGCTGCGCTCGCGCTTTGTGCGCGACACAGCCACGCTGCAAGCAGCGGGCGTCATCAATCAGCTGTCGCAGATGATCTCGACCGTCCTGATCGCCTATCTGTTAGGCGCAGAAGGGCAGGGCTTGCTCGTTACTGCCATCGCCTTGCAAGGGGGACTGCACTTCTTGGTGAACACCGGTGTAGTGCCCGCCACCGTATCCCAGATCGCCGTCGCTGCGAGCCGGGGCAATGCCGAGAAAACAGCAGGCTGGATCGCGTTTGTCACCAAAGCCATCCTCGTCTTTGGCTTGGCCATCCTCGTGGTGGGCTGGTTCTTGCTGCCCTGGGTGGGGGAGCGCTGGTTTGGCTCGCGCGAAGTAGGCGTGTGGGCTTGGGTCCTATGCCTCGAGCCCGTCTTGGATTTGCCGCGTGCCGTGGCCTTTACGGCCTTCCAAGGCACACGCCGCATGAAGGCACTGGCCCAGCTGGAGAATGCGGACGAGGTGGTGCGCCTGTTCTTGGTGGTCATCGGGGCGGTGGTCACAGGCTCGGGACTTGGTGCTGTGATTGGCAGCGTGATCGCCGCGTTGTTCGGCTCTCTGCTAGCCATCGAGCTGTGGCGACAGGCACGCAACGATGGAGGCTCTGTACTGCCGAGCGTGCGCGATATCGCGCGCAGCATGTGGAGCGTACCCTTGCGCCAAGGACTGCGACTCGGCCTACGGATTGGCATTGTCAAGAACGGCACTTCGTTGTTCCTGACGGTCTTCCCGCGCTTGGTGATCTCGCGTTTCGTAGGCCCGGAGTACACCAGCTACTTCCACATCGCGCAGCGCATCTTGACGATTCCGCTGACCTTGATGCTGGGCATCTCGCGCACGGCGCTACCGGCTTTGGCTGGTCTATCAGGAACGCGTGACTGGCGCGGCTTCCGCAAACTCTTCTTGCAAATCTCCTTGGGCTCGGGCGCTGTGTTGGGCGGCAGCATTGTGCTCGCCATTCCCTTCATCGAGCCGTTGGTGGCATGGTTGTTCCCGCCGGACTACGCGCATCCGGTCGCCACCTACTACATGGTGCTGTGCGTAGGTGCAGTACCGTTCACCTTTGCGGTGGCCATTGAGGCGTTCTACATCGCCACCAATCGCATCAAAGCCTGGTTGTGGTTGACCGCGTTGGGTGCTCTCATCACCATCCCGCTCAATGTGGTGTTTGTGAAGCTGATTCCCTACACCGGCATGGCGTGGGGGATCGCGCTGTACCAAAGCTGGGTGCTCGTGCACTTGGTCTACATCATCTGGGTCTTGCGTACCCGCAGCGCCTTCGATGGCGAACCTGCGACCAAGGCCGCCTGAGCACAGCATGCGCATCCTGTTCCTCAACGATCTGGAAGACGAACGCATCGGATCCTCGGTGCGCTTGGTGCACCAGTTGGCTGCCCACTATCGTCGCCAGGGACATGAGACAGCTCTAGCCACCGCTGTACAGGAACCTGGACAAGCAGGCCAGGCGGATGTGCATGGCTTGAAGGTCTATCGCTTGTACAGCGACTACAACCCGCGGTGGCGCAGTTGGGTCAGCCTCGACAACCCGCGCGTGCGCGCGCCCTTTCAAGCAGTGTTGCGTGACTTCAAGCCCGATGTTGTCCACTCGCACCTCGTGCATGCGCATCTTTCGTATGCGTCCTTGACCGCTTCACGCGCCGCAGGCGCCGGTGTTGTGTTCACTGCCCATGATGTCATGAGCTTTTGTCACCAGAAGCTCACCTGCTTTCATGGAGGCGAAGCTGCTGGCGGAGTCCTGCGCGATTACGAAGCGCGGCCGTTCAAGTGCTTTCCATGCCAACGCCTGCGCTGGAATCCCTTCCGTAATCGTGCCATCCGGCGCGTGCTGGAGCGCGATGTGCAGCGCTTGACGGTGGTGTCCGACGAGCTGGGTAAGGCTCTGCGTGCAAATCAACTGCGTGTAGATCGCACCGTGCACAATGCGCTGGAACCGCGAACGCAATTACCGAGTGCAGAGGAAGTGCAGCGCTTCAAAGCCGCACGCGGGCTGGATCGCTGTCGCTTGATCGCCATTGGCGGTCGTCTGCACGAACAGAAGGGCGTCCTGCAACTCTTGCGCATGCTACGGCTCTTGGCACCGCGCTTTCCCATGCTGCGACTCTTGGTCATGGGTAAGCGCGAGGTCTACGACCGCGAGTTCGCCCAACAAGCGCAGGAGCTTGGCGTGGCGCAACTCGTGGTCCCCACGGGCTGGCTTGAGGGCCCCGAGCTCCAGCAAGCCTTGGCGGCTGTGGATGTCTTCGTGACCCCGTCCATTTGTTTTGACACCTTTGGGATGGTCAACCTCGAGGCCATGGAACACGCCAAGCCGGTGGTGGCGACCGTCTACGGGGGCTCACCGGAGGTCGTGCTGGAGGGGGTGACCGGCTTTGTGCGCAATCCTTTCCAGATCGAGTCCTTTGCCGAAGCGGTGGCGCGCCTCCTGGAGGACCCTGCTTTGGCGCACGCCATGGGGCTTGCGGGCCGCACACGGCTGGTAGAGCACTTCCTCTTGCCTCGGATGGCCGCCGAATACGCCGAAGAGTATGCGGCCGCCTGTACAGCCCAAGCCGCTCTCTGACCGATATATACGCTCTAGAACTGAGTACTCCAGTGGCTTAAAGAACTCATAAGTACCTACCCGTGCGTGGTTTGTGAAAACCTCTAGGGCAGGGTAGAGTTCGACCTAAGGCCTGTCTCCGCTCCTGAACCCACATCTCGTAACGCTCCATGCGCAAGACGCTGCTCACCTACGTCAAGCCTCACGTGCAAGAGGATCCGCTCTCGATGATCCTCGGCATCACGTACCTCGGTGCGTGCATGGAGAAGGAGAAGCTGCCGGTCGAGTTGTGCGATGAGCGCATCGTCAACGACGCGTACATGCGCGAAGCGATCGAGCGCAACGACATCATCGGTTTCGATGCGTTGACGCCCAACATCCGTCGCGCGATCGCTTGGGCCAAGTACGCCAAGAGCCGCGGCAAGATCACCGTCATGGGTGGGCCGCACGCTTCCGTCGACCAAGGGATCTTCTTGGACTCCGGCCACTTTGACTTTGTGCTCAAAGGTGAGGCCGAGGAAACACTGCCGCGCTTTGTGCGCCATGTGGACTCGGACGACTGGAAGGGCCTTGCCGAGGTGCCCGGTCTTGCCGCGATGCGCGAGAAGCAGCTGATCATCGACAATGCTGCGCCGCCCTTGATCAAGAAGCTCGACGAGCTACCGATCCCCGCGCGGCATTTGTTGCCGATGGACAAGTACTTCAGCTTGAACCCTGAGCGCCTTGCGTATGTGTTCACCACGCGCGGCTGCCCGTTCAAGTGCATCTTCTGTCAAAAGGAATTGACGGGCCGCGGCTTCCGCGTGCGCTCGACGGAGATGATCGTCGATGAGCTCGAGCACATCGTCAAAACCTACAACCCCGGCGTGATCCTGTTCGTCGACGAGATTCTCACGCTGCGCAAGAAGCGCATCCATGAGATGTGCGACGAGATCCTGCGTCGCGGTTTGAAGTTCGAGTGGATCGCCAACACGCGGGCCGACTGCGTGGACTATCCGTTGCTCAAGCACATGCACCGCGCCGGCTGCCGCCGCATCTACTACGGCTGGGAGTCGGGCAGCCAGCGCATGCTGGATGTGCTCAAGAAGGACCTCACGCCCGAAGTGATCGTCGAGGCCGCCAAGATGACGCGCCGCGCGGGCATCTGGGCCAAGGTCTATCTGATCGTCGGCTCGCCCGGCGAGACCAAGCAGGACATCGAAGAGACCGAGAAGGTCCTCAAGCTCGCAGGCCCGGACCTTGTCCGCGTGAGTGTGTTCAATCCGCTGATCGGCACCGAGAGCTGGGACGGGTATCTCGCCAACATCGACCTCACGGACCTGTCGGAGAACTATGTGTCCTCCAACCGCTCGGCGTACAAGCACGAGCACTTCACACAGGTCGAGCTGGAAGAGCTGCGCAAGAACATGGTGCGCAGCTACGAGCGCTGGTACTACGGCTACGGCCAACGGGCACGGCGCTTCATGGAGCGCTCGCTGTACTACCTCGAGAACCCGGCCTTCGGCCGCAAGCGCCTAGGGCGCGCCTTCGGGCTCGTGCCGCCGCCCACATCGTCCAATGTCGCCTCGCGCGTCATGGAAGAGGCCGTCAAGGAACACGAGCGCCACTCCAAGGCGTCGTGACGCAGAGCAGGCTTCAGGGGCTACGTGCGGGAAGCCGTACCCCTGACCCCTGGATGTCGCGCAGGCTGTCGCCGAGGTTGGCTCGTAGCTGTTCGGCGAGCTCGTCGATGCGGCGCACGACTTCTGGGTGGGCGTAGGCGACATCGTGCGCCTCACTCGGGTCGTCAAGTAAGTTGTACAGCTCGGTCCGTACCACGGTCCCCGTCAAGTTGCTCCACGGCCGCCCATCCGTGGGCTTGGGGAGATCCTCGGGCATGCGCCGATAGTGGTGCGGGTACACAAGCTTCCACGGACCGCAACGCACGGCCTGCAGTTCATTGCGTTCGTACCAAAAGCCCAGCAACTCATGCGGTGGTTGATCGGTAGTGCCGCATAGAAGCGGCCAGACACTCCGGCCGTCTGTCGTTAGACGAGGTGCCGCTAGTTCAAGAGCCTCGACAGTCGTGGGCAGCACATCCGTCAGCATGAAGGGCGCGTCCACCTGCGTGCCGGGCGGGATACTCCCCGGGCATGCGGCAAGGAACGGCACACGAATCCCGCCTTCCCACACGCTGCCCTTGCCCTCACGCAGGCCACCAGTCGAGCCTGCGTGCGTGCCATACGACAACCACGGCCCATTGTCCGAGGTGAAGACCACCAAGGTCTCTTCTTCGATGCCTAGATCGCGCAAGCGCTGGCGTAGCGCTCCTACGAGGTCATCCAGTTCGAGTAGCACATCGCC
>Ga0079301_1000066_pt1 | contig 50473 bp, 35 predicted proteins | sample Wag4_2014_7_11_3_FD_74797 | JGI IMG/M metagenome (GOLD analysis project Ga0079301, IMG submission 74797) | Fresh water mixed with fracking chemicals microbial communities from Ohio, USA - Utica-2 Time Series FC 2014_7_11 | ecosystem: Engineered > Industrial production > Chemical products > Input... | reverse complement strand
GGGCCGGGAAGTGGGTGGTTCCGGTTGGGGGGCCTTGCAGGGATTTCTCGTTCATCAGCAACGGCGGATGGCGTCGCTGGTGGGCGATCGCCGGATTAGCAGCTCCTTGGGAGAGCATCCAGAGTTTAAAAATACAATTTTGCCCTACCTGTATGTGAATACCTATCCACAGGATCGCCTGGTCAGGGGTGGCACGCGGCGGCGCATTGAAGTGCGTGTGCCCAGTCTGCAAGAAGCCGAACGTTTGATGGGAATTGAGATTGCGTGCGCCAATCCTGAATGCTTGCATGCCATACGGCCGTTTCGCCCGCGCGCGAAGGGCAACCCCTTAAGACTGTTCGTGGGTTTCACATGTCCGATTGAGGAGTCAGTTGCGTGTGCGCGTACCCGTGGCGCCAAGGAGGCCATGGAGACCCTTGCCACATTGATTGAAGCCGCAGGGCAATTCTGCGCGAATGATGTCACCCGGCGCTGATGGCCATCGACTTGACAGGTTCAGCGATAGCGATGACGAGCGACGATACAGAACCGCGTTGCTTGGCGATTGAATTTTGGTTGCCATCAAAGGTAGCGAGTGATTGGTTGATGTTTTGGGTTTGCTGCAAAAGCTTTGAACAAAAACCCAAGTGTCATCATATCGTGGTGTGCCAATCGACGATGGGCGGTATGTTGCCGCTGGTTTAGATACAATGGTTTTTAAGCAGTTTTTTTGAGATACGTCTAGCCACGCCGGTGTTCCGTGATACGCTCGCGTTGGGGAGTAAATGCGGCACGCAAGACGGGCAGCGCGAGGTGAGGGTCACTGTTGCCGCATGTGAAAACATCGGCAGCGAGGTAGCCTACTTCTGGCCAGGTATGGATGCTGGCGTGTGATTCCGCGAGCAAAGCGAGTGCGGTCACCCCACAACCGGGGCCAAAATGGTGTACGGTAACCGCTAGTACGTTGACATCGCACGCGTGGGCCGCCGCACGCAGCGCCTGCTCGACCGTCATGGCATCCCCGAGATGGCTCGCCCCCCAAAAATCAATCAGAATGTGGGTTCCCGGCTTGATCATCTCGGTCATCGTGGCAGGTTCGCCTGATAAAACAAAATGTGTTTCCATGCGTGATGTTCCTTGGTCATTCTCCAGATGTAGGCATCGAGGACATAGTGTGTGGCCTGAGGTACCGCGAGCAAGGGCACCAGCCACGCGAGCGTGATCTCGGATGTGATCGCAGGCATGGCAAAAAAGTCCGTAAAGAACTCGGGGTGTTCGCGCCATATCAGTCCATCCCATACCCCTTCCTCGATGAACGCCAGCACCACCAGGATCCCTAAGTACACAGGCCACGCCCGGGGTGTGAACAGCCGGTCGCCGATACTGAAGGCCACCGGCCTCAGGCTGGCGCGCCACAGGGTGCGGTTGCGTCCATACAGCCAGATCAACGCCAGATAGGGAATACCGTGCGCACAGACATTGGTGGCGGTAAAAATAAGGTCATTATCAAAGACCACGATCCCCAACAGCCAGGACAGGGCTGTCCCACCAAGCAGAAGATTCTTGGGCACGTTCAGATATCCTGTCTGAAACGCGCCAACTGTCTCTTTCCCCAGGTACAGCAAAACGAGAACGGCATAGATGGTCGCACACACGGGGGTGAGCAGTGGCCAGTCAAACTGAACAAAATCATCGGCTATGAACCAGGCAAACTGTCTGGGTTGCAAATGCCAGAAAAGAAGCGGAAACATTGTGGCTGCATAGATCACGCTCGTGTCGAGCAGGCGCGCAAAACGCCCGTTTCGCGCGTCGTGGCGGGCATAGATGGCGAAAAGGCCGTATTGCTGGCGCACGAAGTGAAAAACGGCAAGGTATGCCAGGGCCCGCCAAAAGAGCAAAGCCCCCAGTTGATACAGGGCGATACCGGCAAGCCAGGTCACAAGCGGCGTCAACAGGTACAGTACACGGCGTGTACGCCACTCATCGGTATCAAGGTAGGTGCGAAAAAGGGTCCCATACACGTGAGCGACATCCACGCCCACCACCAGCACGAGCCAGGCCCAGGCTGGCAGGAACGGCAATCCCAGCAATGTCTCGCGCCAGAACAGAACGACTGCGCAGATGAGGAATGCTGGTGCGAGAATGAGGGTGAGGTCAAAACGGGCGGAGTGAATCCACGGTTGGGGTTGACTCATGCGCGCCCCTCGCGGCTCGCCTGAAGATGTTTGATGACCTGCAAGGCGGCCAGATGTCCCTGGGTGAATGCTTCCTCGAAAAGGGACAGTCCTGCCAGGTCCGAGTGGGCGGTAAAGACTGGGGGATGCTGACGCCGGGCTTTGGCACGTGTCTCGCCCCAGATGAAACCCGGTGTGGGACGCACCATCGCATGACCCCATAGCCAGATGTCCACCTGTTCGATCGCCCCTGCCAGGTCAGGGTGGATGCGCAGAAGTTCATCCAAAAAGATCCGTTGCCACTCCTCGTAAGGCCGTGCCATCGCCTCTTGCCGTGCGGTAGTTGGTTCGGTATGACTAAGTGGCCAGTAGTAGGTGAGCACCGTCTTGAGTGGGTGCATCTGTGGCGTCTGGTGGGAGGCCACCACATAACCGAGCAGGGGACTGTCGTACACGACATTGTCCCAGGCGAGTGATGCTTGGCCTGTGTCTGGCAGGCGCGACAGCGTGATGTTAGCAACGGCCCACGGTGCGTAACTGAAGCCTTCGCTTGAAAGTGTGAAACGCTCCGATTGCACGAGTCGTGATGCGATAAAACGCGGGGTTGCGACAATCGCCGCGCGGGCTTCAATCCGGCAGGCAAGTTGCTGTTGCGTGTTCCAATAGTCGACCCACACGTGGTCTCCGCGATCCAGCACCCGATAGGTCAGCGCCTGGGTGATCAGGTGGTCCCGTTGGGGTTCAAGCAAACGCTGCACCAGGTATCCATTGCCCTCGGGCCAAGTCAGAACATTGGCATCTTCCGCATTTGCAGCGTCGCTACGGCGGGAGGCGAAATAATGCAGTCCTGCCCAGGCGGAAGCCGTCGTGATCGGGGTGCCGTAGTCATCACGGCAGGCGTAATTGATGTACCAGAGCAAGCCGGGCGCATCATAACCCTCCCGTTTGAGCCAGGCCTGCATGGTCAATTGGTCAAGGGCAAGCCATTCGGGGTCCTGGGAGCTGTGATCGACCGGAATGGTGAAGACCCGCCGACCATCTCGGCCGCGTCGGTGTCGGAGTGTCTGAACGTAGGCCATAAATCGCCTGATTTGGGCGGTTTCAGCCGGGGTTTGCCCACTGACCGGAATGAGGCCCTCTTGCCAGCGACCGTAAATGTACAGGCGTTCGTGCGGGGCGGCGCACAGGTGGTAGTCGTTGTAGATGGAGCGCCCGCGTTCATCCTCACCCGTGATGATGCCCACATCCTTGAACCATTGTCGTAGCGCGTGCGCCTCGTCATTGAGCAGTGGCACGTAATGGGCGCCCCAGGGATATGCGCTGACGGCATTGTGACCATACGCCGAATTGCCGCCAGCCGTGGCTTCCAGTTCCAGTATCTGATAGTCCCTGTATCCCGCGCGCCTGAGTTGATCCCCTGCGGTCAGGCCCGTGATTCCGCCCCCCACGATCACCACATCCGTCGTGGTCATTGGGCCTGTCACCTCAAAATGACTGTGACGCAATTGATGCCCCAAGGCCGCGTTGGCACCCACAATTCGGCCGGGAATCCGCACTGGCGCGGCGGTTGGCCTAAAAAAACGTCCGACCGCACCCAGGCCCAGGCCCCCCAGACCACCCATCAGTAACTGTCGACGCGATATCTTCACTGGCGTTTCCTGATGACGATCAGTTGTAAATGATGTAGCGGGACCATTCCTGGTCAAAATAGTGAATGAGTGCCTGATCGTCCAGTCGTTGGATGCGGGTATCCACCGAAGACATATCCGGCGGAAAATGCAGCATCTGCTGCAAGGTGTCGGCGGAGAGGAACCGTAGACCAGTCGGAAAGTTGGTCGGAGGATGGTAGGGAGTGCGCCCCGCGATGATGAAGCCCCATTCACCGAACGAGGGAACGTAGGCGTGGTAGGGTGTTGGAACCCAGGCGGCTGCTTCGAGGGTATGGTTGACACACCAGAAGGATTGTCTCGCAATGAGTGGTGAGGTGCTCTGGATAACGGCGAGTCCCTCAGGGGCCAACACGTGGTGCAGGAGCTTGAAAAAACTGACGGAGTAGAGTTTGCCGACCGAAAAATTTGAGGGGTCGGGGAGGTCGATCACAATGGCATCGTAGCGGCGCGCATTCAGGTTGCTTTGCTGGTCACGCAGCCATCGATACGCATCCTGATTCAATACCGTGACCGACGGATGTTCAAGCGACCGCGAATTGAGTGAGGAGAGCATGGGATTTGAGCGAAACAAACGGGTCATTTCCGGGTCGAGATCGACCAGGGTGACGCTTTGAATCGAGGGGTAGCGCAGGATTTCCCGCAAGGCCAGCCCGTCACCGCCTCCGATGATCAGGACGTGACGGGGCTTGGCAATGGCACTGAGAATCGGATGCACCAGGGCTTCGTGGTAGCGGTATTCATCCATTGAGCTGAATTGCAGGTTGGCGTTGAGATAAAGGCGAAGGTCCTGGGCTTGTCGCGTCACGACGATGCGCTGATACGGGGTGGTTTTCGCCAGAACGACCTTGCCTGGGTAATGGGAGGCGTCTGCGAGGCCCATCATCGGTTCGGCAAAGGCGAATCCTGCGATGAGCAGCGATAAAACGGCAAATGCAGCCATTTTCTGGAGGGGATGAGGCTTGAATTCCTGGGGAATGGCATACATGGCCCAAACAGCGACCAGGGTATTCAGGATGCCGAACAGAAATGCGGTCCGGAGCAGTCCGAGTTGTGGCACCAGTATCAGGGGAAACAGCAGGGACGCGAAGAGGGCGCCGATGTAGTCAAAGGTGAAGACGCGCGACACCAGGTCGCGAAACTCGAAGCGATCCTGGAGAATCCGTAGCAGGACCGGGATTTCGATGCCCACGAGGATGCCGATGATGGCGACGGTGGTGTAGAGCAGGAGCCGGAAATGCTGGATGTGCTCGAAACCCAAAAACAGCAAGGCGGCCGAGGAACCGCCCACCAGACCGACCAGAATTTCGACATGAATGAAGAACCCCAGCAAATTGCGGGTGATGTAGCGTGAAAGCCAGGAGCCGATGCCCATGGCGAACAGGTAGCAACCAATGATGGTTGAGAACTGGGTCACCGAATCACCCAGCAGGTAACTGGCGAGTGTGCCTGCGATCAGTTCATAAATCAGCCCACACGTGGCGATGATGAAGACCGAAATCAGCAGCAGGATTTCCAAGCGGCGATCCTTGTGTTAACCGTGAATGGCTGCAGCGATGATGGTGGCGATCCCATAGGCGATCGCCCCCAGGAAGATGGCAACCGCCACATTCTGCTTCTCAACCAGTTCTTCCCAGACGGCGAACCGTGGCTTCAGCCAATCCAGCAGCAGAAAGTAGACCGTGTACGTCAGCACCCCGAGTGCCGAATAGACAATCGCCGCAACCAGGTTCTTGATTGGGATGATGTCGTGCAATTCCATCCTGAACTCCTTACTTGTGCCAGTGAGCCGTGCGCATGTCAACCTTGCTGTATCCACTACTCAGCCCGGTATAGACATGCCCGCCATAATTGGATCCTGCCATCAAAAGGACCACGCTGATGCAGTAGACAATGAATATCTTGACACTGTTCACGGGCACCACGCTTCACCATGTGTATCGGCAGGGCAACGGCAACATCAACGACCTTGTTATTCAGTCCCGCCAGTGGCAACCCGACCATGGCAACGTCACCCACTCTCTGATGATAACAAAGTTAACCAACATGCACGAGTTTGGCGACGGCTTCTCCTGAGTCGCAGGGATGCGATTCAGGAGAAGCCTTGGTGGCGGCGCGACTCGTGGTAAAAGTGCAGGATGAGGCCGAAAATCGGTACGATGAGCAGGGCTAGGACGGTGAGACCCAGATTGCTCCCGTTGACGCCACCAGAAGTGAGCCTGAAGTCCCAGTTAACTGGTGCCTGGCGATCGAAGGTGCTCGAATCCGTGTCGATGAGGATTCTGTAGGTGCCCGGGGGCAGGGCTGAAATCCAGGTGTCCGCCTTGCGATCGCCTTCAGCCCAAAATTCGCCATCTTCTGTACCGCTATAATATTCCAGTGTTTGCACCACCCGGTACTCGCGTTGATCCCGTTCATTGCGCAGGGAGATGCCCAGTTCAGCCCAGTCGTTGCTGAGATCAGCGGTCGTGATCAGGTGAACCGGGGTCGTGCCACGCACCTCAAAGGGCTGTGATATGTAAGTGCGTTCCTTATCCGCCACGTTCACCGTCACGGGCAGATGGCAAAGCTGGCGTACGGGAGAAGCGAGGGCGCAAAGGGCGTGAATCATCATCGCGACTGTGACCGCGACCACCGCGATGCCCGTCAGCTTGAACACCGAGGGCACGGGCGATGGCTGATGCGGCGCCACCCCACTGCGATACGGCATCTCCCTGTTAGACAGACCGAACGCCTTTGCCACGTCGCCGGCTGGCAGGTATTCGCCTCTGGTGACGACACCTGAGGCTTCGTCCTCGTCATCGACACTCAAGAAATAGGGGGGATGTGCGAAATCACTGGTTGATTGTGGTTTGCCAATCGGTACACGCCAGTTGAATTCCCCTCTCACGTCGGTGATCTCATAGTCGGTGGTTGCAACGCGCGTAAATTTGGTTTTATCCACCGTTACGGTCGACTCATGGCGCACGGCAAAAAGATCGAGCGCCACTTCTTCTACGAGACTCCAGTGCCCGGCCACCTCGATCAGAAAACGGAAGCCTTCCTGTTCGTTGTAAAGCAGGTACTCATTCCAGCCCGCATCATGGTCACTGTTTTCACGACAACGGAGATAACCAACCACCAGCCACGCCACGCCCTTCAAGATGCCCGATGCACCAAGACGGGGGCGAGGGACGAACGCCGAGTGGGTGGCAATTTTGCTCACAACCCGTAACGGGTTCTCTGTCACGTCGATAATGGCGCGGCAACGGTCACAGCATACGTAAACCGATTCAGGTGGAACCCGCAGTTTGATTGCGCCTGTGCATTCGGGACATTGATGCCTTCGCAGGCGCCGCTTTGCCGTGCGGTTTTTTTCTTCAACGGGGTTCTGTGTAGTGTCGTCATTCATGCTCGTTCACCTGATCGCGAACCCTGGTCATCACCGCTGTTATGATACACCGAACCACGCGATGTTTGGCTCACGGCACCAGCCCGTGCACCAGTGTCCGACATGCTGCAGGGTTCTCCATGTCGCCACGATTGCCGGACGGTGTGGCGTGCGATGCGTCCCATACCACGGCCGTGCGGCTACACCACCAGGTCAGACTCGACTTCGTGTGCACGACGACACACGGCCATCGCGGTGACGCGATACAGACGTCACCGAGTGAGACGCCGAGCAGGGCGTTACCGATTTTTTAAGGGTGCCGCCATTGAATACCATCAATTATCACAAGGTGTAAGTGGATGCCGCAGCAACGAAAACCACTCGAAACGCCTCGCCGCATTATCTGGAGAATAAGGCTGGCTTTTGCGTACTCCTTTCGCTTTATCTGGAAAGCAGTGCAAACACCCCACGCAGTGACGCCCTTTGCGCCACATCAATAGATAATACTGATTATCTTGAATTCCGGTCGCGCCGGATTGACTGCCAAGTACTGGCTGGATTGGTGCCAAGGCCGGGGTCTTGAAAGTGACGCTGCTTCAACGAATCGGCGCGAACCGTTCGCGGGTGTTTTGTTTGCTCCCATTCAGTTATCCACGGTTTGAGTGCCAGTGTGGTTTCTTGACTTTGGGGCACCCTGCCTCTGATTGTCCATTTATCAAATCGAATGATTGTTCGTCATTCGTCGTTGTATCCGGAATCAGTTTTGTTACCCTTGTGTCTTGGTTTTGCGGTTGTTTGACAGGTGAAATGGGTGGTTCCTTGGACTGATGCAATAGGTGACACGTGCGCGGACTCGGGGTACAAGTGCAAAGCGATCACGACCATTTTTTGTGAGGGCAGGCGTGAAGGTATTGCATACATCGGATTGGCATCTGGGCCGTCAATTGAATGGCCGCACGCGCTACGCCGAGTTTGAGGCTTTTTTGAACTGGCTGGGTGAGACCATTCAAACCAACCAGGTGGAGATGCTGCTGGTGGCCGGTGACATCTTTGATACCGGTACCCCGAGCAACCGCGCGCAGGAGTTGTATTACCGCTTCTTGGACTCCTTGGGTGCAGCGGATTGTCGTCACGTCGTCATCGTGGCAGGCAATCATGACTCCCCCAGTTTTCTTGACGCACCCAAAACCCTGTTGCGCTCCCGTGACGTGCACGTGATTGGCCAAGCATCCCAAAACCCCTGCGATGATGTTCTGGTTCTAAAAAATGCAGCCGGTGAACCAGAACTGATCGTCTGCGCGGTGCCCTACCTGCGCGATCGCGACCTTCGCCACGTCGAGGCAGGCGAAAGTGTCGACGACAAAGAACGCAAACTGCTCACAGGCATCCGCCAACACTACACAAGCATCGCCGACTTCGCCGAACAAACGCGGCAAAACCTCAACCCCAACATCCCCATCATCGCAACGGGACACCTCTTTACCAGCGGTGGACAAACCATCGAGGGTGATGGCGTCCGGGACCTCTACGTGGGCACCGCCGCGCACATCAACGCCAGTATCTTTGCGCCTTGCGTCGATTATGTCGCTCTCGGCCACCTTCACGTGCCACAATGCGTCAACGGTCTCGACACCGTCCGTTACAGCGGTTCACCCCTGCCGATGGGCTTTGGGGAGGCCAAACAGCAAAAAAGCGTGTGTCTGGTGCAATTTGCGCATCGCACGGCAACGGTGCAAACGGTACCGGTGCCGGCCTTTCAACACCTGGGACGCATCAAGGGCAACCTTGACACCATTTTTGAAGCAATCGACAGGCTCGTGGCCGCTGATGCGAATGTGTGGCTTGAGGTTGTCTATGACGGTGCGGAGTTGGTTGGCGATCTCCGCGAACAGCTTCAATCCCGCACCGAAAACACACCCCTCGAGATTCTCCAAATCAAATACCCGCGCCAAGTCAACGCGGGACTCACAGCTGATGATGGCCTCGATGATCTCAAACAACTGGACGTCACAGAAGTATTTGAGCGCTGCATGCAGACACGTGGGGTTGAGGCTGCACAGCAACCCGTCTTGCGATTTGCCTTTGAGGAAATTCTGCAATGTCTGCAGGATCGTGATCCCTTATCGTTGTGAGGGAAAGGCTCCGTCACCACACGGCCTGCCGCGCGGTATGTAATCCACCCCGCAGACCGTCGATTCCACACATCACAAGGGTGATGGTGATTGGTCACCAGCACTGTCTTGTCTGAACAACACGATGCACACCGACCTGCGGGTGTATGGGTGCGTTTTTTGTGTGACTGATTATCACCAAGCGCCACGGACCATGTTTCAAGCACCAAATTGCACAGAGACAAGGAGATATCGCCGCTTGCAACCCGCAGTTTGCGCTTGCTGCTCCATGCTTACTTTTTTAATGTAGTCGGCCGTTAATAAGTATTTAGTTTAATGATAAGAAACTTTCTCATCACATGTGTCGATATCCTCAGTGCGTATGCATTGGGTGAAGAGGAGATGACAGATGGGTGGCGTGACGACTACGACTGTTATGCAGAAACAATTGGATGTTGATCATGTTCTTAAAACGAATAAGCATGCCGGTGTATATCGGGTTTCGACAAACCCTGCCGAAAAGGCGCAACAGTTGAAAGCGGCGAAAGCCAGCGGCCTGGATGTTGTTCCGTTCCAACAAAATGGCGACTCGTACATCTTGGCTGGCCGCGGGCTCCCTTCCGGTGGTTTGACTCATCCAGGGACAAACGTTTCCGTGACCTATAATGGAAAGCGGGGAGACGTTAATGGTGAAGTTATCAGTAAACCCAACAGTTTTTGGGAGATAACCGGGAAAAACATGAAGCCAGCGGGCGTTTCTTTGACAGGGTTTTGGGCTGTGCTTGCTGCAGGAGTAATCGAAGGCGGGAACAGTTCATTGATAGGCAAGCTAATCATCGGCAGTGGTCTGGCAACCGTTTTAGCGTTCGGCTATGGTGTCGTACGTGCGATACAAGAAGGTTCAAAGGTAAAAGAGTTTTCGCTGGATAAGGACCTTTTCAAGCGTCTTCCCAATTGAGGGGTGCGTCAGAACGCCTATGTGTGATTCAGCTTTTGATACATCCGAGTCAAGTTTAAGAGGCACGCGTCCGTGCGCATCACCCAGGTACGTTTTAAAAACCTGAATTCGTTGGCCGGAGACTGGACCATCGATTTTACCCACCCTGCCTATGTGGGGGATGGCTTGTTTGCAATCACCGGCCCGACCGGCGCTGGCAAAACCACGATCCTTGATGCCATCTGCCTGGCCCTATACGGCCGCACGCCCCGCTTGGACCGGGTGAACAAAACTGCAAACGACATCATGTCCCGTCACTGTCACACATGTTTTGCAGAGGTCACCTTTGAATCCGAGGCAGGACGCTTTATCTGTCATTGGAGCCAGCGCCGGGCGCGGCAACGCGCGGACGGGGAATTGCAGCAACCCAAGCACGAAATCAGCGATGCGACCACAGGCCAGCTTCTGGAGGGGCAAACCAGAAAAGTTGCCACCCGGATTGTTGACGCCACCGGAATGGATTTTCATCAATTCACCCGTGCGGTCCTGTTGGCTCAAGGTGGTTTTGCCGCTTTCCTGAACGCCAGTGTGGATGAACGCTCCGCGTTGCTAGAACGCCTGACCGGTGAACACCTGTATTCCGAAATCTCAATGGCAGTTCACGAACGCCGTCGCATCGAGCGCCACACACTTGAGGCACTCACCGAAAAAATGGATAACTTCGTTATCTTGACACCTGACGCGCTCGCAGTACTGGAAACACAACGCTCCCGTGATGAAGCAGCCTTAACCGATTGTAAGGAGGCCTTGGAAACCCTGCGCCAACACATCGCGGTGAAGAACAAGGTGTTGGGTTTGCAGGCGGAACTCACGGCCATCGCTGAGCAGTTGATCCAAGTGGATGCCGAGTATGTGGCATTCGAACCGGAACGGGTGCGGCTTGCGCGCGCAAATGCGGCTTTGGCGCTTGAGGGTACTTATGCTGGCCTGGATGCCACGCGGCAGGAACAATCGGTTGACCAGGATGCTTATCAACGGTGGTGTAGCGAAGAACCCCAGCTTGCGCGTGAGGTGGATGAGGGGCGTGCGGAACTTTCACGTGCGATCGCCCACACGGTGGCTAAAAAAGACGCCTATGAGCGACTGAAACCCCAGTGGGTGCAAATGCGGGACGCTGATCAACAAATCGTGACGCACCGCGACGCCCTCGCCTCTTTGCAAGCCCGTTGCGAACAACTTCTAGCAGACGCCGAGAGCCGACAAGCGGCGTTGGCCAACGCGCAACAGGCCAAGGAGACTGAGCGGCAAGCGCTTGAATCGGTGCAAGCCTATCTGACCGAGCACGTGCGTGATCACTGGTTGCTTGAACATCTGACCGGGCTTGAGGCACTCGCAAGCGAATGGACACGCGCGCGCGATGCGCGCGAAAACCAGCGCTTGCTGTTGGAAGAGGCAGAGGCCTTGTTGGCCCAGAAAAGTCAAAGCCGTGCGCAGGCCCAGGCCAAGCGTGAGCAAGGTTGTTTAGACCTGGTTGAGGCGGATCACCAACTGGTGGCCAAACAAGGCGAGTTGGGTGGGGTGCTGGGCGATCGCCTGTTGCGCGAATACCACGCCCATAAGGATGCACTGATGCGCGAACGGATGTTGCTGCACCGCGTTCTTGAATTGGAGGAACAACGCCAAACCTTGCAGGATGGGCTTCCTTGTCCGCTGTGTGGCGCCACAGAGCACCCCTTTGCGTTGGGGCAGCTTCCGGTTCCGGATGCGCTTGATGCCGACATCGCCAAGGTTGACGCAACCATTCAGGCAGCACAAACCCTCACAGACGACTTGCACGCGCTGGAAACCCGTCAAACCGATCTGCGCCTGATTGTAGCCGGCTTGGAAAACCGTGAGGCCGTGATTGCTGCGGAGGAACAAAACACCCGGCAAGTCGTTGAGACGTTGCGTGAGGCGCTTGATAAAAACCAAGGCGATGCCGAGTCAAGACAGCAGGCTTTACTTGCGCAGCTTGCGAACGTGGGGGTAACGGAGGTGCCTGCGACGGCGATCGCATCACTTCTTGACCATTTACGGGAGCGTCGCGACGTGTGGCTGAAACGGCAAGACGAGCAGCAAGTGCTCTTGCTGCGAATTGGGCAGGTCGATGCGACCATTCAGCGTGAGTGTGCACTGCTGGAAGTTTGTGAACAGCAATTGGCGCAGCAGCGAGCAGACATCGCTAAAGCGCACGAACGACTTGCGGTGTCGGTGCAGGAGCGGGCACAGCAGTTTGGGGCGCGCGACCCGGTACACGAGGAGCAGGCCGCCAGTGCCGCCGTTGTGGTTGCAGAGGACGCTGAAAGGCAGTGCCGGGAGCAGCAGCAAGCGCGTGAGACTGGTTTGGTTGCCTTTCAGGTAAAATTGGCGGACTGTCAGGCGCGCATCGCGGCGCGAGCGGGGGTATTGCAGGCGGCGGAATCGGCATTTCAGACACAATTGTTGCAAATCGGGCTTGCTAATGAAGCCGCGTATCAAGCAGCGCGATTGACACCAGCGGTGCGGGCGGACTTGGGTGAACGTGCCAAGGCTTTGGATGATCTGCGTGCCGGGTTGATGCAACGCCAAGGCGATCGCCAGGCACAATTGCATGCGGCTGAACGTCAGCTACCGGCTGAGGTGACGCTCGAAGCGCTTGAAGCGGATAAAGTGGTGCAGGAAGAAACCCACGATGAGTTACAGCGTGCCTTGGCCGATGTTCGTCAGCGTTTGAATGCCCATGCGGCTGTGCAGTCGCAACGCCTCGCGCAGTTGGCGTTGATTGAGGCGCAACGGCAGACCTTTCAGCGGTGGCAAGCGTTGCATGATTTGATAGGCTCCGAAGATGGGAAGAAGTTTCGTAATTTTGCGCAGGGCTTGACCTTTGATGTCATGGTGCGGCACGCGAATCGGCAATTGCGGCAGATGAGTGATCGCTACGTGCTGATTCGCGATATGGAACAGCCGCTCGAACTCAACGTTGTGGATACGTATCAAGCGGGTGAGATTCGCTCCACCAAAAATCTGTCAGGCGGCGAAAGTTTCCTTGTCAGCCTCGCTTTGGCGCTTGGCTTGTCGCAGATGGCCAGTCAAAAAGTGCGGGTTGAGTCCCTGTTCCTCGATGAAGGCTTCGGAACCCTCGACCCCGACGCCCTCGACACGGCTTTGGCGACGCTTGGCAGTTTACAGCAAAGCGGAAAACTCATCGGCGTCATTTCGCACGTCACCAGCCTCAAGGAACGGATTACCACCCAGATCACTGTCATCCCCCAAACCGGTGGCCGCAGCAAACTGTCTGGTCCGGGGTGTTCGAACGTGTCGCACCGATCCTGAGATCCGGGGTGGTTTATGCGTATGGTCGTTCTGCGTTGGACGGATTTCAAGGATTGCTTTAACACCTTCGCAGCCTGGACTTCGTCGTTTGTCCTTATGGCGTATCACAAAGGAAAAACCCGCCGCCTGCGATCGCAATATGGAACACGTGTCCAAGCCTTCCGGTTTATTGGGCACGGCGTCTGAAACTAGAAGCCGAGAGCGCCTGATACAAAAGGTGCAGAACCCACCAGCAGCCGATCCGTACTCACGTTGCCACGCGTGTAGCGATAGCCGGCATTGAGTGTCACGTTCTCGAACGGTGACCAGTCGACGTCGACACCCAATTGGGTGCCCAGGTTGACGTCGGTTTGTGTCAGGGTGGCGAGCGCGGACCAGATGGGATCGATGCCTGCGGTCCCGCGCAGCGTCAAGCCAGGCAAAACCTGCCACGCTGCGGTTCCACTGAGCGGCAGCAGAATCTGTGTCTCATTGAGCGTTTTACGTTTGGAATTCTCGCCAAAATTGCCGGGGCCTTCGTAAGCAAGGTTCGTAACACTGAAGTTGCGGTAGAAGACTTCCACCATGCCGCCGAGCGCAAGGTGTTCATTTTGCCAGAGGGGGACCGGGATGCCGATGTCGACAAAAAGGGGCTTATTCACTGTGTTTTGATTCATTTTGGTCCCGGCATTCCAGTTTGGATAGTCTACGATGGCGCCTGCGCTTTCACCCCAGCCAATGGAAAGATAGCTTCGCAGACCGGGCGCGTATGTTCCGGCTTGATACGTGTATTCGATTTTCTCACCGGGCTTCAGCAAGCGGCGCGAGGCTGCATTGATGGCGTCTTGTCGGGCGTTGTACATGTTTGCGGTGCCGAACAACATCGCGCCCAACAGGCCCGTATCGTCATGGAGGGTCACAACGTTCATGGGTGTTGTGAAACTGATCATGCCTTTTTCGGGGTTTCCGGCGAAGACCAGCTCATCGGTGGAACGCTTGTTGAACGAATTGCGGGGGTCCACCGCGAAGTCGGCACCGTAGAACTGCTGTCGGTATTGGATCTCCACTGCCTCACACACCTCGGGAGCGCCGATTGCGGCAAGAGCCGGCAAGAGGGTGAGCCATTTAGCGATTTTCATTGGGGGAAGACCTCCCGGGCTTGGCGCGAGTTGGCTTTGAACGAAATGGCGAAATTCTAGCATACATCCATACAGGGGAATCGCCTATACGTGTACCGCACCCGGATTTTTTAGACAGGCAGCTGTTGCGATCGGCTACAGCGCATTGAAGCGATTGCCTGTTTATGGTTGGGTGTAAAATATCTGGTTTAATTAAAGCAGACAGGACATCCAGTCATCGCTCGATTGCCATGGTGCAAAACGTGATGAACAACGGGGGGTATCGTGGTCATCTACAAGTTGTTGCCTCGCACGGAGTGGGAGTTGGCTTGCGCAGCCGGTGTGTTTTGTGGCTCAGCGGTTGATCATGCGGATGGTTTCATCCACTTTTCAACGGCGACCCAGGTTCAGGAGACGGCACGCCGACATTTTAGGGGCCAATCGGACTTGGTGGCATTGTTGGTTGATGATGGCGAACTTGGTGAGGCACTGGTTTATGAGCCGTCACGGGATGGGGCACTGTTTCCCCATTTGTATGCAACGCTTGATCCCAAACTTGTTCATCAGGTGGTTCCCCTGCAACTGGCCGATGATGGCGTTCCCCAACTCGATGGCGTGTAAGCGGCGTGTGGCTCTGTGATTTTACGGATCGCCCAACCCCGCAGACGTGCGCCAAAGACTTGCGGGCTCAAACCGGTTATCATGGGCAGGAGACAGTTCGCGGCAAAGAACCCCGGGAACAGATTATCAGCTGGTCAATCATGGTGATTCACGCGCATCAATCAAGGGCGACATCGAAGTGCCTAGCGAAAAACTGCATGTCCAGTTCTTGCTGCACGGCTTGAATTCGCATATCCTCTCCCTTTTCGATGTCGTTCATAAATTTGATTGCCGCAACACTACCGCCGGTCTCAATATAATGATTACGCAAGCGGTGAAGGATGGCAGCGCTAAAAAACAAGTCAGTCTTCGACGCGTAATCACGGGTCAACAAGCCGTTTTTGAACAGTTCACGCCTGAAACTGAACAAGGCATCTGGCACACTCACGAAGTGATCGGCCTGAGTCAAAGTATCTTTGAGGACTTTTGAGAATCCAGGCAAGTGGGACACGGCGGCACCCGCCTCTGCGATCGCCCCCCGGTTTGCGGATACCCCTTCTCCATATGCGCTGGCCAACGCGTCATAGCTTTTCGCTTGCCACGAGCTCCAGAACCGCTCCGTAAGAGGCCTTCTCAAATCTTTTGCCCCCGTGTTCGCATTGACACGGGCCAAGGCATCGGCCAGGCCATCGTATGATTGTTGGCCATCCCGATTCACATCCTTTAATGTTCTCATAAAGGACGCGAGAACTTCCATAAATGGAAAATCGTCAGGGCTTTGGTAAGCACTCCATCCCCGTGCGGGAAACTCCTTGAGAAACGCGTTTAGCCAGCTGCGCTCCACCTGGCTGAAACTGCCATCATCAACGGATGACTGAATCTCCTGAAATAAACGTCTGCTGTTTTGCCACTCCTTGCCGTCTTCTCTATATTTTCCGGCGAAGTCTTGGCCATATTGCTGGTGCAACCACAACCATGCATCACTTTTCCGGTTCAACGGAGGCAGATTACCATCGGCAATGCGCCTCAGAAGATCTTTGCGGCTAACATTATTATCCAAAAGGCGCACCGAAGACTCAGCCAGATACTTGTTGTGGCCGTTCAACTCGTTGGCCCACGCATTGAGCAAAGCCTTGGTGGATGCATCAAGCGCTTCCTCAACGGTGCCGTTGGCAACGAGACCGGTTAACCAGCGCAGCTCGGATAATGGCGTGGCATTTGGCGACAACGGTTGCTGCAAGCGCTCAAAGACCTGTCGTGAGAATTGTTTGGGGAGTGCCTGCATGGTACGCGCCTTGCTGTTAAAAGGCCACTCTGTCGCGCCCAGGTACCGTGCCAGGGCTTGATGAGGAGACGGTAGGGACCCCAGCAAATCATTCGCGACCGCCTCTGGCGGCATCCCTTGCTTGACTGCCCAGTACAGGGCTTGCTCGGGATTGGCGATGTCTTGGTCCGGATGAATCAGATGACCCAACACCCGCCTGAAATACTCCGCCCGTTGTTGGGTGATGGGCGCGATCGAAGCTTTCCGGACCCGCATGTCGTCGGAATTTTTAATCCGGCCAGCCGCCTCATCCCAAGGATCATACTTGAACAACACCTTGTCCGCATCGCTGAGTACCGGTTCCAGTATTCGACCCGCTAGCTTGACCAGACCACCCAGGCGTTGGTTATCGCTTTCTGATTGGGGATTGAAACTCAGCCCGTTTAATGCCTTTAGAACTGCGCGCTTTTGACCCTCAGCCGTCGGGACAACCACTCGCTCAACCCAAGCGTCCGACACTGCGCGAAGCCACGTCGCATCCGTTGCCGGGTCTTGGGGTTTCAGCTTTAGCCAGAAATCGTATTCCGTATCTTCATCCAAGCTATCCCACCAGTTGCTCTCCCGATAGTCCCGTGACTTGTCACGCTCGAAAACCCCTTCTGTCTCCAGCAAGCGCTTCATGGCCTGCTCCGAATCGGGTGCGTCGCTCAAAAACTCTCCGACCAGCCTTCGCCCCATTTCACGATCCAAATTCTTGGCTAACCGTGGATCATCCACTCCCATCATTCGCCCCAACCACGCCAGTTCTTGTCTGTCAGCATCACTGCGCACCAGTGCCACAGCGTTTTTGAACAACCTGTCGCGTTCCTCGATCCACCCCCGATGGTCAGCAATGCGCATCAAAGGAAGCACATGCTCTATGTTTTGGTCGCGCCAGTAGGATTCTGGCAACTCAACGGTGCGTTGTAACATGGTTCTCGCACTGTCAGGGTCGTCTTTGGCGCGAATTAAAATGTCTTGAACCGATTCATTAACCATTCGTGTGACATCCGTCGCGGTGGGATCCACCATCCCAAACCGCCGGTGCTCACGTTGTGTAACAAGGCCGTCGGAATTATCAGACGCCAGCTTTTTGACGGGCCGTTTGTATTTGATATTCGGAAACGCTTGCTTAAGGTACGCCTCCGCATCACGCATGAATCCTTGGCTGATATCAACCACTTTGTAATCTTGGCCACTCAGTTTTCCCTCACGGGCATCTGCCGCGAGATACCACGCGTAACGGTGAGCAAGGCTGGCTGTCAACTCATCTGAATGTGGTGACACAAGGTTTGCCAAAGAATACGAATCGTCAGGCATCCAACGTTCCAACCAACGGGAATTATCTGTCGATTCCGGATGAAGCACACACCTGAGGCTTCGCTCAAGGAACGAGAGCAACGCTGTCTCATCGTTGATCTCCGCTGCCATGCGCACGACGCCCTGGCCCAACGCTGTGCCGTTCAACCGGTTGGCCATGATTTGCCGAACGTGTTCGACTGGCTTGAATTCGGGGTGCATCGCCAAAAACATGTCGGTCAGTTTGGGCTCTCTCGGGGTTCCGAACATCCGGAAAATCACTGCCAACAATTGCAAAGACGATGTGCGATCCAACACACCCTCTTCGAGCACAAAACCAAGATCAACATCACGGCCTTGTATACTGGGATTGACACGCGCACATTCCTGCGCGAAACTCAACACCCCATCCAGATGCGGGTTACCTTCCTTGAGCAACTGCAAGCCTTCTTTTAGCGGTACACGCCCACCCTGGATGGCATCGAGCAACTGGAGTCGTTCTTTCACACTCTGCCGCGCACCACTGCGCAGGATTTCCAGGCGTTTTTGTTCCCGCCTAACCCCAAAAGGCGCCTGCTCTTTTTGTGATGCTATCGCTGCATCAACCGTTTTGGCATCCGCCAGCGGGGCGTTGCGGCGCGTGACACCTTTTTCGAGTCGTTGAATGTGACGGTCAATTTCTGGCTGTTTGCGCACGAGTGACAACGCGGCTGTCGCCTGGTCTTTCTTTCCGATGGCAAGTGCAAGGGTTGCAATCCGGTCCCCATCCCGCATTTGCGTCAGCGTCGCATCGCCCCTCCCACGCGCATCCCGCAACAATTCAGTCGCCCATTGCAATCCATCCACCGCTTGCGCATCCAACGACAATCCGTGCGCCAATCGCGTCAAATCCAGAACGTCCGTCACATCCACGGGCGCATCCAGACTTCCATTCTCCCGCATCTCTCCCAGCGCCAACAACTCGGAAAGACGCTCACGCGCCTTCTCCGTCTGGCCTTCCCGCACAAGGACCTGCACCTCCCGCAAGCCACCTTTCACCCTCACTTTTTCACTGAGGCTGATATGCTCGCCCAAACGCGGCGCCGCCTTGGCCGCGGTGTCCTGGCTGAGGCCTGGCACCATCCGCGTGAGTCCCTGCAACGGATTCTGCCCAAACACTGTCTTCAACACCGGTGCCACCCTCCCTGTTTTTCATACCCGCGTCCGGGAGGCGCTAAACCACGAAAGGAACCGTCAGATTGACCGATCGGGTTCCTGCTATGCCAGCCAGAGTAGCACCGTTGTCCGCGACGCAAAATCTGCGAAACGAAAGTCTGGTGCGTCAATTACGCGATCGCTCACAAACGTGCCCGGAAAGCGCCGGCATATCCCGTCAACTCCACATAACCCCGCCCCGTCACGGGGCGATCGCCCAGGCTGCCCGCATAACGCACCGGCCCCTCCCAATACGTCTCCTGCGTACTCCCCGGCGTCCGCAACTCACAATCCGCCACAACAGGCGTCACCTGCAAATCCAGCTTAAGCACCGGCACCATCACACGCCAACGTGCCGGGTAAATGGCTTGACTATGCGGACTGCGCCACGTACCAAGCGACTCCAAACGGATGTCTTGCCGCTTCAGGTGCGTTGTGACACCATTTGCCGCCACGTAGGTGCCGCTCGATGCCGCCAGGGTCTGCCCCTTGCGATCGCGTAAACGATAAATCATCAACTCGGCCCCGTTGGATAACTGCACACTGAACCAATCCCACCCCGCAAGCTCAGGCCCCGCTTGACCCGATCCAAACTCATGGTCCATCCAGGACTCACCGCGTACCGCCACACGCCGCCCGTTTACACGCAGTTCACCCGCTGTGGCCATCCGCGTGAGCGAATAATAGTGCGACGCACATCCCTCACAATCTCCTTTGCGTGACACACCGTCCATACCGTGAATCACCGGTGCCTTGAGCGATCGCACCCGCAAATCAAGCCCCCACCCTCCCTGCTTCGCCACCAGGCGCTGCCCGTCACCCACGCGGCCAGCCTCCCAATTACCATTGAAAACAAGATAATTTTTGTTATCTGAAGCAGCCAAGCCCACGTCGCTGCGCGCGAGGCGTTCGAAGAAAGTGAAGCGGGGTGGGTTGAGTTCGGTGATGGCCAGATGGGCCATGTGCAGGTCGCGAATCCGCCAGGGCGATCGCCCCGGCGCACGCTTGGGACGCACCCCCACCCGAAAAAACGTCAATTGATAACCAAACGCCTCACCGCTTGCCGATGCCAGATGGCCCGTGTAATACCACCATTCGGTTTTGTAATTGGGGTGATTGGCGTGATCGCGCGGAAACGCATAACGATAGCCCGCAAGCGCGCGCTTAAAGCCGCCTTCGGCAGCCAACGCCACACCGCCCGGCGTGGGATCCAGCCACGTCAGGTTAACAAGCAAAGCAGCGATGCCTGCGTGCAGCCACTTATTCACGTCGCAGGCCCTCCGCGATGCGGGTGCGGGCCGCAACCCGTGCTGGCAGGATCCCCGCCAGCATGGCACAGATGATGATGGTTGCGCCTGCCTTGAGTAAATACAGGCCCGGACTCTGCCACTCAACCGTCCAGCCGAAGGACTGCCGATTAATCACTTCCACCAGCAACAGGGATAACGCCAGGCCCGCCACACTCCCCAGCATGACCCCAGCCACACCAATCAAGCCCGCTTCCACGACCACCAGGCGCAATAACTGCCCGGCACTCAAGCCCAATTGCCGCAAAATGCTCCACTCCCGTTGACGCTCCAAAACCAGGGCATACAAGGACCCCACCACGCCCAACAATGATACGCTCAACGCAATGACGTGCAAGGCATCCGTAATGGCAAAGGTCTGGTCAAACACGGTCAACACCTGCGCACGCATCGTTGCAGAACTGGTAACGCTGATGGGGGCGTCGCCCAGGGTTTGGCGAATGTGTGTGCGCAATTGTTCCGTATCCGCGCCGGGTTCTGCGTAAATGGCCATATCGGTGATGGCGTCATCTTGCCAGTAGCGGCGGTAGGTGCCGCGATCCATCAAAATGTAGCCTTGATCCGACGCATAATCCCGATAAACACCCACCACGTCAAAATGCCGCGGTCCTTGCGGGGTATCAAGGGTTAAGCGTGCGCCGCGCGTGACCCCCTGTTTGATGGTCAAGGCCTCGGACACCAGCACCCGGTCTTGCCCGACAAGCGCCGCGTAGGCTTGTTTGGGATCGCCCGCGTCAGTGAGCATTAACGAACCAAACTCGGCCAAAACTGTCATGTCACTGGCACCGAGCCTGATGGTCGTGCCATTGAAGGCGATCGCACGGGTCCGGAACCCCTCCACGGCTTTAACATCCGGCAGGGCTTTCATTTTTGCGATCCAAGCGGCATCCATGGTGATGTTTTGGCGTGCGCCAACCGCCAGTTCGGGCTTGAGGTAATAGGTGCCTGGCAGGGTGTGATCCACCCAACGCACGACGGTGCTGCGGAAGGATGAGACCATGGTGGAGACACCGATCATCATCGCAAGACCCACCATCAAAGCGGCGATCGCCACCGCGTTACGCCCAATTGCGCGCCGAAAGTTCCGCACCGCCAATTGCGTGAGGCCACCCAGGCGATCGCTCCAAGGCCCCACGACACCCGCGACAATCCGCACGCTCAAAGGGCCCCACATCGAAAAGGCAGCAATCAATAGAGCCGCAGCCGCATAGCCCCCCACCGGCAAACCCAGCAACGGGGGCACCTGCGCCGCCCCCCACGCCAGCAGCAGCACACACGCGGCAAGCACACTCCAGCCAAGCAGGCCCTCGCGCTGTTGCCCCTCCCAGGTGCCGGCGCGGGTAACCGTCGCAGCCGGGGTTTGCGCTGCGTCCCACGCCGGCACCCCCGCAGCCAGCAAAGCCAAACCAACCCCGATGGCCAGACCGGATATCAGCGTTGCGGGGTCGTAGCTAACAGCGGTGACCGGTGTTGTGATGTAGATGGCATTGACCGTTTGCCCGACCGCTTCGACTGCGCCGCGGGCCAGCAAGCAGCCTGCTGCGACGCCCAAGAGGCCCCCAACAAGTCCGATGGCGCCTGCTTCGAGTAAAAACAGCCAGACGATCGCTGCGCGTGCCATGCCAAGCGAGCGCAAAATGCCAACCTCGCGGCGGCGCTGCACCACCGAAATTGCCACGGTGTTATAAATCAGGTAGGCGCCGACAATCAGGGCCACGAAGGAAAGGGCCATCAAATTGACGCGAAACGACAACAGCATGCGCCGTGCCTGCTCGACCGACTCGGACGGCCGCGCAAGCGTGACACCCTTTTTAAGCAAGGGCGTGATGGTCGTTTCGAGTTCGGATTCGGCCACACCTGCGAGCGGTGCGATATCCACGCGATCCAAACGCCCGATTCGGTTTAGCACTTCTTGTGCGTCCGCGAGGTCCATCAGCGCCACGTAGGGATCCAATGCCGCCGTTCGCGCCTCGTTGGGACGCAAGGGTCCCACCCGTACCGTGATGAGGCGATCCTGCACTTTCCAGCGCATCAACTGCCCGGAACGCACGCCCAAAGCCGTTGCCGCTTCATTCGACAGCAAGGCGACGGGATAAGGTTGCGCCATCAAAAAGGTGGCGGCGACGGGTGTGATCACATGTCCCACCGCTTCGATTTGCGTCAGGTCGATGCCCAAAATCTGGAAGGTGTAAGTTGGGTGATCACTGGCAACTGCCGTACCTTCCAGTACGGGCCTGAGTTCTGCAACACCGGTTGCCGGACGCAAATCGTGAAGCACGGCGTCTGGCATATCGGATGCCTGGCCTTGCACTTGCCAGACCGCATCGCCGGTCACCGCCTTGATGGCGCGCTCAAAGGAGTTAAGGGCTGTGTGGTTGGCCAGTTGCACAGCGACCGCGATTGCAACGCCAAGTAAAACGCCCAGGCCAGTCAACCCACTGCGCAGGCGGTGTTGCCAGATGTGGCGCAGGATCAGTGCGCGAAAAAGCCACAGCCAGCTCACGAGTGGCCTCCTGGGATGGGTGTTTGCAGGCGCCCATCGTGCATATGCAGCATCGTATCGCAAATGGCGGCCGCGTCGGGTGAATGGGTGGCCATCAAGACGGTGAGGCCGCGTTCACGTGCAAGGCGGGCGAAGATTTGGAGGATATGCGCGCCATTGGTTGAGTCGAGGTTGCCGGTGGGTTCATCCGCGAGCAACAAGGGGGGGTTATGAACGATCGCCCGGGCGATCGCCACGCGCTGCATTTGCCCACCCGATACCTGATAGGGGAATTTTTGCACCTGTGTCTCAAGCCCGAGATCAACCAGCAGTTCCAAGGCTGCAACGCGCGACTGGCGAGGCCGCCATCCAAGCAAGGTCAACGGCAACTGCACGTTCTCAAGCAGGGTGAGCGTGGGCAACAGGTTAAAAAATTGCGATACGTAGCCCACCACTTCGCGACGTAAAAAGGTTAGCCGCGCATCGGATAAGGCACTGACTTCGTGTCCGGCGATCACGATGCTGCCGGAATCCGCTTGATCGATCAACGCCAACAGATTCAGCAACGAACTCTTGCCGCACCCACTGGGCCCCATCAACGCAATCAAGGTCTGCGGCGCGACATCCAAATCGATGCCTTTGAGCACAAGGGTCTCCAAGCCGTGCATCCGATACGCTTTACTCACGTTACGCAAACTGACCAAAGCCACAGGGGAATTCTCCTATCAGGACGTGTAAAAGAACAAGTGTTACAGTTTGACTGTTTCAAGCAATGCTTATTTCAGGGCACTTTGCCTGCCCACGGCTTCAGATGATTTGTGGATTGAATCGGTTTTATTGATCCGGCGCTGGCTTGGTTTTCAGGATGTTTTGCCGCGAACGGTCAAATGCCCGTCAATCGAAAGTCTGTCGTCCAAGCTGAAACGCCTGGCTGCTTGGCGCGATAAGCCATGGGATCATTGTCGCACATTCAGTCAACGCGAATGATGCGATCGCCCACGTTTGCTTGCCAACGGCGCGCGCTGCCCGCATTGACCTCGAGCACGTAATCAACCGGTTCGGAGGGGCCAAAGGCGGGGCAGTCCTCGCGTGACGGGCAGGGTGGCGCATCGTGATAAAGCGCCAGGATGCGATTGTCCCTGACAAAAAAGACATCAATGGCAAAGTTCATGTCAGGCATCCAGATGGCAGTTACCTGGGGCGTGTCAAACGCGAGGATCAACCCGTGACCGTCAGGAAGGTTTTTTCGACCACTCAGGCCCTGGTTGCGCGTGGCTGGGGTGTCCGCGACCTCGCAAGGAATGATGAGGTCGTTGAGTTTCAGACGGACTGTTTTGAGCGCTGGTGATGCGATAGGCGCGGGGGGCTGTGCAGATGGTGCAGGCGATGATGGTATTTGGGAGGCTACTGGCAAGGCTTTCGGAGTTTGGGCTTCGAGTTGGCACGCGAGCAGCAGTGAAGACAAAAGATAGAAGACTTTCACGATGCGACTTTAGCCTCGAATTGCGACTTGCAAAAGTGGTGGCAGACGATCAAATGGCTGGCCGGCATGATAGCACGTGATTTCGTGAGGTTTTTGCATTGGCGATAGAATCTCTGGAAAGCAGTTATCGTTTAAGACCACCGCGTGAACCAGATTTTACGCATTGACTGCTTCAAAGAAATCGAATGCAGTTTCAGTTGCTGTAGCAACCACTTCGTTGCCAATCAGTTGATACGAAGCTGTTGTTCAAGGTTGCGCAATGCGAGTTGCACCACCCTATCGTCCCATTTCCTTTCGCCCTTGGGCTTCCACGTGCCACCCAGGGGTTCTGGAATGGCCGCACTGGCGATCTTACCCAGACGCTCGTCACCTGACGCCTTAATATGGTCTTTCAGTTCAAGCAACACGCTTTGCCTGAAAGTTGGTTGATAATCGTCGCCAGGTAGCCGCTCCAAGAAGCTGAACAACGCATCCGGCACGGGTACATCCTGATATTCCCGTGTCTTTAAGGCACGGAACAACGGTTCCAGCGTTCGAGCCTGAATCTGCCCGAGATGGTAGCGTTCTTCTCCTTTGACAGCGCTGAAACCACGAATGAGTGCTCCCTCGGCTGGGGATACACGATTCTTCAATACTCCCAGGATCAAATGCCCATAATTGTAGAGGTAATCTTGATTCGTCGATGTTGCCAGGCGGTTGACTGTTTCGTCGAGTGAACGCATCAAGAACGCTTGAGCATCCTCCGTTGGTTCAGCCGCGTCTTTTAAAAGTTTGAACAACAATTCTGGCTCATAGATAACGTCACGGTGCTTGGAATTAATCCCTTTCAGTAAATCGCGCTGCAACGGTGACGCACCTTCCAGTTCAAACTGATTGCCTAAAGAATCTGCCGCATGATAAAGCGCCCGGGGAGAATCGTTAATCGCCAAAAAACCTGATAAATGCTCAACCAATGCTGATATCGGGTTTTGCGGCATTGGCTGCGGATCAGCGAGGCGCTTGACGAGGGATAAGTATTCGCTACTTTCCATCTCTAGGTTCGCGAGCCATTTTTCATTTCCGCTCAGATGCGGTTCCATCAGACCCAATAACGCCTGCGAAGCTTCGTCGGTGCCGTCACTCGTCTTGGGTGCGGTCCTGACTTGCCCGGCCAGCCAGCGTAGTTCAGACAAAGGCGTCGCGCCTTCCTGCAAAGGTTGTTTCAATCGCGATAAAACCACTTCAGGTGATGGCAGCACCCCGTCTGCAAGCACGGCTTCAATCTGCTTTTGCTGCGGGGATATTTTGTTATTCGCCGCATAAGAATCCTGATGATGTGGTGGTAATTCTTCTGAGGGGAAGGCCGCAGAGAGGAACTGGGCCAAGGCCTTTCGTTCGGCTGGCAGCCTTGCTTCGAGTGCCTTGGCGATATGTGCGATGCCTTCACCTTGAGGCAGTGTTTTTGCCAGCCATAACAGCTCGCTGACGGCATCCGCGGATGGCGGAACCCCTGCTTTCAATCGTGACAGAATCCGCTGCTGAGCGTCGGATGACAACATCCCGCCTGCTTCAAGCAAGCCCTTGTGCGCCTCCGGTGCCGTATCATGGAGTGCATTAAAGCCCGCAGCGATCGTCCCGGGCGGGGCATCATCCAAAACCCCTAGCAAGGACGCATACTTCCCGCTGGCTTCCCGTTGTTGGATATACATTTGCAGCCGGTTCAGGATGTGATCCGCTTTGCGATCGTCTGGAACGGTGAGTGATGCGTGCCAGCCTTTCCAGATCACTTGCTCCGCATCATCGGAGATATCGAGTGTTTTCAAGACGCGTTCAAGGTTTTTAGCCTCTTCCTCACCACGACTCCCTAGCAGAAGCTGTTTCATGACCTTTGCGCCGATCGAGGCATCCAACTCCTTGGGCAGGCTCGCATCGGATAAACCCATCAAACGGGCCATCCACGCCAGTTCCTGTTTTTCATTCGGCTGTTGCGCCAGCTTGACCGCGTGCGCAAACAGATCCTGCCTTTCGTCCTGCCAGTTCTGGCTGTCTGCCACGCGCAGCAACGCCATCACGTCATCCAGCTTTGGCGGCGCCCACAACACTTCAGGCAAGCCCATCGCCATTGTCAGCAATTCTTTGGCCTTATCTTTATCACCGTTTATCAGTAGGGTTGAAATCTCGGCGCGAAGCTCTTCCATACTCCGCCGCACTGCTGATTCAGTACCGCTCGCTGCGCCAACGGCAGAGCCAATTCGACGTTCAATCGCCGCCGCATCGCCATCAAGCGACTTCTGCAAGTGCTCAGCTTCCTTTCCTGAATCACGACCGGACAATCTGATGTGGGGACCGATCCTGTAAACGGAGCGTATCTGATCCTCCGCTGCCCTCAACAACTCCTTTGCAGGCCTGTTCCGAAAATGAGTGCGGCCACCTGTTTCGATCAGATCAGTTATCGTGGCACCCCAGGTCAACGCCTGTGCGTAGTCGAAACTGATTTTGGCCAGAGCCGCCGCATCTTTATGGGCGGGATACCATGCCGCGATAGCATGTTCACTACTCCATTGCCATTTTTCTCCAACTTGAACCCACTGATCCGAATCTTTATTTCCAATCCATTTCAGCAGTGCCATTGGTTCCTCCAGTTTTGGGGCGATCACCAACCGATTTTCAGCGGGTTCTCTGGCTTGTAAATCTGCCATGACTGAGAGCATTTTTTGCCGTATCTGCTCCACTGGACGATACTCAGGGTGCGAAGTCAAAAACTGTTCCATGATCGCCGCGCGATCAGGCGCTCCCGAATACCGCCATAACTCCAACAGTCTCTGAACTGCCTCCGGGCGACTCAAGATGTTATCCTCAAGCACAAACGAGGGCGCTTTACCTTTCCATCGGCTGGGCTCAGCCTTCACACACTCCTCCAAAAAGGTCAGCGCCTCTTCATGCTGCGGGTTGCGCTCTTTTAAACGCCGAAGGCCTTCCAGAAAAGGAATCTGGCCACTTTGCATCTGAGCAAGCAAAGCCTTGCGCTCCGCGATGGGCTGGCGAAATCCCAATCGTGCGCCTTCCAGGCGCCCTTGCTCGCGCGCAACGCCATAATCCAGTGCAACTTTTGCCGGTTTTTGAGGTGGTGCCGCCTGAGAAGCCAGCGATACTGAATGTTGGCCCGCGGAAACGCCCCCACTTGTTTTTCGGGCTTCATTGCCTGGTTTCGGGAGTTCACCCTTGAGTCGATTCAAATGGCGCGCCAACGCATTGGGTTGCTCTTGCAGTTTGGGCCTCACAAGGGTCAGTGCTTCACGCGCCGTTGCCTCCTGGCCGATGACCAGCGCCAGTGATGCCACAGCATCTGCCTCCCGCAAGACTTGCATATGACGGGTTGCCCGCCGTTCGATTTCATCCGGTGCGGCGTTCGTACCACGCTCCCGCATCCACTGTGCATGGTTCCTGTCAGGGCTCGCCCGAAGCAATTCGACGGCCCAATCAAGACCACCTTTGGCTGCTGCGCCGTGGTCAATTGCCTGTGCGTGCCGCACCAGTTCCAAAACATCCGCCACCCGTGCCTCAGCCCCGAATTGGCCATTGGGGCTGATCTCACCGTAAGACAGCAACTTCAAAAGTTGCGCTTCCGCTTCGTCCCTGCGACCTTCAAACAACAGGCTCTTGACCTGCCGCGTCCCGCTTTGAATCAACGATGATTGATTAAGCGTCGCGCCATCCGACAGCAGATGAGTCCGCGCCGCAGCAGCGCCGGACAGCTTTTCAGGCGTCGAATTGCCACTGCCGGTTACGCCGCGAAAGACTCGCAAGAACCCTCGACCGATCGGATCTGAAATCGCCATGCGCGTGCCCCTCCACCTGTACAATACCCGTTCCATGCGGCGAAGAAACGAGTTGGCTAACAAGGGGAACCATCAGATTGACTGATCGGACTCACATGTTGTGGCAGCATCGTGACGCAATGGGAACCACGTAATGGTGATACTGACAGCTGAATGTTGCAAACATTTAACAACCAGTCAGTGAACCTGATGAATGGGCCAAACGGTGAAGCGTGCGGATGACCAACGGTTCAAAAGATCGCAGGAATTCCAACGAAGCATCAACATGTCGTCTTTCTGTTGTACGCGCCTGCATGCGCTGTCGGTTAACAGCTATGCCGCACCCTGAGCGGCTTTGAGCTAGAACTGGGCCATCTCCGGGTAGACGAATTGTTTCCGCAAGGTGACTTCGTTTGGAGATCGCGTTGCAAATTAAGGCAGGGATTCACTTTAGGTTGCTAAAGCGATCGCATATGTAGGGGTCTTCGTCGCGCATCTTTGCAAAGGTCCCAATCCCGATGGGAAGTCTCTGGCGCTGCATATCGCCTCCAGCCAGCATCATCGCACGGCTTTGAGGGGGCCTGAATGATTCCTGCCTCGCCATGCATCCTGACAACAGGCCGGAATAAAAAGGCTGTCTCGTTAAAGTTTTTTGACAAGTGTTAAGCAAGTGTGCCCGATAAGGTAAAGAAGCAAGGCTGGGGAGGGGAGGCGATCGTGGTGGTAGTGGGTACCAAGGGCCGGCTGATGTCGGGTGTCATGAACGCCTTGGGCGGTGCGAAACCTGCATCGCGAGGTGGTTTCGCTTCGCCTAAAAACACAGCCAGCGCGCCGATAATGGCGGGAGATAGCCTGCGCGTGGGTCGAGTGGGTCGTCTGGCGCGTGACATCACGTCGGACCCTTACCCAATCACGGCGGCGGTAGACCTCGATCCGGCAATATGGAATTCAGGTGCAGCGTCCCGGCAAGTCTCACTGTTCAAGGACGTGCCTGACCACAGGAGCCTTCAGCTTGAGGGCAAGGCCCTCGCTGTCCTGTCGGATAACGGCACGGGTCGACTCAAAGCGTCTGATCCTGCGCTCGTGGCGCGTTTGAAGACGGCGCATGATGAATATCAGGAACGCAGGAGTGCGAGGTGTCTCAATGAGGTGCTGACGGGCGAGGCCGCTGCCGTCTCGCTGGATTGGGCCGCTGGCGATGTGTCGCACGTTCTGATTGACCGCGAGGCGTACGGTGCGTTCGTGACCACTTATCGGAAGGCAGTGGCGCGAGGCGAAGCGCCAGCGAAGCTGGGAGGCAAGATGTGGACTGATTTCTTCCGCCCGACGGACGATATGGGTAACGAGATCCAAGTCGAGGGCATGCGCCGCATTTCACCAGAATTTCAGCGACGCTCACTTGAGGAGCAACGGACTGTGGCTGCGCTGGTAGATAGGGTTTCGGGCGGGTACCGCGACTATGCCCCGCTCGGACTTAAGCTTGCCACGGCCGAAGCCATGATCGACCATCGCGTGGTCGTTCCCAGCCCCGAAGCACGTCAGAATTGGACAACGCTGGCAACAGCTGAAAGACTCAAAGCCCGACCTTTTCACCACGGCACACAATATGGTGACGAGATTGCTCGGGATGGATTCAAGAGCAGCAGAAGTGGGCTGCACGGCCCAGGGGTTTACCACGGTAATCCATCGGTTGCGAGTTGCTATGCGGATGGAGACCCCACCAGGCCAGAGCAGATCGTGTCGGGTCGCCTGTTACCCGGTGTGATTAAACCGGCGGTGTATGGCATGGAAAACATTGAGCCCTCACAGGTGGGGAGCAGCTATTACAATAAGTTCAATGGGTACTGGATAACGACAGAGCCTGGACGGTTTCAGGTCAGGGGGGTCACGTCGTATGACCCATCGCTGGCATCGACCAGACTCGGACGCCTCGTCCCCGCACAACTCGACAACATGGTTCACTCGGCCAAGGCAGCCTTCTGGTCATTGCGGTGGCTCGAAGACATGGACGTCGAAACTGTGGACCGCGCAGCAGGAGCGGCCCGTGACGGAACTGGCGCAACGGGAGCGCGGATGTGGCTGGCTTCTCGGGGTGACGAGGCGGCCCTGAGCGAGCAGGTGAACCGCCTTGCGAGCATCTCGGACATCGACAGACAAGAAGCTGTGGCCCTGGTGGTGGCCAAAGGGCTGAATCGAGCCACCCCGGATGCTTTGAGGCGTCACATGAACACCCTGATAACAAGCGGAACATTTTCGGTGGTTAAGAACGTCAAGGTGAGATATGCGTCACGCTCAAAGGAGATGGGCAGGTCGCTCACGGGATCGTGAAGGCCGCATTCCTTCTCGCGGGTGGGATCGCAAACGAAACGGCCAGCACCGAGTTGGCGGCTGCCGTCGACCAACTCGTCGTTTTGCTCCGTACGTGTTCGGACGAGGCCCAAGTTCTGGCCACGGCCAATGTGCTTCTTGACACTATACTGTTTCTCTAAGGAAGGTTGACACTTTCGGACGCGATAAATTCCCTTCAGAACCCTTGCGAAGGAGGATTGTTAGGCGACAATTAGAATTGCCCGTATTGCCTCCCGTAAAAGTACGTACTTGCCGTACCCGTCTGGAATGCTGGGGTGATTTCGGCCATTCTTGCACCGAAGGAGATTGCAGATGGCCAATAGAAGACGCAGGGCCTTTTCACTGGAAGAGAAAGCCCACCTGATTGCCGAGGTGGATCGGTTGCATCAGGCCGGCGGCAGAACTTACCGTTCCATCACACGGGAGTTGGGCATCGGCGAAGCCAGCTATTTCAACTGGGTCGCTGCGGGCATCAAGGGTGCCAAACCCGTAGTGGCAACCAAGAAGACCCCGACTATTTACTCGGCAGAACAGCGGGCACGACGGGTCACGGAAGTTGAGCACCTCCTCGCCGCGGGGCAAACGCTCAGGGCCGCGTGTCGTGCGGTGGGCATCGGAGAAAAATCGTTTCGTGCCTGGCGTGCCCAAGGCCAAGCCTTGGCACCCATGCGGCCGGTTGAAGTGACGGCTCTGGTTCCCACTGCACTGACACTCACAACCGCAAAGCCCGGCCCCAACGTGTTGACGCTTGTCGCACCCGGTGGCTACCGCATCGCGATCTCCAAACGAAGTCACCTTGCGGCAACAATTCGTCTACCCGGAGATGGCCCAGTTCTAGCTCAAAGCCGCTCAGGATGCGGCATAGCTGTTAACCGACAGCGCATGCGCGCGCCTGGGACTGAACGGCTTTGATCAACCAGTGATGCATCATTGCACAGACAACGGTGTCCGATTTAACTGAAAGGCGTGTTGCTGACCCGAGGGAGCGCGGCAAGCCAAGAATGCGCAGCCGCGCGAATGGTCGCGTCATCCCTTTTTTCCAGCCACTCTGGATGGGCGAGCTGCGACCCGACCCCAAGGGCGATCGCCCCGGCAGCCAGATAGTCAGCCACCTCCGCAAGCGCCACGCCCCCCGTCGGAATGGCTTGCAACCCAGGAAAAGGATCGCGCAACAATTTGACGTGGCGCACCCCGCCTACACTCACGATGGGAAACAACTTCACCACACGCGCACCCCACCCAAGTGCCGTGGCCACTTCGCTCGGAGTCAGAGCACCTGGAATCACCAAAACCCCCTCTGCCACCCCGAGGCGGTAAACGCTTTCCAGTAAACACGGTGACACCATAAACTGCGCACCGGCAGCCAGTGCTTCAAGGGCGTCGGTTTCTGTGAGCACACTCCCAACGCCGACGCAGTGTCCCCGACGCGCCAATTCCGTTACCACGGTGAGCGCATCCGGTGTGGTCAAGGCAATCTCGATGGTGTCAAAACCAGACCCAATGAGCAACTCTGCGCCAAAAAGCGCATCATCTGCGCTGCGCGCGCGGATGACGGGCAAGATGCGTTGAGCGGCGATCGCCTCAAGGGCTGTCGCGCCAAGGTCAATGGCCATGTGGGTCCCGTGGGCGTAGCAAGGGGAACAGGATCACATCCCGGATGGACGCCGCATCCACCACCAGCATGACCAGACGGTCGATGCCAATGCCAAGCCCACCGGTTGGCGGCAGCCCCAATTCCAGTGCCTGCAAATAATCCTCATCCACATGATGCGCCTCATCATTGCCAGCCGCCCGCTCGGCCAGTTGCGCCGCGAAGCGCTCACGCTGATCCATTGGATCATTCAACTCCGAAAACGCATTCCCCAACTCCCGGCCGGCCACGAATACCTCAAAACGCTCCGTCAAATGAGGCATCTCTGGCTTGCGTTTGGCCAGTGGCGAAATTTCCAGCGGATGGTCAATGACAAAGGTGGGCTGAATCAACTGCGACTCACACGTCGCCTCGAAAATCTCATTCACCAGATGCCCATGCGTCACCTGCGCGGGAATCTTCGCATGTACCCGACGGGCGAGGTCCTTGAGCGCATCCACATCCATCTCCGCTACCTGCACATCCAGCGCCTCATTTACCAGTTCCGCCATCGTCTTTCTGCGCCAGGGCCGGCTAAAATCAAGCGTCTGCCCCTGATACGGTATCTGCAAGGACCCGTGCGTGGCCATCAACACCTCACACACCAATTCTTCGGTCAGTTCCATGATGTCTCGGTAATCCGCATACGCCTGATACAGCTCCATCATCGTGAACTCGGGGTTATGACGCGTCGAGATGCCCTCGTTGCGGAAGTTCTTGTTGATATCAAACACCTTCTCGAAGCCGCCGACCACCAAGCGCTTGAGGTACAGTTCCGGCGAAATGCGCAGGTGCAGGGGCAAATCGAGTGCATTGTGATGGGTATTGAAGGGCCGCGCGGCGGCACCACCGGGAATGGCCTGCAGCATCGGCGTTTCCACTTCAAGGAAACCTTTTGCTTCCAAAAAATGCCGGATGGTACGCAAAACGAGCGAACGCGTCTTGAATACATCCTTGACCTCGGGGTTGACGATGAGATCCAGGTAACGTTGGCGATAACGCAATTCCACGTCTTCGAGCCCATGCCATTTGTCAGGCAGGGGGGTGAGGCACTTGGACAGTAGCAGCCATTCGGTGACTGCGATGCTGAGTTCGCCGCGTTTGGTGCGTCTGACGGTGCCCGCAATGCCGATGATGTCGCCGCGATCCAGCCAGTCAATGCGTCCGAACGCTTCTTCACCCAGTTTGTCCAGTGAAAACGCGAGCTGGATCTTGCCTGTGCCATCCACGAGGTCGGCAAACACCAGTTTGCCTTGACCACGCCTGGCCATCATACGCCCTGCCACGCGCACGACATCCTCGGTTTCAGCGCTCGCTTCCAGGTGCTCGTAACGGGCTTGCAACGCACCTGATGTGTCGGTGCGGTCAAAACGCGTGGGGTATGGTTCCAGTCCCGCATCGCACAGGGCCTGCAGTTTTTGCCGCCGGACCAGTGCCTGCTCGGATAATGACGGGGTATCTAGCTTTTGACTCATCGTGTTTGGGTTTCCTTAGGCCTTTGTTGGCGCTTCGCGCCACACACATTTTAACCTAGGGTGTGACCCCGGGCCAGCGTAGACGAGACTAACGGTCATACTGAGTTCCAAGCCATGGATAACGCCATCGAGGGCGCATAAGCAGTTCCTCAGGAACGGTGACGCCAGAGCGACTGGGGCCTGCTTCGTGATCGGTTGACACGCCAGAAGCGACGCACAGGCAAACAACATGACTCGCAACACAAAAATCGCTCCTTCTCGTCATCATTTCCGGCTGTTCCGTCACCCTGCCACGGGACGCGGGCATCTCTGATTGGCAGTGTAACTCACTTGGCTGTCGTGTGAGTCGATATGACACGGTTGCACGAATGCCAACCGCTCAGTCCCCATTGAAGAACCGATCGGTGAAACTGTTCTCAGAACCGCAACGTTGGGCAAGCCTTCTCCGCCACGCGAACCAGGCGTCACCGGACGTTGTCGTGACTGGATGAGCACCTACACCTGCTCTGAAAGTTTTTGCAAAGCGAAGTGAACCATACCATCGGTCACCCAGCGATCATCATTGACCGCACCCCCTGATTTGTGGGGAATTGCGGCATCTGTCAGCGCGCGCGATCGCTCATCCCCTGTGGCCTCGTAATGTCGCTTCAACACCCTTAACGTCCCCCGTCGGACTCCCACTTTAGGCTCTCCCTCGGGCAATCGTCCCAGGAAATCGAACATAGCCTCCGGTAAAGGCGTATGCTCGTAGCGTTTGCTCTTCAATGCCTGGTAGAGTTCATCGGCAACAGCACCACGCAGATCGCTCCACGTCGCAGCTTCCAAAATGGCACGTTCGGAAGTGTCAGCCCCGCGACTTACGTCAAGTAGTGTTACCCAGTAGTGCGGCTCAAGTTTGGCGACTGAATCTCTGGTATTGTCGCGTTTCTTTGCTCGCAGGTCGCCCAAGGCTTCAAACACGGCGGCTTTCAGGTCACCACTATAATGGGAAGCATCGCTTAGCGCATCAAGCCACACTTGGTCTCCCTTGACCCTTGCGATACCCCTTCTGTCTCGAAAAAAGATGCTGTTGTTCAACGCGCGTTGCAACTCGGAGATATTCGGGTTGCCAGGGAGATCAAAAGCGGACAGATCAGCGAAGCCACCTGGAGACACCATGGTTTCAGTGTATAACCAGGCGAGCGCAGCAATCGGATTGCCAGGAAGGCTTTCTCCTGCCGCGAGGCGGGCCAACAATTTCTTTTGGGTCGCCAAATTGCACTCGTTCAGCGCCGTTTGTGCCAAAAGTTTTTCGTTTCCTTCAAGCTGCGGCAGCATTAAGCGCAATAGCCGGCCGACTGCACGCTGACTGTTTTGGTTTGCACCTGTGTCAGCATCGAGCATTTGCGCCAGTGTGCGTAACGATCCCAGATCGACCCGTCCTGCTCTTTCTGCTTCATCGAGACCCGCCAGGACTGTTTGTGCCGGCGAGCCACCCTTGCTTGCGACCGCTCCCACAGGAGCCTGCGTTCGTGCTTGCCCCCCCTCTGACAACCATTTCAACTTGCTCTCGACTGTCGCACCTTCGGGCAGTCCTTGCTGCAGGCTTCGCAAGACCTGCTGTTTTTGCGTCACTGTCCCCTTCAGTGCTGTATCGAGCAACATGGCTTGCTGCGCCGACGCTCCCTCACGCAGCAAAGCCAGACCTGAGTCAAGCATACCTCGATTATTTTCCTGCCCTTCAAGCAGGCCCAGAATCGTCCGATTGCGGCTGAGGGGTGACTCATCTTCCGCGTAACGAAACAATAAATCGAGCAAATGCGCCTGATCTTCCCCTGACGCGCTGAAGCGGCGTAGCTGGGCTTCCCAGAACACCTGCTCGTCTTTCTTTGATATGTTTAACCCGTCAAGCATACGGTTGAATTCAGCCTTGCCGGTTCGAGCGCTTGCCAGTAACTCGGCGAAGATTTTTTTTCCCACGCCGGGATCCGCAACGGAGGGCAAGGCGCTATCCTGGAGATTCATAATGCGTCCCAGCCACACGAGTTGCTGCTGTTGTTCCGGTGATTCGGCCAGTTTCACCGCCTGCTGGAACAAGTTTTTGCACTCGTCGTGCCACCCTTGGTGATCCGCGACACGCAACAAGGGCAAGATGCCTTCCCACTTCTGTTCAAGCCAGAAGGTATCCGGAAACCCCACCGCCACATTCAGCATTCGGCGTGCCTCGGTCGCATTGGTTTTCGCCAGACTCTCAAGTTCAGTCGTGAGTTCAGACAGGGATCGGAAAACTTGCGAATCTGATGAGATGCCCGGATTCAGGGCCCCAAAGATGCGTTGTTCTCGTTCTTGAAGCGAACGCTGGATCCCCGCACCAATCCCACTCAGATCGATTTTGTTGTGATCCAAGCCGCCATACAACCATATGCCAACCCCGGGGGCCTGTCGGTGCATTTTCCAGATATGCGACGCCGCAGCCTTACGCAATCCGTCCGGTCCATGACTGACGAATCGGACACCCCGTCTGTCGTTAACGAACCTGACAATCTCCGCATTACCAGTGAGATGATCCGTATACTTGTGAGCCAGCAAGGCAAGAGCGCTTCGATCATCCTGCGAAGGATATGCACCCCGAAAATCGCCGTGTCTCGCGAAAAGGCCCAAGAGGGCCGAGGGGGATTCCACAAGCGGGGCATGCACGAAGCATCTGCTCGCATCTCGGGTTTGCAATCGCCGCATTTCCGCCAGTATCGCTAATCTGACACCCTCGATCGGTTGATATTCCGGATGAATCTCAAGAAATCGTTGGGCGAGGATCGCAGCTGCTTCTGGTTTGATGGTGCTTCCCCTGTCATAGTGTTCAAAGACGCGCAAAAGACGCTGGGCCGACTCACGGCGGTTTGCAAGGTCATCCTCCAATACGAAGCGCAAGTCAAAGTGTCCCCGTTCTGGAGTGCGCCCAACCGAACGCACACAAGTCTCCAAAAATCCCAAAGCCTCTTTATGCTGGGGATTGCGCTCTTTCAGACGCTGGACGCCCTCCAGAAATGGCACTTTACCGCCCTCGATCTGCTCGATCAGCGCCCGCCGTTCACGCGAGGATTGCCTGAAACCCAAACTCATCCCCTCCAGACGCTGTTGCTCCCGTTTAACGCCTGTGCTAAGGGGAAGGCGTTCACCATCCGGCGAGACCGCGTGTGCGGGTGCGGCTTTTTGCGGCCGTGATCGGGGCCTTTCCGTCTCACCGCGCAACCGCTTCAAATGGGTCGCCAATGCATCGGGTTGCTCCTCGAGGTGCGGCCGCGCCAAGAGCAAGGCCCGTTGCGCCACTTCGACGTTGCCTGTAGTCAGGGCCAGCGTTGCAATCGCATCCCCCTCGCGCAACAGTTTCAGGGATGCACTTGACTTGCCATGCGTTCCTGCCACCATCTCCTGGCCGTTCCCAGGCGCTGCTTTCAGTTTTTGGATGGCCTGAAGCGTCTGATTCTCAGACAACAAATCGACGCTCCAATCAAGTCCACTTCTTACAAACTGCGGCATATCAAACGAGTGGGCGTGTCGAACGAGTTCCAGCACATCCTGCACTTGCGGCGCTTGAGACGACAGCATTCGGTTCTCGGGAATCTCCGCTCTCGCCAGTAACTCACTCACGGTATCCCGCGCGTGTTGTGTCTTCCCCTCCCGCAAGAAGTTCGTAATCTGCCTGAGACCGCCGCCAATCAGCGCTGCATCACTCACGCTCGCACTGTCAGACAACGAACGCAGAGCAGGCCCCTCTGCGAGTCTGACGCCCACGTTGCGAGTCAAACGAGGGGTGAATGCCTTGATCAGTTTCGTGCCAACCTGCTCGAACACCTACGCACCTCCGCAAGGGACTTATACCCAGAAAACCACAACAATCCTCCCTGGGTGGTGTCTGGGGAACTATCTAAAGAGAGTGGGGCGCAAGGAACCCTTGCGCCCCACGTAAGACCAGAGCGTTGAGCGTCAGGAAACCTGGGCGATGCCCTTGCCCTCGGCCGTCACCGAGGCGATCGCCTCAACGAACCGGGCAACCGCAGCCGTCATCGCTGCTTCGTCTTTCAGCCGCGAAATTGCGGCACCCACACCCAAGGCATCCGCACCCGCCGCAAACGCGAAAGGCGCCGTCTCGATGGTGAAACCACCTGCCAGCAACAACGGTAAATCAACCACCCGTCGAATCTCCGCCGTATTACCCAACGCTTGCACCGCCCCGGAAAGCGCCGAAAACACGTCATTCGCTTCCGGACCCACTTGGCCCTCTGTCTGCAACAAGTTCACCCCGGCGTGCGCGAGAGCGATCGCCAGGTCGCGTTGCTCGTTGACCGGCAAACGACCCGACACCGTGACGCACAAGGGCACCCGCTCACCAACAGCTTCCTTGACGGTGCGCGCCCAACCCAAAATCTGCTCGGCGCTCGGGAACTCCCCATTCAGATACATTGCATCGAAGTTGCCCAGTTCCAAGACGTCCGCCCCCGCATCCGCCGCTTGAATCAGACGAACCGGATCAACAGATGACACGAATACAATCAAACCGGTCTCGGACTTGACAGCTTGAATGAGGGCCGGGTCCGCTGCAATGTCAACGGCTTGGGCACCACCTGCCTTGGCCGCACGGGCGATCGCCATCACGGCGTCATAATCAAAATTGTCAATTCCCGCAATCACCTTCAGCAAACGCCGCGCCACCAGATGCTGCTGCAACGAATAACTTGAACTCATGCTGCTTCGCTCCTTTTCCATCACTCATCGCCTTCGACCAGACCTTACCGGACGCGCGTTATGATACCACCTATCCACTACCCTCGTATGCTTTGCCCCTAACAGAGACACAGGGAACCATAGTAACCGAGTTAGCGTTCTTGGCCTCACACCACAAAAGCCGCAGGCAGCATGGAATGCTGCCTGCGGCTTTCAGTTAACCGTTTGAAAACAATCAGTGACTGACTGACAGCTTGCGTGCCTGCGGCCGCTTCACGACTTCGGCTAACGGTGCGCGAATGGTCAGCACACCATTTTTGAAACCGGCTTTGGCCTCTTGCTCCTTCACGCGATTCGGCAATGGCACCAAGCGGTCAAAGGCCCCGTACTGCCGCTCGGTGCGGTAGTAGTTGTCCTCCTTGAAATGTGCTTCAGATTTGACTTCGCCACTCACGTGCACGCTGTCTTCAGCGATTTCAACACTGACGTCTTCCGGGTTGATGCCTGGCAATTCAATCGACACAACCACGTCTGTATCGGTTGTGCAGACCTCCACATTGGGAATCAGGTCGATGCTGCCGTCTTGCGGTGCAATATGCAGGCGACTGAACAAGGGTGCGTTCATCACCTGGTTGAACATGCGATCCATCGTGCGTCGCATCGCGTCGATTTCAGACTTCGGCTCCCATCTCATCAAGGTCATGCCTTTCCTCCTTCATCATTATCGTGCTCACATTCCGTGATGCACGAGTCACCTTAACCCACTCCCAAGCCGATGACGCTGGTCGCCTCACACTAATTTTTTGCCCACACCCGCGCTTGCCTCTTCGATTAACAATGGCGTTACCCACGGTTTGACCGCCTCTTGCATCGATTCGTAAAAACGGATCATCGCACTGATGCGCTCCTTGGCATCCACCTTGTCTTCCGCCAAACCATCCAGCATGCGACCCAGAATGCCCTCGATTTCGCGCATCCTCGCCAAACGATCGTGCAACAACTCAGGCACCGAACGCACACACAAACAACCACTCGGCCGATTGGGCAATGGATGCCGCTCAACAGCCGCGACGCCAATCAACCAACCCGCCGCACGGTGCACATCCTCCACCGGCCACTCCAACATCAAGGCCAATTCTTCTTCCGTCTGACAGGCAGGCTCCGCCACCATCAACGCGCCGTACAACTCACCGGCCAAATGTGGTAATCCCATCCGCTTCACAAAGTCGCCCATCGTCTGGGTGAATTCTTTTTCCGCAACGGTCAGCATCATCCCCACACTCCTTTCTGCTCACCCGGCTTCACCACGCCGCACGCCAACTGAAACACGCGCGACGCCATCACACGCCAATGCTGACACGACACACTGTCCCAACCAAGACACAGTCTGGTGATCCCGATCATAATTTTTTGATTTCTTGACGAAAAACAAACAAATAACTATTGATTTACGGCTTTAACCTGTTTATAATCTTTTCTTAAATACAGTTTTCTGGTGTTAATTGAAACGTAATACCCAGCTGTCGTTGAGGAGGTCACAATGTCGCGACGTGGTCATCAAATGAGGGCGGTTGCTTTGGCGCTGTTGGTGGTCAATGGCGTTGGGGCTTGTGGCCAGTTGGGCTCAACGCCGCAGGCTCAGGCGGTTAGCACGGTGAGTGCGGGTGTCAAGGCTGAAGCGGCAAAGCGCAAAGAGACGCGCCGGGAGGCTGAGGCGCGGGCGAAGCGTTACATCGCGGACTTCAACGATACCCGTTGGCGGTCGATTACGGCGCGTAGTGAGGCCGTCAAGCAGATTGCGCGTACGGATTCGGATGCGGCGTATGATTTTATCTTGCAAGAGATTGATGATTTGCAGGAATTGCGTGGTGAGATGAAGTCGGTCACGCGCGTTCAGGCTGAAGAGTATGAAGAGATGCTGACCGAAGAGCTCGATGAGATGACCCCGGATCAAGAAGAAGTCAAGGCGCGTGTGGCTAAGGCGGGTGTGCGCAAGATGGATCTTGATGAGTTCACCATTGTTGAAGAGCGGGCCAATGCTGGCGCTGTCAATGCAAAGTGGGGCGGCAATGCGCGGGTTGGCAGCCGCAACCGCTTGTTGACGGCGATTCAGGAAAGCAAGCTGTATAAAGCGGTGTCAAAAGCGGCTCGAAATACCCGGCGGGCGGTGAAGCGCTTCTTGCGGAGTTTGTGTCAAAAACTGCGGATGTGCTAATTGGAGCGGTGGACGGGGCAGTTACTAAGCCCCGTCCGTTCGTATTCATACGCAGACACGCACGACAAGTGAATGGAACCAGACGCCACCCTCTGCCTTTCAACGGCAAACAGTACCGTTTCAACGCGGAATGTTGGGTGTTTTAGTGCCGACTTGTGCTTGCTGCTCAGGTGTTAATTTTTCGATCACTCAATGATGCGATGCACTGTCGAACAGTGTTTAGCGCCAGGCGTCGATTACGCGTATCGTGGAGGCTTGTGCTGCCGATGTGGCGGGCTGCTGATTTGCTTTTGAGCATATCGGTGGTTGTGACGCGTTCGTGCGGTGTGCGCAGGCGTTTATCGATTTCCTTGAGTGCGTAGAAACGGTTGGCGATCGCCTGCACATAAACCTGCGGGGTCCGAACCACCGGTAAAACCCAACCGTGGCGTGCGTGGGTGCGCCACGCCGGATACCATACATCCATCACCGTCCCCGTCATATCCGCTGGTTGCCAGCTGTTCGAGAACTCTTTCGCCGTGAGCTTCAGATTCAGGGTCGGCTCCAGCAGTTGTCCAACGCGGTATTGCGGATAGTCACCAGCCTGAACCGAACCCAGGCCCAGCGCGCGCAAGCGGCCGCGGCGGTAATCCTGATTGGGGTCGAAGCCGCTTTCAAGCCAAACGTAGGCCCCGATGACAAACGGGTCTACCCGATGCGTTGAGGCGATGCTTTTGATCACTTTGCCGTAGCGCTGCCAGCCCCGCAGACCTTGCGCCAAGTTCAGGCCGCTCCGCGCGAAGCGATCGCCCCGGGATGGTGGGGGAAAATTATAACGTACAGGGTGAGAAACCTCAGGCGACGAATGGGCTGTCTTGTTCATCGGGCCTGCGTGCACCATCGCTACCGCGGCCATCATCCATACACTGAACCCAACAGACCGGACACGAACGAGGTTTACAACGCAATAACGCATGTGACCTCCTCCAGTTGCGCGCTCAACGCACCAACCGATCGAATGGCATCATACCGGCCAACGCGCTTAACAGACAAGGAACACCCCTGACGGGTCGTCTGCTATAATGATGACGCGAGGTGAAGTGAGGTCAAAGGCGATGGATGGTTCCCCACGCGCATCGGAAGCCCTTGAACGGTTGATGGCCGCGCCGGATGTGTATCACCTGGATGCAGAAAAAGATGCGCTGTTCGTTGAAGCGATGCGCGCGGCCGTGGCCCATCATCGGGCGAACAGTGCGGCATTTGCCGCGCTTTGTGAACAGACCGGATTTTGCGAGGATACGCTGGCCGGGGTCAATGACTTGTCTCGGGTGCCCCATCTGTTTGTCAATGCGCTTAAAAAGCATGAGTTGCTGTCGATGGACCGCGTGTTTGTGGCACTGCATTTGACCAGTAGTGGGACGACGGGGCAGAAGAGTCAGATTTTCTTTGATGAGGGCTCGCTGCAAAGGGGGCTTGCCATGGTGGAAGCGTGCTTTGCGGCCAATGGGTTGGTCGATCGTGCGAGCGTGGCGAATTATCTGATTTTTGCGCATGATCCGCGGCATGCGGGTGCACGGGGTACGACCTACACCGACCACCATCTCACGGGTTTTACGGCCAAGGGTACTTTGCACTACGCATTGCAGTGGTCGGCGGTGGTGCAGGATTGGCATTTTGACCTTGAGGGCACTGACGCCGTGTTGGAGCAGTTTGCGCGTTCGGGCTTGCCGTTGCGCATCATTGGTTTCCCGGCTTTTCTGCATCGTTTGCTGGCGCATCGGGCTCAGCAGGGGCGTCCACCTTTGGCGTTTGCCAGCCCCTCTTATGTGCTGACGGGTGGCGGCTGGAAAACCCACCTTGAGGCAGCGATTCCGCGGGAGGCTTTCATTCGGGAGGTGACTGAGCATTTGGGCATTCCGCACGAGAATCAGCGGGATGGCTATGGTTTGGTGGAGCACGGGGTGCCGTATCTCGAGTGTTCGCAGCACCGGTTTCACGTACCGCATTTTGCACGTGCGATCGCCCGCGACATTGAGACGCTCGAACCCTTGCCGGATGGGCAGCGTGGATTCTTAAACCTCATGACACCTTATTTGTTGTCGATGCCGGCCATTTCCCTTCTGACCTCCGACTTGGCCGTAACAGGGCATGATTGTCCTTGTGGGCGCAATACGGCCACCGTGAGCATTCTTGGGCGAGCGGGCACACGCAAAAACAAGGGTTGTGCAATAACGGCCGCGCAATTGTTGCAAGGGGGTTGAGGCATCGTGGTAACGCACTGGGTTTTTGGAGAAGCGTGGCAGGGTGCGCTGAATGCCGAACGGATTGAGCAGGTTCTGACGACAGCACGTACACGCCAGGAGGCCTTGGCCAAACTGAGTGTTGAGCCGATTATCGACGTGCTCAGTCGCGTTGGAGAAGCTTGGGCGACTCCCGGCGATCCGGATCGCGAGCGTTTGCTGGCTGAATTACCGGGCTTGATTGGGTTTTCGCGCGAAATGGTCGAGCTGGAATTGGGTGGTTTGACGCGGGTGTTGCAGCCTGATTACCTGCGCGACAAAATCGAACAGGAATTGGGCGCGGTTGATGCGCTGGATTGGTGGCATCGTCGCGCAGGCGGCACCTTGTTTCAAAAAGCGACCCCTTTGGGGTGTGTCTTGCACGTGGCCAGTGGCAACGTGTCGACAACAGGCGTCTTGTCGATGGTGGAGGGATTGCTCACTCGCAATGTGAACATCCTGAAAGTGGCTACCCGTGCACCCTTGATGCCGCAATTGTTCATCCAACGCTTGATGCAGGTTGACCCCACGGGTGTGATTGCCAGCAGTTTGGCCATCTTGAGTTGGGATGGTCGGCGGGAGCGATGGCACGAGACTTTTGCCCAAAAATCGGACGCGATCGTCGTGTGGGGTGGTGACGAGGTGGTTGCCACGTATCGGGCGGCGTGTGGGCCGCACACGCGCTTGATCGTGTATGGCCCACGGTTGTCGGTGGGGTTGCTTGCGTCTGAGGCATTGGGCGTGGCGCGGCGTGAGGAAACGGCGCGTGGCGTGGCGCTGGATGTGGCTTTGTGGGATCAAAATGCGTGCTCGAGTCCGCAGGTGATTTATTGCGAGGAGGATGGCACGCACCCGGAGCGAGTGGCGGGTTTTGTGCAAGCGCTGGGCCATGCGTTGGATGAATTGGCGCGTGAGTTGCCGATGGGGGCACTGAGTGAGGCGGAACGCGCGGAAATCACCAAGGAGCGTGAAATGGCGCGTGTTGATCAAGCACTCGGTCAGGCACGTTTGCACCGTCCGGCATCTCAAGACTGGACCATCATTCAAGAAACCGATCCCGCATTTCGGCTTTCTGTTTTGTCTCGGACCATCATTGTCAAACGTGTTCCGGCACTCGAAGCGGTGCCGGCTTTGTTGGCGCCTTGGCAGCGTTACTTGCAAACCGTGGGCATCGCGGCGAACATCCGTCGTTCCGCAGCTTTGGCGGATGCGTGCGTGCGGAACGGTGCGTTGCGTGTGACCCGAATCGGCGCCATGAGCGATGGTGCGTGCGGTGAACCGCACGATGGTCAATTTGGTTTGATGGCACTGGTGAAGTGGGTGTCGTGGGACGCACCGGGCGTGGATCAGGTCTATGACGGACTGTCTTTGATGGCGGCGGCGGATCTGAACCGGCTGGCGCTGGCACGTCGCGACCATTTGTTGAGGGCGGTTGCGCGGCATACACCGTTTTACCGGGATGGCTTGACGCAAGATGGCGTGGGGGAGTCCGATTGGTCGAGGCTGCCTCTGCTTGATCGGGCGCGTTGGTTGGATGGTTTGCCGCCGCACGGTCGCAACGCTTTTGGGCCCGGGCCGGATGCGGGTGGACATTGGTTGCGCACGGGTGGGAGCACGGGCACCCCGCGCTTGTCGATTTACAGTTTCAAGGATTACGAAGCGGATATGTGGCGTGCGGCGCGTGGGGCGTTTGCAGCGGGCTTGCGGCGGGGCGATCGCGTCGCGAACCTGTTTTTCGCGGGGGATCTGTACGGCTCTTACCTGAGTGTGAATCGGGCGTTAGAGATTTTGGGCTGCCATGCGTTTTCATTGACCAATCACGCGTCAATTGAGGCAGTCAGTGGTTGTCTGAACCAGTTTGACATTCGCATTGTGGTGGGTCTGTCATCGTGGGTGCAGGCCGTGTTGACGCAGGTGCACGAATTGCAGCCGGCATTGACGATCGATGCGATTTATTATGCGGGAGAGCCATTTCCGGAGCGAGACCAGCAGTTTTTACGCGACAAGATGGGTGTGCGGATCATTCGTTCGATAGGCTATGGAGCAGTCGATGCAGGTCCGATTGGCTTCCAGTGCGAATACGCGACCGGCGGCGTGCACCATGTCCATAGCGACCACGTGTTTGTCGAGATTCTGGACCCCGATCACCATGGGGCGTGCGAGCATGGCGACTTGGGCGAAGTGGTGGTGACGGCGTTGAATCGGCGGTTAACGCCGCTTTTGCGTTACCGGGCAGGGGATCTCGCGCGGTGGGTGCCAGGGGATTGTCCTTGCGGGCACCCGGCCGGGCGTCTGGAATTGGTCGGGCGTGTGGATGATCGCATTTTGCTTGGTGCGCGATCCACGAGTTATCACGCGGTAAACCAGGCCTTGCAGGACCTGGATTGGATTCAAGGCGGCCCGCAGGTCGTGGTCGATGGGGACGCATTGACGGTGCGTGTTGCCTTGCAAGACACGCACGATGATCCAGTGGTACGGGAACGTGCGCTGCGCGATGCGCTGGCCAAGTATTGGGCTGACCATGAGGCCTGGGCGAAAATTCTGAAAATCGAGATGGTGGATGCGCTGGCGCTTGAACGGGTGGGGCGCAGCGGCAAGATTGTCCGCGTCGTGGATCGCCGCCACGACCGGGCGTGAGATGTTGATGACTGAACGACAACCTGGCGATCGCGCCTTTTGGCTCATGTTGATGTCGCAAGGCGTATCGCAATTGGGCGATCGCCTGTATCAGGTGGCCCTGATGTGGTGGACCCTCCATGTTACGGGCTCACTTGGCTGGAGCAGCGCAGTACTGGTTGCAGGCACCCTGCCTGGGGTATTGCTTGGTCCGATTGCCGGTGCGGTCGCGGATCGCTTTGACAAACGCATCGTCATGATCGCAAGCGATGTGAGTCGCGCATTCTTGTGCCTCAGTCTCGCCGGCGCACTTTGGTTGGGCATCCAAAACGTGTGGGCGGTTTTGTGCGTTGCAGCCTGTCTGGCGGCTTTCGGCGCATTTTTTACACCAGCCAGTCAAGCCGCCCTGCCTGCCATCCTTTCTCCCGAACGGCTACTCCAAGGCAATGCGTGGCTGGGCAGTTTGACCCATTTTTGCAGCCTTATCGGTCCCGCACTGGGTGGTTTGGCGGTCGCTGCCTGGGGCGTTGAAAGCGCTTTCTTACTCAATGGACTGGCTTTGCTGCTGTCTGGCCTGGCCCTGCTGGGCTTGCCCAAACTCGTTTCTGAGACGGACCACGCCCGTGAGGGTTTTTGGATTAGCACACTCGGTGGGGTGGCTGTCTTGCAAAAAGATGCCCTGGTGGCCCGTTTGCTGACCTTGTTTGCCCTGGTAAACCTGTTTACGATGCCAGTCATGCTCTGGATGCCGCACTTTGCGATGAATGTGTTCAAAGTCGGGGCGAGGGGCTTGGGTTTGCTTGAAGCGGCACTGGCCATGGGTATGCTCGGCGCAGCCCTTGGCTGGACGCGCGTCAGGCGCGAGCATCCGCCCATTCCGTGGATCGCCGCCGGATTGTCCGGTACGGGCGTGGCCATTGCCTTGATGGGGTATGTTCCGACGTATCCAGGACATTTGCTTTCGCTTGTCCTTGCAGGGCTTGCCATGGGTACGGTCAACGTTCGCGTGATGGTGCTGTTCCAGACCCGTATCCCCAATGCCGAATTGGGGCGCTTCATGGGCTTGCTCGGTAGCGTCTGTTCTGCCTTGATTCCAGTGTCCTACGGCGTCTACGGTTGGTTGAGCCAACTTCAGGACCCCGTGAACCTGATGCGCTACAATGGGCTGATACTGGCGGTGATCGGTATCGTGGCCTATGTGCTGCTCGCGTCCCTCGCAAGCAAGGCCTCATACAACGCGGCATAACGTGCAGCCATGTGTTGGGCGCTGAAATGCGCCTGAACGTGTGCGACACAATCGTGTGACTGAAGTTTTGCCACACGCCGCACAGCGGATTGCCAAGCAGCGTTTGTCGCGTCTTGGGGCAACAGGATGCCTGTGACACCGTCATTCACGATTTCGCCAACGGCACCGCATGCGTGAGCGATGACGGGTGTTCCTGTCGCCATGGCCTCGATCATCACGAGCCCGAAGGGTTCCGACCACGTAATCGGAAACAACAAGGCCTTGGCCCGGTTTAACACTGTCCAGCGCATGGTGCCTGTGACTTCGCCGATAAAACGGCGAATGACCCCATCTAAAAATGGGGCCACCTGTTGATCGAAAAACGGCTGGTCATCCGGGGTGAGGCGCCCTGCCATAACCAGGGGCCAATCGCATTCGTGAGCAAGCCGGGCTGCGATGTGAGCGCCTTTGTGCGCGTCAATCCGGCTGAAAAACAACAGTTCTGCGCCACGATGGCTCGCATCAAGTCCTTTAGGGATGGTGACGCCATTGGGAACCACGCCAAACCAGGCCAATTCGGGCATACGTTGCGCGTGCGCATGGCTTAAAGCAACAAATGGATGTCCCACGCAACGCGCATAAATTGCGCGCCGTTCGGGTGTGAGATCATTGTGAACCGTCGTTAACACGGGAACAGCCGCCCGATACGCAAGACACGCGCCATTGGTCTTGGTGTGGTCGTGAACAAGGTCAAATTCGTGGGCTTGCGTGTAAGCCCAACAAACGTGTTCGCGTTCCAGTTGTTCGTATTCGGCCCGGGAACGTTTTTCACCATAGCCCAAAGCGTGCCGGAACAGTGCCCGAAGGGGCACACCAGGTCGGGAATCCCCACTGGCAAAGACGGTGACATCCAGGCCTTGTTGCACGAGTGCTTGTGCCAGGGTGGCCACCGCGTGTTCGGTTCCACCGTAACCGGCAGGCGGCACCGGGTAAGCCACGGGTGCCAACAAAGCGACGCGCATGCCAAACCTCCAAACATGATGGAAGGGATACCAAAGTTCCGAACATTCATTTACGGGTCGTTAAAACAAGACTCAACTGGTCATGCCAACAGCGCTTTGGAATGAGGCGATGGCCAAATGGACTGCAACGCGTGCGAGCCAAGCACGGATTCACTGCAATGCGATTTGCAAGCTTGCACCGGATAAGCATTGCGGGAGCATGACAAGGTGGTTTTGGCTTTTCCGGAGTTCTTGGATGAGCGTGAATTCAGGAATGGTGCGTCAACCAACAGGTGGGTGCTCTGACAACAGGTGCAAGTGCCAGGCCCTGATCCAAACGCAACTGCGAACCCAAGTGTTTCACGATCGTGGTGCGCTGGCTGTTTGGCGTTTGAGTTTCGCACACGGCCAACTGGTTGCCAAGCGTCAAGCGTGACAGCCAAGATGCCATTGTGTTGGGGGTTGTGGCTTTGTTAGCGTGTCATGGCCTGACACACGGTTCTTTGCGGAGGAATGAAGCCATGACCCCTCTGCGGCAAGTACAAGCGTTGCCTGCGTGGCCCAGCGCGAGCACCGTTTATGCGCAGCAACAAGCGTTACAGGATTGGCTGGCAGGTCCTGGTGCCGGTTCAAGGCTGTATGTGGCCGCCAATCGCCCGCCTTATCTGACGGATGAGCAAGGTATGGTGAAACAGGGGCTTGGGGGGCTTGCCAGTGCCTTTGCCTCTTTGACGCGGGTGATTCCGATGCATTGGGTCAGCACCCGTACCCAGGATGAGTCTTGCGTGATGCCAGCCGAGGGCGCGCTCGAACGGGACCAACTGATGCTTGATTGGATTGAACCCAATTTACGTGAGCATCAAGGTCATTATGACGTGATCGCCAATGGGGTTTTGTGGCTGCTTCAGCACCGGGTGAACGCGCCGGGAACGCTGTGTTTCGATTCCAAACGTTGGAAGGCTTGGCAAGAAGGGTATGTCGCGGTGAATCAGCAGTATGCCCGGCATCTGAATGAGCGGATTCTGGCGAGTAATCAGGAAGCAGTCGTTTTGGTGCAGGATTACCATTTATACCTGTTGCCGGGATTGTTGCGGGCGCTTCGGCCGCGGCAGACCAGAATTGCGCATTTTACACATATCTGTTGGCCTGAGCCCGAGCAGTGGATTCCATTGCCGACGCCCATTCGTCAGGCTATCTTGAAGGGGATGTTGGGTGCGGATCTCGTGGGATTTCAGGTGGAACAGGATCGGCAGAATTTCCTTGCGGCTTGTACCCGTTTTTTAGGGTGTGAGGTAGATGCGGCGCGAAACGGTCTGACTTTTGAGGACCGCCGAATCCACGTGGGGGTTTATCCTATTTCGATTGACCCCTTGGATGTCGCTCAACGCGCGCAGGAAGCCAAAGTTTTAGCGCACGTCGCGCCGACGGCTGGCAGCCAGAAGCAGCAGTGGATTTTACAGGTGGCCCGTACCGACCCCAGTAAAAACATTGTGCGAGGCTTGGAGGCCTTTGCTTATCTGTTACGTTCAAAACCGATGTGGCAGGGTCGGGTGGCGTGGTTGGGGTTGCTGCCGTTGTCGCGACAGTCTTGTCCGGTTTATCGGCGCTATTACCGTGAGATTCAGCGTCTGGGCGATCGCCTGAATGCACGATGGGGCCGTCTGGATTGGCAGCCGGTCAGTATTTTGACCGATCACGATCCCGGTCGCGCACTGGCGCTTATGCGAGCCTACAACGTGCTCTTGGTGAACTCAATCGCCGACGGGATGAACCTGGTTGCCAAAGAAGGGCCCATCGTCAACACCCAGGCAGGCGTTCTCGTCCTTTCCGAAACGGTCGGCGCGTGTCAGGAATTGGGTCATACCGCCTTGCTCGTCAATCCTTATGATGTGATCGATACCGCACGTGCCCTCGAAGAGGCCCTGTTGATGCCACTTTTCAAACGGCGTCACGCACTCAGGCAACAACAGCAACAAATTCTGGGCAACACCATTTATGCGTGGGCACTGGCACAGTTGCGCGATTTGTATCGTGGATTGACCGACACGCCGGCTCCTGTATCACGGGGACTGCCAAAACAAAAGCGGCGCAAATCATGGAGGGTGGGGGCGTGAATCACGAATCGGAGCAGGCACACACAGACGGCGCGTCGCTTATGCAAACACTGATCGAATTGCGTATTGCGGGCGAGGCGCTGTCACATTCCCGTCAGGATAACCTGGCCGCCATCGATAAACTGTTCGCCAGACACCCTTTTTACACCTTGGAGTTGCACCACGTTCACGCGTTACTGGACCAGCACGCCATTACGCGGTCTTCCGTGCTAGCGAGCGTGGCATCGTTTACCCACTGCAATCCGGATCCGCACCACGCGACCGGACCCAATTACATCTCAGCCCGGCGCTGTCTCACAGGCCTTAAAGAAGCGGCAAAGGCTTTACGCGGCGTTCAGGCCGCGCGGGGCACGGTTCTGTTTGCAACCGGCCATCCAGGCTGCTTGACCAGTTGCTACAATGCGATCGCCCACCAGCTTGAACGAGGTGGTTGCACCATTTTAAAGCCGGCCCTCGGTTATGAGGTCCAAAAAGACTGGTTTCTCGATTACATCGACGCCACAGCCGTCATCAGTGACACGTGCGGCGTTCACCATACCCATATGACCCAAGGGATGTCCGCCATGCTCGCTGAATTGACACAACCGCCCGATCTCATCATCGCCGACCACGGATTCGCCGCCGTCGCCATCAACCACGGTATCCCCTGCATCGCCCCGATGGACACCAACGATCCCGGTCTCGCGCTTGCCAAACAGGCAGGAGCCGACTTTGTCCTTGTGCCCATGAACGATAACC
>Ga0079301_1000062_pt1 | contig 51038 bp, 37 predicted proteins | sample Wag4_2014_7_11_3_FD_74797 | JGI IMG/M metagenome (GOLD analysis project Ga0079301, IMG submission 74797) | Fresh water mixed with fracking chemicals microbial communities from Ohio, USA - Utica-2 Time Series FC 2014_7_11 | ecosystem: Engineered > Industrial production > Chemical products > Input... | reverse complement strand
AGCGTCGGCACCTCGTTCATGATCCGGAAGAAGCGCGTGGTGCGGAAGTGGGGTTCAGCCACGAGGCGGAGGCGCCACCGGATCGCGAAGCCATGCGTGACCAGCATCCCGGCGATCGCCAGCAGCTTCACGTGCATCCAGGGCTGCTGCAGCACCCAGGGCTCCAGCGCCAGCATGCTGCTGCCCGACAGCACGGTCACGACCGCGGCGGGGGTCGTGATGCGGTCGAGCAGCTTCCTCTCCCAGTCGCGGAGGCGCTCCATGACGATCGCCTCCGTTTCCTGGGCGTGGTAGGCATACAGCCGCAGCAGGTAAAGCATCCCCGCCATCCAGGCGATGACGGCGATGACGTGCAGGGCCTTGATGCCGGGCAACCAGGCGATCACCGGTTACCCGTCTCATTCAGCCGATGCATCGAACTGGCCTCAGACCGTCCGCGAGAACCGCGGAGCATCGCTGTCCTGCCGGTCCAGGTAGGTGTCGAAGGCCATGCATACGTTGCGCAGCAGCACCTGGCCCCGCGGCGTGACCCGGATGTGCCCCTCTTCGAGGATCACCAGGCCGTCCTCCGCGAGGGGGGCGAGCTGCTCGAGGGCCCCGGCGAAGTGCTCGTCGAAGGGGATCCAGTGCTCGGCCTCGATGGCCTCCTTCTCGACGACCCCGTGGCAGATGAGGCGGTTGATGACGTCCCGCCGCAGCTTGTCCTCGGACGAGAGCTTCAGGCCTCGCTTGACGGGCCAGGTCCCGGCCTCGACGGCCTCGAGGTAGCCCATCAGGTCGCGATCGTTCTGGGTGTATGCCTCGTCCCAGTCCGAGATGCTCGAGACTCCGAAGGCCACCAGGTCGGTGTCGCGGCAGGTCGTGTAGCCCATGAAGTTACGCCGCAGCGTGCGATCCGCATGGGCCCTGGCCAGCTCGTTGTCCGGGCGGGCGAAGTGATCCATCCCGATCCAGGTCATGCCCTGGCTGGTGAAGTCGTCCACGGCCCGCTCGAAGAGGGCGACCTTGAGCTCCGGCGCGGGCAGGTCGGCTTCCTGGATGAGGCTCATGTGCTTCTTGAGCCAGGGCACGTAGGCGTAGTTGAACAGGGCAATGCGATCGGGAGCCAGCGCCCGGACCTTCGCGAGCGTGTCCTCGAACCCTGCGAGCGTCTGCTTCGGAAGCCCGTACATGAGGTCCACGTTGATGCTCTCGAAGCCCAGACGACGGGCCTCGAGGATCAGATCACGCGTCACCTCGAAGGTCTGCGGGCGGTTCACGGCCGCCTGCACCTCGGCGTCGAAGTCCTGGATCCCCAGGCTCAGACGGTTGAACCCGAGCTCGCGCAAGGTCGCGAGCTGCTCGAAGGTCGTCACGGCGGGGTGAACCTCGAGCGAGATCTCGGCCCCATCAGCCAGCTTGAAGCGCCGCGTGAGGGCCTCGAAGAGGCGGCGGAGCTGGGGGCTGCTCAGGTGAGTGGGCGTGCCCCCGCCCCAGTGAATCTGCATGACGGGGCGACGGCCGACGTCGAGCACGCTCGCGATCTGCTCGATTTCCCACTCGACCGCTTTCAGGTAACGCTCGACGAGTTCGTCATCGCGCGTGACGAGCATGTTGCAGCCGCAGAAGTAGCAGAGTTTCTGGCAGAACGGCAGGTGCACGTACAGCGACAGGGGACGGTTGCCGTGGCGGATACCGTTGGTCAGGGCGATCGCCCGTCCCTCGGCTTCCCCGAAGCCGTCCTTCCATTCGGGAGCGGTCGGATAGCTGGTGTAGCGCGGGCCCGACACGTCATACCGGGCGAGCATCTCCGCGGGGACGCGGAACGTGGGTTGTTCAGGCGTGGACATGGGCAAGCTCCTGGACGGCGGCGATGAACGCCCCGGCGTGGTCGGTCGGGACATCCGGCAAGATGCCGTGTCCCAGATTGAAGATGTGCCCGGGGCGGCCGGCAACCTCGGCGTGCAGCCTGCGGACTTCCTGACGGATGGACTCGGGGGGACCGTAGAGACGGCAGGGGTCGAGATTCCCCTGGAGGGCGACGCGAGACCCGACCCGATCGAAGGCCTCGCCGAGATCCGTACGCCAGTCGATGCCCACGGCATCGGCGCCGAGCCCGGCCAGATCTTCCAGCACGCGTCCCACCCCGTTCATGTACACGATGACGGGAACGCCGAGGTCCCGAACTCCGGCGACGACCTGCCGGATCGGTTCGAGCGCGAAGGCCCGGAAGTCCCGGGGAGACAGGAAGCCCCCCCAGCTCTCGAAGATCTGGAGGACCTGCGCTCCGGCTGCGACCTGGAACCGCAGGTAATCCACCAGCGTGGGAACGAGCCGATCGATGAGGGCCTGGTAGACCTCGGGAGCGCCGTACATCAGGCGCTTGATCTGGCCGTAAGACTTGCTGCCCCCGCCCTCGACCATGTAGGCCGCAAGGGTCCAGGGGGCGCCGCAGAACCCGATCAGGGGGACGCTCGCAGGCAGGGCCGCGCGCGTGAGGCGCAGGGCCTCACCGAGGAACGGCACGGTCTCGGCAGCCGACGGGATGACCAGACGGTCGACGTCGGTCCGGGTCCTGACGGGATTCAGCAGGTGCGGGCCCTTGTCGTCGAACACGACCTCCATGCCCATGGGCTCGCAGGGGATCAGGATGTCCGAGAAGATGATCGCGGCATCCATCCCGTAGCGCCGGATGGGCTGCAGGGTGACCTCGCAGGCCTGATCGGGAGTCTTGCAGAGCTCCAGGAAGCCCATCCGCTTGCGCACCTCCCGGAACTCGGGCAGGTAACGGCCGGCTTGCCGCATCATCCAGACGGGGGGACGTTCGACCGGCTCACGCCGGAGGGCACGGAGAAACAGGGGAGCGGGCTCGGTCATCCGGAAACCTCGTCTGGATCGGTCTTGCCGCGCCGACCCTCGCGCCGCTGGGCGTCGGGGAGGGCCACCACGGCCTGGGGGTCACCCACCGCGATCAGCTTGGTGACGCGCGGCTGGGCCTGGAAGAGGAAATGCGCCTGGGAATCCACCGGGGCTCGGCCATCCGGTGCCGTGAGACGACGGTAGGTGCCGTCGGATTGCATCTCGCGTGCCTGCGCCGTGTCAGCCAGGATGGTGGCCAGGATCTCGTGGGTGATGCGGTGCGCGAGCGGCGGCGACTCGACGGGGAAGAGGACCTCGACACGTCGATCGAGGTTGCGCGGCCTCCAGTCGGCCGACCCCAGGAAGATCCGGGGCTCGCCGCCGTTGTGGAACCAGAAGATCCGGCTGTGCTCGAGGAATCGACCCACCACGCTGATGACGCGGATCGTGTCGGACACGCCCGGGATACCGGGGCGGAGGCAGCACATCCCGCGGATGATGAGATCGATCTGCACACCCTGCCGAGAGGCCGCATAGAGTTCCTGGATGAGGGACGGATCCGTCAGCGCGTTCATCTTGGCGATGATGTGGGCAGGGCGCCCCTGCTCGGCAGCCATCGCTTCGCGGCGGATCTGGGTCACCAGGAAGCTCCGCATGTCGGCGGGGGCCACCACCAGCTTGCGGTAGTCCCGCGGGTGCGAGTAGCCCGTCAGGTGGTTGAACAGCTCCGAGAGGTCCTCGACGATCGCCTCGTCGCAGGTGAAGAAGCCCATATCGGTGTAAAGGCGGGCCGTGGTCGCGTTGTAGTTGCCCGTCCCGAGGTGCACGTAGCGACGGAGTCCATCGGGCTCCCTGCGCACGACCAGGGCTGCCTTGGCGTGGGTCTTCAGGCCGAGGAGGCCGTAGGAAACGTGGACGCCCATGTCCTCGAGCTTGCGGGCCCAGTAGATGTTGAGCTCCTCGTCGAAGCGCGCTTTGAGCTCGATGAGGACCGCGACCTGCTTGCCCTTCTCGGCGGCGCGCATCAGCGCGTGGACGATGGGGCTCTCGCCGCTCGTGCGATACAGCGTGATCTTGATGGCCAGGACGCCCGGATCGTCGGCGGCCGCCGAGATGAAGTGAGTCACCGGATCGAAGGACTCGAACGGATGATGCAGCAGCACGTCCCCGGCGCGGATGGCGGCGAAGAGATCTCCCGTCAGGGCCGGGTTGGTGGCAGGCACGAACGGCGGCATCTTGAGTTCGGGCAGGTCGAGGCGCGTCAGCACGAGCAGGTCCTTGGGGGCCAGCGTGCTGGAGACCTCGTACAGGTCCGCTTCCTCGGCCTCGATTTCCTCCAGAAGGCGCGTCCGCAGCGAAGGCGGCATCGAGCGCGTGACCTCGAGTCGGGTCATGTCCGCGAAGCGCCGCTCCTTGAGCCCCTGTTCGATCGAGAGGAGCAGGTCCTCGGCCTCTTCTTCCTCGATGGACAGGCCCGCATCCAGGGTGACGCGGAAGGGATGACAGCCCAGAATCTCGACGTCCCGGAACAGATCCTGGATGTTGGCTGCCACGAGTTCTTCGAGCAGCACGAACTGGTGGCCCTTGCCCGCCGGGACCAGGCGCGGAAGCGAGGGGGGCAGTTTCACGACTGCCCAGCTCTCCTCGCCATCGGGCAGCCGGACCTGGACGGCCAGGTTCACGGCCAGGTTCGCCACGTACGGGAAGGGGTGGCTCGGGTCGACGGCAAGCGGCGTCAGGACGGGGAACACCTCGCGGCGAAAATAGGTCTCGAGGCGATTCGCCTGGGACGAGGTCAACTCGTCGTACCGCAGGAGCAGCACACCCTCTTCTCGGAGGGCGGGGAGGACGTCTTCCGAAAGGCAGCGGTCGGCCCGTTCCAGGACCGGCAGCAGGGCCTGGCGGATCTGGGCGAGTTGCTCGGTCGGGGTCCGGCCATCCGGCGAGCGTCCGGGCACGGGGGACTGTTCCTGGTCCTTGAGCAACCCCACCCGCACCATGAAGAACTCGTCGAGGTTCGAGCCGTGAATCGCGAGGAACTTCAGCCGCTCGAGCAGCGGCAACCGGCGATCGAGGGCCTCCTCGAGGACGCGCTCGTTGAACGCGAGCCAGCTCAGCTCCTTGTTGAAGTACAGGTCTCGCAGCCGCAGGATGGGCCTGGACTTGCGGGGACGCTTGTTGGAACCCGACATCGACACCTCCCCGGTGCTCTCACCAGTTTACAATGCCCCGCGAGAACGTGGATGTACCGTGTGATGCGCCCTCCCGGCTCGATTCCTCTAATCCGCCAGCGCGAGACGCCGCGTTTCCCGGCCGAGCAGGGCACCTGCACTCCCCACCAGGTAACTGCTCGCGAAGGCCAGAGCCGCGGGTCCATGGCCGCCCAGGCTCGCGACGGCCGAGGCGACGAAGAGCACGGCGATCGCCGTCACCAGGCGCCCCGCGTTCAGGCAGAACCCCGTCCCCGTGGCGCGCGCCCGGGTCGGGAACAGTTCGGGCAGGTAGATGTAGCTGGTCGCCTGCGCCAGTCCCGTGAACAGGCCAAGTCCGGCACTTTCGAGATGGATCACGGGCGTGAAGGACGCATTCGTCAGGAACAGGATGGCCGAGCAGGCGAAGGCGCCGAGGTAGCCGAGCACGAGGGAGCCCCGGCGACCGATGCCTTCGGCCAGCCAGCCGGCGAGGGCACAGCCTGCCATCGCCCCGAGTCCCTGGGCCATCGTGGCGATCGCGCGCTCCTGGCCCCCCGCTTGCACGCCCGGCAGCGACTGGATCCACATGGGAATCCACGAGAGAGACGCCCAGTAACCCACCAGGAGCCCGCCGAAGATGAGAGCCCCCACGGCCAGATCGCGCCGGTGGGCGCGATCCAGCAGGATAGCCACCGGGCCCGATTCGCCCGTATCCTGGCGTTCACGTGCCTCGTGCCAGCGATCGGATTCCTTGAACGTCATGCGCAGGAAGACGACGAGCAGGGCCGGCAACGTCCCGATCCAGAAGGCATGGCGCCAGGTCGGCACCGAGAAGTTCACCAGACCTGCCAGGAAGACCCCCGCCTGGTAGGAGGTGATCAGGGCCCCCACGGCGAGGGCGCGGCTGCGGGCGGGCCAGACCTCGGCGAGGAAGGTCGCGATGCTGACGAGTTCCCCGCCGATGCCCAGACCCGTCAGGAAGCGACACGCCGCGAGCATCGGCCAGGTCGTGGCGAAGCCGCTCAGGCCCGTGAAGGCGGCATAGAGCAGCACGGACCCCACCATGGCCCGGACCCGTCCGAGGCGATCGCCGATCCAGCCGAAGCCGATGCCGCCGGCCGTCCACCCCAGCAGGAAGCAGCAGGCGATGATCGACCCGGCCTGGCTCGTGACGTCCCGGGCCGTCGTCCCGAGTAGCTCGGCCAGGGCCGAGGGCATCGCGACGGTCATCAGGGTCGAGTCCATCCCGTCGAAGATGCCGCCGAGCCAGCATCCGAGGAAGACGAGCCCGTGGTAGGGCGTGATGCCCTCCCACCAGGGCGTGCGGGCACGGGCTGCTTCGATCACGATCGCTCCTTTCTACGTCTCTCCAACTTTAACCTCCTTTTCACGTCATGTTCAGTCAGCACGCATCCAACACCTCGATAACATCCACGGAAGCCCCTGGTGGAGGACACGACGATGGATGCGCTCTCGAAGAAGGTCAACCGGACGCCCGCTATCGACTGGTCGGTGCTGACCGGTGGTGCCGCCGCAGATCGCTCCGCTGCACCCGTCGCGGGTGATGTCGTCCCGCTCGCGGCGATGCGGTCCCGCTCCGTCGGAGAGGTCGCTCCCCTCGGAAGCCGGGATCAGTTCATCCGTCGTTCGCTGCCCCGTCCCGACGCGGCCGTCCAGCAGCTGCGTCAGAGCGTCGAGGCGTTTCCGCGTCCGACGGCCCCGGGCGGACAGGACGTGCGTCGCGAGGTCGTGCGGATCGGCACCCAGATCGATCAACTCGAGCAGGACCGGGCGCGCAACCAGGCGGAGCGTGAGCAGGCCACCCAGCAGAAGCGGTCCCTCGAGCGTCAGCTCGACGAGAAGCTTTCCGTGGCCCGTGGGCTGGTCTCGGATATCCACACGACCCGGGGCCAGCGCGAACGTCTGCAGGGTGAGATCGACCGGATCGTCTCGATGATCGACAAGCTCGATGGTCGACTGGGCCAGCTCGCGGCCGAAGATCAGGACCTCCAGATGCGAGAGCAGGTCCTCGCGGGTCAGCACCGCGTCCTCTACCAGGAGGCCGAAGGGGCTCGCAACTTCAGCCGCTACCTCCAGAACCTGCCCGAGGATCGTCAGGCGGATGGAGCGCAGGAAGCGGCGCGTCGTGAGGCCGCCGGTCGTCAGGCCAGCTCGGCCCGGGAACGTCTCGGCCGCCTCGAGGATCGTCTCGAGCAGATCAACGGCGCCGAGGACCGCATCCGTCAAGAGGCCGGTGGGCTCCAGCGGGATCGGGCCGAGCTCGAGCGCCGTGGTGAGGGCACCACCGAACGACTCGAGCAGGTGCAGGGCCGTCTCCGTCGCCTCGGTGAGGATTACCGCGGGGCCTATCAGGACGTGCAGCAGACGCACGGGGAACTGGGCGACGTGTCCCGGAGGATCCAGGTGGCCGAGAGCCGCGCCGGGATGATCCAGGGCCGGATCGAGGAACTCTACCGGATGCGCGAACAGCTGCTCGATCGCGCGATCGCGAGCCGTCAGGGCGACGTCCAGGACATCCAGCGCCAGCTCGACCAGATCCAGCAGGTCATGGATCGCCTCCAGGGGCAGCTCGAGACCTCGCGTCGCGAGATGGACGACCTCCAGGGGCTGCGTCGGTCGCTTTCGCGCTAGGCGTGTTCTCCTTTCGTTTCTTTTCCGTTAAGTCGCGAAAGGTCAAGGCTTTCAGGGGCACAAGGATCGCAGATAGGTCCTGCAACCTGGAGGTTCGTTCATGACCATTCAACGCGACTTTTCACCCATCATCCAGCGGGCCAAGCCTGCCGAAACGGTCACGAGTACGCCCATCAAGGTCGAGCAGGCCGAGGTCATCCAGCGCTCATCTGCAGCGGAAGTCGTCGTGCGGTCGCCTGCAGACGATGGTCAGTCGTCCGCGGGCGGTCCGTCGGCGCCGGGCAAGGCTCCCATCCTCCAGGACGGAAATCAGCGAGGCACCCCGACGACCATCGATCTCGGTGACGGTGCCAACGTCCAGACGGGTGACGACATGAGCCGTGCGATCGCCGATGTGCTCGGTGCCGTGCTCGGTGCTATCGGAGGTTCGTCTCAGCCCAGCACTCCCTCTGCACCGCGCAAACGGGAAGAGCCCGTCAAGGCCGGCGGCAGCAGTGGCCCCAGTTTCGGTGACTGGCTGGGTCGGTTGGCCAATGCCGTCGTGGATCTCGGCAAGACCTGGGGCAACTGGAACAACACCAGTGCCACCGAGTTCAATTTCGGCCATGACAGGGTAGACGGGGAACTCTGGGGCCAGGATGCCGATGGTGACATCACCTGGGCCGACAATGGTGCGAAAGTCAGTCCAGACCAGGTCAACGCGATGCCCGAACCACAGCGTGAGGAGTTCTTCCGGCGGGTCGGCATCGAGCCTGTGCCGGAGCGTCAGGTCGGTGCAGGTCCGAATCCGGCTGTCACGGAGCCGCCCGAGGGAGTCTCCGTTCCCGGGAAGCAGGTTCTCGGCGGAGGGGAAGGCGTCGAATCCGCGGCGCAGCCAGCGATCGGGGACGTCGGGACTTCCGAGCCCGAGGCGGCAGCGAAGGTCGAGACGCCTGCTGACCCCGGAAACGCAGTGGCCGGGTCAGAGCCTCCTGCTGCCGAAGAGAAGCCTGCGCCTGCTGCCGAAGACAAGCCTGCGCCTGCTGCCGAAGACAAGCCTGCTCCGGCTCTGCCCCTCGGCAAGAAGCAGACCATCCTGTCGGTGGCCGACCCCCATATCACCTCGGCCGATGGTCTCAAGTACGACAACAAGCTCCCTGGCGACTTCATCCTGGCGAGTTCAAATCGCGGTAACTTCGATGTCCAGGTGCGTCAGGGTTCGCTCCCGGGAGATTCGGGAGTCTGGCAGACGGCGGCTGCCGTCAAGACGGATGGCCATGTCGTCCAGTACGACGCCCAGCGGAACATGGTCAATATCGACGGCAAGGACCATGCGTTCAAACCCGGGCAGCGCATCGCCCTTTCCGACGGGGCTTACGTCCAGATGTCCCGGGAAGCCAATCCGGGCGATGGCAGAACGCGTGGTTTCGACCGCGTCCAGGTCCATACGGCCCAGGGTGACGATGTCTACATGCTGAACTTTGCCCGAGGTAAGAATCACCAGATGGACGTGCGGGTCGATGTGTCGGGGACGCGCCTGGATGGCGAGGTCTCGGGCATCGGTGGGCGGGTCGATCGCGACACCAGCGCGGCCAACGACCTCGTCATGCGGGACGGAACCGTCACGACCAAGGCGAACGAAGATGCGGCGGCCAATTCGTGGCGGGTCCAGTCCGGAGAGTCGATCCTCCCCTGAGTCGGCTCAGCACTCAGACATCGCCACCGGACGGTTCGATGAAGAGTTCGCTGACCCGCACGCGCGCATCCTGCGAGACCATGTACGCGAGGGCTTCGGCCACCTCATCCGGGGTGACCATGCCCTCGCGGTTCACGTCTGCCATCCCGGCCGAGGCCCAGATGTCCGAGTCCGTGGCTCCCGGATAGAGACTCAGCACACGCACACCCGAACCCTGGAACTCGAGGTGCCACGTCCTCATGAGCGCCTCGAGGGCCGATTTGCTGGCACAATAGGCGCCCCAGCCGGGAAACACGCGCCGTGCGGCGATGCTGAGTACCGATACCAGGGACCCGCGACTCACCCGGAGCAAGGGGGCCAGTTCCCGCGTGAGTAACCAGGGAGCCCGGACGTTCACGGCCCAGGTGCTCTCGAAGGCTGATTCGGACATCTCCGTCAGAGGCGCCACGTGGGCGACGCCCGCATTGTGCACCAGCAGATCGAGCCGCCCCTCGACCTGCTCGATCGAGCGAGCGAGGGCCGTGAGTGCGGCGGGATCCAGCAGGTCCGTCTCGACCACGCGGGCCGAATCACAGGCGGCCGCGACGCCTTCAAGGGCCGAGGCCGTGCGGGCAGCCAGGACCACATGATATCCGGCCCGTGCCAGCCGCCGGGAGATCGCGGCGCCTATTCCCTTGCTGGCACCGGTGACGAGAGCGGTCGGTCGGGTCACGCGTCTTCTCCTGCATATTCGAAGTGGTTGGAGCGGGTCTCCTCGAGCCGGATGGCATGCAAGCTGGCCGGTGCGGGAACCACGGGGGCCAGCCAGGTCCAGACCAGCCGGGTGATCTCCTCGCTGGTCGAGATGAAAGCCTCGGGGGGAAGGGGGTCCGGGAAATCGTGCCAGCCGATGAACCGATGGTCGAGGCGGTCGAGGACCGTGCGTTTCACGGCCTCGTCGAGCGCGACCAGGTCAACGGCCATGCCCGTCCGGGAAGCGACCGGCCCCTCGACGATCACCTCCAGGACGTAGTTGTGTCCGTGGCCCCCGGGGTTGTTGCAATCCCGGTAGAGGGCCCGGTTCTCCTCGGGATCGAGAAAGGGACTGTGCAGGCGATGGGCCGCCGAGAAGTGGTAGATTCTACCTACCTTCACGCGTGTCATGCCGGTTGCCCCGCGTATTCGGCAAACAGTTCGTCGTGCTCGTAGAGCCGGATCTTCGCCAGATCGCAGCCGGGGATCCGTCCGTCCAGCAGGTCCCAGATCCGGAGCACCAGGGCTTCCGTGGTCGGCAGGGTCCCCCGGAAGTCTTCCACCTCGAAGTTGAGATGCTTGTGGTCATATCGTGCGATGACACGCTCCTGGACGACCTGCTTGAGGTCTTTCAGGTTGACGATCATGCCCGTGCGGGGATCGACGGCGCCCCTGACGCTCACGTCGAGCACGTAATTGTGCCCGTGACCGTACTCGGAATAGCAGGCCCCGAACCTGGCCCGATTTTCCTCGGGGGTGAGGTCGGGATCCCGGTAGAGGTGGGCTGCAGAAAACTTGAACCGTCGGGTGATGATCACGCGGGATGCTCCGTTCGGACTGGGCATCACGAGTGTACCACCCGGCGGTAAGCTAGCCGAGGAAGGCTTCCAGCGGGAGGGCGAGCGGATCTGGCAGGTCGAGGTTGACGAAGATGTCCACGATCGCCGGATCGAACTGGCTACCGGCGCACCGGCGCAGCTCGTTGAGAGCGTCGGCATGGCTGCGCGGGCGGCTGTAGCAACGCTGCCGGGTCATGGCATCGTAGGAGTCGCAGACCGTGATGATCCGGGCCTCGAGCGGGATGAGCTCACCGGGCAACTGCTCGGGATAACCACGGCCATCCATCCGCTCGTGGTGATAGAGGATGGGATCATGGAGTGCCGAGAAGCCCTGGAGCCGGTTGATCATGTTGGCCGCGATCACCGGGTGCCGCTTCATGAAGGCCCATTCCTTGTCATCGAGCGGGCCGGCCTTCTTGAGGATCTCGTCCGGAATGGCGAGCTTCCCGATGTCATGCAGCAGCCCTGCCAGGAACAGGAACTCCTGACGTTCCGGAGGTAACCCCATCGCCTCGGCTACCAGGCTCGAGAAGACCCCCACGGCCCGGGCATGTCCGCCCGTCAGCGGGTCCTTCGCGTGCATCGCGATCTCGAGGGCCTTGGCCAGTTCCCGGAGAGCCAGGGTCGACTGGGTTTCGAGGACCAGCGGGGCATCCACGTCGAGTTGCTGCGCCGAGACCACCGCATTCCCCCCGCGACGTTCCGCTTCGGTCAGTGCCCTGCTGGCATCCTCGATCATGTGAACGGGGGCCTGGAACTTCCGGCGGAAGGACGAGATCCCGATGCTGACAGATGCGTCGAACGATCTGCCTTGACCATCCAGCCAGGTGTCCTGTGCGATGAACTCCCGGATGCGTTCGGCCAGCACGACGGCTCCCCGATCGTCCGTCTGTGGCAGCAGCATCGCGAACATCGAACCCGAGAAGCGCGCACCCAGATCACTGCCGCGAATGCATCGCCGGATCGTCTCGGCACACTTCACGAGGACACGATCGCCGAGTTCCCGCCCCATATCGTCATTCAGGCCCTGGAACCGATCGACCTTCATGAGGACGAGCGTGAGGGGATGGTTGTATCGCCGGGCTTCCGCGAACTCGCCATCGAGGCGGTTCATGAGGAGGGCGCGAGAGCCGAGCAAGGTCAGCGCGTCCGTCATGACGGGCATCGGATCGCCCAGGAGTGGTGCCGTGCCCCAGGCCTGGCTGAGATGTTCGTAAGCCAGAAGAATGCCCGACCAGCTGAGCAGGGACCCGAGATGCGGATTCTCGAGATTGACGGTGCCGGGAAGCCTCATCTGCAGGCCGGTTCTGGGGATGGCCAGGTCGACGGCATGACCGTTGAGGTGTTCGTCGCCGAACTGGGATACGATCTTGTCACCGCGAACGATCTGGACCGTCTGTGCCCCCAGCACGGAGGCGAGGTGCCGAGCGAGTTCGCGCATCAGATTGCCCGACTCGAAACTACCCAGAAGCCCCTGGAGAGCGACCAGTTCCGGCGTTTCCGGATGGGGAGGTAGCGAAGAAAAATTCATGCCGGGTTTCCCCACGGGGCGTGGAAGCGAGCACCTACCGCGCTACTATACCCGATCGCTCCGGGCGGATCACGGGCGCTGAAGCCTTTTACCAGCCTTGGACACATTTCTTAACGGCCGGGGAGATTCCGACCGTCCGCCTCGCCAGAGGCGTGGAAGGGGTACGGATAGGAAGGATCCGGCGCCTTCCAGGGCACTGCGGCCGAAAGCAAGGTCCAGCGATCGGGTGTCGGGGTCCCACAGCCAGGCGCCTCGGGGCAGGCGTGAATCGCTCCACGGGGTCTCGAGCCACGGGGTACGCGAGCCCGCGGTGAGGGAGGCAGACGCCAGGACCGACCAGCCGCGGGATCGATCCCAGGGTCCCGTCGAGGTCGCGATGGCCCGTTCCAGCACGAGAGTGGCCGGATGCAGTCGGGAGGGACATCCCGCGAGTTCCATCACCCGGACCGAACTCCCGCTTTTCCGGTCCTTACCCTTGGCAGGTCTGTCGTGACCGGACACCAGCGCGCCCCCGGGGCGATCGATCGCCAGCAGAGGTCTGGCGAAGCCTCCCGGTTCTTCGAGCACCAGCGAACCCGGGCTATGCAGGTGCCAGACCGGACGGGGTGCGTTCTGGCGGGCTGCCAGGACCCCACCCTGCCAGAGCTTGCCGTTCGTGTCCCGGAACGAGAAGGTGACGGCGGGAAGCCAGGCATCTTCGTCCGCATCGTCGACCTGAGTCAGCCAGAGGGAATCCGTCGACAGGCGCGTGCTGACGGCGACCCCTTCGAGCTCCTGCCGGGCTGCCGCCGTCAGGCTCCGGAAGCGAATCCCGGCCTCTCGCCGGAGGCGCCAGTCTGACCAGGTCGAGCGGCGGGCCACTCGCTCCAGGATCTCGGCCCTGAAGAGGTGACCGAGCTGTTCCCCCTGGGCGAGGGGGGTGCCCCGGGTGACGACGAGATCTTCCCCCTGCAGGCGGACCATCTGCCCCCGCCCGTCCGGTGCTCGTCGCAGGATGCGCGTCTCCCCGCGGGGCTGCCGCGGGTCGATCTGGTCGGGAGGCAGAACGGCGCAGCCCGTGGTCAGGGCCAGGAACAGCCAGCGCAAGCACGTCATCGCCTCATCATACCCCGGGGGGCAGGTGATCCTTGCACTTGAGCGGTCGGTCGGGGCCGCGGAAGATGGGTTCCATGCGAAATCGACCTCTGAAGCGTGCCAAGTCTTCGCGCCCACGGTCCACCAGACGGTGGTCCGTCCTCCCTCGCCTGGCGGCCGCCACGGCCTCGGTCCTGGCCACGGGTGCGCTGATCGAGGTCCTGCATCACCCGCTCTTGCGAGATGCAGGCGCCGGTTGGTCCCTGGCGGTATCGGGTGGGCTCGTGGTCGGAGCGTTCCGGTTCGCCGCGAGCGGGAGCCTGGTCGAGGCGCTCGGATGGCGCCGCGGGGATGCCGTGACCTCGTTCGAGCAGAAGGCGCGGGCCTGCAAGGATCTCACCCAGCTGGCCAATCTTGCCGTGGCGTCGCTGCAGCAGCAGTTCCGGCCCAAGCATCTCTTCATGTGGCTGCCACCCACGGGCGATCCCAGCTTCCACCTCGTGGCGGGGCTCGGTCCATTTCCCTCGACGTACGTGATTCCCGAGTTTTCCGTCCGTCAGCTCCTTCGCGAGCGACCGGAAGGGGCCTGGGTTCTCCATGACCCTGCGGATGCCCCTCCTGCGCCGGTCGAGCAGTTGCTGATCCAGGTCGGGGCCAGTGTATGTCTGCCGATCGTGCACCAGGGGCAGCTCATCGGGCTCGTCACGCTGGGGCGCCGCGTCAACAACCGGGCCTACGGGACACGAGAGCTCGCTGCCATGAGCAGGTGGGCCCAGGCGATCGCCGAGGCGCTGGTTCCTCACCAGTTGCGAGCCGAGCAGGCGCATCATCTGTCGAAGCTCGAGGCCGTCAGCCGTCTCTACGTCGATGCCCAGAAGCGCGCCGTCACGGACGGCCTCACGGGGCTCACCACCCACCTCCACTTCCAGGAGCAGCTCGCGAAGCGTTTTTACGAATCCCGGAGGTTCGGCCAGCCGCTGAGCCTGGTGCTTCTCGATGTCGATCATTTCAAGCGCATCAACGATACGTTCGGTCACCTGATGGGCGACGAGGTGCTGCGCGAGATTTCTCGGACGGTCCAGGATCAGGCTCGTGCCTGTGACACGGTGGCACGTTACGGCGGTGAAGAGATCGCGATGATCCTCCCCCAGACGGATCTCGACGGGGCGTGCATCCTGGCCGAGCGGTTGCGAGAGGCCGTCGGTAACCTCACGTTCCGTGAGGGGACCGGGGAACGTTCCTTCGACGTGACGGTCTCGGTGGGGGTCGCCCAGCTCGTGGCCGCCGACCAGAACGGTGAAGATCTCGTCGATCGGGCCGACAAGGCGCTCTACCAGGCCAAGCGCCGCGGTCGAAACCGGGTCATGCAGCTCGCCTGACGGTTCCTCACGGGGTGATGACCTTCAGCAGGCCCTGAATGATCCGCGCGGTGGCGCCCCATACGCGGTGGCCATCGACGTGGAAAACGTCCTGGACGATCCGCATCGAGGCGCCCTGATGGACCGCCTCGCGGGACCACGTCGTGCGTCGCACGAGTTCCTCGAGGGTGATCCGGTGAACCGAGACCAGTTCTTCGCTGGTCGGGGTGATGGTCCGGTCCTGTCGCAAGAGGCCCACCACGGGGGTGATCCGGTAGCCCGTGGTGGTCACGTGGTCGTCGAGCTGGCCGAGGACCACGACCTCGCGCGCTTCGATTCCGACCTCTTCTTGCGCTTCCCGGAGAGCACACGTGACCAGGTCGGGATCATCGGGTTCCAGCCGTCCCCCCGGAAAGCACATCTGACCACGGTGCGAGGCGAGGTGTTCCCCCCGGCGCCCCAGCAGGAGCTGGTGACCATCCGGGTGCGGAAGGATGGGCACCAGCACGGCGCTCGGGACCCCGCCTTGCCACGTGATCCGGTTCGGGACATGCGCTCCGAGGCGGTCCAGCTTCACGCCTGGCCCATGAGATGCTCGATCGCTGCGATGTCCTTGGGTACACCGTGGGTGAGCACCTCGTGACCTTCTGCCGTGACGACGACGTCGTCCTCGATGCGGATGCCGATACCCTCGAAGGCCCGGGCTGCCTCGGGGCCGCCCCGGGCGAAGTAGAGGCCCGGTTCGACCGTCAGGACCATCCCGGGTTCCAGCTTCCTCCAGGCGTTCCCCTGCTTGTAGGCCCCGACGTCGTGGACATCGATGCCGATCCAGTGGCTGGTCTTGTGCATGTAGAACGGCCGGTAGGCCCCATCCTCGATCAGGTCCTCCACCCGTCCCTCGAGAATCCCCAGGGACACGAGCCCCTCCACGAGGACCCGGAGGGCGACGTCGTGGACGTCCTGGAAGGTCCGTCCAGGCCGGATGACTTCGATGGCCGCCTTCTGCGCGTCGAGCACGACCTGGTAGACGGCCCTCTGCGTGTCCGTGAACCGTCCGTTCACCGGGAAGGTCCGGGTGATGTCCGAAGCATAGTGCCGGTACTCGGCTCCTGCGTCGATCAGGACAAGGTCGCCATCCCGGAGGGGGGCCTCGTTCTCGTGATAGTGGAGAATGCAGCCATTCTCACCGCTACCGACGATGCAACCGTAGGCCGGACCCATCGCTCCCGCCATCCGGAAGGCGTGAAGCAACGTGGCCTCGAGTTCGTATTCATGGCCGCCCGGTCGGCATACCTGCATCGCAGCCACGTGTCCGGCGGCGGCAATTTCCGCCGACCGTCTCATCAGGTCGAGTTCCTCGTCCGACTTGAAGAGTCGCATCTCGTGGAGGACGCGCGAAGGGTCCAGGATCTCCGTCGGGGCACCCACCCCGCTGCGGGCCTTGCGACGCGCAGCGTTCACCCAGCCGAGCACCCGTTCGTCGAAGGCCCCGTGCTCGCCCATCCGGTAATGCAGCCGTGTCTGGCCTTCCAGATAGCGGGGTAGGATCTGGTCGATCTGGTCGATCGGGAAGGCCGCATCGGCCCCGAAATCCCGGATCGCCCCTTCGATACCTGCCCGGCGGCCGTTCCAGGTCTCCATCTCGGGGTCGCGCGGTCTCACGAACAGGACCATCCGGTAATCGGGGTGGTCGGGCATCAGGACCAGCACGGAATCCGGTTCGGTGTAGCCCGTGAGGTAAAAGAAATCGCTGTGCTGCCGATAAGGATAATCGAGGTCAGCCGTGCGTCGGCGCTCCGGGTTGGCCGGAAAAATCGCGACCCCTCCCCCGAGGGCTTGCATCAGGGCTTCCCGGCGTGGCTTGAACATGGTCGTCTCCCCGTTCTGTCCAGGATGGATGTTCCATTCTACGACGCCTTGGCACGCCCGATCCCTGCATCAGGGGATGTTTGTGTCGATCCCGATCGGGGTTTAATATTTCTTGACATGGTCGCGGGTGGCAGCCCGCAGGAGAGGTGCATGGACAAGCCCAACCCGCCGCTCACCCCCCGGCCCTCGCGAGCGCTCCCGGGTCGCGACGGCAGTCGTGATGCGCAGGACGCCCGACCTGACTATGCCGATGTCCTGGCCCTCGTGAAGGCTCTCGAGAGCAGTGACCTCGAAACCCGTGCGGCTGCCGCCGAGGCGCTCGGTCGTATCGGTGATCCGCGATCCGTCGAGCCGCTCATCAAGGCCCTGTCTTGCACCTCGTGGCGCGTGCGTGTGCTCGTGGTCGAGGCGCTTGCCGCCACTCAGGACATCCGGAGTGTCGAACCACTCGTGCAAGGCCTCGCGGACAGCGAGTTCCGAGTTCGTATGGCCTGTATCGATGCGCTCGGGGTCTTCAACGACAGCCGTGCGGTGCAGCCTCTCATCGAGGCTCTGCGCGATCCGCACCGGGCCGTCCGCCGCAAGGCCGCCGAGGTTCTCAGCGGGATCGGAGATTCGCGAGCGGTGGTGGCGCTCGTCGGTGCGCTCGAGGATTCGTGTCGCGACGTTCGGCGGCTCGCGGCCCTCGCGCTCAAGCAACTCGGCAGCAGCCAGGCGGTCGAGCCTCTCGTCGAGGCCCTGCATGATTCCGACCAGCTGGTTCGCGAGGCTGCGGCCGGAACCCTCGGCGAGATCGGTGACGAGCGGGCCGTTCTGCCCCTGATCCAGGCCCTCGCTCCGGTCCGTTCCCGGACGCGTTTCTTCTGGGAACGGGCGCCGCGTGCCCGGGGCAAGCAGAAGAACCGTGCCGATAGGCTGCCCAGGGAAACCAGTCCGTCTTTCCGGGTCGTCGTCATCGAGGCGCTCGAGAAGATCGGTGATTTCCGCGCCCTCGATGCGATCATCGGCGCCCTGGTCGATCCGGAGCACCGCGTCCGTGAGGCTGCCATCGAAGCGCTGGTCACCTTCGCGGACACGCGTGCCGTGGGACCGCTCGTCCGGGCCTTCAAGGACAGCCATCGGTCCATCCGGCTTCGGGTCGTGCGCTCGCTCGGGCAACTGGCAGACCTGCAGGGTATCGAGACGCTGATCCTCGCCCTCCAGGACTCCAGCCGCGACGTTCGGCGGGAAGCGGCGATCGCCCTCCGACGACTCGGTGATCACCGTTCCGTGGACCCCCTGATCGAGGCTCTCTGGGATCCCGACCCTTCCGTCCGGCTGGCCGTCGTCGAGACCCTGGGCGAACTCGGAGATGTCCGAGCGTGCAAACCTTTGCTCTCCATGGTGCAGTCCCCCCGGCGACAGGTCGGGATGCTGGAGCGCCTCGGCCTGGGTGGGCGTCGCCGGAGTGCGGGCAAGCGTGGGCGTCGTAACTCCGACGACGGGGAGGTCGGGATCCCCGGCTCGTTCCGTCTGGCCGTCATCCAGGCGCTCGAACTCATCGGCGATGAGCGGGCCCTCGCGCTCGCGCAGTTCGAGCCCATCATGGTGCCGGAAGAGTCGCGTCCCGTGGCGGAGAATCTCCGATCGCCGCGGGCTCGTGCCCGTGACATGGGGGATCTGTCAGGAGAGGCCACCAGCGCGGGTTGATCGTGTTTCAGGACCGCGTCGAGGCATTCTTCGCCCCCTATCTGGGCCAGGATCTCGCCTGCCATCTCGAAGCCCATCATCCGGACTCCCGGCTGGTCTGGGCCGGTGTTTCCCGGCTAGCACGGGACTGTCGGCTCGAAGCGGATCCGTCGCCCCGCGAGCGAACTTCCGGATATCGTCCCGTGCCCATCACGGGCCTCGAGGTCCTCGAGATCCATCCGCATCCCGCCGGTCCCCTGGCCCGGGTCGAGGTCGTCCTCGCAGACGCTCCCCCGCGCTCCGTCGCCGTGCTCGGTACCCGTGACGGATTGTTGCTGGGGGCGGCCTGGGATCCCTCGGGTGATGCACTTCGCGAGGTCCTCGAGGCCAGGATCGCTGCCGAGTGGGCGCAGGCTCCCGCGGACCTCGAAGGTATGTGGACCGTGCTCGACCTCGCCTGGAACCGGACGGCCCCTTCGGACGTTCCCATCCGGACCCTGGATGCCCTCCGTTTCCGCTGCCATCGTTCCGGCAACTGCTGTCGCTCGGACTGGGGCGTCTCGGTCGGCGACCAGACCCGGGAAGCCTACGGCCGGGTGGACTGGTCGGCCCTGGTCGGCCCCGAAAGGGGGCGTGACTTCATCGTCCCGCGCGAAGGGGGCGAAGGCCACCGTCTGGCGGCGCGCGGGGCCGACTGCATCTTCCACGAGGGCGATCGCTGCGCGGTTCACGCCGCCATCGGGACCCCGTTCAATCCGACGTGCGTGACCTTTCCCGTGACCTTCACCTGGACCCCGGATGGCCCGGAGGCCTCGGCCTCCTTCACCTGTCCGTCGGTCCTGCACGGTCGAGGCGAACCGCTCGAGGAGCGTCAGGAAGACCTCCAGGCCCGCTGGTGGCTCTGGGAGAGCGAAGCCATCCGAATTCCCGAACACGTGCTCCTCGCCCCCGGTCACGACACGGTGACCTACTCCGAGTTCCGACGGTTCGAATCGCGCGTGCTCGCGGTGCTCGGACGGGAGGGGTGCGACCTCGGCTCGCGTGTCCGGGACATCGTCGAGGCCGCTGAAAGGTACACGCGGTCGGGTGGTGCAGGGCTTGACTGCGACCAGACGATCGCTCTTGAACCCTTGTCCGGTGGTCCCGTTCCCACCCACGGCGCACTCGACACCTTCGTCTTCGCGGCTTCGAGGCTGCCGCGGGTGTCCATCCGGCGAGAGTTTCCCCCTGGCGTCTCGATCCGGCTTGCGACCTGGATCGCCGAACAGGCCATCTCGTGGCCGCCACCGGATGCCCGGCTCGTCGGTTACCTGAGACAGGTCTGGTTCCGGAAACGCTGGATTCCCGAGCTGGGCGTGGTGGGACAGGCCTACAAGCTCCCGCTGACCTGGGCAGCCCTGAGAGCGATCGCGTCCTGTCTGGCATGGTCGGATGAGCGCTCTGCCGTGCTCGTCGCCGATCTCGAGCAGGCCATCGAGGCCTTCGAGACCCTCATCCTTCACGGACCTGGCTTTTCCCGGCTGATGACGACCGATCGCCTGCTCCGCGCCCAGCTGACCGATATCCGCTGGGCCAGAAGCTGGCTGGCCTATGCCTCCTGCGCCTGAACCCGTGGCTCAGGTGTCGGGGTTTCCGCCTCGACCTGGACTGGCGGATCTCCGACCGGGATCTCCAGGGTGCGCAGCGCTCCGTACATCGCCAGCAGCGGCTCCTTGAGCGGTTCCTGCAGGGCCACGGGTAGCTCCCGGTACCGCGCGACGATCTTGCGGTATGCCCCGACCGTCTGGGCCGATGCCCTCGCCGTGCCCCCCTCGTCACCCCGTTCGAGCGAACCCACGTACTGGGTCAGTCCCTTTTTGAACGCCGTAACGGCCTGTTTCGTCTCGACGTACGCCGCCTGGTCATCGGGGGACTCCACCACCTCGTACCTCCTCGCACCGACCATCCGAAAACCCTGACGGCTTGCTTGTACCCGGCAGGCACGAAGTTCATTGACTCCGGTGAATGTGCGTGCTACGTTAAGACCACGATTAAGGAAACGTTAACCCGTTTCTAACTTTCGAGGCAAGGTCTCACCGTGGAGGTCTCCATGCGCTTCAACCGTTCCCTCTCCGCCGTCGTTCTCGGTGCCCTCGCTCTGACCGTCTCCGCGTGCGGTGTCAGTCCCGTGTTCCCCGGCCTCGCTGCTGGTAACGGGATCGCTGCTCGCAAGGTGGCCTCCGAGTTCCGCGTCGGTGGTTTCGACCTCGACCGTGCCGCCATGCAGGAGAGCTGGGCCCCCGTCCGGCACCTCCCCCGCGCCACGATCCCGGCCAGGTTCGACCTGATGCAGAACGAGGCTCCCATCTACGATCAGGGCAAGCTCGGCTCCTGCACGGCCTTCGCGATCGCCAAGGGCCTCCGTGAGAGCCTCCAGCGCAAGAACGGCGAGACGCCGACCCCGCTGAGCGCCCTCTTCTTCTACTACGCCGAGCGCGAGCTGCGCGGTTCGGTCAACCAGGACTCCGGCGCCACCATCACCGATGGCATGCAGGTCCTCAGCAAGACGGGCTGCGCCCCCGACAGCGCCTGGGCCTACGACATCACCAAGTTCACCGTCCGTCCTCCCCAGGAGGCCTATGACGGAGCCGGTGCGTGGAAGCTCAAGGAGAAGCCGGTCAAGATCGGTGGACTCGACGATCTCAAGCAGGCGGTCGCCAAGGGTTCGCCCGTCAGCTTCGGCTTCATGGTGTTCGAGAGCATCCGCAAGGTCGGTGCGGACGGCATCATCCCCGTCCCCAGCATCACCCAGGACAAGCTTCTCGGCGGCCATGCCGTCACCGCCGTCGGTTACGACGACCAGACCCAGCTCGTGAAGATCCGCAACTCGTGGGGCACCGAGCGCGCCGACAAGGGCTACTACTACATGCCCTACGGCTACTTCAAAAAGGCGATGATGGTCCGCGACTACTGGACCGCCGTCCGCTAACACGGAACGGTCCTCCCGGGGGGCTTTGCGGCTTACGTCCTCGCGGACGTGGCTCACGTACTTCCAGTACGCTTCGCCCCGTCCGCTGCGGGCGCGCTCGCAAATCCCCTCCGGGGGGACCGTTCCTTCCTCTACCTCGGGGCCTGGCTCGAGGCACTTGCGTGCCTCTCGCTGGGTCCTTTCATCTTGCCTGCTTTATCGGAGGGCTCGTCGCGCCTGCGGCACGCCTTGCGTTCGGAGGGTTCGACGTGCCTTTCGGCACGCCTTGCTTCGGGGGGGGCTCGACGTGCCTTTCGGCACGTCTTGCGTTCGGAGGGCTTGTCGCGCCTTGCCGTCAGCTGCCGGCGATTGCCAGGGACCTGATCCACACCGACGGAGTCGCGATGCTTCCCGACTGGAAATCCAGGTCGCTGGCCGACTCCACGACGTCCTGCAGCAATCGGTAAAAGTTTCCGGCGACCGTGAAGCCGTGCAGCGGACGTGCGATCCGGCCTCCCTCGATCTGGAACCCCTCGGCCTGCAGCGAGAAATCACCCGAGATCGCATTCGCTCCGGCGTGCAGACCCGTCAGGTCCGTCACCAGCACCCCGCTGCCCATCTCGGCCAGCAGGGCTGCCTTGTCCCGGGATCCGGGCTTCCAGATCAGGTTGCTCGGTCCCACGTCGAGTCCACCGCGGTATCCGCCGCGGATCGCGTGGCCCGTCGATTCAGCCCCGGCTCGCCGCGCGGATTCATGGCCGTGCAAGAAACCACGGAAGATCCCCTCCTCGACGAGCGTGAGTCGGCGCGTCCAGGTCCCCTCTGCATCGAAGGATCGGGCGCCCATGCCTTCCAGGTCGTGCGGATCGTCCACGAGCGTCACCCGGGGACTCGCGATCGTCTCACCGATGCGACCCGCCAGCAGCGACTTGCCTTCCTGCGCGACCTTGCCCGAGAAGATCTTCAGAAACACCCCGAGCAGGTCCGACAGGGCCTCGCGACTCAGCATCACGGGGTATTCTCCCGAATCCGGTACGGTGGCCCCCAGCTTGGCCAGGGCTATATCGACCCCCTCGCGCGCCAGTGCTTCCGCGTCCAGCTTGCTCCAGTCGCGCGTCGAGCGCACCGCGTAATGTGTCTTGCGCTGCCCGTCCTGTTCGACGAGGGGCGCCGTGTAGAGCGTCACCGCCGAGCTGCGCTGCAGACGGTCCACCCCCTCGGTGCTCGCGATCCGGACGGCCCCGTGGCCATCCGAGTAGGTCGTGTGGGTGATCTGACGGATCCGGGGATCCAGGCTCTTGGCCACGTCATGGAGCGACAGGGCCAGCTCGATCTTGGTCCGGACGGGAATGCTTGCCAGGTCTGGCCTTTCCAGGTCAAGGTCCACGGGGATGCCGCCGTCACGGGCAAGTCCGACGAGCGGATCGGGTCCGAGCAACCGCGCGTTTTGCCGGGCTGACGCCAGCACGTCGTCGAGCGCGGAAGGTCCGAGGTCTTCCGTGTAGGCCTGACCGACCCGACCTTCCTCGAAGACCCTCACCCCGATCCCCCGGGAACGGGCAAGCCCGAAATGTTCCACGGCCCCGTGCTCGACCTGGATGGTGGTCTGTTCCAGGGTCTGGAGATAGATCTCGGCGCCGAGCCCTTCCCGGTGCGCCCGGGACAGCAACTGGTCGACCTCGCGGTCGTGGAATGAAAGGGTCATGCGCGTCCTCCGACGACGATCTCGCTCACGCGGATCGGGGGCTGTCCCACGCACACGGGCAGGGAACCACTGATCGAACCACAGTATCCGGCGGCCAGTTGCAGGTCGGCCCCCACCCGGTCGATCTTGTGCAGGATCTCGGCGCCGTTGCCGATGAGCGTCGCCCCGCGAACCGGTTCGGCGATCCGACCGTCGCGGATCACATAGGCCTCGCGCACCGAGAAGTTGAAATCCCCGGTTCCTGGCGAGACCGAGCCGCCGCCCATCCGGGCCGCATACAGTCCCAGCTTCACCTCCGAGACGAGCTCCTCGACCGAGCCCTCACCCGGTGCGATGAAGGTGTTCCGCATCCGGCTGGTGGGAGCGTACCGGTAGCTTTCACGACGCCCGGAACCCGTCGGGGCATACCCCGTCCGGATGCCCCCGAGGCGATCGACGATGTAGGACACCAGCTTGCCCCGCTCGATGAGCAACGATCGCCGCGTGGCCATCCCCTCGTCGTCGATGGCCAGCGAGCCCCAGGCTCCTTCGATGGTGCCGTCGTCGATGACGCTCACGGAAGGGTGGGCGACCATCTCACCCATCTTCCCCGACAGGACGCTCGTGCCAGGAGCAACCGAGGTTGTTTCGAGCAGATGTCCGCACGCCTCGTGCAGGATGACCCCCCCGAAGCCACTGTCGATGATGACCGGCATCCGACCGGACGGCGCATGCCCCGCGCTCAGCATCGTCAGGGCCTGTCGGGCAGCACTCAGGGCGAGCGCATCCACGTCCAGTCCGGCCAGCCACCGCCAGTCTCCCGTCACACCGGGCGATTCGGTCCCCGTCTGGAACTCGTGACCGTCCGCTCCGATCGCCTGGATCGTGAGGCGGATCAGGGGCCGCTGCTCGGCCGCCACCAGCCCGTCCGAGTTCATGATCTGGACGCTCTGGAGGGATTCCGCCAGCAGCACCTCGACCTGGGAGATGCGCTCGGAAGCACCTCGCGTCACCCGATCGATCCGCTCGAACAGGGCCGGGACATCGAGTTGGTCCCCCGACCACAGACGCGTGGGCAGATCCAGCCCCGTCTGGCCACCGGCCAAAGCCTCACCCTTGCGGGATCCAGGTGTATCCGCTGCGCGAGAGGCTTCTGCCACGTCCCGCGCCAGCTGTTCGAGCGCGCCGGGTGACAGGTCGCTGGTATACGCATACGTTGCCTGATGGCCCCGGATCACCCGGATCCCTGCCCCCAGGGAATGGCCCGAGGCTGCTTCCTTGATCCGCGAATCGTTGAAGGTCAGGCGTCGCGTGGCACGGTCCTCGAGGAAGATCTCCGCGAAGTCTGCACCGGTGATGAGGGCCGTGTCGATGATACGCCGGGCGTCGGTTCCGTCGAGCAGCGTGTCGGTGGACGAGGGAGTCGGATTCAAGCGGGCCTCCGGTTCGATGACGTCATCAGGAGTATACCATCGGGGGGCTCGAGGGGACTTGACGTGCCTCTCTGTTCGGGGTAGCGTATAGCTTGTCCTGGGGGATTAGGCCTTCTCGACCAGACAACGAGAAGTGCAGGTATCGTCATCACGGCTTTTGCCCGGTGCCTGCAACGAAGCTAGACTTCGAGCGCGAGACCTGGGCCAGAGGCGTTTTACGTCCTGGTCAGGTCTTTTTTGTTGCCTGATCAGGCTTCGGGAGCCGTGCTCCCTGGGAGGAACCATGAAGCGTTTCGTGCAGGCGATCGCCCTGGGCGTGGCCCTGATGTCCACTCAGATCGTCCTCGTGGACGAGGCCGAGGCCCGCGCTGGCCGCGCCCGTTCCATGCGGGGCACCTCGATGTACCGCTCGATGGGCGATCGCGGTGTCCGGAACGACCGCACCCTGATGAACCCCGGTGCTCGTCCCGGCTTCCAGAGCATGCCCGGCCAGACGCGCCCTGGAATCGGCGTGCCGGCCCAGCAGCCCTCCTGGTCCCAGCGCAATCCCTTCCTGAGCGGCATGCTCGGCGGCCTCGCCGGTTCGGCCGTCTGGTCCGGAATCTCGGGGATGTTCGGTGGTCATCACGGCAGTTACGGCTCCGGGTATGCTCCCGGGTACGGTCCCGGTAACGGATACGGGCACGCAGGTGGCGGCGGTTTCGGGATCCTTCCGTTGCTGCTCCTCCTGGGCGGTGGCTGGTGGCTGTTCCGCAAGATGAGTCGTGGCTCTCAGGAACGCGCCTGGGCTCCGGGGCAAGGTGGCTGGGCTCGTCCTGGCAGCCCGGACGTCGCCTCTCAGGCCTCCCCGATCGACCTCTCATCCCGCCCGCTCCCCGGCTCGATGGGGGGCTCGATGGGGCAACAGACTCTCGATCAGGGCCTCGCGGCCATCCAGCTGAACTCCCCCGGTCTCACGCGCCAGGCCCTCGAAGATCGTCTCTCGGCCGTCTTCTTCGGGATCCAGGAAGCGTGGTCGGCTCAGGATGACGCGGCGATCGCCCGCCTCACCGCTCCGGCGATCGCCGAGCAGTTCTCGCGCGACCTCGACGAGGCGCGTCGCCACGGGGAGCGCAACGTGCTCCGCAACATCGTGATCCGGCGTTTCGACATGTCCGAGGCCTGGACCGAGATGGATCGCGAGTTCGTCACCGCCCGCATCCAGGCACGCCTGATCGACTACGTCGAGCGGGGTGGTCAGATCGTGGAAGGCAGCAAGGACGAGCCCACGGATTTCGCCGAGACCTGGACGTTCGCGCGTGAGCGCGGCGGGGAGGACTGGCGTCTGACGGCCATCGAGCAGGTCTGACGACCTCGGCTGGACCTTCCGACACGAAGCGGGGCGCCCCGGAAGGGGCGCCCCGGACTTGTTTGAACCGGATCGGTCCGGATCAGACAGACGCCTGGGCCACTTGCTGCAGCAGATCGTAGAGCTTGCGGATGAAGAAGTCCGCGTTTTCCTTGGCGGACTGCGCCGCCGCCAGTTTCTGTTCCCGCGCGTCCTTGCCGCCCACGAACGGAACCCACTCGAATGCGCCAGCCTTGCTGTACTGATCGATGTTCCGCTGCATCTGGTTCTGGATCGACGGCAAGTTCTTGAGGGTCTGATCGAAGACCTCGCCACTCGACAAGCCAGGTTTCGTGGGCACCGCGGTGGCCGGAACGACCGGACCGTTCGAAGAAATGCTGGAGCTCATAGGGGCCTCCTCGGGACATGACCTGTACCTGAAATGTTATCGACGTCGGGGCGCCGGAACTTGCTCACACCGATCCGGGATCCGATCCCGGATCGTATCCCGGCCGGCGACGACGGAAGCGAATGAGCGAGCCCAGCGGGTTCGAAGGGAGCCTGCGCGACAGCTGGAGCCGGTCGTCCACACCCCCCATGGCCCGGACCCCTTCACCCGGCGCCGCCGGGGGTTCCGCCGCTTCGCTTCGAGCATCCTGCCTGAGGGCAGCAAAACGAGGATCCCGCCAGGGATCCTCGAGTGATCTGGAACTGTCCCTCTGCGAGGGACGCTTGTCAAAGATGCCGTCGAGGTCCACGCTCGCCTCCCCGGGACTAGCCCTGGGCCTTCAGCCCCTTCTGGATTTCGGCAAGGTCGAGGCCCTTGGCTCTCAGATCGTTCTGGACGAACGACAGCAGCCCCTTCATCTGGGCATCGGAAAGCTTGAGTCCAGGAAACTCACGCGCGACCAGTTGCTGGATGAGTTTCTCTTCGCTGGGGGCTCCCTTGACCATCGCGAGGTCCACGGAGGGCAAGGACGGTACCAGCGCGTTCAGCCGCGATGCTGCATGGCCAGAACTGGAAAGCATCATCTGATCTTGGTGGCCGACTTTCACGGTCGCCTGAGCGGGTTCTGCAGCAGGAGCCGAGGCTTCCTTGACGGGTGCGGCAGGGGACCTGCCAGCCAGTCCGGAGAGTCGGCTGAACCAGTTTTCTCCGCCGGTGATGGAACTACTCATGGGTGTTGACTCCTTAGGGCCCCGACAAGGCGAGGCTTGACCCACCAAAACCCGTCCCGGGACGGGGCGGACACTTCAGATCTATCGGGGCTCTCTTCGGAACACTTGCGAGTTTAAGAGCCGATTAAACAAGATTTTTACAATTCCTTCACAATTCACCGCCCCAGCGGCCATGTTGCGCCGCCGGCGTCAGCAGTGTCGGGCTCTCTGCCTCCAGGTCCCAGGTCCACAGCCCGGGCGCCGTCGACCGTTCACCGGTCGACAGGTCGATGTCGCAGGTGAACAGGATGCGCCTCCCGTCAGGACACCACGCCGGGTCGGAAACGTGCCCCCCTGATGGCAGGTGCGTGACCTTCCGGGCCCCCGTGCCATCTCGACCCATCACGTAGAGGTCGGTGGCTCCTCCGAGGTTGGAGACGCACGCCACCAGGGTGTTGCCGGGGGAAAAGCAGGGCTCGGAGGCATTCCTGAGGCCGTTTATCGTCCGGGGATGCTCGCCGTTTGCTCCCGCGATCCAGAGTTGCCAGGGGCGTGGGGTATTCTGGCGAGCCCAGACGAGCGACTCTCCATCTGGCGAATAGCGGGCATGTTCGTTGCGGCCCCCCGAGGCGATGAGCCGGGTCCGTCCCGTCGGGATATCCAGCTCCTGGAGGGTCGGGACCAGGCCCAGCCCGGCCTGCAGGAGCGGCAACGAGAACGCCATCATGCCACCGAGAGGGTTCCAGGTCAGGTCCGAACTCGCCCGCGGGACGTCCGCGACGAACTGTCTGCCGGCCCGCGACACATGAGCCATCCAGACCTGACAGGTGCCCGTCTGCCGGTGGATGTAGGCATAGCGATCGGAGCCTGGAAGGGTGGTGACATCCGACTGCCGACCGTCGAGATCGGCGGTGAGACACCGTTCCGAGAACCCATCCGAGTCGACCATCCAGATCCGGTCCCCGCGCTCGAACAGCACGGCTTGCAGCGGTGAGGGCGTCCCCTCGCGCTCCAGCGACAACCGCAGGCGACGCGTCTCACCCGTTTCAAGCCGGCAGGTCGCGACCCGTTCCCGGTGTCCGGGGGCCCATACCCGGACCGACACGGTACCGGCCGATCCCTCGATCGCGAACCGCCCCTCGGCGAGGTCGACGCGACGGGCGGGCACGCCTTCGACCTTGAGGCGCGCATCCGTCAGCACGTGGCGATCCGTCCGGTCGACCACCTCTCCCGACAGGACGGCCTCGGGGGTGACATTCCAGGCCATGCAGGACGCCAGGAACACCCCCGGGGCCAACCACCACGGTCGAACGACCTGCCGTGACCCCGCGGGACTCACGAGTCGACTCCTGCCGCTGGCGGCACCAGCGCGTCATCCGCCACCGGGATCAGCGGAAGCAGACCTGCAGGACGGATCCGAGGTGACAGCCCCCGTGCCCACGAAAACGTCCGTCGACGCACGTCGAACAGACCCAGCTTGCGGGCGCCGCGGCCCAGGACGGCCAGCTGTCCATCCTCGCACCATGTGAGATGCGAGACCGCCCACGGAATCGGATGATCGCCCACGCTCTGTCGGGTGGTCGTGTCGAGGGCGACGAGGCGTCCCGTGCCGTCGAGCCGTCGCGTGCCGAGCCACAGCCTCCGACCGTCCTCGCTGGCAACCATCGCGACGGGCTTCTCGGGCAGGGCGACCTGGACGGGGCCGCGGGGATGGCCCGGGTGAGGCTCGATGGTCTCGACCGTCAACTGGCCGCGTTCGAGGACATACCAGGCCCCGGACAGGAGCATCCGGATGCCTCCCGGTCCGACCACCGGCAGGTGGTCTGCGGCATACTGGCCCAGTTCGACCGCGAGCGTGCGGGGATCGAGCAGGGCGATCGCGAGGTCGCCATCGGCCAGATACCAGCGGGTACCCGCTCTCACGAAACGAGCGCGCCGGGCGAGCTCAGGTGCCCGGTATTCTGCCCGGAGCCCGAATCTCCCCTCGCTGAAACGATCCACGTCCACGATCCCGAGCCAGTTCCGTTCCGGAACGTGCAGCACCAGGACGGGGTGCTCCCGCAACCGGAGAGCGGCCGTCACGGGGCCCGGTACGGGCAGTTCACCCACATCGTCATGGCGGTCGGGCGAGATCGTCACCACTCCCCGCTCCGTCGCGACCAGGATCTCGTGTCCCGTGGCGAGCGGTTCGTCCACGCGCTTGATGCCCAGCGGCGACGCGATGGCCGGACCGACCGCGCAGACGATCAGCATCCAACCCCCGACCAGTCCTCGCACCCGGGCGCGAAGCAGGCCGAAACGGGTCTGGAAAATCGACAGGTTCTCGGCAACTTCGTGCATGGCGCGCAGTGTAACGGTCCCGTCACCGTTTGACAATTCCGGACCGGGAGCCTACTTTCGATAAACCCTCTTTCAATATAGGCGCGGAGATCAACCCTGCATCCCCAGGCACAGTCACACTTCGAAAAGGGCCTCGCGCACGTCGCCGCCAGGGAGCTCGATGAGGCGCGTCAGGCCTTTCAGGAGGCGCTGGCTCTCGACCATCGTCACCTCGAAGCGCGGCGTGCCCTGGCTCATGTGCTGGTCGTGCTCGGCCACCTGGACCAGGCGCGTGACCACGCCGAGCGAGCGCTCCTGCAGCGCCCCGTCGACCGGGAGATGCTCCTGCTCCTGGGGGACTGCCTGGTCCGGCTGGAACGGCCGATGGAAGCGGTATCGGCTTTCCAGCGCGTCCTGGCTCTCGATGGAAACCACCCGGATGCGCTGACGGCGCTCGCGGACCTCTACCGGGGGCTCGACAGTTTCGAGGCGGAACTGGACATCCTCGAGCGGCTCGCGACCCGGGATCCCCGGGACATGGAGGTCCGGATTCGCATCGCGAACCGCCTCTGGGACGAGGGCAGGCGGGGTGAGGCTCTCCCGTGGCTGCGACAGGTGTTCTCCCTGGAACCGCACCGGGTCGATGTCGCCCTGCGGCTCGCCGAACTCGAGGACCAGCAGGAGCGCCCGGAAGAGGCCTGGCGGGTCCTCCAGATCCTCGGAGGGCGAGCTCCGCACGCCCCGGGCCTGAGGGATGCCTCGGTCGGTCTGGCCCGCACCCGGGGGCTGGCGGCCGCCGGTGCCGGTCAGGTCCCCTATGCCTCTCTGTGGTTCGAGCGTCTGCTCTCCGTGGCACCGGATGACGAGATCGCGCTCGACCACCTGACCACGCTCTATCCCTCCCAGAGTCGGATGGCCGACCTCGTCCGTCTGCTTCAGGCCTTCGCCGACCGACACCCGGACGATGTCGAGGCGATCGCCCGGCTGGCCGGCGCGATGGTGGCGGCAGGCCGGATCGCCGATGCCGTCCGCATTTACGCCAAGGTCGTGGAGTTGCGACCGGAAGATGCCGCCGTCCGCAAGGTGGCCGTCGATCTTGCCCTGCAGCACGAGATGACCTCCGAGGCGCGCCACCTGATGGTCATCGGGCGGGATGTCCGGGCGCTGCCTCCGGCCGACCGCCTGGCCTATGCGACCGTCAAATCCCGGGACGGTCACCCGGAGGAGGCCTGGTCGCTGTTCGAAAGCCTCTTCACCGACGTGCAACTCGGGGAAGAGGCCCGTCGCCTCGGCCTCGAACTCGCCGTCGAGCAGGCGCGAGATCTCGAACCCACTCCGGTCTCGGCGCTCGTCTGGTGGGAACGGGCGCTGCAGGGCGATCCTCTCGATGAGGCCAACGCCCGGGCGGCAGCTATCCTGTACCGGCAGATCAAGCGCGGTGCCGATGCCGTCCGCGTTCTCAGGAAGCTGCCCGAACGTTACCGGAAGCCCGAGATCCTGCGAGAGTACGCGGCAGCCTGCGACGTGGCCAATCTCTACGAGGAAGGTCACGAGGCTTATACGGCGCTCGCGGCCCGCGAAGGGCGCACGCCGGAGTCGCTGGTTCACCTCTGTGAACTGTCGCTCGGGGCGGGCAAGCTCCAGCGTGCCTGGGAAGAGTGCGAGGCGCTCGAGCGCCTCGATGCAGCCTTCCCCAAGCTCAGGCCCCTTCAGGCCCGCGTGACCTCGGCGATCGCCAGGGACCTCGAGCGCCAGGAGAATCACCGTGAGGCCGTCTCGTGGTGGCAGCGCCACCTGTCCTGTCAGCCAGACAGCGTCCACCGCAAGGACCTGGCCGTCGCCCAGATCGCCATCGGGGATGTCGACGGGGCCGTGCTCTCCTACCGCGCCTGGTTCCGTCGCCACACGACCGACATCGAGGTGGCGCTGTGGCTGGGCAAGAACGACCTCGGAGAAGGCCTGTTCAGCGAGGCCCGGGAATATTTCGAGGCCGTACTCGAACTGCGACCCAACAACCTCGAGGCGCTCCATGGACTCGCCCAGTCGGCTGCGGGAGAAGGCAACGATGACGAGGCCCTGCGGCTCTTCGGCCGGATCCTCGCACTCGAGAAGGATCACATCCCGGCAGCCCTGGCACTCGCCGAGCAGGCGATCGAGCAGGGAGAGGACATCCGGGCGGTCGAACTGCTCAAGCGGGTGCTCTCGCAGAATCCGCAGCATGCCGAAGCCCGGTCGATGGCCGTCGAGGCGCTCCGGCGCCAGGCCCTGCGCAGCCGCGGCATCAAGGCCGAACGGCTCTGGGGGGAGCTCCTCGAGATCGACCCGGACGATCCCGAGGCCCTGAGGGCTCTCGCGCACCGGAAAGCCTCCTCGCCGCAGGTCGAGCCCGCCGTGGTGGCCCAGGCCTATCAGGACGTCCTGGACGTGGAACCTCTCGATCCCGAGGCACGCCTGATGAAGGCAGCCGCCTGCCTCGAGTCGGGCAACCTCGGCGAGGCCGAGGAGTTGCTCGCGCCCGAGGAACTCGGTGACACCGCGCGCGGTGCCTTCCTGCTTGCCCGCATCGCCGTGGCCCGCGACCAGTTCGATGTCGCACGGGAGCGCCTGACGGCTGCCTTGCAGGTCGATCCGGAGTTGCACGAGGCGCGCCTCGCGCTCGCATGTCTCCTCGGTCGACAGCGAGATGAGCGTGAGGCCTGGGAGCACCTCCGCCTCCTGCCTGCCGACCACGCTGTCAGCCCGGCCGAACAGGAGATCATCCAGCGGGTTGCCCGCTCCGTCTTGCCGGAACCGATCGTGCCTGGTGCCTTGCCCGATCTCGAACTCCTGCTGAGGTTGTGTCCGCACGACCTCGAGGGGCGTCTCCAGCTGGCGAACGTGCACCTCGCGATGGGGGAACGCCGGGCCGCCATCAAAGCGCTGCTCGATCTTCTCGGACGGTCACCCCGGCACGTGGAGGCCGCGCATCGCGTGGCGGACCTGCTCGCGGAGGAAGGCCGTCCCGGGGATGCTCAGCGCATCCTTCAGTCCGTGGCGGAGCAGTCCCCGCTCGAGACGCCCGTCCGGCAGGGGCGAATCCATCTGAAGGCGGGCGACCGGGGACGCGCTCGCGAGGCCTTCGAACGCGTCCTGCTCGAGGCACCGACGCATCGCGAGGCGAGATTCGCCCTGGCCGATCTGGCTTGCGAGGAAGCGGACGGGACGGGGGCCTGGGGCCATCTCGAGGCCCTTGCGTCCGCGCATCCCGGCGATGCCAGCCTGCGACAGGCGGTGCTCGAGCGGATGATCGCGCTGGCCCAGCGTCTCGAGGGTTCCGTCGGGCTGGAGTGGTGGGTCCCCTTCGCCGCCTGGGCCGGTCCGGAGCCCGACGTGCTGGCCCAGACGGCCCGGATGCAGCAGGCCAGTGGCGATCCCGCGGAGGCGATCGCCTCCCTGGAACGCCTCCTGCTCAGTGCGCCCCATGACCACGTCACGGCACGAGAGCTGGCCTTGCTGCTGATCGCCGAAGGGCAGCGAGACCGTGCCCGGGATCTGCTCGGGCAGGCGGCCCAGCAGGGCGACTCCGTCGCGCTGCAGACACTCGGTCGCCTCGCCCTTGAAAGCGGGGAGGCCGCCGTCGCGGCTGCCTGGTACGAGCGGGCCGTCGCTGCGCTTCCGGAAGATCTCCCGACCTACCTGAAGCTGGTCGCTGCCCACGAAGCCGTGCCGGATCCGGTCCGGGCTCTTGCCGCCGTGGAGCGCCTGCTGGCTCGCGAGGCCGGGCATCCTGCGGGACTGGCTGCGCGGATGCGGCTTCGCCGTCAGATCGCGCTCGAACGCCAGGATCTGGCGATGCTGGCGGCACTCGGGGCTCAGGATGCCTCCGACCTCGAGCTGCACGAGGCCCATCTCGCCGCGGCGCGCGCGGCTCGTTCGGTCCGGGACGTGAGGCTCGCGCTGGAGCGGATGCTGGCCCTGCGGCCGGACCAGGGGGCGTGGTGGCACATGCTCGGGGTGACGGCGCAGGCCGACGGGGCCTCTGACCTGGCTGCGCGGGCCTGGCATCGCGCTCACGAGCTCGGGGTCCACGAGGCGACGGGGGCGCTGGTCGACCTGCTGGCTCACGGGGAGCGCTGGGACGAGATCGCGCCGCTCGTGATCACGCTGGAGTCGCGTGGGCCGCTGGAACCTTCGGTGGCCTGGTGGGCCGTGCGCGTCGCCGTCCACCAGGGCGACGTGGAGCGTCTGTGGGCCGTCCTGGCCGGCCTCTGGGACCGAGGGATCGACCGCGAGCGGGCCTGGCCGTTGCTGAGAGACGTCCTGGTCCGGCAGCTCCGTTCGGCCACCGGCGATGCCATCCTGGCCTGGCTCGAGCGCGGGATCCGGCTCGGGCACGTGACGGACGAGTTCCCCGTTCGCGAGGCGATCGAGGCCTTCGACCGTGCGGAGGGCGTCATGGGCGCCGGGCGTCTCGAGGTGCTCGAGGCCCTTGCCGTCACGCGGCAGCCTCCCGTCCTGGCCGCTCTGGCCCGGGAGCTCGGGCGGCTCGGGCAGCACGAGCGGGCCGTCCAGGTCTGGAAGGAGGCCGTCACCCTCCAGCCATCGCAAACGGCCTGGTCGTTCGAGCTGGCGCGCTCGCTCCTCGCGCTCGGGGCCCCCGATCTGGCGCTGCGCTGGCTCGAGACCCGGCTTGCCGCTCACGCATCCGACGAGCGCCATGTCGCGCTGCAGACGGAGGCACACCGTGTCCTGGTGGCCCGCCAGGAAGGGCCGGAGGGCATTCCCTCCCTGCTGGCGCTTCTCGAACGCGATCCGGACTGGCTCGATGGCTGGCGCGACCTGGTGCGTCGCGCGGAACGGGCCGGAGACGTCGCGCTCCACCTGAAGGCCCTCGTGACCGTGGCCAGGCTGGATCCGGAGGATGTCCAGATCGCGCAGGCACTCGGGGTCCGCGCCTGGATCGAGGGCGAGCTGGAAGCGGCCCGGACCCTGCTGACCGGGCACCTCGAGGTGGCGGGCCCCGAGGCGCTCGCCGCGCTCCACGATCTGGCCGGGGCGTCTGGCGACCAGGACCTGGGCCGTCGCGTGCTGGCCCGCTGGGAGGCCCGTCCGGGCACCGAGGCGTCGTCCATCCTGGATGTCGTCCTGACCCTGCTGGCCGGTCGCCGTGAGCCCGGACCGGGGACCCTGGTCGCCCTGGCGCGGCGTGCGCTCGAGCGCGGCGAGGAAAGTCAGGCCACGTCATGGCTGGACCGGGCTCGCCAGGCCGGGGCGATCGAGGCCGAGCGGATCCTGGGGGAAATGGCCTTCTCGAAGGGGCGCCTCGAAAGTGCCGTCCAGCATCTCGCCCTCTACTGTCAGGCCCGCCTCCGTCCGGAGGAGGCCCATGCGACGCTCGCCAACGCGCTGGTTCGCCTCGGGCGCCTGGACGAGGCCACGCCCTGGCTCGAACGGTGTTCGGACGATCCGTCGCTGGGGCCGCTCGTTCGGCCCCTTCTCGATACCGTGCGACGGGCGCGGGCTCGCGAAGAATCTCACGATGGCGCGTATGACCGTTGGCGCGAGATCCTGGCCGAGAATCCCGAGGATGTCGAGGCGCTCACGGCCTGCCTCGAGGTCGCCAGACAGCGAGAGGATGCCGGACTCGTCCTCGAATGGGTCACCCGCCTGAGCCGTCTCGAGGCGAACCGGCCCGCCTGGCTCGTGGTCGAGGGGGCCTGGGCGATCGTCGCCGGTCAGCCCCGACGGGCCTACGAGGTCTGGCTGCGCGCCCACCAGGCGGGGGTGCCGGATCTGCTCGCGCCTCTCGGATGGGCTGCTCTCGCATGCGGGGCGCTGCCCGAGGCTCTCCGGTTGATCCCCCTGGCCTCCTGGCTCGCACTCGATCCCGGATTCGTGGCGCACCTGGCATGGCATCAGGGTCGCCTCGACGAGGCGTGGCAGACGCTGGGTGAGCCGGGTTCCGGTCCGGGTCCGCTCGACGCGCTCCGGCGCGCCATTCTCGACGAGGCACTCGCCACCGTGACCGGCACGGAACGCAACGCCTGGCTCGAACGTGCCCTCCTGCTCCTGCCGGGCGAGCCTGACCTCTGGATGGAACGGCTGTCCTTGCCCGCCGGGGACCCAGCGGACGACCGGCTGCTCTCGCTCGTCCGCGAGGCCCTCTCCAGACATCCGGAGCATCCTCCGCTGCTGGCCCTGGCCCGGGACCTGCTGTCCGGGGCCAGGCAATGGGTCGCAGCCCTCGAGGTCGCGGAGCGCCTGGTCTGGCTCTCCCCCTCGGATGATGAGGCCCGGGGTCGGGCCGTGGACGTGGCCATGTCGGCCGCGCGCTCGGTGCCGTCACCCGCACTCGCGATCCCGATGTGGCGTCGGGTGCTCGGTCTCGCTCCACGCCACCTCGAAGCGCGCGAGGGACTGCTCGGTGCGCTGGTCGCGGCACATGAGCAGCCCGCTGCCCTCACGCTGGCGCGAGAGATCCTGGGGACTCATCCGGAATCCCGGGTCGCGCTGGCGCTGGTGGCCGAGGACGCGCTCGCGACGGGGGGCCTGGAGGCGGCCTGGGAACTGGTCCAGCTGATGGTCGGCCACGCCGGACAGCATCAGGATTTTCTGGCGCGCTGGGTCCTGCTCGCGATCGCCGAGGGACAGGTCGAGCGGGCCGAAAGCGTCGTGGCCGTCCTGGAATCGAGCTCTCCTGCCCTGGTGGCGCTGGTCAGGGCCAGGATCGCGGCGGATCACGGTGACTGGTCCGAGGCGCGAGCTCATCTCGCTCCCTTGCTCGAGCAACAGGATGCCCAGGCGATCGCCCTCGCCACGGAATGGGATCGGCATCTGGCGCTGCAACTCGAAGAGCGAGGGGACTGGGAACGGGCTGCCGTGGCCTGGCGAGACCTGACCGATCGGGTTCCCGGAGACCTCGAGGCGCGCCTCCGGCAATGCCGATGCCTCGTGCGCACCGGGCAGCTCGAGCAAGCTCGGGCTTGCATGCCCGACCTTTCGGATCTCCCGCTCGATCGCGCCGGCCTCTGGGTGGCGCACGAGGTGCTGGTGGCGCTCGAGCGACCGGGCGAGGCCGATGCCACCCTCGGTCGGCTGGTCGAGGTTTTCCGCGATCCCGATGCCGTTCTTGGCATGGCCGAAAAGCGCATGAGGGATGCGGCTTTCGATGCCGCCAGAGATCTCGTCGAGCCGCTGGTCGGTGAAGGCTATCCCGGGTCGGGTGCCCTGCTCGAACGCATCCAGCGGACGGAGGCCCGGACCTGGACCCAGGAAGGTTACCCCGAGCGGGCCGAGCCGATCTGGCGTCGCCTGCTCGCGGCCCAGCCGGGAGATGTCGAGGCACGACAGGCCCTGGCGCGCGTCCTGCTGGCCCGCGGAGAGGTCCAGGAAGCCCTCATCCGGATGGAGGCCCTCGACCACCTCGAGCCGGATCTGGCCATCCTCAAGGCCGAGGCCCTCATGGGCCAGGATCGTCATGACGAGGCCGCCTTGCTGATCGAGCCTCTGCTCGTCCGTGGCCGGTGGCCGGCTGCCTGGCTCGTGCAGGCGCGTCTCCACCAGCTGCGTCGGGAGTTGCCCGAGGCCGGAGATGCTTGCCAGCAGGCCCTCGCCTCGCACCCCGACGATCGGGTCGCCGGACGGGCGAGGTGGCTGGCTGCCTACGTGGCGCATCAGCTCGCGGAAGCTGCTCGTCTGCAGGGTGACCTCGCGTCGGCCTGGCTGATGGCCGAACTCTGGGAGGTCTATCAGGGCCCCTCACGGGCTTCCGAGCGCTTCAAGGCGGAGCTGGCTCAGGAGCGGGGGGATCGTCTCCTGGCCGACCGCCTCCACGGGCGCCTGTTCAGTCGATACGAGGAGGCACGGGCCGAGGCTGACGCCTACGTGCGTAACCTGGAGGATCCCTCCGAGGCGCTCGCCCTGCTGGAAAAGGAACCGTCGATCGTGCTGGCCGAGGCGATCGCCCACCGCCACGAACTGGCGGAAGACTGGGCGCAGGCCGCCGAGCTGCGAGAACTGGCCTTCGGTCTCGCTCCGGCGGACCCCGGGCGAGGCGACCTGGCCATGCGCGCCTGGCACCGCGCGGGTGACTGGGACCGGGCTCACGCGATCCTCATGGCCCGGGAGTCGATCGGCGAACTCGACCCCCAGGATCTCGAACTCGCCGTCGATTGTTGCCTGCGTACGGGGCGTGACGCGGAGGCCCTGGCCTATCTCGAGCAGGGCGCCCTCACGGGGGGACGTCCGGATTTTGCTCTTCAGGGTGTGACGCTCCTGCTCGCGGCAGGTCGTGCCGAGGATGCCTGGGAATGGATCGAGCGAGCCGTGGCCCATGATCCCGCTCCTGCCCTGCTGGCGATGGCTCCCGACGTGGCGCGGGCCTGTGCCGAGGTCTGGCCCGAACCGGCCCAGCAGCTCCCGCTCTGGGAGACGGTCGTCGGCTGGTTGCCGCTCGACGTCGAAGCTCGCCTCTCCTGGGCACGGGCCCTGGAGCTGGCAGGCGATCCCGATCGAGCGCGGGGTGTCCTCGAAGAGACGCTCGCGGTGGCCCCGTCGAGCTTGCGCGCGCGGTTGATGCTCGTCGAGGGGCTGCTCGAGACGGGTCATCTCGAACGAGCCAGGGAAGCCAACAAGCTCCTGTTACGCGAGGCTCCCGATCTGGCCGAGGCCCACCAGTTCGAGGTGCTCCTCGCTCACCGGGCCGGTGAACACGTGCGGGTCTGGGAGCTGGGACAGCAGTTACTCGCGCGAGGTCTCGACACGCCCCAGGTGCGCGGTGCCATGGCCGGGAGCGCTCGTCAACTCGCCCGATCCAGCGAAGCGCAGGGCCAGGATGCCGAGGCGATCCGGCTCTGGGACCTCGTCCTGCTCGTCGATCCCGAGTCCTTCGAGGCCCTCGAAGCTCTGGCAGAGGCGTATGCGCGGGAGCAGCGCTGGGCGGAGTCCGTGGGAGTCTGGCGCACGCTCGTCACCCGGCAGCCCGATGACCTTCGCCTTGCGCATCGTCACGGGGAGATCGCGGCGATGGGGGGCTTCTTCGACGAGGCCCGGGAGGCCTTCCTGCGCGTGCTGGAGCGGGATCCCGGGCGAAATCCGTCCCGGCAGGCCCTCGCCCTGTCCGAGATCGGCCTCGGACGGTTCGACGCGGCCATCGCCTGTTACCTCGACGCGATCGCTCGCGACCCGGACGATCGGATGCCCCGGATCGGCCTCGGTCAACTGTTGCTCGGGATGGGGCAGGCTCAGGACGCCTTCGAACACCTGGCCCGGGCCTGCGAGCTCTCTGCGGATGAGCCCGATCGCGACGAGCTGCTGCCCCTGTTCCGGGAGGCCGCGACTCGCTCGCTCGATGAACTGTCCGCACGCGAGGCCTGGGATGAGGCCCTGAGCCGCCTCGAAAGGTGGCAGGCGATCGATTCTTTGCCGGAGGTCGGGAACCGGCTGGCCGAGACCCATCTCCGGGCCGGTCGTCGTGCGGATGCGATGGCGGCTCTCGCCCGTCATCTGGAGAGGTGGCCGACCGACCCCCGGGCCCTCTCCACCCGGGCCCTTCTGTATCGCCTCGGGGGAGATTCCATGCTCGCCCGCCGTGAATACGAGGCCATCCTGGCGGAGCACCCGGGATTTGCCCCGGCTCACCTGGGGCTCGCCCAGATGCTCTGGGACGATCGGGTCCGCATCTCCACGGTGGTCGGAGACGACGGGATCCGCGTGCCCGATGCGAACTGGCCCATCCAGGAGGCGCGCCAGGTCTGGGAGCACCTCGAGGCGGCCCACCGGGCCGGGTGCGTCGAATCCGATCTGGCGCACTTGCGTCGCCGCATGTCGCTCTACTTCGCGGAGCGCGCGCAGCAGGAATCGCAGTTCGCGCTCGCGATCCGCTGGTGGGAGATGGCCCTCCGGCTCGAGCCTTCCGATGTCGAGACCATGCGCCGCATCGCGCGCGCTCAGGTGCTCACCCACGATCTGGCTGCGGCGGCCAGGACCTACGGTCGCTTGCTGGAAGCCCACCCCCGAGAGGTCGAGACGGCGCTCTTGCTGGCCGATCTCTACCGGCGACTGGGCGATCTGCGTTCCGAGGAGGTCCCTCTCCAGCGGGTCGTGAGTCTCGATCCACGCCACGTGGACAGCCGACGCCGCTTGATGCACATCGCACGGGATCGCGGGAACCCACCCGAGGCGCTCCGACGTGCTTACGACCTGCTGGACGTCGAACCCCGGGACATCGACGCCCTCATGCTGCTGGTCTGGGCCCACGAGCAGATGCTCGAGCGTCGAGCGGCCATGGACGTTTGCGAGCAGATCATCCAGATCGAGCCTAACCATGCGGAGGCGCATCACACGCTGGGGCGACTGGCCCGGGATCAGGGCAATCTGGAGAAGGCCAGGACCTCGGTCCGGTACGCCATCCATCTCCAGCCGTCCGGCCAGTACTACCACACGCTCGGGACCATCTATCAGCTGCTCAGACAGCTCGAAGAGGCCCGGGGCGCCTTCGAGCAGGCAGTCCGGCGTGACCCCGATCTCGGAGAGGCTCAGGCGGACCTGGGGATGTTGTGGCTCCGATCCGGCGAACTGGCGCGCGCCAGACCCCTCCTCGAACAGGCCGTCCGGTTGATTCCTCCCGAGAACGAGCGCGCCATGGAGGTCAAGCAGGCCCTCATGATGTGCGGTCCCTCGTGACGGACTCCTGAGGACCCGGCTCATGGGGGCAAGCTGGCCCGGTTGCCTGCGCCTGGTTGTACTCTGGGGCGGGACGATCGCTGCCTTGAACGTGCTGGCCGGTCCCGGTCCGGCCTTGCTGGCCGCCGTCGCGGGGGCGGGGCTGGCGGCCTGGGCCATCCTGGCCGGACGGAAGTCGCTGCTCACCCTCTTGCGCGCCCAGCCTGCCGATCCCCTCTCGTGGCCGGGCCTGTGGCGCATCATGAACCTCGTGGCGTCGCGCCTCGAGGTGCCTTGCCCCGCCCTGCATGTGAGCCGGGATCCCGTTCCCTGGGCCTGCACCCTCTCCGACCTGCGCGATGGCCCCACGGTCGTGGCCTCGCGCGGACTGGTCGAGCTGCTCGAAACCGAGGAACTCGAGGCCGTCCTGGCCCACGAGCTGGCCCATGTCGAGGCGCGTGACGCGGGCTGGGCGACGTTCGTCGCGTCCCTGGCCAGTGCTCCCCAGCTCATGATGAAGACGTGGCTGCTCCCGGGGCGATCGCCCGCTCGCGGGCGGACCCCGTCACGACGCTCGGGGACGCTGCCCACCTGGGCCCGCCTCGTGATGGGAGCAGGCCCGGCCCTGGTCGTCCAGCTGGCACTGGACCGCCGCCTCGACCTGGAGGCCGACCGGAGGGCCGTGGTGGGGTGCGGGAACCCGATGGCCCTCGCCAGTGCGCTGGCCCGTCTCGAGGAGGCGGTCTCGATGGCCCCCTCGCGGCCGTTTCCGGACGCCACCCTGCACCTGTTCACGCTCGATCCCGTATCCGGTCCCCCCGATCCCGTGCGGGAGCTTCATCGCGTGTGGGCCTCCACGAGTGAACGGGTCGGACGACTGGAAGAACTCGCCGGAAACGCACCCTGAAGCGTTCCAAACCTCCCTCGTTCCGGGCATGATGATCGGGTAGGCATCCCGGGAGGTGGCGATGGGGCTCGATCGTGTGGGTGGGGAGCGGATTCCGCTCGGAGAGTGGCTGGTTCACCTCCAGAAGCTCGATCGCAAGGGGCTGGGTGAGGCCCTGCGCGAGCAGGAATCGGGTGGCCGGAAGCTGGGCGAGATCCTCGTGGATCGGGGCTTGCTGACGGCTGCCGAGCTCGAGCAGGTCCTGACGCTGCAGGGGGATCCGGATGGGAAGGCCCCCCTGGTGGTGGCTCCGAAGCTGGGTGATCTCCTGCTGGCGTCGGAACAGATCACGCGCGAGCAACTCGAAGAGGCCCTGCGCGAGCAGAAGGTCTCGACCCGCCTCATCGGGGACGTGCTCGTCGAGATGGGTTTCGTGTCGGCCCGAGACCTCGATCGCGCGCTCCGCTTGCAGGATTCCCTCCAGTTCACCTCGCGGCAGCGCTTGCTCGACCAGCTCGACGCGCGTATCGGGCCCGATCGTGCCGCCGGGGACGCGTTGCAACTGCCTCCCGGGCTGCAGGGGCCTTTCCCGTCCCGTCAGGCTTTCTATGATGCAGCCATCCGGGAGGCGTTTCTGCTCGCCTACGGGCGCGAGGCCACCGTCACCGAGGACGCTGCACTCAAGGCCCGGATGTCCAACCTCGCAGGCGGAACGGGCCCCCTGCTCGAACCGGCCGTTCGCGAGGACTTTTACTCCCGTCTCGTCACGATGCTCCAGAACCAGCTGGCCGAGCGTATCCTGCGCCTGGCTGGCGGAGACTGGGCTCAGCGGTCCGTCGATCGCCAGGGTCGCGTCCAGGTCGGGGGGCTGGATCAGGCCGATCTCGCCGCCGCGCTCGAGGTCGTCACGGATCCCGCCTATGATCCGGCCATGGCCCACGAGCACTTTCTCGAGCGTTCGGCGAGAGCTTACTTCCGCTCCAAGCTCGGTCGAGATTTCGCTTCTCCGGCCGAAGCTGCCGATTTCGAGGGGGATCAGGGCAAGCTCAACCGGGAGTTGCTGAAGCGCCTCCAGGGAATTCTACAGGACGGGTTCTCCGCCTTTTCCCTGCTGCAGCGCGAGCCGGCCGCCATGGCCGGTCTGCTGCCTGACGAGGAAGAACTGCGCAGCCTGCTGAAGCGCATGCGCCTGGAGTCGGATGAGGCGGCTTACAGGGCCTGGCTCGATCGCGAATGGTTCTTCCGCAAGCTCGAACTGGCCCGGGACATCGAGGCCGGCCTGAAAATCCGCTTCGAGAAGGCCAGGGCCAAGAAGGCCCTCGATCAGGTCAAGGCGCTGCTCGAGCGGATACTCGGGAAGATTCCCGCGAAGCTGGCCGGCCTCCTGGAGCGGCTGGTGGCCATGATCGGGAGCGATTCCATCCCGAACGTGGCGGCTCTCGAGGCCATGATCTTGCAACTGATCGAGCAGATCATGCAGCTGCTGCAGCGCATGGAAGGCGGGATGCCGTCCCCCGATCGCCTCGAGCAGCTGCTCGAGGCCGCACTGTCGGGCCTGACCGAGGGGCAGGATCCGATGCAGGCCGTGTTCGAGGCGATCCAGGGTCAGGCCGGCCAGGTCATGGACTCACGTCAGGCGATGCAGGTCGTCGCGGCCATGAACTTTCACTTCAAGGGTGATCTCGGCGGACTCGTCGATCCTGAAGATCCCTGGGTCCAGGCCCTCGTGTCCGGGCAGTACACGCCCGAAACGATGCGGACGGCCTTCGAGGATTACTACGCGGGAACCGGCACGGGGATTCCGCTGCAGGATGCCGTGGCCTTCGTGGAGTACCTGTACCGGGCCGTCCGGGGGGTACAGGCGCAGGTGTCGCCGGATGATCCCGACGTGGGCGCCTTGACCTCGGGAGCGTCCACACCGGGGGGCCTGCTCGAATCCTGGCAGTCGTTTAGCCGACAGGGGGACTGACGTGGCCGTCCGGATCTTCGGCAGGGGGCTCACGGGTCGTTCTGTCGTGACGGCGTCCCTGCTCCTGGTTGTCCTGATGATGGCCTGTGAGGATGAAATTGCCGTCTCGAATAACCGGGCCCGCCTGGCCACGGGAACGGCCACGCGCACGGGCACATCGGCGACAGGGGCCACGGTCGGCCGAGCGAATGCGACCACGACCGCGAGACCCACCTTCGGACCTGCGATCGATCCCGTGTTGCAACCCAGGCCCGGGAGTTCCGTCCAGTTTGGAGAGGCCATCACGAACGAACGCGTCACGGTATCCGTACGCCTGTCCTGGATGGGGCAGACGCCCGACCGGTATTACGATCCGTACGAGAAGAATGACCATGTGGCCCTGCTCGTCCCCGAAAACCCTCTGGACCGTCCGAGGTCGGAAGAAATCGACCCGCTCGGCAATGCCTATTTTCAGCAGGTGCCTCCCGGGAAATACCACCTGCTTTACAAGGTCAACTTCAACGTGTTCGGTGAGGGGCAACGCAATTCCCTCTTGCTGTCCTTTCCCAGGTTGAGCCTTCATGACCACTCCGCCAACCTGATCGCATACTGGTGTCGCCCGGTGATCGTGCTGAGCGGCGAGAAGGTTTCTCCGCGAGATTCGCTGGAACTGTTCTGGAACAACGAGGCACTGCCCCGGACACCGGCAGGCGTAGCCCAGGCCGTGCTGGGCGAAGAGGGTATTTTCAGGGCCTCGGTCGAGCAGTTCACCTTCCTGCCCCTCACGAGTGGCAGCACCTCTTTCACCTATTCCATCCTCATCGCGGATCCCTATGCGCCGACCCGGACCTTGTGGGCATCACCCTGGCAGGCGTCGGAGGGTGGAATGGTGAAGATCTCCTGGAACGGCTACGTCGCCGAGCCCGGGTCGGTCAGCGGCATCGTGAGACGAACCGTCTTGCCGGATGAAGCGGGCGCCGTGCGCTTGCCTGCTGGCAAGTACCTGTATGCGATCCAGTTTCGAGAGGTGATCGGCAAGGGCACGGGGTCTGGCCGGGGATTCCCGGAAATGCTGGGTCTTTTTTCGCCACCCGTTTCAGGCGTGCCGCAGGATGACGGTATCCGTCAGGGAGAGGCCTTCCAGACGGTCGAGTTCGGTCAGACGCTGTACTGCCCCTTCTATCTCGAGCCTGCTCCACCCTCCACGACCTCGGCCACGCTGTCTGCAGATCCCTGAGCAGCCTCACCATTCAGCGAATGATGCCCAGCAGGTCGTCGATCGATCTGTTGTAATCGGTCAGGAAGTTCGACAGGGTCCGGTAAACGAAATTAGCGGCCTCGTTCTCGATGACGATCCGGTCCTGCAGCGCTTTCTGGTCCACGAATTCCAGACTGTCGGGAAGCACCTTCGGGGCCGAAGCACCTTCGCGGCGGAACCAGCCGGACAGCGAATCGATCAGGACCCCGCGACCTCCCGCAGATGGAAGGGAATAGATCTCGGGCCCGAAGGACGAGTTCAGCAGGTCACCCGCCACCGGAATCTTGACGATCGCGATTCCGCTCGAGTTGTCCTGGGGGCGGGCGAAAAACTGGGTCAGGGACTCGTCGGGCACCTGTTGCATGTCACCGCCGACGCTCTCGCCGATGAGCCCCTTGATGCGGCCGGGAACGGTCTGGAGCACGTCCCGGAAGGCACCGTCCCGGGGGGTGCCACGGACCATCGCCAGCCCTCTGCCGAGGGGGTCGCGGTTGCCCGTGGGCGTGAGCAGCTCATCTTTCAGTTCGGGTAGCCCCGTGGTCTTGTTCAGCCGGATGTCTTCCGCTCTCAGGACGAAGAGTCCCTGGTCATTGACCAGCTTGTAGATGGGATTCTTCTCAGGAGAGGAGTCCGTCCCCACCACCTGCCACTTGAAGCGACCGTTGCGTGTGAAGAAGACGCGCGCCGAAGGGGAGAGCCCGTCAGACACGGCAAAGAACCCGTCACCGATGAGGCTCAGGTTGGTCGGAACCTGGGTCGTGCCCTGGGTTCTGGTCGGCTTCGTCGTCGCGGTGGACTGACGGTATCCGAGCACGGACAGCTCGTAGTCCGTGACCGTGGCCCCCGACCTGGTTCCGCGTGTTCTCGCCGAGGGATCCCGGCCCCTCTTGCTGGGTGGCTCGTTCGAGCTGAGCGCCAGATCCGTGGCCGTGAGGCCCAGTGAGATGTCCCGGGGACGGAAGCCCGGTACGAACGAACCCAGCAGGTTGAAGGCCTGATTTGCACGCAGGGCATCGATGGACCTGAACGAGTTGATGAGGGCATAGCGCAGATCCGTTCCCACCGATACCCTCCGCTCTTATTCCGATGCGAGGTTCATATACCCGGAGGTGGGTTGCTTGGAACCGTTTCAAAACAAATTCCCGGCGTGTGTTAACGAGGTCGGCTCTGGCTTCAAGCTCGTGTTAAATGATCGTTTCAACGGGCATACTTCGGGACCTGGACCGGTATGACGTGTGTGTCGGGGTTGAAGCCCCGGGGGTGACCTGAACGAGGAAGGTGCAACATGCAAGTCAACAGTCAACGGAACCTGACGGGCTTCGATTCGGCTTCGCTGAACGCCACGCTGGCAGTCGAAAACGCATCGGAGAAAGTGGCCAGTCTCGTCAACCAGATGAACGCTCTCATCGAAGACCTGGCCAACCCGGAAAAGCAGGCAGCAGCCCAGGCGCGTCTCCAGATGCTCCAGATGCAGATCTCGATGATCACCAACGTGATGAACGCGGTCAAGGATCTGATGAAGTCCTTCTTCCAGCGCTGATCCCGACGGTCCAGAGTCTCAGGGCCCCTGCGCGAGCAGGGGCCCTTTGTCGTGTCTGGATTCCGGAAACGCCCGCCCGTGGCTAGAAGGCGTGCTCGAGGTAGACCGGCATCATCCGGCGCCAGGTCGGCCAGTCATGGCGCATGTCGTGACCCCACAGATCGAGGTTGTGCCACACCCCGAGCTCCCACAGGGCGCGCGAAAGGGCGCGTGACTGACCGGGAGCTTCGTAGTCGCCCTGGCCCGACAGGATGTGGATCCGCTTGCCATGCTCGCGCAGCCGCTCGAGGTACCAGGGATCCCGGAGGTTGGGGAGGTACAGGAGCGGGGAGTTGTGATAGACGTTGTCGTCGACGAAGCCCCGGGTCCAGGGGGACATGTCGTAAGCGCCCGACATCGCGATCGTCCCCGAGAACATGTCAGGGTGGCGCAGCAGGGAGTTCACGGCATGGTAGGCACCCATGCTGGCACCGGACGTGATGATGCCCTGCTTGCCGCCCTGGTGGTTCCAGATGAAGGGCACGACCTCGCGGGTGACGTACGCATCGTAGAACGTGTGCCGGTGGGCACGCTCACCGGGGTGGAGGCGGCTGTTCATCCAGGTATGGCCGTTCACGCTGTCGATCGTGAAGACCTTGACCTTCCCGGCCTCGATGAAGGGCCGCATCACCTCGATGAGGTAAAACCGCTCGTATTCCTCGAAATCGGCGGCAGCCGTCGGGAAGAGCAGCAGGGGGAAGCCGTAGTGGCCGTAGACCTTCAGCGGCATGTCCTTGCCGATGCGGTGACTGTACCAGCGGTGGACCTCGACGTGCATGGGGCGGGACCTTCACTCCTTCGGGAGACGGGGGGCGGGCGGAATCCTCATTGTGTCAGATGACGTGCCCTTTGTCAGGAATGGACGACCGTGCTAGCGTAGGGTCGTTCACGCGTCCCAGAAAGGTCCCCATCGATGGAAGCTCTGTCCCAGGCCGAAGCCCAGTTTGCCGCCCTCGAGACGTTTCTGCTCGAGGCGCGTCCGCGCATGACGGGTGCGGAGACCAACGTCCTGAAGATCCATCTCGAGGCGGTCCGCTCGCGCCTCCACGACATTCGCGAGCATCTCGAGGGGAAGTAGATCCCCCGGAACAATTCCCGGGTCGGATGCCCGGTTTCACCGGACCGGGCGGAAGGGTAGGATCCGACCATGGCTGCCACCGTCCGCGCGCGCTTCGCGCACCTCACGGATCTGCATCTCGGCACGGTCCCGTGTCGGGAGTATCCGACCGCGATCGCCGTGGTCCGGTCGGCGGTTGCCGAATGCAACCGTCTCGGTCTCGATTTCGTCGTCCTGACGGGAGACCTGCTTGACGACACGGTGCACCTCGAGCGCGACCTGCACTTGCTGCGGGAGTTACTCGACGGCTTGGATTGCCCGTTTTACCTCGGGGTCGGCAACCACGACATGCAGGGGCGGGACATCCCGGCCCGGCGCATGCTCTGGAGACAGGTTTTTCCCGACCTCGCGCGCGAGCGGGGCCTCTATTATCATCACGACCCCGTCCCGGGCCTGCGCCTCATCATGCTCGACACCACCGAGACACCCGAGGTCGATTATCTGACCTGGCGTGGATTCGTCTCGCTCGAGCAGGCCGACTGGTTTTCCAGGACCCTCGAAACGCTCGACGGGCGCGTGCCCCTCGTGGGCCTGCATCATCCTCCCAGGCCCCCCCTGCCGTTCCTGCGCCTGATGCGCCTGATGCCCCCCGACGAGCGGCGTCTGCTCGATTGCCTGGAGGGCCTCACGGTGGAGGGCTTCCTGCTCGCCGGACATTATCACGTCAGCCACGCGCGCCGCGTCGGTCGGGCGACCATCCTCACGGGGCCCTCCCTCGTCGAGCATCCCCACGCGTTCCGGGTCTGTGAACTCGACGAACGCGGCTTGCACGTCCGCTGGCACGCCCTGCCGGGAGAGCCTCTGCCCCGGCGCGTCTTCACCCTGGGCACGCGCCTGCGACACCGCGTCATCGCGCGCCTCAACCGGGCACACCACGGCTCGTTTCCGCTTTCCGGAGTTTCCTCATGACCGCCGCCAGGCCGTTGCCAGTCGTCCCGTGGGCTGACCTGCCCCTTCCTGCCACGGTCCGCGCCGGTATCGGCGATCGCTGGTCGGGACCCCGACCGTTCCAGGTCGAGGTGGCGCGAGGCGTCCTGGGCGGTGAGGACCTGGTGCTGCGGGCCCCCACCGGCAGCGGGAAGACACTTGCCTATGGCTGGCCACTCCTCTCGGCCTGCCTGGACGAAACCGCGGGGTTGCGGGCCCTGGTGGTCGTGCCCACGCGGGAACTGGCCGTCCAGGTCACGCGGGCCCTGCGCGAGTCGCTGGGTGCACCCAGGCCCGTCATCTCGGCCGCCTACGGGGGCGTCGATGCCCGCAATCAGAGCCGCGCCCTGGCGCGCGGGGTGGACCTGCTGGTGGCCACGCCGGGGCGTCTGCAAGATCTGCTCGCCCGCCGGCATCTCGACCTGTCAGCCGTCCGGGCCTGGGTCGTCGACGAGGCCGATGAGCTCTGGAACGGGGGCTTTCGCGACGACCTGCTGGCGATCCAGCGGGCCCTACCCCGGGAGGTGCGGACCATCTGGGTATCGGCCACGGCCGATCCCGAACGCCGGGGCCAGCTGCCACCGTGGTGGCAGACGTGCCCCCGGATCGTGGGCCCAGGCACCTCCGAGCAGGTGTCGGCCCCGGTTCCCGAGCCCATCCGGCACCTCTGGGTGCAGGTCCAGCCCGATCGCCGCCGGGGCATCCTCCTCGGGATCCTGCAGCGTGAAAACGGGCAGGCCTTCGTGTTCGTCAACCAGCGGGACGAGGCTGCGCCCCTGGCCCGGTGGCTCCGCCGGCAGGGTCTGCCGACAGCCTATCTGACGGCACGCTCGACGCAGTCGGAGCGCCAGGCCGCCCTCGAGGGGTTCCGGCTCGGCGATGACCGGATCCTCGTGGCCACGGATCTGGCTTCGCGCGGGCTCGACGTGCTGGCCGCCCGGACGGTCATCAACTACGAGGTCCCGCTCGACCGGACCCATTACTGGCACCGGGCCGGTCGGACCGGCCGAGCCGGGATGGATGGTCGGGTCTATACGCTGTCGGCCCCGGCCGAGGTCGAGGCGATGCGCCGGCTTCGCGCCGAGGTCCCCTTCGAGACCGTCCGGATCCGTCCGGCCGCCGACCAGGCCCCGGGTTTCCGTCCGGGTGGCCGGACCGGAGAGCGCGGCGGGGAGCGGCTCAGGCGAACAGACGCTCCAGGACCGCAGCCACCCCGTCGTCCTCGACGGGAGCGGTGACCTCGTCCGCCACCTCGCGCAGGGCCAGAGGGGCCTGTCCCATCGCCACGCCCCAGCCGGCCTCGCGGAGCATCTCGATATCGTTGAGGCCGTCCCCGAAGGCCACGATCGCCTCCCGGGGGATGTTCAGGCGCCGGGCGACCTCGTGCAGGGCCCTTCCCTTCGAGATGGTCGGATTCGCAAATTCGAGGAACTCGGGGATCGAGCGTGTGACGTACAGCTCCGCACCGAACCGTTCCCGGACGAGGGGCATGAGCCGGTCGACCGTTCCAGGGTCGGCGATCGCCACCAGCTTGGTCGCGGGGTGGGTCAGACAGGCCTCGAGCGGGTCGCTCAGCCTGGCTTCGACGCCCGCGATGCGGCAGTAGAGTTCGCTCTCCGCGCTGACCCGCTCGATGAAGAGCTGGTCCTGGACGTAACCGTTCACGGCCACGCCCTGCTCGCGACACCAGGCGATCGCCGCGCGGGTCGCGGCTTCTGGCATGACCTCGTGGAGCCAGTCCTCGCCGGTGGTCGGATCGTGGATCCAGGCTCCCTGGTAGCACACGAGCGGGGTATCGAGGCCCAGCCGCGCCGCATGCGGGCGTGCCGATCGAAGCATCCGCCCCGTCGCGAGGACCACCGTGGCGCCGGCCTTCCGGGCCCGGGCGATCGCCGCCTGCGTCCGGTCGCTCATGCGCCCCTCGCGGTCGAGGAGGGTGCCATCGAGATCGCACATGACGAGCCGGGGGGGGTGAGCAGGTCCGGAAGTGCCCATGAGTCCTCGCGAGCGAACGGGCCGAGTGCCCGTGATATACTTGGCGCGGATCGTCGTGACTGCGGGAGATCATCCTTTGGACGCACGCCAGAACGCCATCTTCATTGTCACCGGTCTGTCCGGGGCGGGCAAGAGTCAGGTCATCCGCTGCTTCGAGGACCTCGGGTTCCTGTGCGTGGATAACCTGATCCCGGCCCTGCTGCCGCAGTTCATCGAGCTCACGTATCCGCGGATGGGCCAGATTGCCATCGTCATCGATCTGCGTGGCGGATCGTTCTTCCAGGAGCTGCCGCCCGTGCTCGAGCGGCTCCGCAAGGACGGCTATCCGGCCCGGGTGGTGTTCCTGGAGGCCTCGGACGAGGTGCTCTTGCATCGCTTCAGCGAGACCCGGCGCCGGCATCCCCTGTGGGGGCAGTCCACGCTGGAATCGTCGATCCGCGACGAGCGCGACCAGCTCGCCGAGATCCGGGCCCAGGCGGACGTCATCCTGGACACCAGCGAGCTCTCGACCCGTCAGCTCAAGGAGAAGCTCATCGCGAGCTTCATCCAGACCGACCAGGCCTCCCAGTCGATGCAGGTGACGGTCAAGAGCTTCGGCTTCAAGTTCGGTCCGCCCATGGACGCCGATCTCGTGCTGGACGTGCGCTTCCTGCCCAATCCGCACTACATCCCGGAACTCAAGCCCTTCACGGGGCTCCACGAGCCCGTCGCCGACTTCGTGTTGAGCCACCCCGTCACCCTCGAGTTCCTGGAGCGCTTCCTGGATCTCGCGTCCTTCCTGCTGCCGCACTACTCCAAGGAAGGTAAGACGCATCTCGCGATCGCCATCGGGTGTACGGGAGGGCGCCATCGCTCGGTGGCGATCGCCCACCAGCTTGCGATGTGGTTCCGGCGAGACGGGTATGCCGTGGTGGAAGAACATCGGGACATCGACAAGCAGAACGACCTCTACACGCGGGACGCCGTCCGGGGTCCGGCCTGACGCGGCCGGGTGACGGGATTCATGCACGTGCGGTGGATCCGCTGGTGGACCCCCGGGATGGGGATCAAGCGCTGGGTAGGCTTTTCGGCTGCCGGCCTCCTGGCCGTGAACGGAGGCGTCAGCGTCCTCACCTATGCGCTCGTGCGGGAGGTTCAGGGCGTCCCCCGTTCACCGCTGTGGGTCGTGGGGGTCGTGCTGGCCATCGCGGGCGGAGCGGTGTCGGTGTGGGGCGCGAGACGCCTCGTGGGCGCCATCGCTCGCGCCCTGCACCCGGCTCCCCCCCGGCTCCTCGATGCCTTTTACCGCAACCGGGTCCGGAAAGGGCCCCGGATCGTCGCCATCGGGGGTGGGACCGGCCTGGCGACCTTGCTGCGGGGGCTCAAGCATTTCAGCGACAACATCACGGCAG
>Ga0079301_1000061_pt1 | contig 51099 bp, 43 predicted proteins | sample Wag4_2014_7_11_3_FD_74797 | JGI IMG/M metagenome (GOLD analysis project Ga0079301, IMG submission 74797) | Fresh water mixed with fracking chemicals microbial communities from Ohio, USA - Utica-2 Time Series FC 2014_7_11 | ecosystem: Engineered > Industrial production > Chemical products > Input... | reverse complement strand
TCGCCACTTCTAGCTTGAAGCTCGCATCATATTGACTACGTTTTGAATTCATTTCTTCTCCCTCGTTAAGATCTATCATGCCCTATCGAGGTGTCTACGGGTATTAGACCATTACAAAATGCAGGTCAGTGATTTTTGCTGCCTTGCAGACGCGCTTGAAAGCACGGTCAAGTCCGGAGGTGTCGTGGAAGTTCGGGATAACCTTGCCACTGATATCCCGGGGCAAGCGCCGCAGGGTCTCGGCGGCCTTCAGGGTGAGCGGCACGGTACGAGCGCTACCGTTTTTTGTCATATCCAGACGGATCGTGCCGGCATCGAGTTTGACCTGGCGCCATTCGAGCGAAAGGATTTCCCCAGCGCGCATTCCTGTTTCGAGGGCGATATCAATGCATGCTTCAAGCCAAACCTCGGCGCCACGAGCCTGAGGACGATAGATGGCTTTGCGCAGACGCTTTTCTTCCTCAGCGGATAAACGCCGCTCCCGCCCCGGTCCCGCCTGAGGCTTGCGGACATTACGCAGTTCGTGCATCAGCGGCATTGACCATTCTTTAATGGCAATGGTATACATATGAGAGAGCAACGCTAGCTCGAGCCGGACCGTGTTGGCGCTGACCAGTTTCAGTCGCTCGTCTCTATACTCTACGAAATCCTTGGCGCGCAGGCTGGCGAGAGGGCGTAACGATATCGGATGAACCTGAAGTTGCAGGATTCGATTGCGCTCGGCGACCAGCCCCCGTTTCTTGGGGGTGATCTGCTCAAGGTATTTCTGCAGGGCTTGACCGAGGGTAGTGCGTTCTACTTCACGCCGGTCCCGGAAATAGCCGGTATCGATGTTGGCTTCGACTTCCCGTGCCCAGCGCTCAGCGTCGGCCCGGGATTCGAAAGTCTTGGTTTGAGATGGATAGCCTTTGCGGCGAATGATTGCTTGGAACTGGTAGTCACCCCGTTTGGTGATCGTTGCCATCGCTAACTCCTGAAAAATCAGTATAGCGTTGCTGCAGCAAATCACGCGCAGGAGAGTGCAGCAAAAATGCAGCAAAAAAGCCTTCAGATAGCAAAAAGCCCGCTGGGTAGCGGGCTAAGTGCTTGAATCTTATGGCTCCTCGACCTGGGCTCGAACCAGGGACCTACGGATTAACAGTCCGGCGCTCTACCGACTGAGCTATCGAGGAATCGTTGCAGTGCATCGATAGGTCGGCATAATAGACATCCTCTTACTGTTTGTCAACATCTTTCGTCTTCTTTTTTTGAAAAAAGCTTAATAAATGTTAATGGTATAACAGTTTTTTATTGACTACTGTTATACAGATCAGGCAGCCTTAGCGGCTCTCACAAACAATGAGTGGAGAAAGACCGTATGTTCAGTGAAGAACACTCATGGTGGGCTGGGGCGTTGACCTTGGATTCCTTGGGCGCCTTTGGTTTGGTGTTAGCACTTGGCGTGCTCGGGGGGCAATTGGTTCATCGGGTACTCCATCTTCCCGCCTTAACCGGCTATTTGCTCACGGGCTTATTGCTTGGCCCTGCTGGATTAAATCTATTATCACGAACGGTGTTGGGTGATATTCAGCTATTTGTCGATCTTGCCCTTGGATTGTTTTTATTCGAGCTAGGACGGCGCCTAGATGTGCGGTGGCTGGTGCATGATCGCGGATTATTATGGTCGAGTATTTTAACCAGTACACTGGTGTTTATTGCCCTTCTCGGGCTGATGATGGGGTTGGGCTTGCCTTCGGGTTTGGCCAGTTTGGCAGCCGCCATGGGCAGCGCCAGCTCACCGCCCATCCTATTACATCTAATTCGCGAAATGCGCGCCGAGGGTCAAGTCAGTGAGCGCACCTTGGTTTTTACGGCAGTTAATAATTTATTTGCTTTGGTATTGTTCACCGCCGGCATCTCTGCCTTACAACTGGCTGGCGAGTTTGCCATTGCCACCACCGCTTTCACCGATTTTCTACGACTGTTGGCAGGTTCCTTAGGCCTCGGAGTAGTGATGGCTTTACTGTCGATTCCATTAAGCCGCTGGCTGGGCCGCGAAGCCATTACACAAAACGCCCTGTTATTAGCCTTAATTGCCTTGACCGTCGGCCTATCCGTTAAGTTTTCGTTATCACCTTTAATCGCTGCCTTGGCGCTTGGCTGTCTGAGCCGTGTCTTAGACCGAGGATACAACATCATCGAGCCGAATTTAGAAGGCTTGGGTCATATTTTATTCTTGGTGTTTTTTGTCTATTCCGGTGCGGTGTTAGTCCCCGAACACTTTATTGCCATGTGGCCGGTCGCATTGGCTTTCCTTGGCCTACGGGCGGTAGTTTTGATGGGCAGTGGCGTGGCTTTTTCGCGTTGGAATGGTTTGTCGTGGCGGCGCGGTGGTTGCTTGGGTTTGACCCTGTTTCCGGTGTCTAGCAGCACTTTGTTACTCATGTTGCACATTGGCAGCTTATTTCCTGCTTTTGGTGCGCAACTATCTGGTCTGATGTTGGCCTTGGTTTTGTGTTCAGATTTACTGGGCCCGATTGTGGCACGGGTCGGTTTAATCGCATCAGGAGAAACCCGTGACTGATCTCACCCACACTGTAGAAACACTGCCCACGCTCACCGCCCCCACCGTCACACCTGAACCGATGCTATTTTTTCAGTCCTCGTCGCCATTGACGATGGGCGTCGAATTGGAGCTGATGATTGTTAATGTCCGCGACTTTAATTTGACGCGAGGGTCGGATGATTTGCTGCATTTAATTAACCGTAAGCCACATGGCTACGATATTAAGCCAGAGATCACCGAGGGCATGATTGAGATTGGCTCGGCAATTCATACTTCGACTGATGACTTATTAGCAGAGCTGCGCGCCATTCGCTCGCTGTTGGTGGCTGCCGCTGAACGGTTGAATTTGGCGTTGGCTGGTGGTGGTGCACACCCGTTTCAACATTGGGATGACCAACGGATTTACCCAAAAGAGCGTTATCGTTTAGTCGGTGAGTTGTATGGTTATCTGGCCAAACAATTTACGGTATATGGTCAACACGTACACATCGGCTGTCCAAATGGGGATTGGGCCGTGCGTTTAACGCATTATTTATCGCGCTATATTCCCCACTTTATCGCCTTGAGCGCTTCCTCGCCTTTTTATCAAGGCGTGGATACCCGTTTTCAAACCTCTCGCCTGACCAGTGTGAACGCTTTTCCGCTATCGGGCTCGATGCCGTGTGTCAACGATTGGGAAGGATTTAATCAATATTTTCAAAACATGGCCAAACTCGGGATTGTTGCCAGTATGAAAGACTTTTACTGGGACATTCGGCCAAAACCCGAATATGGCACCGTGGAAGTGCGAATTTGTGATACGCCACTGAGTATTGAAAATGCTGTGTTATTGGCCGGTTATATCCGCTTATTGGCCAAACACTGTTTTGCCCAGCCCATGCAACCCACCGATGCCCACAGCTATTTGACCTATACCTATAACCGTTTTCAAGCCTGTCGCTTTGGCTTTGAAGGGGTGTTGGTTAAGCCATTAGAAGGCACACAAACCTCGGTATTAGAGGATATTTTGGTTACCCTCGACCAACTGCGCAGGGTATCCGAATCGGTGGAGGAAGACAGTATTTTGGCTGCGTTGCGCGAACGCACCTTAGCGCGAGATTCTGATAGTGATTGGCTACGTCAAGCCTATGCCCGCACCCACTCACTCAGTGATGTGGTGCGGCGACAGGCAGAACGATGGATGTATGGCCGTGAACGAGTTATTGGAAGTAGGCACTAGGATCAATCGGTTTGCCACGATAACGCAGCTCGAAATGCAGCAGGGGTTTACCGCCGTGGCTGCCCATTTCGGCAATAGTTTGTCCGGTGCTGATGGTTTGTCCATCGCGGGCTAACAATTTGCTGTTATGGGCATAGACAGTCAGATAGTCTTTATTATGTTTAATAATCAACATATTACCGTACTGTCGAATCCCGCTGCCGGCATACACTACCTTACCGGGGGCAGCAGCTAAAATCGGAGTCCCCACTGCGCCAGCAATATCCACCCCATTGGTGGTTGTATTGAAATTCCCAAGTTTGCCACCGGTCACCGGCATGGCTAAGCGGATACCCGCTTGTGCAGGGGTTACAACAGGGTCTTTTGGTGTGGGGCGTAACACTGGGGCACGGGGCGTCGTGGTTGGGTTTGCCGCAACAGTGGGAGGTGCCACTCGCAACACCTGTCCCACTTCAATTTGGCTGGCGTCGGCAAGATTGTTCCACTTCACCAAGGTACTGACACTCTGCCCCCAACGCTTTGCAATCCGAAATAAGGTATCGCCAGCCTGAACGCGATAATAGCCCGGTTCAACCGGTGCATTGACATCGACACCGGCGGAAGGTGTGGTTGAAGACGCACATCCATACAGCACACTCAAGGCTAAGGCGGCAACGGCAAGGGGGCGGAGGAAATCAGCAGCAGTCATGGAAACCGATTATACAGCTTCTTGCTCACCTTGGGCGGCAACGGGCATGTCTGGCAAAAAGCGGGGGGTCAGTTCTTCCAATCCAAATTCTTGCAAAATGGCTAACAAACGTTGCTGTGCATTCCCACGCCGTTGACCGGTATAACGGGCAATAATCAGCTCATTTTTCATCGAATGTTCCCACCCGACTAATTCGGTCACCGTCACCTGATAGCCATAGGCTTCTAACGCCAAACAGCGCAAGACATTGGTGAGGTGGCTACCAAATTCACGCGTGTGGATGGCATGCCGCCACATTTCAGACAATGGAGTTTGTCCCAACATCTTATTTTTATGTTGGCGTAACACAGCAGCGACCTCAGCCTGACAACACGGCACCAAGACAATAAAACGGGCTTTTTTATGCAAGGCAAAGCGGATGGCATCATCAGTTGCCGTATTGCACGCATGTAACGCCGTCACCATGTCGATTTGCGCGGGCAAGTCTGTCGAGGTGATCGACGCTTCGACGCTGAGATTCAGAAAACGCATCCGAGGGAACTGTAAATGAGCGGCCAATTCTTCCGACCGCTGTACCAGTTCTTGCCGTGTCTCAATCCCAAAAATATGGCCGACTTCACGTTGTTTGAAAAACAAATCGTACAGAATAAAACCAAGATATGACTTCCCCGCCCCATGATCGGCAAGGGTACAGGGCGCAGCAGCGTCTGCCAGCTCCTGTAATAAAGGCTCGATAAATTGGTAGAGATGGTAAACCTGTTTCAGTTTACGGCGGCTGTCTTGGTTGAGCTGTCCATCACGGGTCAGGATATGCAACGCTTTTAATAACTCAACCGATTGGCCCTCGCGGACTTCGGGCGGCAACACGGTTGGCCGATAGCTGATATGTTTCTTCTTTTTGTCGCTCATACCGAAGGCTTCCATGTTGGAATGTCGAGTGCTTGCCAGCCTGCCAAACCGATTTTTTCCATCGTAGCGATATTGCGTTCAAAAATAGTATCGGGGTTGTCGATTTGACTCACCACCCGCGCAATACTCTCCTCGCGAATCAAGTGTAATGTGGGATAGGGAGAACGATTGGTATAGTTGCTGATGTCGTCTGGCTCAGTATCAGCAAACTGAAAATCAGGGTGAAAGCTGGCCACTTGGATCACGCCTTCTAAGCCCTGATCGGCTGGCGCTGCTTCGGCGATTTGCAGCACATCATTAAATTCTAAGAAATCAGGGAATAAAGTCGGGTGAATCAATAAGGTGGTGTCGATTTCACTGGCTGGTGTTGCCGCCAACAGCGCTAACTCATCGTCCAGTTCTTCTAAAAACTGATCGAGATGTTGCGCTTGGCTGACCACAAAGCGAATTTGGTTTTTGACATACACGGCTTTGGCAAATGGGCACAAATTCAGCCCAATTACCGCCTTCTCTAGCCACACTTTGGTTGCGGCAATCACGTCTTCTGGCGTAGTCATCTGCAATTCCTGACAAAAGCACCAGTTTAACGCAACCAGCCACAAGGGATTTAGCCAATCTCAGTCCGGTTACGTCCAGAGTGTTTAGCACGATACAAGGCCTGATCGGCACGCTCTAACAAACTCTCGGGTGCCAAATCAGCATGAGGCGCCAGTGAAGCCAAGCCGATACTGGCAGTGATGATGTTAGCCGTGGGAGAAGCCAGATGGGGCATGGCCATTTCTGCCAACGCCTGATGGATTTTATTTGCCACAACAAGGGCATGTTCGCTGTCAGTTTCAGATAGCAACACAGCAAATTCTTCGCCACCATAGCGTGCAGCAAGGTCGCTGCTGCGTTGAATGGTTTGATTTAACAAACCACCAAAGCGGCGTAGGGCTTCATCACCAGCTTGATGCCCATAGTGGTCGTTGTAGAGTTTGAAGTGATCAATATCAATCAACATCAAGCTCAAAGGGCGTTGGTTACGCTGACAACGACGCCATTCCCGCTGATATTGCTCGTCAAAACAACGGCGGTTACCGATACAGGTCAGACCATCCGACAAAGTAAGGCGGCGTAACAAGTCGGTTTGCCGTTTTAAGGTTAAGTGAGTGCGTACCCGTGCTTGCACAATCGAGGGGTTGACCGGTTTGCTGATGAAATCCACCGCGCCAATATCAAGCGCCCGTGTTTCATCTTGGGCATCAGTAAGCGCAGTAATAAAGATAATCGGGATATCTGCCGTCAACGGGTCGTGTTTGAGTGTAGAACAGACCGTATAACCGTCCATCTCGGGCATCACCGCATCCAATAAAATCAGATCAGGAGCTCGAGTTTGTGCCAACTCAATTGCCTTATCCCCTTTCAAAGCAAACAACACTTCGTGTTGTTCCTTCAAAATATTGTTCAATACCAGCACGTTTTCCATCATGTCATCCACAATCAGAATACGGCCGCGTAAAGGCAGGTCGGTCGAAAACGAAGTTGGCATCAGATTAGGGCTCTCGGCAAGTCAGGTTAACAACAGATGATGTTCAACTGGTGGGAAGTTGCTTAAGTGCGGTTTCAAAGTCGAGTGACTCCACCGCAGTAAGCAAAGCCGCCGCCGCTGTTTTGCCTAACGTGGCTTCCCAGCGCGGTAAATCGTTGCGAATCATCTCCAGCGCGGCAAGATTATATTCCAGTAACAAAGCACGTAAGGCATTTATTTCTGTGTGATTGAAGGTGGCATGTACCTCATCATTTGCATGAGAGGCGTTCTCATTCTTAAGCTGTTGTTGAATTAAGTGCGCCGATTGCACCACTTCTTCTAATGCAGTGCGTAAGCGGAAGCATTCTTGCGCCCGAGGGAAGGGCGCGGCAGCTTTCGCCGCCGATTCTGCTTGCGCGACACAATCGGCAAGATGCACCGCGCCAAGGTTTGCCGCTGCACCGCGTAGGCGGTGCAAAATCTGTACTGTTTGTTCTTGTCGGCCAGCTTCCCAATGCTGTAACGCATCTTCAATACTGTCTTGCTGTGTTTCGGCAAAACGCACCAGTAATTGCGCTAACAAGCGGGCATCACCAACCCGCGCCAGCGAAGCCGCGACATCAATACCAGCCAATTGATCGGGTAAACGGAACTCGGTTTTTGTCACCGCGACGGCAGCAGGCAACAACGGTTGCACTTGGTAGCCTGTGGTTTCCAATAGGGTTTGGAACAAAATATCCGCTTCTACTGGTTTACTGACATGGGCATTCATTCCGGCATCCAAGGCTTCTTGCCGATCACTGACCATCGCGTTGGCTGTCATGGCAATAATCGGTAGTTCGGTCAAGCCTAAGCCTTGACGAATGGCGCGGGTGGCGGTGTAGCCATCCATCACCGGCATTTGCACATCCATTAACACTGCATCAAACGCCGTTGGCTTGCGTTTCAAACATTGCACCGCTTCACGGCCATTTTCTGCCACTTCCACCATCGCACCGGCACGCCCCAATAACTGACAGGCCACTAACTGGTTGATTTCATTATCTTCCACCAGTAATACACGCATTCCCTGCAAGCGGCCTTCAAGCTGACTGATTTTGGCAGGCGTATCAGGCGAGCGCGGTTGTTGGCCTTGATTGCGCGCACGAATCACCGCATCGAACACCATTGATGGCGTCACCGGCTTGGACAACAGACCATTGAGCTCTAAGTCGCCGGCGGCTTGTTCTAATTCTTCTAAGTTGGCCGCAGTCAGCATCAAAATCACCGGTGGTAGTTGGCTTGGGTGATGCTGCTGTGCATACCGCATCATCTCTAGGCCATCCATCCCCGGCATTTGCCAATCTAAAAATAATAGATCGTAGCTTTGCTGAGGTTGATTGAGATACGACAAGCCTTCCTCTGCCGAAGCAGCCAAATCGGCGCCCCAACCAAACGACCGGCAGAGCTGTTGCAACACCACACGCGATGTTTCGTTGTCATCGACAATCAACACGTTAAGCGCGTGCATCTCATGGCGGACTGGCGCTGGTTTGATGGTGCTGCTATCGGGTAAGCGGCGGAATTGGGCAGTAAAGCGGAAAGTGCTGCCCTGACCAAGCTGGCTTTCCACCAAAATCTCGCCATCCATCATGTGCACCAGCCGTTGACTAATGACCAATCCCAAACCCGTCCCGCCAAAGCGGCGGGTGGTGGAGGCATCGGCCTGACTGAAAGCATTAAACAGATTGCGTAATTGCTCGGGACTCATCCCGATACCCGTATCACGGACAACAAAGCCCAATTCGACCCGATCCATTTCTTGCCGCAGTAATTGAATACTGAGCACCACTTCTCCGGCGTGGGTGAACTTAATCGCATTGCCGGTTAAATTGATTAACACCTGCTGCAAGCGCAAGGCATCACCGGCCAACTGCCGAGGGACATCAGGATCGATTTGAAAGATGGTTTCAATGCCTTTATCGCGGGCATTGGTGGACATAATCGCGCTTAAATTACGCAATAACTCATCCATCGCAAACGGCACATCCTCTAACTCCAGACGGCCGGCCTCGATTTTCGAAAAATCCAAAATATCATTCAAAATACCTAATAACGAACGGGCAGAGCGTTGAATTTTGTCGAGATAATCACGCTCACGCTGGCCCAATTCGCCATCTTCCATCAATTGCGCCAGCCCCAAAATCGCGTTCATTGGCGTGCGAATCTCATGGCTCATATTGGCTAAAAACTCGCCCTTGGCTTGACTGGCGCGTTCGGCATCTTCTTTGGCACGCAAGAGTGCCGCTTCGTTATTGCGAAGTGCCCGTTCTTGTGCATCGCGCTGTGATAATTGTTTTTGCAACAAATAGTGCGCTAACCAAATTGAACAAATAAAAATCAACCAACCAAAGCCAACAATCCAAGCATTGCGCTGCCAGTTCTGCAAAATCACCTCTTTTTCACGGGTGACATACATATAAAACGGATAACGCTGGATACGCTGCATGTGGGCTAAACGAACTTTACCGTCGAGTCCCTGATCGACTTCAAATTGCACACTTTGGTGTTGGAACCAACTTTCTGGGCCAATCAATGGTGTACCAATACGCGACAAAACCAGCGGTGTCCGTGTCACTAACGTGCGATTGTGATGCGCTAAGGCAACAGCAGCATCGGGTAAACCGCGTAATTGATCGAGACGATAGGCCAATTTAATGATGTCAATCGCCGCCACCACCACGCCGGCAAACTCACCATCGCTGGTTTCTAAGCGCCGGCTAATGGTGAACACCTTAGCCCCAGGTCGTAAAGCAGAGTCAAAGACCGGACTGACATAGGGCTTAAACAGCGTATTTTTTTGGTGAAAAACAAAATAAGGGCGTTGCTGTAGATTGAGCTGTTGTTCTGCCAAGGCAGAATTGCGAGCAAAACCATCGCGGTCAATCACGACAATATGTTGTAGATAGGGGGTTTGTTGTATCCGCACATCAATCGCGGTGCGAATGGCCTCAGTGACATGCAACACATCTTGATTGCGAACATGGCGCTGGGTGATTTCTAACACGCTGTCGAGGCCATCGAATGATTGTTCGATAAAGGCCTGATAGGTGAGCGAAAGATTCGTCGCACCGGCATAGGCTTGGGCAATATCACGCTGGCGGCTACTGTAAAGCCACAGCCCATAGAGGACGGTGATAAATAGCGTCAGCACGATGGTGGCTAATGTAAGCCCACGCCGTAGGGAAAGAGTTCGTAGAGAAACAAGCATGCTAATACGCTGCTTAAATCGAAAAAGTAGACTGACAATTTACCATTATCATGGTGCTTTCTGCCATGCTTTTACAATTTGAGATACTTTCATTATGCCGTTTTATTGTTTTGCCAGACTAAAGAAAACTTTTTCTGCAGCGTCATAACCCACTTTGCTTAGCGTGTTGGTATCGGTTGTGGCAACTTCAGCACATGGCGAATTTTGAGCTGTCTGTCAAGATTGTGTTGTCCCGCGCAACCCACTACAATTTGTGCCATTAAACAACGACACAACTATATGTTGTGTTTTTTTGTTGCGTTCTGCCGTATTAAAAACTGCGCTTGTACCTGAATTTTTGCGGTTTTTTTCCAGCTTAATTCCCCTTTTTCGCCTTTATTTCAGAGAGATCGCTGCATGTCCACGTCTGTTGCCGATTCCGCACGTCAATCGTATGCCAACTACAAAACCATTCGTCGCAATGGCGCAGTGGTTGATTTTGAACCTTCGAAAATTTCCGTTGCCATGAGCAAGGCCTTTCTTGCCGTCAGCGGTCAACGTGGGTTGAGCAGTGCCCGTATTCGGGATGAAGTGGCTGTGTTAACCGAGCAGGTGGTCAGTGCACTCTTGCGTCGTAAGCCAGAAGGTGGCGCGATTCACATTGAAGAAATTCAAGACCAAGTTGAATTGGCGCTGATGCGTTCAGGAGAACACGAAGTGGCACGCGCCTATGTTTTGTATCGTGAAGAACGCTCACGTCAACGCGCCCAACAAAAAGCACAAGCCGCCGAACCCGTCGAGGTGCCGGTGTTGCATGTGGTGGATCGTCACGGGCAGAGCCAGCCATTGGATATGGCACAACTGCGCGCCCTGATTACGGCGGCGTGTGAAGGCTTAGAAACCGAAACCCAACCTGAACACATTCTCAGCGAAACGCTGAAGAACCTGTATGACGGGGTGTCAGTGGATGAGGTGAATAAATCCGCCATCTTGGCCGCGCGCGCCATGATTGAGCAAGATCCAGCCTATGACAAAGTCACTGCCCGCTTATTGCTGAACACCATCCGCCTCGATATTTTGGGTGAAACCATCAGCCCAAGCGACATGGCCGTGCGTTATCCCGATTATTTCGTGTCGTTTATCCGTCGTGGTATTGATGCCGAGCTGTTAGATGAACGCTTAGCCGAATATGACTTGCCACGCTTGGGCGAGGCATTACAACCAGAACGTGACAACCAATTTGGCTATCTCGGCCTACAAACCCTGTTTGATCGCTATTTCTTACACATCGACGGTCAGCGTATCGAAATGCCACAGGCGTTCTTTATGCGGGTAGCGATGGGGCTGGCGCTGAATGAAAGCGACCGGAATGCACGCGCAATTGAGTTCTATCAGGTGTTGTCCTCGTTTGACTTTATGTCATCGACGCCCACCCTCTTTAACTCCGGCACCCGCCGCAGTCAGTTGTCTAGCTGTTATCTGACAACGATTTCGGATGATCTCGATGGGATTTACGAAGGAATTAAAGAAAACGCGCTATTGTCCAAATTTGCCGGTGGCTTGGGCAATGACTGGACAGCGGTACGGGCATTAGGCAGCCATATCAAAGGCACAAATGGTAAATCGCAAGGCGTGGTGCCGTTCTTAAAAGTGGTGAATGACACTGCGGTGGCGGTGAACCAAGGCGGTAAACGCCGTGGTGCGGTGTGTGCCTATTTAGAGACATGGCACTTAGACATTGAAGAATTCTTAGAACTGCGGAAGAACACCGGCGATGACCGCCGCCGCACGCATGATATGAACACCGCCAACTGGATTCCCGACTTGTTTATGAAACGAGTGATGGAAAATGGCGAGTGGACGTTGTTCACCCCAAGCGAATGCCCAGATTTACACGACAAATACGGTAATGAATTTGAACAAGCCTATCTTGCCTATGAAGCGAAAGCCGCACGTGGTGAGATCAAGATGTTCAAAAAACTGCCAGCGGTGACGCTGTGGCGCAAGATGTTGTCGATGTTGTTCGAAACCGGCCACCCTTGGCTGACTTTCAAAGACCCTTGCAACCTGCGTAGCCCACAACAACACATGGGCGTGGTGCATAGTTCTAACTTGTGTACCGAAATCACCCTGAACACCAACGAAGAAGAAATTGCGGTGTGTAATTTGGGTTCGGTAAATTTGGTCAACCACATGCGTGATGGCGAACTCGATAGCGAGAAGCTCAAACGCACCATCCGTACCGCGATGCGGATGTTGGACAATGTGATCGACATCAATTTCTATCCGGTGCAAAAAGCCCGTAATGCCAACTTGAAACACCGCCCTGTCGGTTTGGGCATTATGGGTTTCCAAGATTGTTTGCACTTAAAACGTGTGCCGTATGCCAGCCATGAAGCGGTTGACTTTGCCGACCGTTCGATGGAGTTGGTGGCCTATCATGCGTATTGGGCATCGACAGAGCTGGCGCAGGAACGGGGCCGTTATGCGTCCTATCCGGGCAGTTTGTGGGATCGTGGCATTTTGCCGCAGGATTCGATTGGCTTATTGGCCGACACCCGTGGGCAATATTTACAGATGGATCGCTCAAGCCGCTTAGATTGGGCTGAACTGCGGTCGCGGATTGCCGAACATGGGATGCGTAATTCCAATTGTTTGGCGATTGCCCCCACCGCCACCATTGCCAACATTATTGGCGTTTCCGCCTCGATTGAACCGACCTATCAAAACTTGTTTGTGAAATCGAACTTGTCTGGTGAATTCACAGTGGTGAACGAATATCTGGTGCGTGATTTGAAAGCGCGGGGGTTGTGGGATGAGGTGATGGTATCGGATTTGAAATACTTTGATGGCAGCCTTGGCCCGATTGACCGTGTCCCCGCCGATTTGCGTGCTGTGTATGCCACTGCCTTTGAAATTGATCCTCGCTGGCTGGTTGATGCCGCCAGCCGCCGGCAAAAATGGATTGACCAAGCACAGTCGTTAAACATTTATATGGCAGGTGCGTCGGGTAAGAAATTGGATGAGTTGTACAAACATGCTTGGGTGAGCGGTTTGAAAACCACCTATTACCTGCGTACGTTGGCGGCAACGGCGGCGGAGAAATCAACGGGTCGCGGCGGTGAATTGAACGCCGTCCCTGCGGCAGCGTCTTACACTGCCCCCCCAACAGCGGCTGAGCCGGAATTACCAGCAACCGATATGAAATTCTGCTCCATCGACAACCCTGATTGTGAGTCGTGCCAGTAAACGCAGCGTAAAAAATCATTTGGATTTGGCGCGGTGTGAGCTGCGCCAAATTCTTAAAAAAATTGGAGAGTGATTGTGAGTTTAAGTTTTGATGATGTGGCTGTGGCCAGCCCAACGAGTAACGAAGGTCGTGTGAATGCCGTCGATAAGCGGATTATCAATGGCAAAACCGACGTTAATCAATTAGTGCCATTTAAATATAAATGGGCGTGGGAAAAATATCTTGCCCAGTGTGCTAACCACTGGATGCCGCAAGAAGTGAATATGCAGCGTGATATTGAGCAGTGGAAATCTGGTCAACTGTCTGCTGATGAAATGCGCGTGGTAAAACGCAACCTTGGTTTTTTTGTCACAGCGGATAGCCTTGCCGCGAATAATATTGTGTTGGGCACCTATCGCCAGATCACTGCCCCAGAATGCCGGCAATTTTTACTGCGCCAAGCCTTTGACGAAGCGATTCATACCCATGCTTATCAATATATTGTTGAATCCTTGGGTTTGGATGAAGGCGAGGTATTTAATGCCTATCACGAAATCCCATCGATTCGAAATAAAGATAATTTCTTAATTCCATTTATTGATGCCCTGACTAATCCAGAATTCAAAACCGGCACCTTAGAAAACGATCAAACGCTGTTAAAGTCGCTGATTGTATTCGCCTGCATTATGGAAGGTTTATTCTTCTATGTTGGCTTTGTGCAGATTTTGGCATTGGGCCGACAAAACAAAATGACCGGCGCGGCAGAACAATATCAATATATTTTGCGTGATGAGTCCATGCACTGTAATTTTGGTATTGATATGATCAACTCAATTAAGCTGGAAAACCCGCATTTATGGACTGAGGCTTTTCAACAAGACATTACTGAATTATTCGGTCAGGCGGTTGAATTGGAATATGCTTATGCTGAAGACACCATGCCACGCGGTATTTTGGGTTTGAATGCGCCGATGTTTAAAGAATATCTGCGCTTTATTTGTAACCGCCGGATGGTGCAAATTGGGCTGCCAGAACTATTCCCCGGCGCAAACAATCCTTTCCCGTGGATGAGCGAGATGATTGATTTGAAGAAAGAGAAGAATTTCTTTGAAACACGGGTAACGGAATATCAAACCGGTGGTGCGTTGAACTGGGATTAAGGGTAAATGTCAGAAATCGGAAAGTTTGAAATTTTGTAGTCAAAGTTTGCAATTTCCGATAGCCAAAACATGAAATCTTGCATGGCACCAAAAAAGGCCCTACAGAAACAGGGCCTTTTTATATGCTTGAAGGGGACTTTTGATGCCAACTTTTCAGATCCTCTCTCTTTCAGGGGGAGGTTACCGTGGGCTCTACACCGCACACATCCTTGAATATATCGAGAACAGGCTAGGTACACCCATAGCTGACCATATCGATTTATTCGCAGGCACGTCCATCGGTGGCATCATGGCCCTTGCTCTGGCTCACCGAATCCCAGCCAGTACCATTAAGCAAAAGCTGATAGACCACGGGTCGAGAATTTTTGCCGCACCTATCACCCAGCAAACGACTGGGATATGTGGTGCCATACGCAGAACAATGTTATTTGGCAAAGGGCTTCTTGGAGCCCGATACCAAGTGGATGCTTTGCAAAATCTGTTGGTAGATATTTTTGGGGAGCAGACTATTGGTCATCTGGAGCATCGTATATTAGTTCCCGCCGTCAATGCTAATACGGGTCGCACACGGATGTTCAAAACGCCTCACCACGAACGTCTAAAAACAGATTTCAAGCTATCCATCGTAGACGTTGCATTAGCTACTAGTGCAGCGCCGACTTACTTTCCACCCCATCGGGTTTCTGGTGAGCGTTACCTCGATGGTGGACTTGTCGCAAATGATCCAGCTCTTCACGCAGTCCACGAGGCAATGCAATTCGTAGAAAATGGTAACGCCGTCAAGCTCGAGGATATCCAAGTCCTCGGAATTGGCACTGCGTCACCTGGGGCAGCGCTGGACGAAAATAAGCAAAACCCAGGCTTCATCGGCTGGGGAACGAGTTTATTTGATGTCTCTATTAATGCCCAAGAGCGTATGTCTGCAGACATGCTTACTCATTGGCTCGGCAGTAAATATACCCGGTTGAACTTATCAGTTAGCGCACATAACACTGAAAATGTGGCACTCGACCTTGCCAATAAGGTATCGACTGATGTGCTTTTAGCTACAGCCGGAGCAACGATTCGGGAGCAGGTTTCAGAAGAGCTCATTTGCAACTTGAAATCTCACACTCCAACTCGGCCGACGTTCTACCACGGCCCCAATGCCAACCACGTACCGGTCGATGCCACTTAGGAGATCAATATGGCCCTCAATGTCAGCCGCTTGCTTAACCATAGTCAAAAAGCAGATCGTTTCATCGATAATCTTGAAGTTGCTTCTCATCGCAAGGACGTCATTCAGGAGGCTGCGAAGATTATCAAAGCGCATCTTCGCCAAACGATTCCTGATTGGCTTGCACATAACCTTCAAGCCGAAGCTAACGTTACTCCCCGCTTCATGACACAAGGCTCGTTTGCCTACAATACCGCAAATGAACCCTGCCACTTTCCACCTCAAGAAGTGGACCGCGATATTGGCATTTACCTACCTGTAAACCATTGGGAAGAAAACACCCGCAGTCCTAAGCATGCGGCCAGAACCTACTTCCGGATGGTCGAAGAGGTCATGCAACCCTTGTCCAAAGAAAAGGGATGGACACTTTCGCGCAAAGAGCGCTGCGTTCGTGTCCTCCTAAACCACGGTAGTTCGGCCCATATTGACCTTCCTCTCTATGCCGCACCGCTGAAGGACTTCGAGACCATTACGGAGACCGTTGCCAAATCCAGAAGAGCATCAATGAGCATCTCTCTGGCATCCGCTTTCTCGGAGCAGGAGTGGGACAATCTCGACTCTATCGTGTTGGCCTGCGAAAACGGAGAATGGAGTAAGTCTGACCCGCGTGAAGTCATCCGCTGGTTCCGGCAGTGTAGAACCCGCTTGGGAGACGAACGCCTAGTCAGGGTCTGCCGTTACCTTAAAGCATGGCGCGATCATCATTGGAAAAATGGCGGCCCCTCCTCCATCCTCCTGATGGTGTCCGCCTGCCAAACACTGGAAAATATCATCGACCTGCCTTCCCGTGATGACCTCATGCTAAAAGCAGTTTGTGCCGAACTCCCTCAGCAGCTACGAGGTAATGTGTGCGAAAGGCGTATTGGCGATGGAGAGAACCTGAACCGAATGTCGGAGCCAGAGCGTGTTCATGCATCGTCTTTGGCTGCCAAGCTTTCTCATGCATTAAATATGGTGATGGATCAAATGAACCTCCATGAAAAGGAGCAAGCAAACCTCGAGCTACGTACTGTATTTGGCGAACGTCTTCCCTTTCTTCCGAACGAGATCGAGCAGTGCAATCAACAGGTCGCAATCATTCGCCAACAGCCGGCGAAAGTGGTCGCAGCCCCTCAAGTACATAAGACGCATGCCGGTTAAACCACGACATTCCTCAGCAATGCGGGCGGTAAGCCACGCCCTCCGTGGCCGTGGCTTTACCGAACTCAACTCGAAAAGACCAGAATGGTTACTTGCGGAAGGTTTACTGCACGCAGGGGACAGAAGATGGCGGGCCACAATTGAAATCCGAGACTGGGACTTCATTATGCACCCGACCATTATTGTGCCCGATCTGGAGCCCGGCACTTGGGCACACATTGACCCAGGTAACATCGTTTGCTACTTAGCCAAAGGGCAAGGGGTACTAAACAGACACACCCCCGCGGAGACTGTCGAGCTTTGCCTGCAATTGGCCGAAAGTATTTTGGCCAAACTTGACGATGCTGACTATCAGACCCGGGAAATAACATCCGAATTCGAAGCCCACTGGCGTCCCGCCGAGTTTGGGTACCTCTATCAGGATGTCCCTCGTCACCTCAACAGGTTGATAGCTAAATACGATTCTTCGACTGCAGTTTGGCATCTGGCTGCGACAGAAGTTGGAGCGAAGAAACAAGGGAATCGCTCCTGCCCCTGCATCATCGTACCCCTGTCGTGTGAACCTACAGTTCATCGGCAGGGACCTCCTAGCACTCTTGGAGAACTGCTGGAATGGCTACATGCCATTTCTCCCCTATCATTACCAACCCTCACCTCTCGATTTGCCAATCCGGCTGTAGCCAAGGATCGTCGCTGCCTTTTTTTGTTCCACCATGATGCGCTGTGGTGTGGAGCAGTGGTCGAAGACTTGCCTCTCCAGAGGCTATATCAGCGAAACTTCGGTCGCCTATCCACATTATTAATGAATAGCAAGTTTTCTAAGCATCCAATTCGAAGAATGCATATTCAAAACGAAAGCCCCTCTTTCATTCATCACCGCTCGCTAGTGTCACACCTAGACCTAAGTGGACTGCGAATACACCTGGTTGGGGCGGGTGCGGTAGGAGGCTACCTCGCTAACGCTATCGCCAAACTCGGTGCAGGAACGGGGGGTAACGGCAAATTGGTTATTTGTGACGTCGATCTCTTGATGAAGGAAAATATCGGTAGACATATTCTTGGTGACGAAGATACTGGGAAGCACAAGGCTTACGCAATGACTGAATACCTGAAGAAGCAACTGCCTTCAGGGGTATTTGAAGGAATCATAACTAGCGCAGTTGATTGGGAGAATATCTTCGACGCGGATCTAGTCATTGATAGCACAGGTGAAGAGCCGCTCTCTTCTGTTCTAGCTGAAAAAATGAGGGAGAGACTTTCTAACAATCAAGTTGTACCCCCACTACTCCATGGATGGGTTAAAGGTAACGGCGAGGCCGTTCAAGCACTTTGGAGTGAACGATACAGCGCCTGCTTCGACTGTTTAAAGGTATGGGAGAACGGGACAGTTACTGAGCGATGGCCTGTACTTAAAACGGCACCAGAAGGACGCATGATCGGTTGTTCATACGTAACACCTTATGCCGTATCAGCTCCCATGATGGCAGCCGCACTAATAGCACAGATGGCAATTGATTGGCGAAATGGACATCTGATAGATGGTGAACTGAGAACGGTGATATTAAATGCCAGCCGCGAGAATATACACCCTGACTGCCAAGAAAGAGTAATTACTTCACCAACTAAAAATTGCCAGACATGTACCAATTTCAGGATCTAGCAATTCACCTGTCGGAGCACAAGTGCTGGGTACTATTAACTCCACCTGTTCAAACCATTCTCCACAACTATCGCCAATTAGGACCCTTTGATCATGAGGCTGGTGGGATCCTACTGGGATATCGTCGTGGAGAGATGGATTTTGAAGTCATCCTTGCAACTGAACCCACTCCAAATGACAAACGTGGTATGTTCAGTTTTTTCAGAAGCTCTTGGCACCACCAAGATGTTGCCCGACAGCAGTGGATGAAAAGTGGTGGTACAGTAGACTATCTGGGAGACTGGCATACACATCCAGAAGATCACCCTACCCCTTCATCAACGGACAGAAGAGAGTGGGACAAATTGAGGAGAAATTCACCCCGCCCTTTAATATTTATTATTGTTGGAAAGGTTGATATTTACCTAGAAGGCCCGAACAAAAAAGGACATCGATTCTTACTTTACAATTCAATATAATAATTAATAATTTTCCACTTGGCCACTCATAACTTCTACATTAGGTATTTCGGGGAAACAACAACTTGGACACACTGACATTCATTGCCGAAGCAATTAAAGCACTGGCATGGCCAGCATCCTCCGTGTTGCTGGTATTTATGCTCCGCAAGCCAACTGGAGAACTGATACCACTTCTCCGAAAATTGAAATATAAAGAATTAGAAATGGAGTTCTCCCGCGAGATTGCAGATCTCAAAGCAAAATCCCTCTCTATGCCAGAACAACCTATACTTCCAACAGATAGCCATAACGACGGACAGCAAGCGACGAAACTATTAACTGAGAGACTTAGAACCAAGCGCGACGATCTTCTACGTATGGTGAGCTTCTCGACACGCGTCCCGGTCATGGAGGCCTGGCTTGAAGTTGAAGCGGCAGCAATTGAAGTGGCCAGCTCATTTTGGAGTATGCCTCCCAATAATTCCTTCAGGAACTTCCCTCATCTAGGGGAGTATTTGCTTCAATGCAAAGTAATTGACCAGAAGCAGCTTGAATCGTTTAAACGGCTTCAGCAACTGCGCAACAAAGCAGCACACGCACAAGAGCTCGACCTTAGCGAGGGTGATGCACGGTCTTATGTGGAACTCGCTTTAGCACTTGCTACACATATTCGAGCTCACGAGTGATTCTAAAATTCGGCGCAGTGACGCAGGGTAAGATAACTGATATTTTGATCCAGCGCGGTCAGCTTGACGAAGCCTTGCATGTCCCCCAACCACGCCCAACCTAACCAGCTATGGCACAATCCTTCCCTTTAGCAAAACAAAGGTAACGATTGTGAATGCAGTTGACCTCAGCTTGTATTGGGTTGTCGATCCCGACCAATGTGGTGGTGCGCGGGCGACGGTGAATTTACTGCACAAACTCCTGCCACACGGCATCAGCGTCGTTCAACTTCGCGCCCCAACTTGGAAAAAACGCGAACTCTTGGCCCTCGCACAAGAAATGCGAACCCTCACACGAGAAGCCAACATCCCCTTTATTATCAACGACCATCTTGACATTGCCCTCGGTTGCGAAGCCGATGGTTTGCATGTTGGACAACACGACCTACCGCTGGCCGTTGCGCGCCGGTGGATGGGTGAAAAAGCGATTTTAGGCCTATCCGCCAACCAACCCGCCCATTTCCAAGCCGATGATGTGCTCCTTGCCGACTACCTCGGCGTTGGGCCGGTGTTTGCCACCAGCACCAAAAGCGACGCCGCCCCACCGCTAGGCGTGGAAGGTTTAAAACAGTGCCTCGGTCTGACACGACGGCCAGTGGTGGCGATTGGTGGAATTACGGTTGAAAACGCCGAACAACTGCGAGACAGTGGCGTAGCAGGGCTGGCGGTGGTATCGGCGCTATGCCGCGCAGCCGATCCCGTTCACGCCTGCCATCAACTCAATCGCGCCTTTTTCCCTGAAATCCGTTTGTTCTAATAAGAGGCATACTATGGTCTATCAGGTATTAACCATTGCCGGTTCCGATTCGAGTGGCGGCGCGGGGATTCAGGCGGATTTAAAAACCTTCTCAGCCTTAGGCGTCTATGGGGCGAGCGTGATTACCGCGCTCACCGCACAAAACACCCAAGGCGTCAGCGCCATTCACACCCCACCGGCCAGCTTTATTACCGCACAATGCAATGCAGTCTTCAGCGACTTAAACATCCACGCGGTCAAACTCGGGATGCTGGCTAACGCCGAGATCATTCATGCGTGTGCCGCTGCGCTACAGCGTTGGCAACCGCCGTATGTGGTACTCGACACAGTGATGATTTCGAAAAGCGGCCACGACTTACTTGCACCAGAAGCAGTCTCTGCCTTGCGCGATACCTTGTTGCCCCTCGCCGATTTACTGACCCCCAACCTACCCGAAGCAGCCGCATTGCTCGATACCGCGCCAGCAACCACCGTTGATGACATGATGGCACAGGGAAAAGCGCTGTTAGATTTAGGCGCGAAGGCGGTGTTAATGAAAGGCGGGCATTTAAGTGGGCAAGAAAGTCCAGACTATTTAATTCAGCCCGAAGGCGTGCACTGTTTTACAGGGATGCGCTTGCCCACCCACCACACTCACGGCACCGGCTGCACCTTGTCTGCTGCCTTAGCCGCCTTGCGGCCACAACAGGATAATTGGGTAAATACCGTTGCAGCGGCAAAGTCTTATCTGAACGGTGCCTTGGCACAAGCTGATTGCCTCGCGATTGGTCATGGCATTGGGCCGGTACACCATTTCCACCGTTGGTGGCCGCTCGGTTAGGGCTTATGAGGGCGATTCTGTTAAAATTCTTCGGTTGTCGTTGCCTTCTCGAGGCGAGAAGGGACTGCCACACCCCGCCCTCACTGGCTTAATAACAATGGAGAACGCTGCGCCATGACCGTGATTCGTCAAGAAGACTTCATCCAAAGCATTGCGGATGCCTTCCAATACATCAGTTGTTATCACCCCAAAGATTATATTGATGCGCTGTATCAGGCCTATTTGCGTGAAGAAAGCCCTGCGGCTAAAGACGCCATGGCGCAAATTCTGATCAACAGCCGCATGTGTGCCGAAGGTCGCCGCCCAATCTGTCAAGACACCGGTATTGCCGTGGTGTTCTTGAAAGTGGGCATGAAGGTGCAATGGGATGCGACTTTAAGCGTACAAGAGATGATCAACGAAGGCGTGCGCCGCGCCTATCTGCATCCAGATAACACCTTGCGCGCCTCGGTCTTACTCGACCCTGCTGGCAAACGCCAAAACAGCAAAGACAACACCCCAGCCGTCGTGCATTACGAAATTGTTGATGGCGATGGTGTCGAAGTCATCTGTGCGGCAAAAGGCGGTGGTTCGGAAAACAAATCGAAATTCTATGCGCTGAACCCGTCCGACAGCATTGTCGATTGGGTATTAAAAACCGTCCCAACAATGGGCGCTGGCTGGTGTCCACCCGGCATTTTGGGGATTGGGATTGGCGGCACCCCAGAAAAAGCGATGTTGCTTGCCAAAGAATCGCTGATGGATCACGTCAATATCCATGAACTGAAAGACAAAGCCGCCAGCGGTGCTAGCTTAAGCCGTATCGAAGAATTGCGTCTTGAGTTGTACGAAAAGGTCAACGCGCTTGGGATTGGTGCACAAGGTCTTGGCGGTTTAACCACCGTGTTGGATGTGAAAATCCTAGACTACCCAACACATGCCGCATCGTTACCCGTTGCCATGATTCCAAACTGTGCCGCCACCCGCCACATCCATTTCCATCTTGATGGTTCTGGCCCTGCGGTGTTGGAAACCCCGAAACTGGAAGATTGGCCAGAAATCACCTACGACAGCAGCAGCGGCAAGCGTGTCAATCTCGACACCATCACACCAGAAGAAGTTGCCAGCTGGAAACCCGGTGATGTGTTGTTGTTGAACGGCAAATTGTTGACAGGTCGCGATGCAGCGCACAAGCGCATGGTCGATATGCTCAATAAAGGCGAGACCTTGCCGGTCGATTTTACCAATCGCTTTATCTACTACGTTGGCCCAGTCGATCCTGTGCGTGACGAAGTGGTTGGCCCAGCCGGCCCCACCACCGCCACCCGTATGGATAAATTCACCCGCCAAATGTTAGAACAAACCGGTTTGTTGGGTATGGTGGGTAAAGCCGAACGCGGCCCTGCTGCAATCGAAGCCATCAAAGACAACAAAGCGGTTTATCTCATGGCCGTGGGTGGTTCAGCCTATTTGGTCTCGAAAGCCATCAAAGCGTCGAAAGTGGTGGCCTTTGGTGATTTGGGCATGGAAGCGATTTATGAATTTGAAGTGGAAGACATGCCCGTAACTGTTGCTGTCGATTCCTGTGGTACGTCAGTTCACAATACCGGCCCAGCAGAATGGCGTGTCAAAATCGGTAAAATTCCGGTTCAAACCGCGTAATTTCTTACCCTGACCCCTTGTCCCTCGGTGTGACAAAACGCACCGAGGGCATTTTTTATGGAACAACCGCAATGAGCATTAAATCCGACCGTTGGATTCGCAAAATGGCCGAACAACACGGCATGATCGAACCCTTTGAACCCCAGCAAGTGAAAGAAATCAACGGCGAAAAAGTCATTTCTTTTGGTACATCAAGTTATGGCTATGATATTCGCTGTGCTGATGAATTTAAGGTGTTTACCAATATCAATAGCACCATTGTTGACCCGAAAAACTTCGATCCCCAGTCTTTCGTTGAAGTGTCTGGCAAAGGCTTTTGTCTGATTCCGCCTAACTCATTTGCCTTGGCACGCACGGTGGAATATTTCCGTATTCCGCGTAATGTGTTGACCGTATGCTTGGGGAAATCGACCTATGCCCGTTGCGGCATCATCGTCAATGTCACCCCCTTTGAACCCGAGTGGGAAGGCTATGTCACGCTAGAGTTTTCGAATACCACACCACTGCCAGCCAAAATCTATGCGCATGAAGGCGTGGCTCAGGTGTTATTTCTCGAAGCGGATGAAGATGATATCTGCGAGGTGTCTTATCGCGACCGTGGCGGTAAATATCAGGGACAACGCGGCGTCACCCTCCCACGGCCGTAACTCAAGTTTCAACCGGCTGTTAACTCGGCTTCATCTCGCTGTAAACAGACAACGGCATGATGTCGGCCATCCAAAGCAGGATACCCAGGCGAGGCCGGGTCAATGGCCTCGCACCACATCCCCTTCCCCCCTCTATCACCTCGCACCCCGCTCGAGGTAATCTACAGCCAATAGTTTACGAGCGGAACAGGACAACAAAAACACCGATCTTGGTGTCTCAAAAAATTTGACCATTACAATGATCCTCTTAGGAGTGCTATCAGGCAGTGGCATTTCTTTGGCATTTCTGCGACCATTCTCTGCATGGATAACATGACATCAATCCTCTCGAAGTATGAGGGGCAAGAAAATCGGCGAGCGTTGGGGGGGATATATGCCCTCGCTGGCTTCGACTACCAATTGCGTCTCTATTTAGCGGAGTTGGTCGAATCCCTTGCCGGACAGGGATGTGACCTTGGTGAGGCCGGCGGAGTATTTCTGGAGGCGCTTTCAGATCTGGCCAAGACCGAGGATGGTTCTTTGGTGTGCATCCAGGTCAAGCGTACTTTGACGCGTGAAACGCTCAAAGACGCCGCTGCCGAAGTCGTGGCAATCGACAGGTTCCTTGCAAATCACTATCCAAGCTCGCGTGCAGAAGTGAAGTTCAAGCTAGTCGCCTCAAAAGGCGATGCTGTGTTGCAGTGGAGCGATATACCGGATGCGCACCCGACTTCTCTGACGATTCAAGCGCTTATCCAGCAAGGGCGGCTTCTGTCGCCTCGCATTGAGCCTGACCCGTGGTGGCGCGCGATTGTCGCTGCCTGGAAGCAGCTGAAAGACCCCTACGGTTTCCTGCGCTTTGCGCTGGAGCGCGCCTTGAGTCGTGCGCCGACAGCGGCAGACGCACAACGCATTCGTGACGATATCTGCGAGCGCTTCGCCCAAGCTCGGCAGACGCCTGATCTACCCGGCCAGCTTCTGACGCCTGCGGACTTTCAGCTTGCAGCCCATCCCAGCGCCTCGCTGGAAATCGGGCGTGAGGTCACGCTGGCGCGGCTGCGTGACCAGCAATACATGCCCCGCCCCCATCGGCTGGGTGCCCTGTATCCCAAGCTGATTGAACGCAAGGATCTCAGCCAGCGCGACCTCCGAAGCGAGGCGCGAGTTTTCTGGTTAAGCGGTCGTTCCGGCGTCGGCAAGAGCGTACTCTTGCTTCAAGCGGTTGAGCGGCTGGTGAGCGACGGTTGGCGTGTGCTCTGGCTGAAGGGGCAAGCTGGTTTGCTGGAGCCTGCGCTCAGGGCGATCGCCGATGCGCCGACCGAATGGTGGCCAGATTTCATCGCCATTGATGATCTTTACGACCGCGATGCCCGTAACCAGATTGACCTTGGTCGGTTGGGGGAATTCATCGACGAGCGCGGCCATCAGGTGTGGCCGATGATTTTGACTTGCGGACCCGCCGAGTTCGCCGAATCTTTCCGGGAAGACGCCACTTATCGTGGTTTTGATCTGCATCGGGAAACCATCGAAACCATTGCCGCCGATGAAGCCGAGGAAATCGAAGCTTGGTATCACCAGCGAACGGGGAAAGGTTCACAACGCGGCCCGGCTTTCTCCCAGGCATCGCAAGAAGACAATGGCCTGTTCGTTTCGCTGGCGGTCGAACTGGCACACGGCAATCTGGAAGCTTTTGCACAGCGTTTTGGCAACCGGGTTCGCCTCATCGATGGCCTGGATGAAGCGCTACGTCTGCCTTTGGCGCTGAACCGGCTCTATCTGCGTGCCCCCTATGACTGGCTGACAGATAAAGACCGCGAAAAGCTGGCCACGCTTAACGGCGAAGGGGATTTCAGCCTGCTGGAGGCCGGCGCGGAAGGGCAAATCGTTCGCCTCACTCATCCCCATCTGGCGGATGCCCTCTACCGCGCCTTGCGCAAACCTGCCAATCCCGAAGCGTTCACCAATGATCTGGTGGCAGTGTTCCGGCGCGCGCTAGCCGAGCACGATACGGGCTTGGTGTCACAGTTGTTGAGGGTGTTTTCTGCATTCGACGAAGGGCTGGCGAGCGAACGACTGCGTATCGTGGATCGTCCTCGTCTTGCGCGGGAGTGCGCAAAAATATGGGCCAGAGAGCATACGCAACTGGCGCTTGATGCCGATGGATTGGCGGATGCCGCCACCAGTTGGGCTTGCTGGTCTACGACCATGCCCTGCATTGTCAACGTGCTGGGAAATGACCTGCTGGGCAATGCACTGGCTTACTTGGATTCAGCTAATAAGGTCTGGCCAGGTTGCTGGCGACGCCTGGCCGAGTGCTACCCAAAGCATGGCGAGCTGTTTGCCTGGGCTGCTGAGCATCTTGCTGATCCAAAAAAGATATCCCACCCCACTTGGTCTTTTGTTTGGGAACGCTGCCTGCAAGATGATTCCCGCCGCCACGCTGAGTGGCGAGACACAGGGCTGGATTGGCTGCAGAGACATTTGCGCCGCCCCGATTGGCACATCGTCTGGAAAAAACTGCTGCCTGGTGACAAAGCTCCCGACTGGAAAAACGACCCGGTCCTGATTCTCGGCTTGCGCCGTTTGCATGCGGAAAGCGATGGCCCCGACTGGGCTTATGTCTTTGAAGATCTTTACGCCTTGGCGACGCCTCCTTGCCCTCAGGCAGGCGAGTTGGCGACTTTGGCCCAAGCCTGGCTGGACGGACGCGAAGACCGGGCCGAGTGGAGCCATGTCTGGCAAGCCTTGCTGGCGCAGCACGAAGGACTGCCGGAAGGGCTGGCGCTGGGCGATCTCTTGCGCCTTGGCGCGCAATGGCTGGACGGACGCGAAGACCGGGCCGAGTGGGCGCATGTCTGGCGAGCCTTGCTGGTGCAGCACGCAGGACTGCCGGAAGGGCTGGCGCTAGGTGATCTCTTGCGCCTTGGCGCGCAATGGCTGGCCGGACGCGAAAACCGGGCCGAGTGGAGTCACGTCTGGCAAGCCTTGCTGGCGCAGCACGAAGGCCTGCCGGAAGGGCTGGCGCTGGGCGATCTCTTGCGCCTTGGCGCGCAATGGCTGGACGGACGCGAAGACCGGCCCGAGTGGAGCCACGTCTGGCGAGCCTTGCTGGCGCAGTACGAAGGCCTGCCGGCAGGGCTGGCGCTGGGCGATCTCTTGCGCCTTGGCGCGCAATGGCTGGACGGACGCGAAGACCGGGCCGAGTGGGCGCATATCTGGCAAGCCTTGCTGGCGCAGCGCGATGCCCTGCCGGAAGGGCTGACGCTCGGCGATCTCTTGCGCCTTGGCGCGCAATGGCTGGCCGGACGCGAAAACCGGGCCGAGTGGGCGCATATCTGGCAAGACTTGCTGGCGCAGCACGAAGGACTGCCGGAAGGGCTGGCGCTGGGCGATCTTTTGCAGCTCGGGGCGGGCTGGCTGGCCGGTCGCGAAGACCGGGCCGAGTGGAACTATGTCTGGCGAGCCTTGCTGGCGCAGCACGAAGCCCTGCCGGAAGGGCTGACGCTCGGCGATCTTTTGCAGCTCGGGGCGGGCTGGTTGGCCGGGCGTGAAGACCGGGCCGACTGGGCGCATATCTGGCAAGATTTGCTGGCGCAGCGCGAAGCCCTGCCGGAAGACTTAACGCTCGGCGATCTTTTGCAGCTCGGGGCGGGCTGGTTGGCCGGGCGCGAGAGTAGCGAAGAGTGGGGATTTGTTTGCGAAGCACTACTGGATCAGCAATTTCAGGCGCTTAATTTCATCGAACAGGCCGCCGCATGGCTGAAGCGCACCGGCGCCAAGCCAGAATGGCCCTTGCTGGCAGCCAAATTCATTATTGCTGCGCCTCTGCATGCCGCTTCGACTGAGTTTGCGCGGGATCTGGTGGCGCGTATCAAAGCCTGCGCAAACAATGCGCATTGGTCCAAAACAGCCAAGCTGGTAAACGCTTTACCGGCCGATATCGTACTTCCTGCCGAAGTTGGCGGCTGGTTACAAACCTTGCATGCGCGCAGGGAATTGCCGGCATGGGCTGAGGCGCGGCGTAGTCGGGATGAAGGATTGCCGGTTAATGGCAGAGTAAAAGCCGTCCGCGACAAAAATTGTATTGTCGAACTGGACATCGGCCTAGTAGCAATCTGGCCGAATGATCGCGATGGCATCCGGCGAAAAAAGGGGCTTGAGCGTACCTTTTTTGTACAGGAACTGGTACCAGAAAAGGATCGCGTCATCGTCGGCGCAGAAAATGGGCCAGCGTTGCGCCATGCACCTGCTGCTGGGGGAGTCTACGATGCTTGCGTAACAGGCCTTAAAGATTACGGCGTATTTCTGCGAGTCGGCGCTTATAGTGGGTTGCTTCATGTCAGCCAGCTGCCGCCCGATACTGATATTCCGAAACAGTATTCGCTTGGTCAACAGCTTGCAGTTCAGGTGATTCAAATTCGGGAGGATGGAAAAATTTCATTTGCACTGCCAGCTACTGCGGCGTAGTGGGCGCCGCCAATGGCAGTAGCGAATTGCGCTTTATGTGGATTTGGAATGATGTCCCCTTTGCAACACGAAGCAGTCATTGATAGCCAGTTGAATCTATGGGCGCTCAGGTCTTGGTCAACCACCATCCTCGCTACTTCGAGCTCGAAGCTCGCATCATATTGACTACGTTTTGAATTCACTTTTCTCCCTCGTTAAGATCTATCATGCGCTATCGAAGGGTCTACTGGTATCAGACCATTACAAACACGCGCTAGTACCAACTGGGAAACCACGTACGCAATTTTTGGGTGGTGTGTTGTTTGATGTCATCGGTAATGTAAGCACTCACTGTCGCCAATGCCGCCACCAACACCCCAATATCATCGGTATACCCCACCGCCGGCAACAGATCGGGCACACTGTCGAACGGCAAAATAAAATAGCTCAATGCGCCAACAATGACCGTCTTGGCCCATTTTGGAGTATCAGGTTTTTGCAAAGCAAAATACAGCCACAGCACTTTTTCAATCGCTTCCTTACCCGCCGCCGCTGCAAAACGCTTCACTTTCTCCCATAATTTTTCGTCAGAAAATGTGTGCGATTTCATGACATCCTTCATTTTCAATTAAGGGTTAATCGGTATCCTAGAGACATTAGATGATGTTTTTATTTTTGGAGGGAATCATGCGAAAGCATATGGTGTTATTAGCAGCAATATCCAGTCTTGGCTTTGCCAGCCAGTTCGCTCATGCCGATGTCGATTTAACCACGCTTGACTATCGGGCCCTCGGCATTGTCAGTCCAGACAAAGCCAAGCAAGCAGCACTGAAAGCCAAACCGGGCGCGATTACTGAGGCAGATTTGGAAAAACGGCCTTTGCGCGATGGACTGCAATATGAGTTTGAGATTTTAGATGCCCAAGGCAACCAGTGGGATATTAAGGTCGATGCCAAAAATGGCGACGTATTGAGCGTTAAAAAAGAGATTCTGTAATAAACCCGCCTTCTGGCGTTCAGAAGGCGGCAGGGGAATGCGGCTTATTCGGCCCGTTCCCATACTTGAGTACGGCCTAACAACGCCACGCCGAGAAAACCACGTACTTCTAATTTTTTCCCGCCTTCAATCGGCTTAAACTTCACGCTATAAGTTTTGCCTTCTTTCGGGTCGAAAATTTTTCCCCCTTCGTAGCTATCACCCGATTTTTTCACGCCCCACAGGATAGTCATGCCCTGAATGGGTTTGTTGGCGCGGTCGCCCTCACATTTGTCGCAGGTGGCTTCGGGGTTTTGAAATAACTTCACCACTTTGCCGCTAAATTCTCCGCCTTGTTCGGCAATTTGCACCAATGATTTTGCCTGACCGGTTTTATCATCAATGGTTTTCCATGTACCAACTGGCGAAGCCTCTGCCCAGACGGCTGCCGATAACAGCGTTGTAGCAAAAACCATAGCTTTCATTGCGTGACGCATGATGTGTTCCTCACTCGTTTGTTATTTTCCATTCAAACGATGGTTTGAATTCAACACAGGATGCAGAATTTCACTATCGGCTGTCAAGCCACCTGCACGTTACCCTAGGGCTTTACAAGCTGTAACGCCAACAACGCCAAGCGTTTGCCCTGTGCCATCGCCAAGCGGCGTTCTTCTTCGCTTAGGGTGGGTTTGTTTTCTTGCCCCGCGACATGGCTTACCCCATAAGGCGTACCGCCGGTTTGGGTGGTGGATAAATCGGGTTCAGAATACGGCACACCACATAACACCATGCCGTGATGTAACAACGGCAACATCATGCTTAATAGGGTCGATTCTTGGCCACCGTGTTGGCTGCTGCTACTGGTAAAGACGCAGGCCGGTTTACCAATCAAACTGCCTTGCATCCAATCGCCACTGGTGGAATCTAAAAAATATTTCATCGGTGCCGCCATATTGCCAAAGCGAGTTGGGCTACCTAAGGCTAAACCGATACACTCTTGCAAATCACTGGCTTCGACATAGGGCGCGCCCTCATCTGGCACTGCTGGCGCGGTGGCTTCACACACGGTGGACACCGCAGGGACGGTACGCAAACGCGCTTGTGCCCCCGGCACGCTGTCGATACCGCGAGCAATCGCCCGCGCCAGCTCACGCACCGCCCCGTGGCGGCTGTAATACAACACTAAAATATCAGCCATCAAACATTCCTTCTTACCAAGAAAACTTAATGATAACGACAAACCACTCTTTTCTACCTTATCCCCTCGCCTTGTGGTTGCGATGGCTGGAGATCGTCGGGTTTTTACGCTTTATTGGCCGGCGGTTATTGGCCGACCGCTGCATCGAAGTGGCCGCTAGCCTGACCTTTACCACGCTGTTGTCATTTGTGCCACTGATTACGCTGACGCTGATTGTCGCCTCCGCTTTTCCGGTGTTCTCGGCCTATAGCGATAGCTTTAAGCAATTTTTATTGGAAAATCTGGTACCCGACTCGGCCACCCGCATTATTACCGTCTATATGCGGCAATTTAGCGACAATGCCGGCAAATTAACCGCTGCCGGTTTGGCCATGCTGGCACTCACCGCCATTAGTTTAATGTTGACCATTGAACGCACCTTTAATGCGATCTGGCGTGTGAAAAAATCGCGGCCATTGGCACGACAAATGTTGTTGTATTGGACTGTGTTAACCCTTGGGCCCTTGCTGTTGGGGTTGGGTTTATCGCTGACCAATGGCCTCAGTTCACCGTTTACCGGCAAATGGCGTTGGATTGATGAATGGTTGAGTTTAGCGGGGTCGGCCTCGTTATCTGCAGTGGTGTTGCTGATTGTGTATGGCCTCATTCCCAATCGCTTTGTGCCGTGGCCACATGCGCTGATTGGGGCAATCACCACCGCCATCTTACTCACCTTCGCCAAACTTGGTTTTGCCCTGTATGTCGAGATGGCACGTTCTTACCAACTGATTTACGGCGCATTTGCCAGCTTCCCAATTTTGTTATTGTGGCTACAGCTGATGTGGCTCTTGGTATTGTTTGGCGCAGAATTGACCGCTGGTTTGGGTTATTGGCAACATCGCGCATGGCAACGTCCGGGTGGACACCAACAACGCTTTCAAGATGCGCTCAATGCGCTGGTCTGTTTAGCCCATGCACAACAACATGGCCATGAATTGAAGCAAGCGGATTTCCGCGCCCACCTCCACACCGGTTATGACGAAATCGGTCATATTCTCGACTGTTTAGAACATGCTAAATTGATCACACGCACACAAAACGAGGGCTGGGTTTTGTTGCGGCAACCCGATCATATCCAGCTCGATGCTTTATATGATGTGTTTATGATGCCAACTTTGCATAAAGAATCCTGTGCCCACGATCAAGCTCTGCGTGTCCGTCTCAACCAAGCGCGGGCAGCGTTGGCTGTGTCCCTACAGCACTTTATCAGCGAGAGCTCACAAACCAGCCGCCCGCAATAAACTTTGGGTATAGGGATGTTGCGGCGTGTGAAATACCTGTTGGGCAGGGCCATATTCGACAATGTGGCCCTGTTTTAACACCAACACATGATGTGCCACTGCCCGCACCACCGGCAAATCGTGGCTGATAAATAAGTAGGCCAGCTGGTATTTTTGTTGTAGCTGTCGCAGCAAGGCCAACACTTGTGCCTGAATCGACATATCCAAGGCTGAAGTCGGTTCGTCTAACAACAACAGTTGCGGTTGTAACACCAAGGCACGCGCAATCGCCAACCGCTGTCGCTGACCACCGGAAAACTCATGCGGATAACGCGATAGCATGTCTGCTGTCAGGCCAACTTCTTGCAAAATCGCCACAATCCGCGCCAAGCGTTGGGATTCATCCAACTGTGGTTCGTGCAGTTGCAAACCCTCTTGCAGAATCTCGCTCATCGTCATGCGTGGAGATAAGCTGGAGTAGGGGTCTTGAAACACAATTTGAGCATGTCGCCGCCATTGCCGTAGCGCCTGCTTTGACAGCGCAGATACCGTTTGCCCCTGCATCACCACCTCGCCTTGTGCGGCTAACAGCTGCAATACCGCCAACCCCAACGTCGTTTTGCCAGATCCCGACTCACCAATTAGGGCGAGGGTTTCCCCTTGTGGTAACTGAAAATCCACACCCTGCAAAATCGGCACTGTCTCCCGCCGCCACCAACGCTGCCGCCGTGATACGGTGACAGTGAGCTGTTTCGCCGTCAATAAAATCGGGGCATTCGCCTGCGGCACATCGTCCAGCGGCTGCGGCGTGCAATTCAACAAATTTTTGGTGTAAGGATGATGTGGAAAGTGAAATAGATGTTCACAAGCGGCACTTTCGATTAACTCGCCCTGCTGCATCACTGCAACTCGATCTGCAAAACGCTGTACCAGTGATAGATCGTGGGTAATCAACAATACCGCCATCCCACGTTCGGCTTGCAACTCACTTAACAAGGCCATGATTTCACCGCGCATACTGACATCCAGCGCGGTCGTTGGTTCATCCGCAATCAACAACTCCGGCTCACCCGCCAAGGCCATGGCAATCATCACCCGCTGCCGTTGACCACCAGATAGCTGATGAGGGTAGCGTTGTGCCAAGGTGGTGGGATCGGGTAATTTCACCCGTTCTAATAGCTCAATCGCCTGTGCCCATCCTTGGCGAGGGGATAAGCCGAGATGAATCCGCAAGACTTCATACACTTGCTCGCCGACGGTATGTAATGGATTGAGCGCCGTCATCGGCTCTTGAAACACCATCGCCACTCGTCGGCCACGAATTGTCCGCAATTGCGCTTCGTTGTAGCGCAACAAAGGTTCATCTTTTAAAAAAATCTCGCCTTCGTAACGGGCATCCGGTTGTAGCTTGAGAATCGCTTGTGCGGTTTGGGTTTTGCCAGATCCCGACTCACCAACCAAGGCCAGTTTTTCACCCGCATACACACAAAGATTGACCGCTTTAACCACCTGCTGTTGGCCAAAAAATACCGATAGGTTGTCAATCCGCAGCAGCGGCAATTCAGCAAAACTCATCCTGCCGCCTTTCGGGTATCCAGCGCATCGCGCAGTCCTTCGCCAATAAAAATCAGCAGTAGCAAGGTCACCGTCAACACCGCAAAAGTGGGTAAGGCAATCCACCACGCATCTAGGTTTTCTTTGCCTTGTGCCAGTAATTCACCCAAACTCGGCGTTGAAGGCGGCACACCCAAACCCAAAAAATCCAATGATGTTAAAGCCAAAATGGCACCAGAAATCCGAAATGGCAAAAAGGTAATCACTGGCGTTAAGGAATTGGGTAAGACATGGCGCCAGATAATTTGATGATGAGATAAACCCAAGGCGCGGGCAGCAAGGACATATTCCATCTGGCGGTTTTTCAAAAACTCTGCCCGCACATAGTCAGCCAAGCCCATCCAACCAAACAAGGACAACAACACAAACAACAACCACAGGCTAGGGGTAAACAGCGAAGCAAATAAAATCAGTAAATACAGTTCTGGCAACGAGCCCCAAATCTCAATCAGACGTTGTAACCATAAATCCAAACGCCCAGCAAAATAACCCTGTATTGCGCCTGCCACAATGCCTAACAGTGTTCCAACCACAGTTAATGCCAAGGCAAACACCACACTGAGCCGAAAACCGTATAACAAGCGCGCTGCAATATCGCGCCCCCGATCATCCGTCCCTAGCCAATGACGGGCATCGGGCGCGGCAGGGTTAGCGTATTCAGCATAATAATCAAGCGAATCAAAACGGTAGCGATTCGGCGGCCACAGCGCCCAATTATCAGCTTGCTGCAGCTGTTGTTGCACAAAAGGATCGTGATAGTCGGTGGGCGTGGCAAATTCACTGCCAAAGGTGGTTTCTGGATAGTCTTGCCACAGTGGGAAATACCATTGTTGTTGGTAATACACCACTAATGGCCGGTCATTCGACAGCCATTCAGCCCCTAGACTGACCACAAACAACAGCATGAATAACCACAGGCTGTAATAGCCACGTTTATGTTGCCGAAAACGCAGCCAAGCACGGCGAGAAGGGGAAACAGAAAGCGGCAATTCATTCATCGGCCATGCCCCACCTGTTCAAATTGCACACGCGGATCGACCCAGACATAACAGAGATCAGATAACAACCGCGCCACCAGACCAATCAAGGTAAATAAGTACAGCGACCCCAGCACCACCGGATAATCACGCCGAATCACTGAGGTATAAGACAACAGCCCTAAACCATCGAGTGAAAACAGGGTTTCAATCAATAAGCTGCCGGTAAAAAATGCCCCTAAAAAGGCCGCTGGAAAGCCGGTTACCAATGGAATCATGGCATTGCGAAAGACATGGCGATAAAGAATGGCATCTTCAGTCAGGCCTTTGGCACGGGCAGTCAACACATATTGCCGGCGGATTTGTTCCTGAAAAGTGTGTTTGGTCAACAAGGTCATCACCGCCAAATTGCCCACCACTGAAGCCGTAATCGGTAACACCATGTGCCATAGGTAATCCACAATTTTACCGCCCCAGCTCAATTCCTCCCAATGGTCGGACACCAAGCCACGCAACGGAAAAATCTGCCAAAAACTGCCGCCACCAAACAACACCAATAATGCCAAACCCAACACAAACCCGGGGATGGCATAGCCAATCAAAATCACCGTGCTGCTGACCACATCAAACGCCGAGCCATCGCGTACCGCTTTGCGGATGCCGAGAGGAATGGAAATAAGATAAGTCAGAAAAAACGACCATAACCCCAAACTCATCGACACCGGCAATTTTGAAACGATCAATTCCCAAACCGATTGATGATGATAAAAGCTGTCGCCAAGGTCGAATTGCAGATACCGCCACACCATATCCAAAAAACGCTGTGGGGCGGGTTGGTCAAAGCCGTATAAGGCTTTCAACGCCGCCAGTTTTTCTTCATCCAAGCCCCCCCGCGCCGAATATAGGCCGCTGCCGCCACTGTTGGCTTCACCTGCTGCGGCGCCTTTGAGTTCTTGCGCCAGTTGTTCGACTGGCCCACCCGGGACAAATTGGATAATGGCAAAGCTGAGCAATAAAATCCCCAACAACGTGGGGATCATCAACAGCAGCCGTTTGGCGATATACCGACCCAAGGACATGCGGTGTTATCCTGCAATGCGTGGGGTGGAAACCTGCACATCGCCACATTGGGCACGATGGCGCAAGGCATGATCGATTAACACCAAAGCCAGCATTGCCTCGGCAATCGGTGTTGCACGCAAACCAACACAAGGATCGTGGCGGCCGTGTGTTTCCATCAAAATCGGATTGCCTTGTTTATCAATCGAGCGCCGAGGTTGGGCAATACTCGAAGTAGGTTTAATCGCCATCGACACTTCAATCGCCTGCCCAGTGGAAAGGCCACCCAAAATACCGCCGGCGTGGTTACTTAAAAAACCATCGGGGGTCAATTCGTCGCCATGTTCGCTACCGCGTTGGGTCACCGAGGCAAACCCCGCGCCAATTTCCACCCCTTTGACAGCGTTAATGCTCATCATGGCGTAGGCAATATCAGCATCTAAACGATCAAATACTGGCTCACCCCATCCCACCGGCACCCCTTCCGCCACCACCCGTAAACGCGCACCAATAGAATCTTGCGATTTACGGATGCTATCCATATACGCTTCCAGCTCAGGGACTTTGCTTTGGTCAGCGGCAAAGAAAGGATTATTCACCTCGTCCCACGAGACAAAAGGAATCTCAATGTCGCCGATTTGCGTGATATGACCACGAATCACGATACCGTATTGCTCAGCTAACCATTTCTTCGCAATCGCCCCCGCCGCCACTCGCACCGCCGTTTCCCGCGCCGAAGACCGCCCACCACCGCGTGGGTCGCGAATGCCGTATTTGTGCCAGTAGGTGTAATCAGCATGTCCGGGGCGGAAGGTATCAGCGATATTGCCATAGTCTTTGCTGCGTTGGTCGGTGTTACGAATCAGCAGGGCAATCGGGGTGCCGGTGGTTTTTCCTTCGTACACGCCGGATAAAATTTCTACGGTATCGGGTTCACGGCGTTGTGTGACGTGGCGACTGGTGCCGGGTTTGCGGCGGTCGAGTTCGTGTTGAATATCCGCTTCGGACAAGGCCATGCCGGGAGGACAACCATCAACAACGCAACCAATCGCAGGGCCATGCGATTCGCCAAAACTGGTGACTGTGAACAATAAACCAAAGGTATTACCAGACATGGGGCACTTTCCGGAAATCAGAGATAGAAGACCGATTCTAACAAAGCCACCGCGACAACGGGGCAAAGTCCGGTGTGGATTCGAGTTGGGTGCAGGTGGTGGCTGAAGCAAATGCAAAACAGACAGCCTGTGTTAGGATTCATCGACGAAAAATTTTGGAGTTGTGAGATGGACATGAGTTTAACCAGTATTTTTATCACCGTTGCCCTCGCTCACTTTCTGGCCTTATTAAGTCCGGGGCCAGATTTTTTATTGATTGTGAAAAGTGCGATTAGTAACAAAACGAAAAATGCAATCGGTGTAGCACTGGGTATTGCTATCGCTAATGCAGTTTATATTGTGCTGTGTTTAGTTGGTGTCGGCTCTATTTTAGCCAGCTCAGTACCAATTATGATCGCACTAAAAATAATTGGTGGGCTGTTTTTGATTTATTTGGCGATACAAGCACTCAAAGCCAGAAAGTCGAGTTATCAAAATATTGCAGTAGTCGAAGCGTCAAACGAGCCACAACAAAACAAATCCTTTGCCTTTGAACTGGCTACTGGTTTTATGTCAGGCATTCTCAACCCAAAAAATCTGCTTTTTTATCTGAGCTTATTTACTGTGGTGTTGACAAATGAAGTCAGTCTTGGCTTTAAAATTTCTTTGGGTGTATGGATGACCAGCGTGGTGTTTTTGTGGGATGCCGCGATTGTATTGTTATTATCGACCCCCAAAATCAGAACACGTTTTACTAAAATGGCTTTTTATATTGATAAGCTAACAGGCGCCATCTTGGGGACCATCGGTATCACCATTGTAAAGTCGGCGATCAGTCGTTGACTTTATTCGCAGCAACGAGGATGGAAAAACGTAGAACATCCACGTAAGACAATGCTTGATCAAGCAAACTCAACACATTGAGCACATAAATAGAGCTTATCTTACTAGTACATAGGTTACGTTTATTTATCGCAGTTAAGAACAGCAAACTGGATTTTCCGCTAAAAGCCGTTGCCAGCGGGATTTAGCCATGTTGAGCATCACAAAAAATGGGATGGTTGCACTTTGGCGACCATCCCAGTCAAATCAAGCCTGATTTGCAAACAACTGCTGCCGAATTCGCTCAGTAATTTCCTTTTCTACTTTCTCTCTCTCCTCTGGCGGTAGCGCCGCTAACTGATCTTCAGTGAGGCCCATTTCCCGCAAAATTTTTTCTCGCAAACGTTGCTCTGGCGATTTTTTTAAAAACTCAAACAACTCATCACGCGCGCTTTTTGTTGGCGCGGTTGGTGTAGTTGATGTAGTTTTTTGCGATGAGGACGTCGATTGCGTATCGCGCTGTGTTGTCGCCTGTGCCATCGCCTGTTGAAAAGTCGCTGCACTTTGTGCCGAAGCTGTTCGGCGTGACGCTGCGGCTGAATTCACCGCAGACTGATTTTCAATTTTCATAGACCTGATCTCAGACAAAAAAACAGTCTGCCTATTGCAATCAATATGCCAAGCCATTTAAGGTATTTTTTTGCATAAAAGCGGCAAAAAATCCCGTAAAACACCCCAAATAGCGGCATTTTTTGTCATAGATTGCCGCTAGCGAAGCCCTCCTAACACATGGCCTTAGGCAATCGCCGCTTGCAAACTCTGATTGGTTGCCAACAAACGCTGTGCCAACACCGTTGCCACCGCCTGATGCAAACGAATCGCCAACTGAGGCTGGTTTTGTTCTAGGGTAGCAATCGCCTGTGGCGACAAACACAACACCGTTAGCGCACTGTCTGCCACCACTGCAGCACTGGTCGGACGCTGCAAATAGTGGCTCATCTCACCAATCACCGTTCCTTCGGTAAACCGTCGTAGCCGAATCGGTTTGCCCATCCGATCATGACTGCGCACCGATACACTGCCGCGCACAATAAAATACAAACCCGAAGCCGCTTGCCCTTCGGCAATTAACACCGACTCCGCCGCCACTTCGCGCAGTTCACCGTAAGGCAACAGCGCCGCCGAAAGCGCAACCACCGGCTGCGATGTAGTGATGGACATGAATGGGGTATGTTGCTGGAGATATCCGTCTTCGGCAGCTTCGAGCGCGTGGTCTAAATCAAGGTAAATGTGTTCAAAATCGGGAAGCGCACTGGCTAAGGTATGTTGTATTTCCGGCGATAGACCCGCAAAAAAGACCGTGCCTTGCTGTTGTTGCACACGGCGAATGATTTTACGAAACACCACTGCCGCCGACGCATCAATCCCTTGCACCCGTCTGAAATCCAAAATCAGGTAGGAAATATTGGCCTCGCTCTGCAAAGCGGTGATGACCTGCTTATCAACACGATGTGCAGAACCAAAAAAGATAAACCCTTCTAACTCCAAGCCCAGCAACCATTGCGGTTGTTGGGTTAACCGTTCCCGTTCAACTGCAGCACGATCAATACGCGATGGGGCATTCGCAGCATTAAATTGAATCCGTACCACCGGCAAGAGGCTGTAATCACGCAGAAAAATCACCACCGCCAGCACCACTCCGAGCAAAGTACCGACGCTGAATCCAGCAATATTGATCGTCAACGCCACCAATAACACCAGCAAAAAATCACTGCGCCGCAGCGTGTGCCAGCCTTTCCAGACACTGTTTTCCAGTAGCGACAGCCCAAAAAACAACAGAATACCGGCTAAAACAAAGGTCGGTAGCCACTGAATCAGCTCTAAGCCCACTATCGCTGCTAGCACACACACCGCTGCCAATACCCAACCTGCGATGCGGTTTGGCCCTGCGAGCTGTAAATTTAAAGACGTATCACCAATAAACGGTACCACCGGCAGGCCTGCCGACAACGCAGCGACAAAGTTCGCACCGCTGGTTTGTTTCAGCTCTTGATTGACGTCGATATCTTGTTGCAACAGATTTTCTAAGCTGCCGGTTTGCAACAACATCGCAATCAGCACCACCAACAAGACAGATAACAGCTCGGGTAGCACCGACAACAATGCCGCGACATCCACCTGTTGCCAACCAGTTAACCACGCCGACAACGGCAAGCCCTCACCTGCTGCCGGTAAATCAAATAACCAGCCCCATTGCCGCGCCGTGGCAGTGGAAACCTCGCATACAGCTAACAACAGAAAAAACACGCCACCTGCCACCGCCAACAAACACGGCATAAACAGTGGATGTTCAATGTGGCGAAAGCCGTACCACAGGGCCAAGGCAACAGCGAGAGCGGGCCAGATCATGCCGCCTTGCTGGAATAGTAATGGCCAAGCATTAAGATGCGTTAGGCTCAATTCTGGCACCACCGCCGCCAAACCCAGACCGCTCATAAAAAGCAACACCCCTGCACCGGCTAAAAAACCACTGATCACCGGCGAGGGCAGATAACGAATGATATTACCGAGTCGGAAATGTCCAACGGCATAGAACACACAAGCGGTGGCGGCGCTACTCAGTGCCAGCAATACCGCAATCGTGAGCGCGGCACGCTCGGGGCTGCCCTGTGCCGCTGCGACCTGCCCCGCAACAATGACGGCCAATCCCGCCAATACGACTGCAGCAGAATCATCCGGCCCAGCAATTAAACCGGGCAAGCGGCTGTAACACGTCACCCATATTGCACTCAACGCCGACGCGCATAAAATCAGCTTAAAACCAAAGCCGACATGCACCGCAGCAACACCACGATATAACAAGGATGCATACGCCGCCGCGACCGTGACCGCCAAAATGCCCGCAATCACCCCACTGGAAACGGCAGCAAAAGGGCCTTTAGCTTGCTGTGGAAAGGTCATGATTCAACTCAGTTGTGCCTGCAGAAATCCAAATGCAACTGGCCATCCGGCCTGTTTGCCCATCACGGCGATAAGAGAAAAAACGCTCGCTGTCAGTCACCGTGCAATGGGTGCCGCCACTGATGTTAGACACGCCGACAGCCTGCAAACGTTGTCGTGCCAACTGATAAATATCCGCCAGATATTTCCCGTTTTGTTGTGGGATAAACGCCTGTTCTGCTTCTATTGCCTGAGCCACAAAGGCTGCTCGTACCTCAGCCCCCACCTCAAACGCATTGGGCCCAATCGCCGGCCCTAACCACGCCAATAATGTTGTCGCAGGGACAGCCATCGCTGCCACTGTGCGTTCGATAATGCCATCACATAACCCCCGCCAACCGGCATGCACCGCTGCCACCACCGTGCCCTGTTGATCGGTTAATAACAACGGCAAACAATCTGCTGTCATCACCACACACACTGCCTCTGGTATCTGCGTCACACTGGCATCAGCAGGCAACACCGCATTTGCTGTGGGTGTAGTAATGATATTGACCTGAGTGGAATGGGTTTGCGTGAGCCAATGCGGTGGATTGGGTAAGGCAAGACTGAGTAAACGGCGATTTTCGGCCACCGCCAGCGGATCATCGCCAACGTGATCGCCGAGGTTGAAACTGGCAAACGGTGCTTGGCTGACGCCCCCAAGTCGAGTGGTACAACATGCCTGAACATGAGCAGGGGCGGGCCAATTCGGAACGAGCCATGATGGATCAAAAGATGACATATTGGAATTTCCTGTTTCATGTAAACAAAAGATAGCAAAAGCTGGTGTTGCCCTCATTTGGCTTGGGCTTATCATCAACACAGTATCAAAACACGGGCTGTTGATGTTTTTGTTTTGTTCAAAAGGAGAGGTGTGTTATGGCTTACCCACATTTGTTGTCCCCCATGCGTTGCGGGGCCTTGCATTTGAACAATCGCGTTTGGATGGCGCCATTAACGCGTTCACGGGCGGCACAACCCGGCGATGTTCCAAGTGAATTGAATGCCGAATATTATGCCCAACGTGCAAGCGCCGGTTTAATCGTCAGTGAGGCCACACAGATTTCTCAGCAGGGGCAAGGCTATGCGTGGACCCCCGGCATCTATACCGAACAACAAGAAGCAGGCTGGCAGCGCGTGGTGCAGGCAGTTCATGCTGCAGGCGGCAAAATTGTGCTACAGCTGTGGCATGTCGGACGTATTAGCCATCCTCTGTTACAAGAAAACGGTGCCGCGCCTGTTGCACCAAGTGCGATCACTGCAAATGCACAATGCTTTGTCGTCCAACCAGATGGCACACCTGCCAATGTTCCCACCGCGTCGCCGCGTGCCCTTGATAGCAGTGAATTACCAGCGATTGCACAGGATTATGCCGCTGCCGCTGCGCGTGCCAAACGCGCTGGGTTTGATGGGGTGGAAATTCACATGGCCAATGGTTATCTGCTCGACCAGTTTTTATGCACCGGCAGCAACCAGCGCACGGATGACTACGGCGGAAATATTGAAAACCGCGCCCGTTTTCCATTAGAAGTCTTGGATGCAGTGGTGGCAGTGTGGGGGCCAGAGCGCGTTGGCGTGCGTTTATCACCCTTTGGCACGTTCAATGATATGCAAGACCGAGAAGCTGAAGCGATGGCGGTTTATCTGGCGCGGGCATTCCAAGAACGAGAAATTGCTTATCTCCATATCGCAGAACCCGATTGGGCAGGTGGCCCAACTCTCAGCGATACTTTCCGCGATAGCCTACGCCATGAATTTAGCGGTAGCTTGGTCTGGACAGGTGGCTACGACGCCCAACGCGCAGATGAGATGATCCAGAAAGGATTAGCTGATGCCGTCGGTTTTGGACGGCCTTATATTGCCAATCCTGATTTGGTAAACCGCTTCGCTCATCAAGCACCACTGAACGCCCCCGATGCGAATACTTTTTATGGTGGGGGAGCCGTAGGCTACACCGATTATCCTTGTTGGCAACCCAGCTAAGCGGGGTTAAGCCAGATTAAGAATGGGTGCTGCGCTCTAACAAGTGCAGCATTCTGACCAGCTGTAGCGCCGAGATACGCCGCTTCATATACAAACGCAGCGCCACCGAACGAGCTGTTTTTCGCAAGAAACTCATATTTCCTCCTTGTATTACCAAAGCGTGCCACAGGATTGCACGAAACGCCACAATCAACAATGACATCAGAATTTTTCATAATTCTTTTCGTTGATGTTTATGCTAGCACATGATGCAGTCTGTGTTGTGAACCGGCAATACTCAACTTTTGACTTACGTAAAGAAAGTTTTGATCACAGGAATTATTTTTTTTATCGAGTGCAGATCGACCTAAGAGCGACTATCCTGTGGGTGCTTGAACCCTACCCTTTTCCAAGATATGAACAGCACGCTCTCTTCCCGTTCCACGATGTCCGCGACGTCTCCTTTTTTCTGTGCCCCGCGCATCCTTGTTGTCGATGACGTCACCGAGGATCGTTTATTGCTGGCAGACTTTTTACGCCAACGTGGTTACCGTTTATATGTCGGGGAAAATGGTCGTGACGCATATGACAAATCCCTCATTGTGATGCCGGATTTGATTTTGATGGACATTCGGATGCCAAATTCCGATGGGATTGTGGGGTGTCGCCTGCTTAAAGCCGACGAACGCACACGCCATATTCCAGTGATTTTTCTCACCGCCGCTGCATCACCACAAGAGCGGGTAGCCGGCCTCAGCGAAGGGGCGGTGGACTATGTCACCAAACCATTTGACTTTGAAGAAGTGCGATTACGTGTCGCGGTGCATCTTGGATTAACGCAACATACACAAAGCCAAGATCTACAAGCCGATGCTGCCACACCACAAGAAGAAGGACAGGGGCTCGATCAGGTGTTGTTCCGCGCCGCACGGCGGTTGATTACCCAACAATTGGAACATCCTCTTGAACTTGCCGATCTCGCTAAGGCGGTAGGCACCAACAGCCGCCGGTTAAACGAAGCTTTCCGGCAATGTGCAGGTGTCACTGTGTTTGATTTTCTGCGTGAAGAACGTCTGAAAGAGGCGCGCCGCTTGTTATCAGATACCTCACTTGAGATTCAGCTGATCGCCAGCCAACTCGGTTATAGCAGCGCAGCCAATTTCTCGACCGCTTTCCGTGAACGCTTTGGGGTTTCACCACGCAATTTCCGCCAAAACGGCGAGCCCAGTAAAGCGTAAATGCAGGTCAGCGCCCCCGCCTCGGTCGGCCGAGGCTCACAGATGATTCTTGGGCTGGTTATCGCACTGGTGATAGGGTGGGTAGTGGCATTACTCGCAAACCCGACACACTCATCACCACCGGTCAAACTGGTCGATCACCTTCTCCAATGGGAAGATAAAAGTCATCAGCTCAGTGCAGAACAGGTAGTTCTCCAATTAGCCGCCTTTCAACCTGCCAGCCATAAAACACTGAATATCGGTTATAGCCGCAGTGCAATTTGGCTTTATGGTGAATTGCCAAGTTCACTCAATGACTACTGGCTAGAAGTCGCGCCACCTCGATTGGAAAAGGTGCAATTTTATTTACTCGATGAAAAAAACTCGATTCAATCGACGATATTAGCGGGGAATAATCACCCTCTTTCTGCCCGTCCAGTTGTGGCACTGAATCCCATCTTTCCACTAAAAAGTGATAATCACACTATCCGTTTTTTGATTAGAATAGAATCTAGATCAGCCATTCATATTCAACCTAAGCTTTGGCAGCCACTTAAATTTCGTGAAACAGAAGCAGAATATAAATTATTGCTAGGTATTTTCTTAGGGTCAATGATTACGATTGCTTTGTATGCAATCATTCATGCAATGACACTACATGATCGCCTATTTTTATATTTGAGCTTTTTTATTTGTAGTGTCATTTTGTACGAAATCAGCTTTCAAGGCTATTTGTATCTTCACTTCCTTTCAGCTGGAGCGGATTGGATTGTTAGAGTCCCCGGCACAATAGGAGCGGTTACCAATTTTTCTGCATTATTAGCATGGCGTTTATTATTGCGAATCCCTAAAGAGTTTCCTTTTTGGGATTTGGCTTATAAAACAATGATGATCATCATGTTGTTGTGTGCAGTGGGCTGTGCATTTGCAGACTATTTGATAGCCGCACAAATTCTGAATGCTTTTTCAGTTGTAATGAATCTTGTATGGCCAATTTCGGTCATCACGGCATGGAAACGTGGTGTACCAAATCTCACCCTGTTTACAATTTGCTCTGCCTTATTCTGGTTCGTTCATGTTTTACGCTTAATGGATTTTTATGGTTTACGCACCACAGGCCTCTTTATTAGTGAAGAGGCTTTAGTGTGGGCATTAAATATGGATTTATTGTTGTTAATGGTGATGGGTCTATATAGTCGCAATAAAACCCTTCATCAACAACATCTGGCAGCACAAACAGCGTTAATTGAAGCGCAACAGTTAAAACACTCGCAATTAGAACAAGCTGTTACTGAACGAACACAAGCCTTAAAAACAGCCCTACACACTGCCGAAGAGGCCAATCGCGCCAAGAGCGATTTTTTAGCGCGGGTCAGTCACGATTTGCGTACGCCACTCACCTCAATCACGGGTTATGCTGATTTGATTTTAGCTGGAGGACGTGAAGACGCAGAACGCGGGCGAATTATTCGGCGTAGCGCCAGTCATTTATTGAGTTTAATTGATGATTTAATTGATTACGCCAGAGGCAGCCCAACCGAACGGATGCAGCCCTTACCACTGTATTTCCATGCCTTACTAGAAGGCATCACCCGTGATGCAGAACAAGTGGCGATGCGGCGACAAAATCGTTTTGTGTTCCAAACTGTTGGTCAGCTACCGCCGGTGATTAAAGTAGACGGCAAACGATTACGACAGGTGTTAGATAATCTGTTGACCAATGCGGCGAAATTTACTTCACAAGGTGAAATCCGCTTTGTGGTGGAGATGGTCAGCCAACAGCCCAATACCGGTATTGTCCAACTGCGCTTTCATGTGATTGACAGTGGTATCGGTATCGCTGCCGAACAAATCGACTCTATTTTCGATCCGTTTGTGCGTTTAGATAATGGGCGCAGCCAACAAGGCTTAGGCCTTGGCCTCGCGATTGCAGCGCAATGGGTACAGCGGATGCAAGGTCGATTAGAGGTCAGCAGTCAGCTTGGAAAGGGCACGCATTTTACCTTGCACGTCAGCTTTGCCACCGCCCACGAGGACAGCATTCCTCACCATCGCTTACCTGATGGGGAATTGGCCTTGCCAGAACTAGATGGCAGTGGGTATCGCCTTGTGCTGTTGGAAGACACCAAAGATGTGCGCAATCTGTTGCAAGATGAATTGGAAGGTCTTGGATTTGAGGTAGAGGCGTGGGCAGAGGGACGCGATTTTATTGATGAACTAAGCGATGGCAGTCTGGCGATGCCAGATTTGATTGTGACCGATTTCTCCATGCCGGAAAGCAATGGTTTAGAGGTATTGGAAGCAGTCAACGCCCTATGGCCGCAGGTGCCGGTAATATTGCTGTCTGCCGCCCCCCCGCCTGTCCATACCGTACAACGCTTTCATGCTGCCTTGTTAAAGCCGGTTAACTTAGCGCAATTACGCCATGTGTTAGCAGAATTGCTGCATTTACCGCTACAAAACAACCACCCCACGCACGCGGCAAAAACCACAATTGCTTGTGTGCCACCACCAGCGGCACAACGGGCAGAACTGCAACAGTGGTTGGACATGGGCGCAATGTCGGATTTAATCGACTGGGCACAACAGTTAGCGGAACATAGCCCTGAGTATGCTGAGTTTGCACAGACCGTAGAAAATTACGCCGAACGCGCAGACATCAACGGCTTGTCGCAGTGGTTAGCTCAGTGGCGCTAGGCGTGTAGGAAATGTTCACGTCCGCCTAGCCAACGGGCTAAATGGGCACGTGCGGCATCGGGCCATTGTTTTAATAAACGCGGTGCCCATTGTCGCGCTTCCTCTAGCAATGCCACATCGCGTTCGATGTCGGCAAACCGCAACATCGGCGTGCCGCTTTGTTTAGCACCGAGAAACTCTCCCGGCCCGCGAATCAACAAGTCCTGTCGCGCAATTTCAAAGCCATCGGTCTGTTCATAAATCACCCGTAAACGCGCACGCGCCAGCTCGGATAGCGGTTCTTCAAATAACAACACACAACTGCTGGCATGTCGTCCGCGTCCAACGCGCCCCCGCAGTTGGTGTAACTGTGCCAAGCCCATACGCTCGGCATGTTCAATAATCATCAAGGTCGCATTTGGGACATCAACACCGACTTCAATCACGGTCGTCGCCACCAATAGGTGAATTTCATTGGCAAGAAATGCCGCCATCACTGCTGCTTTCTCATCAGCCTTCATCTTGCCATGCACTAAACCAATCGTGAGCTGTGGCAAGGCCAGCATCAATTCTTGTTGCGTGGCAACAGCCGTTTGGAGTTCCAAGGTTTCTGATTCTTCAATCAGAGGACACACCCAATAGGCTTGGCGACCTTGTTCTATTTCACGCGCAATAGCCGCCATGACCTCTGGCCGCCGTTTTGCGGCAATCAAGCGAGTACGAATCGGCGTCCGTCCGGGGGGTAATTCATCAATCACTGATACATCCAAATCAGCGTAGTAGCTCATGGCCAAGGTACGCGGAATCGGTGTGGCCGACATCATAAGCTGATGGGTTTCGCCACCTTTAGCTTGTAGTGCCAAGCGTTGTGCAACACCAAAACGATGTTGTTCATCCACAATGGTTAAACCCAGCCGCGCAAAAGCAACGTCTTCTTGAAATAGCGCATGGGTACCCACCGCCAAACAAGCCTCTCCATTGGCAATCTGTTTTAATGCGGCTTGGCGCTGTGATTTTTTCAAGCTACCCGATAACCACACCACGGTTAAACCCAAACTTTCCCACCATTGCCGCAGTTTTAAGTAATGTTGTTCAGCCAAAATTTCTGTCGGGGCCATCAATGCAGCTTGATAACCGGCTTCTATCGCATCTAAAGCCGATAGCGCCGCAATCACGGTTTTCCCCGCACCAACATCACCCTGTAACAAGCGGTGCATCGGCTGTCCACCTTGTAAATCTTGTTGGATTTCCTGCCAGACTCGCTGCTGTGCAGCGGTTAGCGCAAAGGGCAGCTGTTGTAGCAACGCCGAAGTCAGCCGGCCATTACCCTGTAAAATCGGCGCTGATTTACGCTGCCGTGCCCGATAAGACAAACGCATCGACAGCTGTTGTGCTAATAGCTCATCAAAATAAATCCGCTGCCACGGCGGAAACTGCGGTGATTGCAATACAGCAACTTCACTGCCAGCGGGAGGATGATGCAGGGTCAACACCGCCTCGGAAAAACTCGGCAAGCCCAATGTTTGCAACATCGCGGGGGGCAAAGTGTCATCGAGTGGGATCTGTTCAAGGGCAGCATCAATCCATTTACGTAGTTGCGATTGGGTAATCCCTTGGGTGGCGGGATAGATAGGGGAAAGGTGGGTGGATAACGGGGTATTGCTGGCCACCACACGGCATTTTGGGTGCACCATTTCCGCCTCACCAAAAAAATTCTGGCGAATTTCACCAAACACCCGTAAACGATGACCAACACTACATTGTTTGATTTGGCTCGGATAAAAATGGATAAAACGCAATACCAGCTGTCCGCTGGCATCAGCAATCACTGCCCGCAGTTGCCCCCGCCCACCACGTTGTTTCACCTCACAATGCTGCACAATGCCTTCCACCATGACGGATTGTGCCAACGGTGCTTGGGCAATAGCGAAACACTGCGTTTCGTCTTCGTAGCGCAGCGGCAAGTGTAATAACCAATCAGAGGGCTGTTGAATACCCAGTTTGCTGAGTTTTTTTTCAATTGCAGGGGCAAGCGCCATCGTCAATCTCACCGTTTAACCGTGCTTTGGCTTAGCCAATGAAGCCCAAACTGTCGCCACCACAATACACGCGCCACCCGCCAATGCCAGCCAAGTTGGTTGTTCATGAAAGACGTACCAAGCAAAACCAATCCCATACACCGGTTCTAACCCTGTAATCACCGCTACTTGCCGCGCCGGCAACACGCCCAAGCTGGCAATAAACAAACCATGTGCCAAAGCAGTACACACCACGCCCAAAAAAAGCAAGGCCGACCATTCGTGTAGCGTTAAGGCCACCGGCGGCAACCACCACCACAGCGGTAACAATACCCCAGCCGCCACCGCATTTTGCCAAAAGGTGCTGGATAACACCGACAACGCGCCGATACTGCGATTTAATAAAGCCAATACAGCAAATAAGGCGCCGGACAATACCGCTAGCAACAAACCCTGTGTTGCACTGGCTTCAAACCGCCATTCTGGGACGACTAACAATAAACCGATGGTCACTAAGGCAATCATCGCCCACTCTTGCCGCTGTATCCGCTCGGCAAACCAGTATGGTTCTAACAATGCGACAAACACTGGAAAACTGGCAAACCCCAACAGCGCAATCGCCACCGTACTGTATTGCACCGCCGCAAAGAAGGTTGTCCAATGCAATGCCAACACTGCACCGGCCAACAATAAGCGCCAGCGTTGCGACGATTTGACTTGCCACAGTACAGACAAACGATGTCGCCACACCACCAACAAAGCCACCGCCAGCGCGGCAAACACCGTCCGTCCTAATACAATCACCCATGCCGGTTGCGCCACAGCTTTGCCAAATAACCCAGCCAAACCAAACAACAACACAGCAAGGTGAATTGACCATAATGGTGACAACATAGGCAAACGTGCCGAGCTCACAATCGCGTTACCAAGGTATAAATCGCGCCAGCAGACACCACCAGTGTGACCAAGGCAATAATTGGTGGAATAAACTCCACACGGTCTAACTCGGCATCACTGTCAATCGGTTTAATTCCGGTCACCATTGGGCGGATAAGATTGGTTTTTTTACCCCACAGATAGAACAACACCGCCCCAACATGCACAGCAATCAACGCCAATAGATAGTTAATGCCTTGTTTGTGCCAAACGGTGATTTGCTCTGACCATTCGCTGCCGACCAAATGAATTAACGGGCCGTCATACATATACGAGTCAATATCACTCGATAACATCCCCGACACCACCTGAAATAACAGCGCAGCCAACAACGCCATCACCATCAACGCGCCTAATGGGTTGTGGCCGGGGATTTGATCTTCTGGTAATTGCCCACGCATATAGGCCAAGATCGCTTTGGGGCCGCGAATAAATTGGGTAAATCGTGCGGTTTGGCTGCCAATCAGGCCCCAAATCAGGCGGAATAACAATAAAGTGGCAACCACATAACCAACACGGATATGCCACAACAACCACTCACCGCCTTGTTCACCCGAGTACCACATAAAACCAATTAGCGGGGGCAAAGCCCAATGAAATAAGCGGATTGGGGCATCCCATACCCTGACATTCTGTTTCATCATTTTCCTTTTTTATTTAGGACACGTCTTCGCTGCTGGGCGGGTCGAGAGAGATGACTAACGGCTGGTTAGCCGTCAAATAACAGGCAAGCCGCCACAGCGCAGGCGAATCAATAAAGGTGTCTTGTTGCAAAGCAGATTGCGGCAGGTAGCGATGGCGCACTAACACATTGCGCTCTTTACGTGACATCAGTAGCGGTTGTGGTTGTTGCTGATGACTGACGCGGACAGCACATGTACCACAGGTGCCACGACCACAACGCCACGACAGGGGTAAATCATCACAACGGCGCACCAAATCTAAAATGGGTTCATCTGGTGTAGCGACGACAGTGAGGGGCTGTGTTAAGGCCCCTCCCACAAAACTCAATGCTGGCATACCATCACAACAGACGCTCAAAAGTATAAAACGCGACGGTTTCACCTGCAGCCACAGCCTGCCCAGCCGGTACACGAATCAGCCCGTGTGACTGTAAGCACGACCACAGGTGCGGTGCCGCAGGGCTTAGTTGGACAGCGATAGCCTGTTGTTGTTCATTTTTAATGACCTGCACTGGTAACACCTGCTCATATTCCTGTGCCGCCAATTCGGTGGTCAAGGGTAAACGGTAACATGGGCTGGCATAACGGGCACAATCCAAACCACGCATCCGCTGTAGTGCTGGCGCCACCGCCAACAAGAACAACAGATACGCCGGCAACATGGCATTCGGTAGACCAATAAAGTCGGCACTGGCAACCTTACCCCAGCTCAACACCGGTAAACCACTCATGGCAATCTGCGCTTGTTGCAATACCCCTTCACGGGTGATCGCCTGTTGCACATAGTCTTCTTCTACGCCACCACAAGTGATGATTAAATCACTGTTCTCTGCGGCATTCGACAACGCTAAACGAGTCGCGGCAACGCTCTCGGGCACCACACCCAAATCGCGCACTTCGCACCCCATCGCCACCAAAGCGCCACGCAACCAATAGCGATGGCTGTTATAGCGACGATCAGCATGTAACACTTCACCGGGCTCGGTTAAATCCTCACCACTGAAAAAAACCGAGACTTTTAAGGGCCGCCACACGGGTAAAGTCGGTAAACCGAGGGCGGCGGCCAAGCCAGTATGCACCGGCGTTAGCCACAAACCAGCGGGTAGCTGATGTTCTGCCGAAAAACCGAGTTGGGACAACAATTCGGCCTCAATTGCCACTGATTGTGCCAACACGCTACCACGGCAATTTTTAAGTGGCCGTTCTTCAATCCCATCTTCTTGTGCGGTCAAAACAGTCAGACCAGACAATAATTTTTCTAGGGCATGTGCTAACGTCTCTACGGCAATCGCACTCATCATTTCTCCTTGTTATAACAACATTAACGGGCGCCAGCCGGCGCTAATAACGGCGATAAACCCAACTCTTTTAATTTTGTCATGGCCTCTTCTGCCTCGGCACGACTTTGAAATGGTCCAACGTGTACCCGCGTTTCTGTTTTTACTGTAATGCCTTGACGTTGTAATTTTTCTACCAAACGGGCGGCATTATCCAGATTGCTAAATAAACCCAGTTGCACCTGATACCCCACCGAAGCATGGGAGGGGGGTGGGGCCGGTGCAATAGGCGGTGGCGGCGCAAAGACCGGCGGTGGAGGTGCAGCAACCGCTGGTTTCTGTGCTGCGGGAGGCGGCGCCATTGGGGGGACGATGGATGCAGGTTGAGGC
>Ga0079301_1000058_pt1 | contig 51842 bp, 39 predicted proteins | sample Wag4_2014_7_11_3_FD_74797 | JGI IMG/M metagenome (GOLD analysis project Ga0079301, IMG submission 74797) | Fresh water mixed with fracking chemicals microbial communities from Ohio, USA - Utica-2 Time Series FC 2014_7_11 | ecosystem: Engineered > Industrial production > Chemical products > Input... | reverse complement strand
TTCTAACTGTTCGCTGATAAGACGCGAACTGTAATACAAACTTCGCTCTCCCCAATACGTCTGTTTCCGCACCTGAATTTCAATATTGTATTGCACGCCAAACCCATCTTTGGCCAAGACATCCAACACGATTTCTTTGGCGTGGAGGTCTTCACCGGAGATATTGGGGTTGAGAATATCGGTGATGGTAATCGGCGGTTGATCGTAGCGGATGCTGTTGATGAGATCAGACAGCAATTCGGGTGATTGGGCAAAGAGACGTTTGAAAATGTAATCGTTCTTTGGATCGAGCAGCGGCAGCATGATTGAGGTGGGGCTAAGGTAACAGTTGATTATAGCTTGTGGATGATAAGCCTAGGATGGTGGGAACCTCTTATGCCCTCCATACCGAACTTCGGGGTGACAGCATTGCCTGTTAGAAAGATAAAAAAACCGGCCCCATCTGGTAGCCGGTTTTGTGTAGGCGGTGAAACGAAATTACACGTCGATATTCCGTGCAATCAGCGCATTGCTTTCGATAAAAGCACGGCGTGGTTCGACGTGGTCGCCCATGAGTGTGGTAAACACATCATCTGCCGTCATCGCATCCTCAATCCGCACCTTCAACAAACGGCGGACATTCGGATCCATCGTGGTTTCCCACAACTGTCCGGGGTTCATTTCACCCAACCCTTTATAACGTTGAATGCTCAGACCACGACGGGCCTCTTGCAACAACCACGTTAACGCCTCACCAAAATGTGCAATCACTCGGCCTTGTTCACCACGGCGCACTGTCGCATCGGGCCCTAACAACCCTAACAACACCCCTGCCGTTGTCTTGATATGTTGATAATCCACACTGTTCAAGAAATCGGCATCAATCGACGTCACCGTGCTATTACCATGCTGTTGCCGCACAATCCGAATTCGCCATTGATCGTTCTTATCATCATGCACCAAACTGAACTGCAACAATGCGGGGTCGAGTTGTGCCGAGAGCGTATCTAATGCCTGCTGCGCGGCAGCTTGACTATCCAACTGCAACGGTGGGCAAGACAACAAAGCATGTAATACCAACGGATCAATCACTCGACTTTCACGCTCAATTACCGCCTGAGCCACCATATATTGCCGTGCAATATTGGCTAAAGCCTCGCCTTGCAACGGTTCTGCGCCTGCCCGAGGAATAATCTGTGCGTTGCTCAGAGCCAGCTCCAATAACGCATGATTCAACTCATGTTCATCTTTAAGATAACGCTCGGTTTTACCGTGCTTCATCTTATACAGCGGCGGCTGCGCGATATAGACATGACCACGCTCGATCAGCTCCGGCATTTGCCGGTAGAAGAAAGTTAATAACAGCGTGCGAATGTGCGCGCCATCCACATCGGCATCGGTCATGATAATAATGCGGTGATAACGCAATTTCTCGGGGTTGTAGTCTTCTTTGCCGATGCCAGTCCCCATTGCAGTAATCAATGTTGCGACTTCTTGGCTAGCAATCATCTTGTCGAAGCGTGCCCGTTCCACATTCAAAATTTTGCCCTTTAACGGCAAAATGGCTTGGAATTTACGATCACGCCCCTGTTTTGCCGACCCACCAGCAGAGTCACCCTCCACCAGATACAGTTCAGACAAAGCAGGGTCTTTTTCTTGGCAATCGGCTAACTTACCGGGCAAGCCCAAACCATCCATCACCCCTTTGCGACGGGTAATTTCACGGGCTTTGCGCGCTGCTTCTCGTGCACGTGCTGCCTCGACAATTTTGCTACAGATAATTTTGGCGTCGTTGGGGTTCTCTTGTAAGAAATCGTGCAGCGTTTGCCCGATAATTTCTTGCACCACCGGACTGATTTCACTCGACACCAGTTTATCTTTGGTTTGTGAACTGAATTTTGGATCAGGCAATTTCACCGAAAGCACGCAGGTTAAACCTTCGCGCATATCATCACCGGCCGTTTCCACCTTGGCTTTTTTGGCAAACTCGTGTTCCTCAATGTATTGATTGAGGGTGCGAGTTAAGACAGCGCGTAATGCGGTCAAGTGGGTGCCGCCATCACGTTGTGGAATGTTGTTGGTAAAACATTGCACCGATTCTTGATAGGAGTCGTTCCATTGCATAGCGACTTCTACTGTCATGCCCTCTTTTTCACCTTGGGCATAGTAAATTTTGCCATGCAGCGGGCTCTTGTTGCGGTTCATGTATTCCACAAACCCAGCGACCCCACCAGCAAAGGCAAAGTTTTCTTCTTTGCCAGTGCGCTTATCCGAAAGAATAATCGACACACCATTATTCAAGAAAGACAGCTCGCGAATCCGTTTCGCTAAAATTTCATAGTGGTATTCAATCAAGCCAAACGTTTCTTGGCTGGCCATAAACGTGACTTCGGTGCCACGGTGTTGGCTTTGCCCTGTGGCCCGCAATGGAGCGACAGGTTCGCCACGGCGAAACTCCATTTCATGCACATGACCATCACGCCAAATTTTGAGGCGCAACCAATCAGACAGCGCATTCACCACCGATACCCCAACACCGTGCAACCCACCAGAAATTTTGTAGCTATTGCTATCAAACTTACCGCCAGCATGTAACACCGTCATGATGACTTCTGCCGCCGACCGGCCTTCTTCGGGGTGAATGTCGGTTGGGATGCCACGGCCGTTATCTTCAATCGAGATCGATTGATCGGGGTGAATGGTGATACGAATGGTGTCACAGTGCCCAGCCAAGGCCTCGTCAATGGCGTTGTCCAACACCTCGAACACCATGTGGTGTAAACCTGTTCCATCCGAGGTATCGCCGATATACATGCCAGGACGCTTCCGCACTGCATCCAAGCCTTTTAGCACTTTGATACTGCTGGAATCGTATTCTTGCTGTTCACTCATGAGCATTCTTTCTGTCTAATCGCCATGTATGGAAAAACCGACAATGTTTCACGTGAAACATTGTTCCCTTCACTGTCGGGACGCGGCTTAAATTCGCATCGGCATCACAATGTATTTGAAATTGGGATTGTCTGGGATGGTAAATAAGGCGCTGCGATTTGGGTCGCCGCAGGCAATTTGCACCGTATCAACCGAGACATGGTTCAACACATCTAACAGATAGTTGATGTTAAAACCGATCTCTAGGGTATCGCCCTCGTATTCAATTTCGAGTTCTTCTTGCGCTTCTTCTTGCTCGCTGTTGTTGCACATCACCGATAATTTTCCGGGTTCTAACATCAGGCGAACACCACGGAATTTTTCATTGGCCAAAATCGCCGCCCGTTGCAGAGCATGTTGTAATGCTTGGCGGTCGATTAAGAAAATTTTGTCGTTATCTAATGGGATGACGCGGTTGTAGTCGGGGAATTTACCATCGACAACCTTCGACACCACCACACTGGCACCAAAGCTAAAACGCACTTGATTGCCCAATAATTCAATCAACAGTGGCTCGTCATGGTCGGATAATTGTTTGGTCAATTCCAAGATGGTTTTGCGCGGCAAAATCGCTTCAGCGTGTGAAGTGGGGTAATCCACTTGCAAAGTGGTGTTGGCATACGCCAAACGGTGACCATCTGTTGCCACCAATTTCACCTGATCGCCGGCCATGATAAACATCATCCCGTTGAGGTAATAACGGATGTCTTGCACTGCCATCGCGTATTGCACTTGCGACAGCAAATCTTTGAACACTTTTTGTGACAGGGTGAGTTGGGCTTGGGCTTGTTGATTGACCGCTAACAAGGGGAAATCATCGGCGGGCAGAGTTTGTAATTGAAACCGGCTCCGTCCGGCTTTCACGCTCAGCCGGTTGTCTTCATGTTCAAACGACACGGTCGAATGTTCGGGAATCGCTCGCAAAATGTCTTGCAGCTTCTTTGCCGAGGTGGTCAAAGAAAAATCTGGCCCGACAATCGTATCGGGGCTGGCGGTGGTGACTTGAATCTCAAGGTCGGTGGCTAGAAAACTGACGGTATTGCCCCGTTTTTGGATTAACACATTGGCCAAAATCGGTAGGGTGTGGCGGCGTTCAACAATGCCGGTCACCGCAGATAAAGGTTTGAGTAGATCGTCGCGGTCGGCTTGCAAAATCAACATGGCTTATTCCTCAATCACTGTAGTCGCTCTCAGTTGGAAACGGCGTTAACCGCGCAACATATTGAGTAGGGTGGTGTAGTCGCGGGCGAGTTCGGCGTCACTCTCTCGCAGACTGTGTATGGTTTTACAGGCGTGCATCACCGTGGTGTGATCACGACCACCAAACGCATCACCGATATTAGGCAAACTCAATTCGGTGAGTTCTTTGGCCAAACACATCGCAATTTGCCGTGGACGAGCAATTTCGCGTTTGCGTTTTTGTGAGTACATATCCGCCAACTTCAGCTTGAAATACTCAGCAACGGTTTTTTGGATATTGTCGATAGAGATTTGCCGATTGCCTGCCGCCAGTAAATCTTTAAGCGATTCTTTCACTAACGGTAGGGTGATGGGCAGATTGCTAAAGCGCGCATAAGCCGCTACCCGCTTGAGTGCCCCTTCCAATTCCCTTACGTTCGAGCGCACGTTTTGGGCAATAAAAAAGGCCACGTTGTGTTCGAGTTTAAGATGATCGGCTTCGGCTTTTTTCATCAAAATCGCCACCCGCATTTCAAGTTCTGGTGGCTGAATTTCCACCGTTAAACCCCATGAAAAACGCGAAATCAGGCGTTCATCCATCCCTTCAATCTGTTTGGGGTAGGTGTCACAGGTCATAATCACCTGTTTACCACTTTCTAACAGTGAATTAAAGGCATAGAAGAATTCTTCCATGGTGCGGTTTTTGCCGGCAAAGAACTGAATATCGTCAATCAGCAACAAATCGAGAGAGTGGTAGTAGCGCTTAAAGTCATCGAACGATTTATGCTGATAGGCACGCATAATATCTGCCACATAACGTTCGGCATGAACATAACGAATTTTAGCGTGGGGGTTTTTTTGATAAACCAAATTTCCCACCGCTTGAATTAAGTGAGTTTTCCCCAGCCCCACCCCGCCGTACACAAAGAAAGGGTTGTAAGTCGGGTCGCCAGGATGCTCGGCAATTTGCATCGCCGCTGCGCGTGCCAGCTGGTTACCTTTACCGGTCACCAGACTGTCAAAAGTAAACGCTGGGTTCAGACGCGTGCTTTCGTGGCCGCTACCAATTGGTTTGCTGGTTGGTTTGGTTGCAGTGATGCTGGCTGGTGAAGGGGGCGGCGTTAAAATCGCCGGCGCCGCAACCACCCGAGCAGGGGCAAGACGCGAGGGCGGTGTTTTGGGGGCACTGGCTGGTGTGGCAATCCGCAACTCTATTTCAACCCCCGCCATCCCTGCTTCTTCGGCAAAGGTTTCAATCCGAGCGAAAAAACGCTCTTTGATAAATTGCAAGACGAAGCGATTGGGCGCGTACAACACCAAACCCTGTTCTTTCACTTCACAGTGCAGCGGCTTGATCCATGTGTTGAATTGTTGGGCCGAGAGTTCTGTCTGAAAACGAGACAGACACAGAGGCCAAAATTGATCAAAGTCGGTCATGATGCGGCGAGGTCCACGTTAACAGATCCGCGAGCTCAATCCCAAAGTTTGCTGCACGGTGGAGGGAGAACGGATGCTTTATTCGCTGTGACGTTTGGGGTCATTAACCATTCGATTACAGCAACATCCAACAAGAGGAACACCACTAGCAAGTGGTTGTTCGATGAGAAAATACACAGCGCGGGTTGTGAATAACTTGGCTTAAAGCCGGCGATTCTACTCGTTTTCCAAAAAGTTATCCACAGCCCACCCTAAAAATTGCCATTGACAATTTTGTTAGGACGCGTTGTAATCTCACGTTTATTTTCTGTTGCAGAATAGGAACTTAGTTCATGAAGCGCACCTTCCAACCTTCCGTCACCCGCCGCAAACGCACTCATGGTTTCCGCGTTCGTATGAAAACCCGTGGTGGACGCGCTGTGATCAACGCACGCCGTGGTCGTGGCCGTAAGCGTTTGGCTGTCTGATAGCCTTGGCTTTTTCCTTCCGCCGCACACAGCGTCTTTTGAAAACGGATGATTTTTCATCCGTTTTTCGTTTGCGTAGTTTGCGCAGCAATCAGTGGGTGCAAGTCTATGCGTGCCCCAACACAGTGGGTCAGGCTCGGCTGGGTTTGGTTGTGGGTAAAAAGGTGGCCAAACGCGCTATCAAACGCAACTATATGAAACGAACCACACGCGAAACCTTTCGGTTGTGTGCTGCACGGCTAGGTAGCGTTGACTTTGTGGTTCGAGTGCGTCAACCTTTCGACCGTCGCCATGCTGCCGAGGTCCGCTCGGCCTTACGCAGTCTTTTCACGAAACTGGCACGATGTCACGCATCTTCATCTTCCTGATTCGCTTTTATCAAGTCGCCATCAGTCCTTGGCTTGCACCGCGCTGTCGCTATCAGCCGACGTGTTCTAGCTATGCGCTCGAAGCAGTCCAAAAACATGGTGCGATCAAAGGCGGTTATTTGGCCCTAAAACGCATAGGTCGTTGCCACCCCCTTGGGGGCAGTGGTTACGATCCAGTTCCTTAGACTCCAGCCCGGAAACGAGATGGATACCAAAAGACTCATCGCTTTTATCATTCTGTCCTTCAGCATCTTGCTGTTGTGGCAAGAATTTTTCGCGCCGCCTCCGCCACCTAAACCGGCAGTGACGGCTTCCACAGACACCCCGACACCAACGCCAACCACAGCGACGAAAACAGTTGAGCCTGCTGCTGCGGGGCAGTTGTTAAAAGCACAGCGCATTCAAGTCGAAACCGATTTGTTGCGGGTGGTGATTGACACCCAAGGCGGGGATATCCGGCGTATGGAGTTGTTGAAGCAAGGGGCTGTGCACGATCCCAAACAGCCTTTCTTGCTGCTACAAGATGACGGAGGCCGGACGTATATCGCTCAAAGCGGTTTGATTTCGGCACAACATCCTAACCTGCCATCACACAAAACGATTTTCCAAGCTGGCAAAACTCGCTATCAACTGCAACAAGGGCAAGACCATGTGGATGTGGTTCTTACCGCGCCAGCAGTGAATGGTGTCGAGGTTCGCAAGGTCTATCGCTTCACCCGTGGTAGCTACTTAATTGATGTTCGCCACGAGGTGGTCAACCAAAGCAATCAGCCCTTGTCGCTCGAGGCTTACTATCGCTTCTTGCGTGATGGTCAAGCCCCAGAGGGGGAAAATTCTTTAGCTTATACCTTTACCGGCCCAGCGGTTTACACCGAAGAAGGCAAGTTTCAAAAGGTTAAGTTTGAAGATTTAGACAAGAATAAGGCTGAATACGTTAAACAGGCGGATAACGGCTGGGTTGCCATGTTGCAGCATTATTTTGCTACAGCGTGGATTTTAAAAACCAATGACGGTAAAACCCTGTGCCAAACAGCAACCGCATGTCGTTTTGAGTTGAAGCCTGCAAGCAATGGTCTTTACTCAGCGGGTACGATTGTTACCTTACCTGCCATTGCCGCCGGTCAAACCAGCAGCTTCTCGATACCGCTCTATGCTGGACCTGAAGAGACGCGTACCTTAGAAGCGATTGCACCGGGCTTGGACTTAACCAAAGACTATGGTTGGACCACCATCATCGCCAAGCCCCTGTTCTGGGTGTTGGATCGTTTGCATCAGTTGGTGGGGAACTGGGGTTGGTCGATTGTCTTGCTGACGGTGTTAATTAAAGCCGCTTTCTATCCGTTGTCTGCCGCCAGCTATCGCTCGATGGCAAAAATGAAAGCGGTGGCTCCTCGCCTACAACGCTTGAAAGAGCAATACGGCGACGACCGCATGAAAATGCAGCAAGCGATGATGGAAATGTACAAAACCGAGAAGATCAACCCTTTGGGTGGATGCTTACCGATTTTGATTCAAATTCCGGTGTTCATCGGTTTGTATTGGGCATTGTTGGCTTCGGTCGAACTGCGTCAAGCGCCTTGGTTAGGTTGGATTGAAGACTTATCGCGCCCTGATCCGTTCTACATTCTGCCTGTGATCATGGCTGCGACGATGTTCGCGCAAACCTTCCTCAACCCACCTCCACCCGATCCTTTGCAAGCGAAGATGATGAAAATCATGCCATTGGCTTTCTCGGTGATGTTCTTCTTCTTCCCTGCTGGTTTGGTGTTGTACTGGGTCGTCAACAATATTCTGTCGATGGCGCAGCAGTGGTATGTCAACAAACAAATTGAGAAACAGTCGGCTTTGGCGCTGAATTCTTAATTTGCACTAGGTTGAAACAAAAATACCCCACCAAAAGGTGGGGTATTTTTTATGCACTGGAGTCACAGGTGCGACGTTTTGCCACATTAGCAAGATAATTTCATGTCTTTATCATTGCAGCTTTATTTTTTCCAATAAAGCGACACCGACCGATGAATCCCCGTTCCTTCTTCATCGCTGCCTGTGCCCTCAGCAGTGCCAGTACCGTTTATGCTAATACCGATCCCGCCACACTTGAGCCGATTGTGGTGACTGCCACCCCCATGCGGGATCCGTTGACGATCATCACCGATGCGAAAGCGCCACGCCAACCTTTGCCAGCGGCAGACGGTGCGGGGTTGCTCAAGAGTATTCCAGGGTTTAGCGTGACCCGTAAAGGGGGCTCGGGGGGCGATCCTTTGTTACGTGGCTTAGGCGCAGGCCGCTTAAATATTTTGATTGATGGCAGCAGTGCCTTTGGTGGCTGTGGGATGCGGATGGATCCTCCAACAGCCTATATCTATCCAGATATGTTTGATCGAGTTGTTGTCAGCAAAGGCCCTCAAAGTGTGCAACATGGCCCAGTGCCATTAGCCGGTAGTGTCAGTTTTGAACGTGATACGCCCACTTTTACCGGCCCGAGTGTGAGTGGAGATATCTCAGCGACAGTGGCCAGTTTTGATCGTAATGACCAATCACTCAATCTATTGGCGGGCTCGGAGTTAGGTTGGATTCGCTTATCAGGTCAACGTAATGAAAGCGGTGACTATCGTGATGGAGAGGGTGTGCGGGTCAATTCTGCTGCCCGTCGCCATAGCGCAGCCGCGACTGTGGGTTGGACACCAGACAGTCAGACCTTATTGGAATTCTCTTATGACTGGAGCCGTGGCGAAGGCGCTTACGCTGACAGAATGATGGATGGCGCAAAGTTTGACCGCGATGCGTGGCAGATTAAGGCTGAACGCCGTCAGATCACGCCTTGGTTAAATAAGGTCTCGGCGTCTTACTATCACAGCTACGTTGATCATGTGATGGACAACTTCTCTTTGCGTCGGCCTCCCGCGATGAAATCAGCGTGGGCATTAAGTAATCCCGATCGTGAAGTAGAAGGTGCCAAAGTGGATGCAGAACTGAGTTTTGATCAACTCACCCTGAATCTTGGTGCTGATATACAACATGATTGGCACACTGCCCGTAGTGGAGTGAACTATCAACAACAAGCACGAACTCCCGATATGCGCTTTAGCCGCCAAGGGATCTATCTTGAAGGCAAATATACGCTGTCGGAACAAAGTCGAATTTTGGCTGGATGGCGTGTCGATCAGCACGAAGCGACCGATCAACGTGCTAACAGTGCTTCAAAAACTGCAGGGGTCACTGATCGTGACACGTTACACGGTGGTTTTATCCGATTTGAGCAACAAACTACGCCACAATGGTTATGGTTTGCGGGGGTAGGGTATACCGAACGCGCGGCAGATTATTGGGAGCGTACCAAAGGCAATAACGCCTTCTTGCTGAATCCAGAGAAACAAACACAATTGGATCTTGGCTTGTCATGGCGGCAAGGGGATTGGCGAGCGAATGCCAGTGTATTTTACGCCAAGATTGATGATTTTATTTTGGCACAATACCCGAATGCCCCTCATTTCTCGATGGCAAGCGCGGCCAATATTGATGCAACCCGTCTAGGGGGTGAGGCTGACATTAGCTGGCGGTTTGCCAAACATTGGCAAGCACAAGCCAGTGTTGCCTATGTGTATGGTCGTAATGACAGCAGCGGTCGGCCCTTGGCACAAACACCACCGCTCGAAGGCCGCTTAGCGATTGATTACGATGATGGCGTTTTCTCTGCTGGTGCTTCAGTGCGTGCTGTTGCACGACAAACCCGTCTTGATCCGACACGCGGTAATGTCTTCAATATGGACTTATCCACACCTGCTGCCGGCTTTAGCACCGTGTCGCTGTATGGTGGTTGGAAGCCAGAAAAATCATTGTCGTTGATCGCTGGGGTAGATAACTTATTTGACCGCAGCTATGCCGAACCAATCAGTCGCGGCATGCCCGGCGGTATGGCACAACCCGCCGGCTATGAACAAACCCTGCGGGTCAATGAACCGGGTCGGACTTGGTGGTTAAAAGGTCGTTACCAGTTCTAATCTAAATTAGAACCCGTGTAAGTTGGGTTGCCAAGCACAGGTAGCCCAACCTTTTACGACTTCGCATTTTTTTCCTCTTGCAAGCGTTGTTGTGCTTCGCGCATACGGACGTCTAAAACCGAGCGTAGGTAAAAATCCTCACCTTGGCTGTGATGGGCGAGTTGATATTGTTCTAACGCTGGGCCAAAACGGTGTTGGTAGAAATAGCCATTGCCTAGGGCATAGTGATAACGCAACGGTTCACGATCGGCGTATAACTTGGCTTGTTTTTGCCACAGGGCAGGATCTTCTGGCCAGCGTTTTAATGCCGCTTCTAACAACGACTGCGCACGAGGGCGGTCTTTGACCAACAAAGCGGTATCAATCTCGCCATAGATCAATCCAAGATGTGCTGGCCAACGTTGCCGGCCCTGTTGGAAGATGGCAAGTGCGGTCGGTGTGTTCTGTTGCCCTAATTGAATGGTCGCCGCCAGTTGAGTGAGCGCCGGATGTGGCTGCCCCAGTTTTTCACTACGCTGCAAACTTAGCTGTGCCGCTGACCATTGTTTGGCTTGCGCTTGGGCATAAGCCAAGCCATATTGCGTGACAGCCTCCGAGCGAAACCGTCCCTGTTTGAGTGCCTCTTCATAAAACCCAATCGCAGCCAGCGTGCCGTGTTGTTTCACCCGCAACCGTTCCCGCAACAGCAAAAAATCCAGCGAGTCGGCTACCATTTTGCTTGGCAGATTGGCGGCGCGGCTTTCGCTTTCGGTCAGACGTTCGCTGCTCATTGGATGAGTGCGTAAGAAAGCAAGGGCATTGTTATCATTGAGGCGCGTGGATTGGTGTAGGCGGCGAAAAAAGTCACTCATGCCCTGCGGATTAAACCCTGCTTTGAGTAAAATCTCCATGCCAAGACGGTCGGCTTCACGTTCAAAGTCACGGCTGTAGGCTAACTGGTTTTGAATTGCTAAACCGGGGCCAACATTAGCAGCCGCAGCGGCAACTTGATGATTACCTGACACACTGGCGGCCAGAATGGCAGCTAACAACGTGCCAAACATCAATAATGAGTTGTTGCCTTGTTGCTCGACCATGCGCGCAATATGGCGTTGTGAAACATGCGCCATTTCGTGGGCTAATACCGAGGCCAATTCCGATTCATTCTCGGCAGCAAACAGCAGACCGCTATGAATCCCAATCACGCCTCCCGGCATTGCAAAAGCATTGATACTGTTGTCGTCAATCAATAAAAAACGATAACTGTGCTCAGACATCGGGCTGTGCTGCAATAATCGTTGTCCCAACTGTTGCAGGTACTGTTGGCCATCCACATCATCCACCAAGGCACCCACTTCATACATCTTGGCAATCGCTTGTCGTCCAATCGCCCGTTCTTGTTGTACCGAGAATCCTGCCCGTGCCGAATCACCTAAATCGGGCAAGGCTGCAGTGTGTGCAGACACGGGGAGCATGTTGCCACACAGACAGGCAAGCAGCAGATAACGCGCAATCACCGACATATCAAACCTTCCACCACAATATCCATCTTCAGAAACCCAATTAGGCAGCAAGTTCCATCATGGTTTGTCTTGCTTGCCGGATTGGGGCATATTGCCATTTTTCGTTGAGAAATAATCATGACCTCTGCTACGCCCGAACCTACCGTCCCTAAACCCTGCCAAAAATGTGGCTCTCCTGCTGAAGTGGTGAAAGCTGGATCACGCCGCTTTTGGGTGCAATGTTCCCGTTATCCCAAGCAGGGAAATTGCAGCACCATTGGTGCCCAAGCGGATAACCGCAAAGAGGCCATTTTGTTATGGAATCGCAGTCGCTAAACCCGATGGTACATCGCCTAGTGTTACCTGCTGGCCACTGGCCAGACTTACTCAGTTTTTTGCTGAGTCGATTTCGCCATGTCAGCCGTGAAGTGTGGTTAGGGCGTTTTGCTGAGGGGCGAGTCTGGGATAGTGAACAACGTCCTTGTCATCCTGATATGCCCTATCGTCCCGGGTTGGCGTTGTTTTATCAACGAGAGGAAGTACAAGAAACACCAGTGCCGTTTTGTGAGCAGGTGTTATACCGTGATGAACGCTTGTTGGTGGTCGATAAACCGCATTTCTTAGCCTGTATGCCTGCTGGGCAACACCAGCGCGAAACCTTGCTCTATCGTCTGCAACACCGCTTAAACTTGCCTAATCTCAGTGCCTTACATCGCTTAGACCGTGAAACGGCTGGTGTGATGTTGTTATGTATCGACCCCCGCTGTCGTGATGCCTATCAAGCGTTATTTCGACTGCGGCAAGTACAAAAAACTTACCATGCCATCGCTCGATTTCGGCCAGAATTGCCTTTCCCACGTCACTACCGCAGCCATCTACAAGAGCGCGCTGATTCTTTTTTAATGGAAGAGGTAGCGGGTGAAATCAACAGTGAAACGGCTATGGCGATATTGGCACATAACGATCAGTGGGCGCGTTATCAGTTGCAACCCTTAACCGGAAAAAAACACCAACTGCGCCTGCACATGGCGCAATTAGGGATACCGATTCGCCACGACCGTTGGTATCCCACGCTTCACCCAACGGTGAGCGATGACTTTAGCCAACCGTTGCAACTATTAGCCAAGGAAATCCGTTTTATCGACCCGTATACCAATGAAGCTCGGTGTTTTAGTAGTCAACAGACATTGCTGTTGCCGCCAGTGTAGGGGAATAGAGTTGCCAACGACCTCGCCCCGACCGCTTAGCGTGATACATCGCAGCATCAGCCTGTTTTGAGAGTTCGATTTCAGTGGTGCCATGTTCGGGCGAGAGGGCGATACCGATGCTACAGGAAATGCGTAGCGTATGATCATCGATCACAAACGGTTGTACCAACTGTTGGCAAATCTGTTCAGCCATCTGTGTCGCCAATTCGGTTTGCTGGGTATGCGGCAATAACACCACAAACTCATCCCCCCCAATCCGTGCCACCATATCGCCGAGCCGTAAACAAACTTGCATCCGCGCTGCGGCTTGTTGCAACAAGACATCACCGATGGCATGACCATAGGTATCGTTAACCGGCTTAAAGTGATCAAGATCGAGAAACATCAAGACACAAGGCTGACCCGCATCCAACTCATATTGCAGCGATTCGGCAAATAAAGTGCGATTTGGCAAACCAGTTAGGGCATCGTGCTGTGCCAAATATTGCATCCGCTGTTGGATATGTTCGCGTTGTGCTAAGGCCTGTTGTAATTGCTGATTAACCGCTTCGAGCTGACGTCGTGCCGCTTGTTCTTGCAGATATTGTTGGTGACGGGCGAGGGTGGCAGCGAAATTATCGGCAGCAAGGCGCAAAAAAGCCTGCTCAGTCTCGCTGAATTGCCGTTCTTGCTCGGTATCATCAAAGCCGACAAAACCAATTAAGCGGCCATCCACCCGCATCGGGTGCATAATCAACGATAAAATGCCTTGGCTGGCTAAAATCTCGCGCCCCGAGCCTTGCATGGCAGGCGGCAGATTGTCCAACGTTGGTACCACCAGCGGCTCTCCCTGCAAGAAAATATCAATCAAGCCGGGAAACACCTCAAACGGCACCCCTTGTAGCTCCTCTTGCTGTGGTAACACCTCCGGTAAACACCATTCATGGGTGTTTGACCACGTACAGGCGGTGAAATCGTTCGAGAAAATATAGGCGCGTGTTGCGCGTAAAAAACGGCCGAGAATTTCTAAACAGCCCAACAAACCACTGTCAACATCATCAATCCGCAGTTGTGCCGTGAGCAACGCCAATTCACCCGCTGCTTGGTGAAAACGATTGAGTGCTAATAGATAGGCTTCTTGTTTTTTACGCTCGGAAATATTACGCGATACACCAAGTACACCAATAAACTGCCCTTTGCTGCCATAAATTCCCGAGGTACTGACCTCGACCCAAACAGTTGAACCGTCTTTACACAGTTGTTCATATTCAGCCGATTGTGCTGGGAACGGTCGCCCTTGTGCGACCTCTGATAGTGCATGATTGAGGTGAGCTTGTGCCAAAGCACGAGAAGCAGGGGCTAAGCGCTCGTCAAAGGTTTGCCCCATGACCTCGGCCACGGTGTAACCGCGTAAACGCTCCACCGAGGGGCTGACGTAGGTAAAACGCCCCTTCAAATCCATAATCCAAATCACATCTTGGGCATGATCGGCTAACAGCCGGTGGCGTTCTTCGCTAATGCGTAGGGCTTCTAAAGCCTGAAAACGCTCGATAGCAATTTCGGCCAATTTAGCCGCCTGCTGGATCAAACCAATATCAGCGGCGGTTGGTGTCGCGGGAAAAGGATGATAGAGGGCAAAGGTACCGAGAATTTGGCCTGTGCTTGAGATAATCGGTTCAGACCAACAGGAGGCCAACCCTGCTTGTTCGGCCAATGTGGTGTAGCCATGCCAATTGGGATGCTCATGGACAGATTCTACAATCACACGCTGCCCAGTATAGGCTGCCTCACCACAGGCTCCGATACCGAGTCCGATTTCAATGCCGTCAATCGCTTGATTATAAAAAGTCGGCAAACTCGGTGCGGCCCCGTGGCGCAATCGCTTGCCCTCTTCATCCAGCAGCAAAATACTGCACCACACATCACGGTTGGCTTGTTCGATCCCGAGAACGATGGTCTCTAAAATCAATGGTAAAGGGGCACCTTCTGCCAACAACGACAAGACATCCAACGCCGCCCCTTCTGCGGGGCGGGTGGGGTGAATCATCGGTAAAGAGGCATCAGCACTGCCATATTGCAGGCGCTGTTGACAGGCGGGACATAACAAAGACCATAGCAGATCGGCATCCATGATGTTCTCTTAGCGATTCGCTCGTACCCACTTTCGCCATTGTTCAAATAAATTGGCATCTAAAGCGGCGACAACCGAGCGTTGCCACAGGGCACCATCCCAATATTCATCGTGTTCTAACGTACACATCTTGCCACCGGCTTCTTCTAAGATGACACAGCCTGCGGCGTAATCCCATAGCCGTTGTCCACCGTGAAGGTAGAGATCAAACCGGCCGGCTGCGACATAACACCAATCTAGCGTAGAAGCGCCCAAATTGCGTTGGCTGCCACAAGGGGCCAATGAAGCCAAACGGGTCGAGAGCTTACCGCTACGCAGATATTTCACCTCGACTGAAGCGATGGTGTCAGACAACACCGCTGGCGAGGCTTTCAGCGGCAGAGGTGTCCCATTGAGATAAGCGCCATCCCCTTTGCGGGCATAAAACATTTCATTGCTGGCAGGGTTATAAATCACCCCTAATATACTGCGGCCTTGTTGTACCAAGGCCACCGAAATCGCGAAATAGGGGAGGCCATGCACAAAATTGGTGGTGCCATCGATGGGATCGACCACCCACAGACCGGTTTGGGCATGTTGTGCCCACAGGGCTTCTTGTTCTTGGGTGGTCATTTCTTCACCAAGAACCGGATAGGGCAAAATTTTGGGTAAATCACGTGCCAAAGCAGCTTGCGTTGCCAAATCGGCTTCGGTGAGCTGCGAACCATCGTGTTTGCGTGTGGAATGCACCCGCAAAAAACGAGGCATCACCTCGGTTTGTGCAATGGTGCGTAGTGCTTGGATGACCTGATCGACAACCTGCATGAGGCTTCCTGACGCACGCTACAGCGGATCGCACTGCAGCATGTAAAGAAAATTGGGGTGGAGAAAAAATACCAGACAACAGAAAATACCCTCTCCGAATACGACTTTCAAGACAATGGCGCGATTTTTCCTTCCTGATCTGATTCCAGAACAACAACTTGTTTCCCTCCCCGAAGCCATCGTGCGCCATATTCAGGTGTTGCGCTTACGTCTTGGTGAAACCATCGTTTTATTTGATGGACGGGGGGGGGAGGTGGTGGCCGAGATTGTGCGCCTAGAAAAGCGGCAGGTGTGGGTCACAACGCAGCAACGCCAAGCCATCAGCCGCGAATCGTCCTTAACCATCCATTTATTGCAGGCCATTTCCAGTGCCGAGCGCATGGATTTCACCTTACAAAAAGGCATCGAGTTGGGGATTGCCAGCTTCACCCCAATTCACAGCGAACGCGCAGCTCGCCTACAAGGGGAACGTGAACAGAAAAAACGCGCCCATTGGGAAGGGGTTGCGATTGCCGCCTGTGAGCAGTGTGGCCGCAATACGGTGCCAATTATTCATCCACCCCGCCACTTACACGAATTGACGGTCAATGGTGCCGGCCAGCACTTTTTGCTCTCGCCATTGGGACAGCACGCCCTACGCGATATTGTTCAGCCACCCAGTGAAATTGTGTTGTTGGTTGGGCCCGAGGGGGGATTTTCTGCCGCAGAGGAACAACAATGCCTCGCGATGGGGTGGCAAGCGTTACGACTTGGGCCTCGCATCTTGCGGACAGAAACCGCTGCTTTAGCGACCATCTCCGCCATGCAAGCCTGTTGGGGAGATTTCTAAGCGAAACACTATTCGGGCGTAAAAATTAGGCAACCATCAATTAACAATTCATGGGGTGCCAGTGATAGCGAGGCGTTATCCACCACGGGCCGCGCAAACACATAGCGGATACCGTCAACTTGTACCCACGCGGGAATTGCAACATCTTGAAAACGACCAATGCTCTCTCCCGAGCGTTGGTCGGGTTGGGTGTGGCGGACAACACGCGGAGTGGGGGTAGGGGCCACGGGAGTCGGGTATTCCCAATCTTCCGCTCGTGTTGGCGTAGGGCGGGGACGACCAGCTTGGCTCGAGGCTAACCACCAGCGCAAAATGGTCATCGGTAACACGACACGATGGACTTTTTTGTCGTCGGTAATCACACACGTGACCGGAAATTTGGCCTGACAATGTGGGCATTGTGCTTCTGCCGCAAGGACAATTCTGTCCTGAACCAAAGTCATCACACCATACATATGCTCACCAGAGACCAATTGGCGACAACGCACACAGTGTTTAGCGAATTGTCGCACGGCATTACCATTGGCAAAGGTAATGGGCAGAGAACGGGAAATTTTGGCGTATTTAGGCATAGCACATCATCACAAAAAGCAAGCGGGATGGTAGCAGAGAAGGCAAAAGCGGCCAAATCTAGCGCAGAGAGTGATACAGGGATACCACAGGGCAGCGTTGCAACAGCCCTCGCCATGCCAAACAGTGAATCTGTCGTTAAATCCAACATGGACGAAGGGCTGCAGTTTGCTCTATCGGCTTAGATTTGCACCATCTCAAAATCATCTTTCCGTGCCCCACAGTCAGGGCAGGTCCAATTCATCGGCACATCTTCCCAACGTGTACCGGGGGGAAGACCGTCTTCGGGACGACCTTTTTCTTCATCATAAATAAAAGCACAAATCAAACACATATATGTTTTCATCTGACAACTCGGGCAACTCTGTTTTCACAGAGTGGGATAGCTTGGTGTGGAAAACACCCTAATGCCCATTTCTCCTTTCTTAAACGCTATCCTTAAAACAGTCTGGCAAGGTTTTGCGCGAGATTTCTTGTGTTTCTGTTACAACTGCAGCGAAAATAGCATTTTTTCATGCTGCACTGCTCCATTGCTCATAGGATATGGTCAATAGGACAGGCTACAACTGCCAATGATGTCGCATTATTCACCCTACGCGCCCCCTATTTGTCTGCCCGATCTTGCTGCACAACACGCTGCCGAGGCTAGACAAAATCAACTCACCAAACCACACGGTAGTTTGGGGCGGTTAGAGGATATTGCGATTCGCTTTGCCGGTTGGCAAGGTCAAGTGTGCCCTGAGGCATTACAACCAGCAATCACCGTTTTTGCTGCTGATCATGGCGTCAGTGCCGAAGGCGTATCAGCCTACCCTGCCGAAGTCACGGCTTTGATGGTCAGTAATTTTCTCAGCGGTGGTGCAGCAATCAATGTGCTCGCTCGACAGCTCCACGCGCCGTTACAGGTGATTGATGTCGGTGTAGCACACCCGATTCCACTGCCAGCCGTCTGTCAGCACCAGCTTATTCATGCCCGTATTCGTCATGGTACGGCCAATTTACGCCACCAAGCGGCGATGAGTGTCAATGAAGCCTTGGCCGCTATTCATTTGGGACAAGAAGCAGCAAATCGACAAATCGATGGCGGCGCCAATCTATTGATTGCAGGGGAAATGGGGATTGCTAACACTTGCGCCTCAGCTGCCTTGATTTGTTATTTTACGGGTCATTCTCCCGCCGAGGTAGTCGGTCGCGGAACAGGTATTGATGAAACCACTTGGCTGCATAAACAACAGGTAGTGCATGATGCCTTAACACGGCTGGCACAACGTCCGCCCTTATCTCCACTGGCTGTTTTAGCAGAACTTGGTGGGCTAGAGATTGCCGCCATGACGGGATTTTATCTTGGGGCAGCACAAGCGAAAACGCCGGTGTTATTAGATGGTTTTATTGCCACGGCTGCAGCGATTGTTGCCCATGCCATGGAGCCGAATATTCAACATTGGCTGCTTGCCAGTCATCGCTCACAAGAACAAGGCCATCAGCTTGCACTGAATTTTCTGAATTTAGAACCTTTATTAGATTTGGGATTGCGTTTAGGTGAGGGAAGCGGCGCAGCAATCTGTGTTCCAATGCTCAACTTAGCGATTCAACTACACAAACAAATAGCGACTTTTGACGAAGCTGCGATTCCTCAGTCATGAGCGATAACAGTTTTACCCTGACCCTTTGGCGACATGGTGAGATTGCCAGCGGCAATCGGCTAGTAGGGCAGACCGATTTACCGTTGACCACGCTAGGTTGGCAACAAAGCCTAGCGATGTGGCAACGCTTGCAACAATTGGCGCCGGTCTCTGCGTTGGCCTGTTCACCACTACAACGCTGTCGGGCCATCTTGACTGAATTGCACCCCCTACCGCTATCAGATACGACCATTGACCTTGGGTTTGCCGAGATGGACTTTGGCTGTTGGGAAAATACCCCTGTCGACCAATTACCCGTTGATTGGGTGGCACAGCTTCATCAACCCTTGCCGCCAACAGGAGGCGAAACGCTGACCGCGATGCAGCAACGGGTTGAGCGGGCCTTATTCAGTTGGTTAGCACAAACGACGGGCCCTCACCGTGTGTTACTCACTCATGCAGGGGTGATTCATTGTGCCCTTGCCACACTGCTACAGATCTCGCGCCAGCAAGCAAAACAGATTGCGATTGCGCGGGGAGGAATGGTGCAACTGATGTTGCAATCAGCGTCCCCAACCGATTTACCCGCCTATCTCACGCGATTGGAGCCGCCATGCGTGGTTTGATATTGGCGATTCAATTTCTCACCCGTTTACCAACGCCACAATTGACGCATTTTGACCCCGCTTGGTTGGCTGAATCGGCCAAGTGGTTCGCTGTGGTTGGGTTGATGATAGGTGGAATATTGGCCGTCACCACTGTCGCAGCCAGCTATGTTGATCCTGTTTTTGCCGCACTGGTGGGAGTCGTCGTATGGGTATGGGTCACCGGTGGTTTGCATTTAGATGGTTTGGCTGATTTAGCCGATGGTCTTGGTGCCGCCCATCGCGATCCACAGCGTTTTCTTGCGGTCTTGAAAGACCCTCACCTCGGCAGTTTTGGTGTATTAGCGTTGGTGTTGGCGGTATTGAGCAAATGGAGTCTGTTATGGCTATGGATACAACAGATACCGAGCGCACCGGAGGAAAAGCTGTTATTTGCTGGTACGCTGTGCTTGATCCCTGCTTGGGCGCGTTTGTTTACGGTCTATTGGTCACACAGCCTACCGGCTTTGAGTCAAGACAGCAGTGTGGATCCTTTTCGTTGGCAACTCGACCGCGCAGCAATCTATGGCAGCACTGCACTGTTATGGTTGGCCTCGGCATGGATTAACCCGTGGTTATGTCTGGCACCATTATTAGGATGGCGATGGCGCCAATTTTTATGGCGGCGGCTAGGCGGTGTCAGTGGTGATTGCCTTGGCGCTGGCATTGAAATTGTGGAAATTGGCTTGTTAACGCTGGCATGTGTCGGCCCAACGGTCGCCACACGCCTGCTCAGCTCATAAGCAAAGCCGTTCAGCAGGTGCTAGGTTTGTCTTCTTGTTAACGAAAGAAGATTTAGAGCAAGGGCGGACGGTCTAAATCGCAGCCACTTGGATCACAGCCGAGGGATATTGCCTCATATTAAAACGCCTTCAAAAACCGCAAGGCAATTTCGTGATCGGTTTTGCTAGTATTTTTATTGTTTACATCGCGTCCCACACGCAAGATCCATTGTTGTTTCAAAGGGTCGATCCAAGTCACACCGACTGTCACCCGATCTTGAAAGCTGGTTTGGGTCTGGCTTTGCCCACCTAGGCTGATCCGCCCGCCTCGGTTAATTTGCCCACCAAGGTGAACATGCCAATCTGCATGAGCGCGATAACGCAGATAGCTGGTAGCGGCATAGGTGGCGGCTTGTTGATAATGCAAGCCGCTGCTGTGGTGAGTGTTATCACCATACCATGCCAGTTCCTGTGATAACTCAAATACCCATTTTGGTGCCAAGGTTTGTTGCCAGCCGAGGGTGAGCAAAGCACGCCAACGATTTTCACCTGCGTTTAACACCCGATGTTTATCGTAACTGCCGGTAGGCGGAATGATGGTTGCTGTGAGACCTAAATAACGTTCCGCGATTTTGTCATTGATTGGCCAAATGGTGGCACCTAGGCGCAGGTCGGCTATGGCGCTATTTTGTTGATATTCAACACCATTGGCCAATTCAAGCGATGACTTCACCCATGGTAAGACCACCATGACATTAGCGGTTTTTCCCCACAGTTCGGTCATATACGAACCACGCACTGCAAGAGTTTGCATGTGTAGCGTATTGTTGTGAGGTAATTGCACATCACGATCGGCACTGTACAACGTGAATAACTGAGTGCCAGGATCAAGGGGATAGTAATCGGCCGGATAGACATCGTTGACAGCGGCTTGGGCAAGCGGAGCAACGAACAGCACGGCGATGGCCGCTGACAACGATTTCGACATGGTATGCAGCGCAAGAAAAGAATAGGGCCTTATTCTAAAGATAAGGCGAGAACGCGACAAACTTTGAGCAGCGGCTTTATTGCGCTGCCCGATTTGCCATTAACTCTATTTTTGCCACTGGCGACAGCCCACTCGGTTTAAGCCAACAAGTTAGCCAACAGCCTGCAGCCAATGCACCACTGTGCCACGCTGTAATTCACTGATGGTCGTTGCCGTTTGGTTTTTCATCACATCGGCCAAGGTATAGCGGTCGAGCTGTTGATAAAACAGATGCAACGCCTCGTCTAACACCTGCTTCAAAGTGCAGCCACTTAACAAAACACAGGGTGGTTGTTGGCAATCGACTAAAGAATCACACTCTTCCAAGGTACGAATAATTGTCCCAAGCCGATAGTGATGTGGTGGGGCAGCTAATGCTAACCCACCGCCTTTACCACGGGTGGTGGCAACCCACTGCAATTGACCAAGCCGATGTACGACTTTAACAAGATGATTGCGTGAGACATGAAACTGTTCAGCAATTTCACTGATGGTGACAGGTTCGTTGCGTTGACCAATCGCCAGATACATCAAAACGCGCAGCCCAAGATCAGTAAAGTGGGTGATGTGCATAACGTCTCATCCAAACAACAAGAGCCAGACAGCATGCCTGTTCTGGCTCTAGCTGGCAATTAGATGTGAATGCCACCCGTGCTAAATAGTTCGGCATGGATACGCTGTTTGCTCACACCCAGTTGTTGTAACGCCGCAATATGGGTTTGCATAAAACCAACAGGCCCACATAGATAACATTCGGCCTCTGCCAAGGGCAAAACGGGGGCTAAGTCGGATAATTGCAGTGGGGCGATTTGAGCTGATGTACTGCCAACCGGTGCTTGATCGTGGAAAAGATGTAACTGTAGATGGGCATGCGTCGCGGCCAGTTGTTGTAACGACTCACCAAAAGCGAACACATCAGCATTGCGGCAAGCATGGATAAAATGCACTGGCCGTGTGCTGTTTAGGGCTAACAGGCGGTTTAAGATAGCCATCATCGGTGTGATACCCACACCTCCACTGATTAACAAGAGCGGTGCCGTGCTGTCTTCATCGAGGAAGAAATCACCGAAAGGCGGTGCTAAATCGATCATGTCACCTTCATGAAAGGCCTCATGTAACCGATTGGAAACTTGGCCAGCGGGAGTGTCGTTATTGCCAGCTTCACGTTTGACCGAAATACGGAAATATTCACCATTTGGTGCATCGGATAAAGTGTATTGGCGTGGCTGCACCACATTCCAAGCAGGCACAAAAACGCGAACGGTGGTGTATTGACCAGCGCGATAACGTGGCAAAGCGCCTCCATCGCTGGGCACCAAATAAAACGAGGTGATCTCTGCGCTTTCAATCACTTTACGGCTGATTTTGAATGGCCGCCATCCTGACCAGCCTCCTTCTTGATTGGTGGCATCGTAATAGAGTTGGTTTTCGGCTTGGATAAAAATATCCGCCAATTTTTGATAGGCAATGGCCCATGCTTCAATTAACTCGGGGCTAGCGGCATCGCCTAACACCTCTTGTATCGACGCTAACAGATGCTTGCCGACAATCGGGTAATGTTCGGCGCGAATCCCCAAACTGGCATGTTTGTGTGCAATTAAATTGACCACCGGTGCCAATACCGAAGGATCATCAATATTTTCTGCATAGGCCAACACCGAACCAGCCAAGGCCATCGGTTGTTTACCTGTCGCATTGTGGCTGCGGTTAAAAATCTGTAGCAGCTCTGGGTTGTGGTGGAACATCCGCTGGTAAAAATGGGTGGTGAGTGCCACGCCATGTTCACGCAGCACGGGAATCGTGGCTTTCACCAACTGGTGGACGGTTTGCTGATCCATATTGCCTCTTAAAGATAGATTAAAAATACATCTTTTGATGCCAAAAAAAGCCGACAGCGAGAGAGAAAGCTGACGGGTTGGGCTGCAGTCTAGGGAGAAATGTTTGGTTCGGCAACCCTTTGCTTGCAATTATTGAGCGATTATCTTAACTTGCTGCGACTTAGCACGAGAGTTGACGTAAATCAAAAAGTGACTCTCGCTTCCCGCTAGGGGTTCTCTGTTCAGTGATGAATAGAGATGAGACATACCCTTTGAACCTGATCCGGTTGATACCGGCGTAGGGAAGCGGAAACCCACTGTGGCCGAATAGGCGGCCGTTCTGGCTTCCGCTCCTTGTGCCCTGCTTTGTTCAGCAAGGAGAACACCACCATGAATGCCCCCCATACCACCCCACCTTCAGCCGCGGCTGAAGAAATGTCGATTCAACCTTTCCCCAATTCACGCAAAATTTATGTCACCGGCAGCCGGCCTGACATCCAAGTGCCGATGCGTGAAATCACCCAGTTCGATACACCCAGCCAATTTGGTGCTGAAAAAAATCCGCCGATTTATGTCTATGACACCAGCGGCCCTTACACCGATCCAGCGATACAAGTCGATGTCACCAAAGGGTTAGCGCCTGTACGGGCCAACTGGATTGCGGAGCGCCAAGACACCGAACAGCTAGCGGGACCAACCTCAGAATATGGTCAGAAACGCGCAAATGATCCTGCTCTTGATGCACTGCGTTTTGAATTAACACGCAAACCGCTACGAGCCAAAGCCGGTCGCAATGTGACACAGATGCACTATGCGCGACAGGGTGTGATTACCCCTGAGATGGAATATATTGCCATTCGCGAGAATCAACGCCGCAGTGAGTATTTAGCGGCGTTGAAAGCGGGTGGGCCCAAGGGTGAAAAAATGGCAGCGATGATGACACGCCAACACCCGGGTCATAGCTTTGGTGCGACTTTGTTAGAAGAAATCACGCCTGAGTTTGTGCGGTCGGAAGTGGCACGCGGACGGGCGATTATTCCTGCCAATATCAATCACCCAGAGCTGGAACCGATGATTATTGGCCGTAATTTCCTGACCAAAATCAATGGCAACCTTGGCAATTCAGCGGTGACTTCTTCCATTTCAGAAGAAGTGGAAAAAATGCTGTGGGGTATCCGCTGGGGTGCTGACACCATTATGGATCTCTCTACCGGCAAGAATATCCATGAAACCCGCGAATGGATTATCCGCAATAGCCCAGTGCCAATTGGGACAGTGCCAATCTATCAGGCATTAGAAAAAGTCGGCGGTAAGGCAGAAGATTTAACATGGGACATCTTCAAAGACACGTTGATTGAACAGGCTGAGCAAGGGGTCGATTATTTCACTATCCATGCCGGCGTGTTGTTGCGCTATGTGCCCATGACCGCGAATCGCATGACAGGGATTGTCAGCCGTGGTGGATCGATCATGGCGAAATGGTGCTTGGCACATCATCAAGAAAACTTCCTGTATACGCATTTTGAAGACATCTGCGAGATCATGAAGGCCTATGATGTATCGTTTAGCTTAGGTGATGGTTTGCGCCCTGGTTCGGTATGGGATGCCAATGATGAAGCACAGTTAGGTGAATTAAAGACCTTAGGTGAACTGACACAGATTGCGTGGAAGCATGATGTACAAGTGATGATCGAAGGCCCGGGGCATGTCCCGATGCAGCTGATTAAAGAAAATATGGACTTGCAGCTGGAATGGTGTGATGAGGCACCGTTCTATACCTTGGGCCCATTAACCACTGACATTGCACCCGGTTACGACCATATCACCTCGGCTATTGGCGCGGCACAAATTGGTTGGTATGGCTGTGCCATGTTGTGTTACGTCACACCGAAAGAGCATCTTGGCTTGCCAAATAAACAGGATGTCCGCGAGGGCATTATTGCGTACAAAATTGCCGCCCATGCAGCCGATTTAGCCAAAGGCCACCCCGGTGCCCAGATTCGTGATAATGCGTTGTCAAAAGCGCGTTTTGAGTTCCGCTGGGAAGATCAATTTAATCTTGGCCTAGACCCAGATCGCGCACGGGAATTCCATGACGAGACATTGCCTAAAGACAGTGCAAAAGTTGCACACTTCTGCTCAATGTGCGGCCCCCATTTCTGCTCAATGAAAATCACGCAAGATGTACGTGATTTCGCCGAAAAACAAGGTTTATCAGAGCAAGAAGCCTTGCAAAAAGGCATGGAAGTCAAGTCAATTGAGTTTGTGAAAAGCGGAGAAGCTTTGTATAGCAAAGCCTAACTGAGTTGTCTGGAGCGCACGACAGTGCGCTCCATATCAATCACACGGTCTTTGCATGGTTTAATTCAACACACCGCCACCCCGCACGATGGCCGCCAACAGGGCAACACCTACCGCAGGGATTGAAAACAGCGCACGCCACAGACGATGATGGGGAATAAACCCCACTCCACGGATAAAACTCGCACACATCGCCCAAAAGACCAACATCGCCAATAAATGATCGGCCTGTCCTGCCTCATTCGATAAACTGTGCGGCCACACCGTGGTCACCACCAAAATAGTCAGGGCCAATAACAACAGCGGCCAGTGAGTGCGAGTACGAACAGAGCTAGCACTATCAGACATGATCCGACTTCGCTCTGGTATCGACGACAGGCTGGCGAGCCGCCTCATTATCCCCCCACAGTGCATTGAGGATAGCCAGTAGCACAGCAAAACCAATTCCCAACATCCACGCAAAATACCACATCTTATCTCCCCCTCTGATTAGTAAGCCGAGTGTTCATTTTCACGGATATAGGCTGCAGTCACCTTGCCACTCATCACGCCATACGCCCAGCGGGTATAAGCAATAATAATTGGCATAAAAATAACCACTGCTACCAACATAATTCCCAAGGTTTTATGACTCGAAACGCTATCCCACACGGTTAAACTTGAACGCAAATCGGTGGAAGAGGGCATCACAAAGGGGAACATCGAGATGCCTGCCGTACCAATCACGCCGGTCATAGCAAGAGAAGACGCTACAAAAGCAGCCAATGTCCGACCTCGATTCGCTAACCACAACGCGGCCAAAAAGCCAATGTAGGCCAGCGCAGGCAATGCCATCGCCAACGGCCACTGTTGATAGTTAGCCAACCATGCACCGGCTTGTTTCACCACAGTTTTCGCCAAGGGATCGGGTTGTGCAGCAGGATTCACCACCGAACTGATCACAAAGCCATCAATCCCCCACGCGAGCCACAGCCCAGCCAGAGAAAACGCCACCACAGTCAACAAACCTGTCACATTGACCCAACGCCGGCTGCGTTGATATACCTCATCCTCTGTCCGGTGCATCAAATACACCCCGCCGTGAAACGTCACCATGGCAGAGCTCACGACACCACATAACAACGCAAAAGGATTCAGTAATCCCCAAAACGAGCCGGTGTAGTAAGGCACTAGGTTATCGTCAAAATGAAAAGGTACCCCTTGCAACAGATTCCCGAATGCCACGCCAAAGATCAATGGGGGGACAAAACCACCGATAAACAGGCCCCAATCCCACACCTTACGCCATGTCGGATGGTGAATTTTCGAACGATAGTCAAACCCAACAGGACGGAAGAACAATGCCCACAATACCGCCAACATTGCCCAATAAAATCCAGAGAAGGCAGTGGCATAGACCAAAGGCCATGCAGCAAAAATTGCCCCGCCTGCGGTGATAAACCACACCTGATTCCCGTCCCAGTGTGGACCAACGGTGTTAATCACCACCCGCCGCTCAACATCATTCTTGCCCACAAAGGGCAGCAAAGTCCCCACCCCCATGTCGTGGCCATCCATGATGGCAAAGCCAACCAATAACACGCCCACCAACAGCCACCAAATGACTTTTAAGGTTGGGTAATCCAAAACCATGTCCATATTGTCGCTCCGTGGTTAATGGGCAATTGCTTCATTGAGATAACGCCCAGTGCCTAAACTGCCGGGGCCTTGCTTAGCAAACCGAATCATCAAGTACATCTCCACGATCAGGAGCACGGTATAGAAGGCAATAAACCCTGCTAAGGAGCCATACAACGATGCTGGAGACAGCGTAGACACGGAAAGATGTGTCGGTAAAACACCATAAATCGTCCACGGTTGGCGACCATACTCCGCCACAAACCAACCCACTTCACATGCAATCCACGGCATCGGCAAACACCATACTGCCGTCCGCAAAAAGCCGGTTTTTTCGGCAAAATTGCCTTTGATGGAGTACCACAAGGCCAAACCGAATAGCAGCAGCATGGCAAAACCCAAGGCCACCATGACACGGAAACTCCAGAACATCGGTGCCACTTTTGGAATCGTTGAACGCGCAGCTTGATCAATCATATCGGGCGTAGCAGCACTCACATCTGCGGTGTATTTACGCAGCAACAAACCAAAGCCCAAATCTGCCTTATGTTTTTCAAACACGGCTTTCGCAGCCACATTGTTTTGATCTTGGCGCAGTTGTTCTAATGCTTTCACAGCAGAGATACCCGAAACGATTCGCTCTCGGTTATGCGCAACAATGTCTTTAATCCCGGGAATTTGCTGATCCAACGAACGTGTCCCAATCAATCCCATCAACCACGGGATATGAATAGCAAAGTCATTTTTCATCTCTGCTTCATTGGGTATCGCAATCAAGTTAAACGATGCCGGCGCTGGTTCGGTTTCCCACATCGCCTCCATCGCCGCCAATTTGGTTTGTTGCGCCTCGCCGACCACATAACCCGATTCATCGCCTAACACAATCACCGAGCACACCGAAGCAAAGCCAAAGGCTGCTGCAATGCGGAAACTGTTTTTAGCAAACTCCACATCACGTTTTTTCAGCAAATACCAGCTTGAAATCGATAGAACAAACATCGCCCCCGTGACATAGCCCGCACTGACGGTGTGGACAAACTTGGCTTGTGCATCAGGGTTAAACAACACTGCAGCAAAATCCACCATCTCCATTCGCATGGTTTCATAGCTAAACTCAGCCCCAACGGGGTTTTGCATCCAGCCGTTAGCAATCAAAATCCACAGTGCAGAAAGATTGGTGCCTACCGCCATCAATAGCGTGACCAACAGATGTTGCGGTTTCGAAAGACGATCCCAGCCAAAGAAAAACAGGCCGATAAAAGTAGATTCGAGAAAAAACGCCATCAAACCTTCAATTGCCAAGGGCGCACCGAAAATATCGCCGACATAATGCGAGTAGTACGCCCAATTTGTACCAAATTGAAATTCCAATGTGATACCAGTGGTCACCCCCAAGGCAAAGTTAATTCCAAATAACTTACCCCAAAAGCGGGTCATGTCTTTGTAAATTACCTTACCTGTCATGACATACACCGACTCCATAATGACCAACAGCCATGTCATACCCAAAGTCAGCGGGACAAACAAAAAGTGATACATCGCAGTCACGGCAAATTGCAGCCGCGAGAGATTGACTAATTCTTCAGTCATGGTGGGTGCTCCGTTGCTGAGCCGAGGAAGAAGGAGAAGCAAGAAGATGCTGTGCGGTGTCGGTGGTCGCGACTTCGACCTTCACATCGCGGATGAAACACCACCAAATGATGGACAGTGCCACCAGTTTGATCACCACAATCCACATGATTTCTTGCAGTAAGCTGCGCGGTTTTGCCATAACAGCTGTCCTATACGCATTGATAAATCAAGATTTTTTCGTTTTAGGTCATAAGGTATGACCATTTAGACTGGCATATCGTGGCAGATATTATGTTTATTTGTGAAGTGACAAAATGTCGCACTGCAATGAACTTTTATCGCTTGGCCTCGTCTACAAATTTATCTTCACGACAAAACAGGAGGACCTTAATCATGCAGACCAAACAATTCTTACTGACATCCGCCTTGGCCTTGGGCCTAAGCCTACCCGCCGCCTATAGCATCGCGGCGCCAATGGAACATGGCCCAATGGCAGGAGGGATGCACAGTGAGAAAATGCACAAAATGATGCAACCCGAGGCCGTACAAGCTCGGTTGGACAAATTGAAAACCGCGTTGAAATTGAGCAACAAACAAGAAGCCGATTGGAAACGCTACGCCGACTTTATGTTGGAACACAGCAAAGCCAAACAAGAAAAAATCAAAGCATGGCGTAATGCAGAACAACCAAAAACCGTACCGGAAAAAATGGAACACATGTTAGAACATGCCCGCGATCATGTAGCGCACATGGAAAAAGCCAGCGCGGAAACCCGTCACTTCTATGACACATTAAGCACCGAACAAAAAGCCATCTTCGACCAACAACACCCGATGATGCGCCATCACCAAAAACGGCATTGATTTTGCTTTAAGCAAGACACGGAGTGTGTTTTGATGGCCGGCTCTCTTTTACTAGAGTGCCGGCTTTTTTTGTTTTTTTGATTTTTTTTGAGAAAAATAGACTTCAACGCACAAATTTCTTGACCTGATGACAAAATCTTTGTATGACATACCCATGTTTATTTTGGCGCTCATGGTGTTTTATGTCATTTTGCGACGAGTTTTCCCCGCTAGCTTCCGATTATGCCCGCTACCGGCCTCACTACCCCCCCGCTTTATTCGATTGGCTCGCGGCCCTTGCGCCAAGCCGCCAGTTAGCGTGGGATGTTGCCACCGGTAACGGACAAGCCGCGATTGCGCTAGCTGAACGTTTTGTGCGCGTCGTCGCGACCGATGCCAGCAGCGCCCAGCTTGCCCATGCCACCGCCCGCAATAATGTCGAGTATGTGTGCGAACATGCCGAAGCCTCCGCGCTGGCTGATCAATCGGTTGATTTAATCACCGTGGCGCAGGCGCTACATTGGTTTGATATGGAAGGGTTTTTTACTGAAGCCAAACGTGTCCTCAAGCCCAACGGCCTAATTGCTGTATGGTGTTATCAAAACATTGAGGCTGATGGTGAATTAAATCAGGTGTTACAACACTATTATCACGAGGTCGTAGGCCGTTATTGGCCACCCCAACGGCAGTGGGTGGAAAGTGGTTATCGCCAACTACAATGGCCATTTATTGATTACCCCGCGATGCCATTTACCCTGACCGCTGAATGGACTTTAGCCGGCTTACGGGGCTATCTATCAACGTGGTCGGCCAGCCGCCGCTATCAAGACACCCATCACAGCGACCCACTGCTGATCATCGAACCCGCACTCGAACAGGCATGGGGTAATGCCAGCAGCCGCACTTTACGCTGGCCGTTAACCTTACGCGTGGGACGACTGCCAAATCCGGACAGCAAACCTTGACAGCTATCAATTTCATGACAAAAGTTTTATGTTACGGTCAGTTTTTTCTTTTGTCTTTGGAGTGATTGATGTCCGCATTTCGTATTGCCATGATCGGGGCGGGGGAAACCGGCACCCCATTGTTAAAACAAATGCTGTCATGTGATTTTGTCGACGTGTTGGGCGTGGCTGACCTCGATCTCAACCAGCCAGGGATTACATTGGCAAAAGAACATGGCGTCTTTGTCACGCAAGATTTTATGGAATTGGCGGCATTGGGCGAAGAGGTAGATATTTTGATTGATGTCACCGGCGCCTCCATGGTGCGGGAAAGCCTGCGCTATCACATGATTGAAACGCAAAATAACCACACCTTGATTATGCACGAACGGATTGCGCTGTTTTTAATGTCGCTTTCCTGCGGCAAATTGGTCAGCCCAAAACACGACGATCTGGAATACATCTGATTTTCTGGCACACTGGCTGTTCTTTTTCACCGAGGAACAGCCATGAGCCAAACCTTGTACGGGGACGGGGCTATCCGTCGCCCCTCGTTATACGGATCCTCTATTGAAAACACCTACGCAGGTGTTTTGTCTTTTATGCGGCGCAACTACAGCCGCGACCTCAACGGTGTCGATGTTGCAGTCAGCGGTATCCCGCTCGACCTCGCCACAACTTTTCGCTCGGGTGCCCGTCTTGGCCCAGCAGCCGTCCGAGCTGCCAGCGTCCAACTTGCCGAATTGAAACCCTTTCCTTGGGGTTTTGATCCGTTTGAAGATTTAGCAGTCATTGATTATGGTGATTGTTGGTTTGATGCACACAATCCACTGACCATCAAAGACAGCATTATTCAACATGCGCGCGAGATCCTCGCCAGTGGTGCCAAAATGCTAACCCTCGGTGGTGATCATTACATCACCTATCCGCTGTTGGTGGCACATTGTGAACGCTATGGAAAACCGCTGAGCCTGATTCACTTCGATGCCCATTGTGATACGTGGGCCGATGACAACCCCGACTCACTTAACCACGGCACCATGTTTTACAAAGCAGTCAAAGAAGGGCTAATCGACCCTGAACGTTCGGTACAGGTGGGACTGCGGACATGGAACGATGATTTTATGGGCATCCCGCGCCTTGATGCGCCAACGGTGCATGAGATTGGGGTAGCCGAAACAGTACGCCGCATTCAAAAAATTGTCGGCGATCACCCCACTTATCTCACCTTTGATATTGACTGTCTCGACCCCGCTTTTGCCCCCGGCACCGGCACCCCCGTCCCCGGAGGCCTATCGAGTGCCCAAGCGTTGGGTATTGTGCGACAACTTGGCCAAGTTAATCTAATTGGCATGGATGTGGTCGAAGTCTCGCCACCGTTTGACCAAAGCGAAATTACCGCCATTGCCGCAGCGCACATTGCCTGTGATTTACTGTGCTTGCTACGTAATCAAAAATTGGCAGGCCGTTAACAGATCCAAGCTTGCCCCGTCGCCATACTGGAAACGGGGCAACAAGCGTTAATGATGTCGCGACGAAGTGTGTGTAAAGCGGTCGATCAACTGTGCTAGCTGTTGTGCCGTTTGGTTAAGCGTATCAGCGACCAGCGCCGTTTCTTTTACAATCTGGGCGCTTTCACCAGCCAAACCAGCAATTTGATTGACGTTTTGTGCCACATCCGAACTGGCCTGAGTTTGCTGATCCATTGCAGCAGCATTGCTCACACTGCGCTCGACAGTATCGGTGGCTTGGTCACGAATTTCTTGTAACAACGACGTCGAATTGCCCATTAATGCCGTGCCTTCGTTGAGTCGTTGCCGCACATCACTCATTTCTGTCACTGCTTGCTGTGTATCACCGCGAATAGCATCAATCAGAGTGGAAATCTGCACCGTTTCTTTGCTCACTCGCTCGGCTAATTTACGCACTTCATCCGCCACCACAGCAAAACCACGTCCCTGCTCACCCGCCCGTGCAGCTTCAATCGCCGCATTCAAAGCCAATAAATTGGTTTGATCCGCAATATCATGAATCGCCACCACAATCTGACTGATCGCCTGCGAGCGACCTTCCAAGGCTTCAATCCGTTTAGCTGCAGTTTCCACTGCCACCGCCGTGCTGGCCAAGGCGGCGGCCAAGTGTTGAATTTCTCCCTCTCCAGCTTGGGTATGCGATTGCATTTTCTCAGACACTAAGCGCGTTTCATGGACATTTTCTCGCACCGAACGAATACCAGCAGTCATTTCTTCGACAGCCGCCGCTAGGCTACTTGAGGCATCGCTTTGCACCGATGCACTGTGAGCAGCACGCTCGGATAAATGCTCCATATCCCCAGCAGCGGTAGCAAGTTGATGTGCACTTTGTTTCACTTCAAATAACGTCCGACCAAAGTTATCCACCAGCACATCAAAGGCTTGTCCCATCGAGGCAATTTCATCTTTACCGCGTACATCCACCCGTGGCGCAAGATCGAGAGTTTGGCTCATGGTTCGCATCAGTTGCTCCAAGCGGCGGAGGCGACTGCGGAGATTGTGCATAATGCCCCAGCTCAACCACAGCAATAAGGCCAAGGCGGTGAGGCTGCCAAGGCCGTTCAACAACATCTGGCGTTCAATACGCTCTGATTTGCTCAATAGCTGTTGTGCCAGTTGGTCTAATAGCTGCCCTTCCAACGCTTTCATGGCATCGATACGAGCCGAAGCCGCACCAAACCACTGTGGCGGAGCCAGTTGTTGTGGTTCATTAGGGCCGATGGCAAACACTTGGCTGCGTAGCTGTAGAAACTGCGTATTGACTGGGCTGTCTTGTAGCGTCTTAGCAGCCACCATGATGTCTTGATCAGCATAGCGAGCAAAATCAGCAGCACATTGCGTTTGCCGTGCCACAAAGCCACTGGCTTGGATTAACGCTGGGGTGGTAAAACTGCCGGCAGCCAATACGCCATTGATAAACCCACGCTCACGACCAGCAAATTCTTTTTCACAGGATAACGCCAATAAGCTGACCGTGCTGTGATAGAAGGTTAAATCGCCCACTTGGTTGCCTAGATTGGCCAACAGGGTAAATAAACCATCGATCCGGTTTGAGTAATCGGTGAAGACTTCGGGCGCAGGGCGACGGCGTTGTTCAATTTCACCGCGCCGCGCCAACAAAGCACTTACCGCTTGTGCTTCTTGTTGTGCCGCTGGATGTTTTGCCACAGCGGAAAAAGCCGCAATCGCCTGATCAGTTGCAGCACGTGCTTGGCGCAACGGTTCAGGCAAGGTTTCCGCCTTGCCATTCAAATAGCCATTACTTAAACCACGCTCGGCTTGCAACGTGTGGACCAGCTGACTGGCAGCGCGCACGGTTTCGACTTCCATCGCTGCACTGACACTGACTTGCCACTCTTGATAGCGTTGCCATGTGCTATGGCCAGTTAATAAAGTTAGACCAATAATCGGTGGGCCAACTAATAAAGCGAGTTTGGTAAAAACCGAGCAACGCGATAACCAAGCAGTTGTTTTCAAAGTAATTCCCCTCGTGGAAAGTGGGCAAAGGTTTGTCAGTGACCGAGGTGACGCCGAATGCGACGCATACCCAACCAGAAGGTCGCTAACACCACAGGAATTGCCAATCCAGTCGCCAAATCTGCATTGATCGGCAGACCTGCCGCTTTCGCTGCTTTAAAGCCATAGCTCAACAAACCCACTGCGTAATAACTCAACACCCCAACCGATAACCCTTCAACTGTTTCTTGTAAGCGCAGTTGTAATGCAGCGCGTTTATCCATTGAAGCGAGTAATTGTTGGTTTTGCTTTTCTTGTTCAATCTCAACCCGAGTCCGCAACAGGGCCGTGGCGCGGGTCAGCCGCATCGCCAGCCGATCTTGTCGCCCCAATACCGTGTCACAGGTTGCCATCGCGGGGGCCAAACGGCGTTCGGTAAACTCATGAAATGGCTGTAGGCCGGCAATACGGCTTTCACGCAGTTCATCAATCCGCCGCTCTACTAAAGCATAATAGGCGCGTGCGGCAGAAAAACGATATTGTGATGAAGCAATCGCATCTTCCAATCGACCCGCGAGAGAGGTTAATTCGGCCAATAAACTGCCATCTTCGCGTTGTCCATCATCAAGACGGGCGGTAATAGCACGCATCGCCATGCCCAACTCATCCAATCGGCGCATTTCTGTTTTAGCAATCGGTAACGCCAATAATGCCAACATGCGGTAGCTTTCAATTTCAATCAGTCGGCTTACCATCCGGCCACACTGACGCTCTCCCATGCCACGGTCTAACACCGCCAAACGGGTAAACCCCAATCCTAAGTTTGGATCGGGATGTAAGCGTAAGTCGGTTAATGCCACCCCGCTCTGATCGCCAATTTCTGCCCCAATCAGGTCTTGAGGATCAAACCAATGCCCTACCTGTGTCCGCCAATCCTCTGAGGGATGGGCAGGGACAATCACCGCATGTAACCCCACCAATAGCTCACCATGCAGCTCGGCTAGCCAATCGGCAGGCACCGCGGCCAAAGCAGTATCACTAAATGGATTACAGCCTATTTCGGGCAAGATAAAGGTGTAGCGCACAAACTCGGTATGTAGGCTCCAATTGAGCGTCAAAGGGCCAACACGGGCTTGATATTGCACTGCATGAGGTTCGGGATTGGGCAATCCCAATCGTTGGGTTAACTGTTGCAGATCAAGCCATTCCGCTTCGCCCACCGTATCCGACCACAATACGATGGAAGATAAACGCGCCGGCCCTGCAATAGGCAGCGCCGGCCGTGCGTGGGCTTCATCATTTAACAGTTGGCGTAAAGGATGTGCAGCCAAAGGTGTCATTCGCGGATTTGCCCATCACCAAATACCAACCATTTTTGGCTGGTTAATCCCTCTAAACCGACTGGGCCACGCGCATGAATCTTGTCAGTGGAAATCCCAATTTCTGCACCAAGGCCATATTCAAAGCCATCGGCAAAGCGTGTCGAGGCGTTGACCATCACACTGGAAGAATCCACCTCACGCAAGAAACGACGAGCACGGCTATAGTCTTCGGTGATAATCGAATCGGTATGGTGGCTGCCATAGTGATTGATATGTTCAATCGCATGGTCCAAGTCTTTCACCACTTTGATCGCAAGAATCGGTGCCGCATATTCAGTGAACCAATCTTCCTCCGTTGCCGCCTTCATTCGCTCATCGACCAAAATCGCTAAGGTACGCGGACAACCACGCAATTCAACGCCTTTTTCCCAGTACATTGGCGCTAATTTTGGCAGGAGATAAGCAGCAAACGCCTCGTGCACCAATAGCGTTTCCATGGTGTTACATGGTGCAAAACGCTGTGTTTTTGCATTTACCGCCACCCGAATTGCTTTTTCTGGGTTAGCAGTGTCATCAATATACACATGACAATTACCGTCTAAGTGCTTAATCACTGGCACTCTAGCTTCGCGGCTAATGCGTTCGATCAAGCCCTTACCGCCGCGTGGCACAATCACGTCGACATATTCAGGCATGGTAATCAGTTGCCCCACTGCGGCGCGGTCGGTGGTATCGACCACTTGCACCGCTGTCGCAGGCAAACCTGCCTTAGTCAAACCTTCTCGCACACAAGCCGCAATCGCACGGTTAGAACGAATGGCTTCAGAGCCGCCGCGCAGAATGGTGGCGTTGCCGGATTTGAGGCATAACCCTGCTGCATCCGCCGTGACATTAGGGCGTGCTTCATAAATGATCCCGATCACCCCAAGTGGCACCCGCATTTTGCCAACCTGAATCCCCGAAGGACGATAAGCAAAATCCGTCATTTCGCCAATGGGATCAGGCAAGGCTGCAATTTGCCGCAGGCCTTCGGCCATTGAACTGATGATTTTGTCGTTCAATGTCAGCCGATCCACCATTGCTGGTGCTAAGCCTTCAGCCAAGGCAGCCGTCACATCGTCGGCATTGGCATCAAGTAAACTTTTTCGTTCCCGTTCAATCGCATCGGCAATCGCATGTAAAGCTTGGTTTTTTCGATTGGTATCAGCCCGCGCTAATTCACGACTGGCCGCCCGCGCCGCCTCACCAATTCCACGCATGTATTCTTGGATATCCATCTCTATTATTTCCCCCCAGCTTCAGAAAAAGTATCGCCGCCGATGGTATCACCGTCATTCTGCTTGCGGCATATTTCTGGTATCGGCGAGGAATGTTTCACGTGAAACATTCCCCGTTCCACGAACGAAAAACCAGTGACCAAGGCAATAAAAAAGCCCTATTGCGAAAGGCAAGAGGGCTGTATCGGGGGAAGCAGCAGACAAGTTTTAGCTATCAAAAACCCGCTGAAACTGGGTACGATGAAATTCGAGGTAGGGCTGATGGGATGATTCAATCCAACGCAGTTTCATACCTGCAAACAAGCCAAGGGCATGTAAATCTTGTGGAGTGAATCGAGGAGATACCAACAAAACACCACAGGAATCAAAGCTAATCAGAAAACGATCGAAAAGTGCATCTAAATTGGCGCTGAGTAGAAAACCATTAAATACATCGAGACGTTCGGCATCACTGTCACACTGCGCCCACGGTTTGGCGTGACTGGCACGCAAAACTTCAGGAATGGCAACCCCCGTTACAGCGCAAGCCCCTTCCCAATAGGCTATCAGCGCATCACGAAATTTGTTTTGTCCGATGCGCTGGCGTACAAGTCGTTCGACCTCGGTTTCTGAGCAAAGCCCACCTGTGATTTCTGGGGTACTTTGTAGATACGCGTTGGTTGTGGGATGAAAGGTATAAGCATGAGAAGCATCGGCAACATACCGTAAGGCAGTTGCCAAATCTGCTTCTGTGGTCATCTCGAATGAATCTATTTTTGACGACGCCGTAGAAAAATTAGGGGGTAATTGGGACAACACAGCACGGCAGGGAGTGTGAAAATGAACCTGATAGCCACCTCCGGGTTCTAATACAACGGCAGCTCGACTTTGATGACGAGCAGAGGCCAGAAGGACAGTGTCGCCATCAGATTCGAGCACGTGTTCAAATCCGTTATCGTTGCCAGCTTTTTCAATTAAAGCGCGTTGTAATAGATTCATATTCGATTCGGTTCCACTCAATCGTCCGCTTTCGCCAGTGAGTGTCGATAGCTTGCGTGAAATCGGGGCGAACCAGTTTAGCGCGAGCTTCGCACCAGTCAACTGATTCTCGACGGATGACCACCCCTTCCAGCGAGCCTTCGCGGTACTGGCTCTGTGTTGTGGCGACCAGTTGCTTGAGTGCAGTCACGGTGGTTTTGCCATGCTGTACTTTCGGCACCGTCACCAAACCCGCGTCACTTGCCAGTTCATTGCGCCGTGCGCTACTCCAGAACCGGCCTGCCGCACGGTCATACACATCAAAGAGCAGAAACCAGTCCGGCAATGCCGCGTAATCCAGCGAGTGGCGTGCGGCACACCATTCGCCGAACAGAATGAGGTTGGGTGTCAGTGCTGAACGCAGTGCGTCACCATGCTGCGCCAGCCACGCAGGCAAACGGGCGAACTGCCCGGCGTGGGGCTCCGCCAGATACTGCCCCCGGTTTTGCGCACGCAGGCTGCCATCTGGGGCGAGAGAAAATCCCACATTCGCCCCATCCAGCTTTTCCTCCACCAGCACATCACCCGCCAGCAGTGCCGTCACCTCATTGGGCGACAGCACCTTGTCGTCACGCGGCGAACCTTCACCCAGCCAGGCCAGGTGGGGTGTATGGGGGAAACGGAAGAAGTCGGTCATGGCTCAATCCGGCAATGCAGGCAGTGGTTTACCGGGGAACTTATTGCGATAAAACCCGCAAGCATCCTCGGGACAAAGAAATTCCACACGAACCCCCTTGGCCTGCAAGGCAGGCCACCAGTCCAACCATTTGCAGTCTGCTGCCTGCCATATAGGTGGTTTTTCTGGATGGCAGTGAGCGACTGCCGCAAATTTCCGATCTGGTGCATCAAACGCGGGTTGCAAAGCTGCATCCGGAAATTCGACGAACTCATTTTCGGCTAACTCGGTAAGGCAAATTTGCTCCACTCGCGCCGGGTTTCCAGCTTGGCGTAGCAACCATTTCAGAAACACATCGCCAACACCTTTTGGTGGATTGAGGCTGGTTTTGTTTTGGTATTCACCCAGAATGCGGAAGCCATCATCAATGACGGTTGTGCCAGCCTTCTCCATGGCTTGCAAGCGTTGTACGCAGGCGGTGACACAATCGGCAGATACATCGGGATGCTGTCCGTTGGCAACCAACAGCACATTGGTATCAATGACCGCCCGCATCATTGGCAGCCTCCTTGGCGAGTTCTTTCTTACGCTGCATCGCCGCCAGGGTACGGCCAGCAATATCCGCCATTTCGTCGCCGAAAAAGTTTTCAGGCCAATTCTCGATTTCGCCAAACATATTCAGGCGTAGCGGCTCCAGTTCGGTGGCGGAACCTGCGCGACGGCAGAAGTAGACAGCCACGTCTTCCGGTGCCACGATGCCTTCGGCGATGCGGCGTTGCAGGCGATTGAGAAAATGTTCGGAATGACTTTCGACAATTAGCTGTACATTGCGCTCTTTGCCATTTTCGCGGGCCTGTGTGGCGGAAATAAACACATCAGCAAGCTCGGCCTGCACCTGAGGATGCAAATGAATTTCTGGTTGCTCCATCCAAATGGTCGAGTTTGGGGGGCAATAGAAAGCCTGAACAAGAGCAGGTAAAACCTGCGACACGCCAAAGCCGACGTCGGTAATTTTTACTTCGCTTGCTGTGGCGTGGGTTTTGACCACGACCTCATATTCCTTTCGACCCTCAGCTACAGGCTTCACTTCAAAGCTTTCTATGATCCCCAAATCTTTAAGCCACTGCGCGATAAAGACATCAAAGCGGGTTAGGTGCTTTTTAGGCCCACGATTAAGTTTCCGGTCTTGCGCACTAGCCGCCAGAATGGCGGCAACGGCAAACTCACCTTTTTGACCAACGCTTTCTGGCGTTTCGCCAGACCACGAATAGATACGTTTAGGGTGCTCTCGCAGGGGGCCGAGATAGTAAAGGCTGTTCAATGCGGATTCAGTGTTAAGTGCAAAGTCAGATAAAAATTCAGCATTTTGGAATCGAGCACGGCTTTGGTCAGAAATCCGATAAAACTTATCGGGGTCATCTAGCGGCCAGATACGCCCAGTATTGCGCACGAATTTATATTCGCCAGAAGTAATTTCATGTCGCCCTTTCTCGTCCCGGCTGTAAGCCACAGCGAGTTGATTTTCACAGTTACGCAAGAGTTGATAAGTCAGCTTGTCCACTCTGGGCTGCTCTTTCGCATCCGCCGAAATAGTGACCGAAAGCGTTAATTCATCACCCGTAAATTTTTTATTACTGAGTGGATCACGCGCTTCCAGTTCCTTTCCGGGAATTTTCCATCCAAGCTCAAACTCCAACGCATTTTGTAAATTATGATTGTGTAAGCATTCAGCAAATGTGCCCAAATCAATCAAGGCATTATCGTCGCCCAAATGAAGCGGGCGTTTTCGATCTGCCGATAAAGTGGTCTGTTTGAGCGCCAGCAACAGATGGCCTAAGCTGCTCTTGCCCGCGCTATTGGCACCAAAGATCACCGTTAGAGGTGCCAGTTGAATGGGGCCGGTATCCTTCCAGGCCTTGAAGTTTTTCATGTGCAAAGAAGTCAGCATCAGTGCAATTCTCCTGTTTCCAATTTATCCCACGCTTCCAGCACCAGCCGTTGCGTGCGGTATTCCTTGTACCTGGCCATCTCATCAGCTTGGATGCTGCCGAATCCAGAAAATACTTTCTGGACTTCATCACGTGCCACACCAACTAACTGCAAGTACATTGCTTCGAGAGCGACTCTATGTGGATGGCTATATATTGAAACCGAAGGCGGGTCCTGGTCATGAGTAAGCCAACTATCCCTTGCAAGGGAGAGAGCAAGCTCTGCGGCACTAGACATAAGCGGGTTATCTGGAACGAACTCAGGGATCGGAACATGAGCCAGCACATACCCTTTTATGTGCTTATCCACATAAGGGCGAATAATAAAATCAGCAAAAAATGATGTTAAATATCCTGCGTAGAATGCCAACGCCAAATCTGTCTGCTGTTTCGTATCTACAGGAACAATCATTGGCGCGTCATAAGTTGAAACAAAGCCAGGCGGAACAAGGCATGGAATTAAAGTTCTCGTGTCATCATTCCGGGCGATATCTCTAAAGACCAATCTTGGGTGGTCAATCCAGACCTCAGGGTCTAGCCCCTTCCTCAATAGACGCTCTTGAACATTGATTTTGCTGACCCACTTTTCTGTGGGTCCAAATCTTGGACTGAAGTGATGGAAGCTTCCATTTTTCAATAATGTCCAGTCGTCTTCCGATTGGCGACGAACACCAAGTAACTCTTTGTCTGACGACGCATGAAACTCAGCGACAACTCGATAACCAAGCTGCTTGAGCTTCAGCAATTTCGATACGAGTACGCCATGAACATTGGCTTGAGCCTGACTGTTAAATATAACAGCGCTCCTCTCTTTGCCAATTACCGCGTCAAATTGATCGCGTGTAATTTCGCACCATGGTACTGCCTCAAGTTCAGCTGGGGATTTCACAACCGTACTGAATTTATGGTGACGTACCTGTTCCCGAGAAAAGGTCAAAGCAAGGAATCTATAGCTTGCGTGGACATCTGGAAAGAATTTCTTCTGAGCATTCTGTAAATGCAAAACGGATATTACCGAACCAGAATCGAATAGGCTTTTCCTGAGATCACCGCAATCATCTTCAAACATAAAACCAATAGGCAGCACGAACCCACATCGACCAGATTTATTCAAGAGGGAGGGAATAATCGTTATGAAAAGTTTGTACAAGTCACGACGCCCAGATAGCACCGAGTAGATTCCTACGGCAAACCATTTTTTCTGGCGTTCGTGCAAGTATTCATCCGCAGCATCGTCGCGATTTTGAACAATTTCCCACGGTGGATTACCCAGCACGCAGTCAAAACCGCCACTGGCGAACACCTGCGGAAACGCCAAGGGCCAGTGCAGCACCCGCGCTTCTGTGCATGCTGCTCGCGCATCAACAAGAGCGTCTTGTTGTTGGCTAGATAAGGCATCACCCAGCAAAGTGAGATATAGCGTGGCGCTAGTGGGGATGAGCGCTTCATCTCCTTCTCGTTTTGGCAATAGAAAGGCACCGACGAGCAAATCGGCAGCGTGTGCCAGTCGGCTGGTTTTGGCTTGCTCTAGGAACCTACGGTAGGCAGCTTCTTTAGTGGCAATCTCTTTTGTGCTGTTTTCCGGTAGGGCTTCGAGCGTTTGTAGCCCTTTAAGCAATTGGGCATCGCTCAAATCCAGCAAAGCTTGTTTGCGCTGGAAGTCTTTATCAAACTGTTTGAGCGCCGCAGCGTTGGCCTTGGCGAGCTGTTTGCAGACTTCCTTATCGTCACCCGAAAGCGGCTTGAAGGCATCTTTGGCAATGCCCAGCTCCAGCGCCTTGAGGTCAGTCAGCCCCAAGAGAGCATCACCCACTTGCAGGTGGTGGTCGAGAAAGCCCAAGGGGCGCCCTTCTTCAAAGCCTTCCAGCCACAGTGCAGTTCGAGCCAGCTCGATAGCCATGGGGTTGCGATCCACACCAAAAATGCAGCGGCTGACCACTTCGCGCAGGGCGTGGCGGAAGTCCTGTTCGGTTTGTTCGCCATCGGTTGCCCGCAGCTGTGCGAGCTTTTCCGCCAGGCGGCGTGCGGCGGCCAACAGAAAATGACCACTGCCACAGGCAGGGTCGATGACTCGAATAGCAAGCAAGGCTTCAACGGGTGATTCGGGTTGTGCAGCAATACGCTGTTCAATCACCGGGTCGAGTGCAGACTTGATCAGCTCCTGCACCAGCGAATCAGGGGTGTAATAACTGCCGGTGAGCTTGCGAGCATTACCGGCGGTGCTACCCTCGCTGGTCAAGCCAACAAAACCGAACTTGCGAGCTGGCAAATCAATCTCTGGCACCAACTCCAACAGACTTTCATAGACGCTGCCCAGTTCTTCCGGCCCCATATTGCGGTAGTCCACCGGCGCGAGCACACCCTTGTGGCTGGCCCAGCGCAGGTTTTGCATGGCGGCCAACAGGTGGGCATTATCGAGACTGGCGGCGTCGAGTGCCGGACACTGGCTAGTGGCAAACAGTCCACCGAGGGCGGGCAATGCCAAGCGCGGCTCACCGTCGCTCAGGCCCTTGAAGACGATGCGCAGCGCTTGCCAATGATCGTCAAAACGATTGCGGGCACGGCGCTTTAGACATAAATCGCGCAAACGGCCCACAGCATAGCCTTCGGCATAGGCACGGCGGGCAGTTTGAGCTTGTGGGCTCTCGTCTTTCGGATGTAACAAACCACGCTCTTCAACACTAAAGATAAAAATTAAGCGATAGATCAGCCGCAGCAGTTGTTGAAAATAGGCGTCTTTGGTCAATTCACCGTTGTGCAGTGCGCTACGCAAAGCATCGTTGGCCGAATGCTGGATAAAACCTTCGCCCAGAATCAGCAAAGCATCGGTTACGCCTTGGCGCAGGCCGTCGCGCACGCGGGTGCCTTCTTCTTGTCCAGCCGCCCGCCATTTTTCCCAGACACATTCCGTGGGGTTACCTGCGGATCGGCTGGCATGTAGCAAGCGCCAGACGTTGGCAAACTCGGCATAACGCTGACCACCGAGTAAATCAGCAAGGTCAATTTCCAGAAAGCTGGGGCGGGTCAGTGTGGCCGCATCACGCAACAGGCGCAGGGTTTTGCCATTACAGACCATTCCCCATAGATGATCGGTACTGGCATTGAGAAATTCTTGAGTCAGCATAAAAGCAGACTTCTTACGACTACCCGAACCAATGATGGCAAAGCGGGGGTCGGGTTCATGCAAGGCCAAGGTATGAGGTACAACGACCACCGGTACACTGCCGGCTATTAGGTTGATCGGATAATGTCTTTCACCCAAGGCGATGCCGGTGCAAGGCTGCAAGTTGGTATAGCCGAAGACGTCGCGCAGCAGTTCCTTCACAAAGGTATGTGTCAGTTCAGCGGCATTGATATCTGTTCGCTCAAGTTGGGCAGCAAAATGCCTCCACTGAGCACAAGCAATCTGAAAGGCACGGCTATAGTCGTCTTTAAGCTTGAGCCCCTTGGGTATGCTGTAGTCAGCTTCGGTTTGCCATTGTGCGCTACCGAGTGCGGCTTTTTCTAACTGATCGGGCAGAAACAAGCCACCTTCAAGCGTCAAGGTTGGCAGGTTGAGCGCGGCTTGGTTTTTACGGAGTTTTCTCATGTTCTTATCTCTTGTGGCCGCCGGTTACAACTCGTCAGGCAGCAACACATACACGCCCATCACATCCACAGGTAAACACGCCTTGACGCTGTATTGCCCCACATCACGGGCAGCTTGTCGTACTCGCTGATGGTCGGCCAGTAGCGTCTCGGCACGCTGAGTAGCCAAGGTTTGCAATTGCTGTGGGTGGCTTTGCAGAAAGTCCAGCGCGGTACGGATTTCGCGTTGGATGGTTTCTGGTGGCAGGTTGCCAGTGGGCTTGCATTCGAGCAGACGGCTGACGCTGTCGTCACTCAACCATTGCGGATTGTTGCGGCCAACAACAGCCAGCGCGACGGTTTCTTCGGCCATCATCTGGAAAGGTTGGCGGCGGCGCACATAGCCCAATTGATGACGCAAGCGCAGCAGGTAAATGATGGTAACCACCTCGACCGCATCAGTGAGGGTGGCGGCACAGCGTGCGGCAATGCCAGCGCTTTGGCCATCGGTGGCTAGGCTGGTCTCCAGCAGATGTTCAGCCAACACACAGACCAGCGGGTGGCTGCGGTGTAGCTCATTGAAATTGAGCAACAGGGGTTTGTCGATGCCGTCATCGGCCAGTCGTTGGCGCAGAGCTTCGGGCAAGTGCTGCGGCAAAAAGCGATACTGCTGCTTTCGTGTAGGTTCCAGCGGGGCATTGAGGCGGGTGCAGGCACTTTGTACAAAACGCTGGACGTCGGCTTGGGTACCTAATGCTTCCTGCTGTTTTTGCCATTCTGGTAATACCTCATCTGGCCGAATCCGACGCTGGGCAAAGACGGTGCGATTGGCTTTGGCTTTCTCTAGTGCATCATGCCACTGGGCTTGTAGCGGCGCGAGAATACGCTCTGGCTCACCAAAATCAAAACTGCCTTGAGCCGGTTGACGGCTGTCGCTGCGCTTCATGAGTGCCGCTTTGACCAGCGCCTGATTGATGCGGGCTTCGTCCTCCGGCATCGGTACCAACACACCCAACTCTTTTTGGATGGTTTCGCCCTTGCGCAAAATCACATTCAGCACAAACCCATCCACAGGGTTATCCTGCCCATAGAGCATGGTGCAACGCACCTCGGCTGCCTGCTGGCCAAAACGATCAACTCGGCCCTCCCGTTGCTCGTGACGGGTGGGATTCCAAGCTAAATCGTAGTGAATGACAGCGGTAAACAGATGTTGCAGGTTAATACCTTCTGACAAGCAATCGGTAGCCACCAGAATGCGTGGTTCGCCCTCTTCCATTGCTTCGACTCGCTCACGCCGCTCTTCGGGCATCAATTCACCCGTGATAGATTCAATAGTGGCTTTGGGAAATACTTTGCGTAGGTGTTCGGCAACATAGTGAGCAGTAGCAATGTAGCGACAAAACACAACGGGGTGATAACCGTCTTTCAGCAGTGTTGCAATGTGAGAAATCAGCGTAGCTAGCTTAGGGTCTCCAGCTTGACCAGAAAGACGCTGTGCTTCTTGAATCAACGTCAACAGACGACTGGCTTCTTCCAGTTGCGCCGGTGGCTCTAAATCGTTGCTGTCCAGATCATCAGTTTCGCCATCGTGTAAACGTTCATCAGCCAACAAGTGAATGCTGTCGAAGCTGCCATCCAATCGTGTGGTCAGTGCTTTGACGGCGGCGGCAGGTGACGAGGCGACACAACGCAACAGGGCGAGCGTGGCGTACCAGATGAGGCGACCACGGCCTTCGCCTTCGCGCTCAATGTTTTCAGCCAGTTCGCGGCAATAGTCCTGCACTGAATCGAAGAAGGCACCCCAGTCCCCGCTCAGTTTGTAGGTGACCTCGGTCTTCATGCGGCGGGGAAAGCCACGGCCATCACCGGTTTCGGCTTGCCATTCGGCGATGTCTTTACGACGACGTTGAACAAAATGCCGTGCCAGTTCTTGGCGGAGCGGATCGCTGGCAGAGGTTCTGTTCTGCAGTGCGACAAAGCGCGGATCGAGCAAGGACAGCAGGTTATAAAAAGCCGCCTCGTCACCGGAGTGAGGGGTGGCGGTGAGCAAGATCAGGTGCCGCTCGTCATCCTTGACCAAGCGCTGCAATAGCTCGAAGCGCAGTTGTTTGCCGGCACCGCTGCTGGCGCAGGTGTGGGCTTCGTCAACAATCACGCACTCCGGTGCGATGAACAGAAAGTGTTCGCGGTGACGCTCGCTCTTGATGTAATCAAGGCTCACCACCACGACCGGGTAGTGATCGAACAGGCTGACGCCATGAGGAATGTCGCGTTCGATGCGCGCGGCCGACGCCGATGTCAGCGCAACCGCTTGCAAGTTAAAGCGGGTTTCCAGTTCGCTTTGCCATTGCTCAACCAAGTGCGGCGGGCAAAGCACCGCGAGGCTGGCGATCTCGCCACGATCCATCAGCTCACGAGCGATCAGCCCGGCTTCGATGGTTTTACCGATACCGACGTCGTCGGCGATGAGAAGTCGCACGGTGGTCAGGCGTAGCGCCATCAACAAGGGCACCAACTGGTAACCACGCGGCTCCACGGCGATATTGCCAAACGAACGGAATGGGCCGCCGCCCGCCCGCAGCTTCAGGCGCAAGGCATCCCGCAGCAGCAATGCTGCCGCATGGTTGCCTGCCTGTTCGGGCTGTGGCCAAGGAAAGGTGGCAGGTTCAACGGGCTGCAGCTCGAGCTCAGGGATCAGGGCGATGGTGTCATCGTCCGCGCCACCGAGCGGGCGCAGGCGCAGCCAGTCACGGCGGGATTCGCTTTGCACTACCCATTCGCGCCCACGGGCACGAACCAGGTTGCCGGGCATGAAATCGTGTTCAAGCTGGGTCATTGTGTTTTCTCATGGTTGCCGAACACATCGGGATACGCAGCAAACTGCGCTTGCCATTGCGATGGGTCGGAGAAGTTCAGCACTTGCCAGCCCTTATCGGTCATCAGGGCAGTCGTATCAGGGTCAATATGATCAAGAAACACCAATGCACGAGCAGACTTGTATTGGCCAGCAGCAATGGCAGTCCCTCCGTTGACAGGAACTTGTGTAGCCTCAGGAAGGCGTAAACCTGCTGTGGTTAAAGTATCAAGCCAGTGCTGAAAACGATCATTTTTTGGTATCGTTTCGGCCACTGCTGGAGAAACTGATTTCGGCTTCACTTCAGCATTAGCCAACGCTACCAATACCTTCAGTGCATCGATATTGCGCCGGTTGATATTCTCGTGGTCAGGCTGGTTGAAATAGGAAAGCAAACATTGATAGCAACCCGCTTCACAAATCCGGTTACCTAGATCATTGGTTTGCTCCAACGCAGGCAAGTCCTCAAGCTTCCATGCCCCCTGCGGAGCGTTGTGGTGCAGCAGTTTGAGTGCGTTGTTGGCAACCTGCGCCAAGCTGGCGGGATCGCTGGCGATGCGTGTGAGCACACCAGCCCCCCCCTCGGCAGCTTCATAAAACATCAGCGCACGACGCTGGTCTATTCTAGGAAGCGGTTCAGCAACCAGCTCGGATTCTTCAATTTGAAAGGTCATCTCGATACCACGTTTGAGCGCAGCTTGCAAAGTAGCCATCGCCTCAATTGATAAGGGATGTATGGGTGCCAAAATCAGCAAATTGCGGTGATCTTCAACAAAAGGAACAATTCGCTGGTTTGGTACTTTATCGACAAGACCTTCATCTGTGCCGTCGGCATCATCACCGCCCGGTTCATCCTGTTTACTCCAAGTGCCGGTGATGGGATTGATGTAAAACCCCAGTTGCTCTTTGTTCTTGCGCCGGCGCCAGCCACGATTGATACGCCACAAACGTGCCGCAGACGCATAAGTCAACTCAGCTAATATTTCCTCGCCTTGCTTCACCTCAGCTTTGCGCTGTTGAATCATGCCATCGGGACCGGGCAGAAAACGATAGGTAGTTTGCAACTCAAATCCCTGACGCTGGCGGTCTTCATCATTGACAGAAATTCGCTCTACAGCGACTGTTTCAACCGTTTCAATACGATACAACTCACGCACCCAATCATGGTCAGTCAGCAGTGCACCACAGTTTTCACAACAATTGTCCAAGGGTTCGCCACCGCCGAGCGTGCCTAGATGACCATAGCCGCACTGACTACAAACCCGCGAGGAGAGGGTGGCAAGTTGGCTGTTGCCAGAAATATGATCAGCCGAGCCGACATTCAGTTTGGCACGCACCACGCGATACATACGCCCTTGGTGGTAAATCAAGCTGCGCGGGCCAAACTCCGACAAAGCCAAAAAGCGCGGGCGACTGACCATGCTGCCCTCATCATTCTTGCTATTAGCAGATGCCCCTGCGTGTGCAGGAATCCATGCCATTAGAGGCAAACGTGGGAAGTTGTAGCCAGGTAGAAAACCCTGGCTGGCGAGATAACGATAGGTATAAAAATCGTTATTTTGGCTATTGCCTGTTTTCAGCAGTACGGCATATTGCCGTGCAGCATCCCCGTAACGACGTTGTGCATTCTGGCGCTCACTGTGCGATGCCGTATGGCTTCTAATAATCTGGTCAGCCATCTTCATTTGCGTGCGGGTGGCATCGAACAACACACGCCAACGTTCAAGTGCCTCGGAAAAAGCTTGAGGCGCTCGTTCAATCACTTTCTGGACATAATCGGGTTTGAACCAATCACTCCCAGTCAATTCATCCTGTAATTGGGCAATGACACGCATCGCACTTTTCTGAGCACGTTGGGCCACGTCTGGATCGTTTAGCGCATCATGGTAAGACTTAAGTAATGGCTTTTCTGGTTGATCAAGATCGAGCATAGGGGAAATACTGACATCAAGAGCAATCTGCGTATTAGCCAGCCATACCGCCTGTAGATGGCTCTCGACCAAATCACGATTGGCTAGATCCAATGTCGGGGCACGTACAATGCCATGCACCATATCGCTGGCGTGTTGGAAAAACCATTGATCATGCGGACTTAACGATGCACAGTAGGTAATCACCAAAGCTTGTTGGCCCGAGCGACCCGCACGACCACTGCGTTGAGCATAATTGGCTGGTGTAGGCGGAACATTGCGCAGATATACGGTATTGAGTGCAGAAATATCAACGCCCAGTTCCATCGTGGGCGAACAGAACATCACAGGTAATCGCTCAAGGGGCACTTCATGTGCAGGGTTCTCTGCCCATTCCTTACGATCCTTGTCGGTATAACGAAAACGTTGTTCAAGTAGCTGACGTCGTCCAGCCTCAACTTGGGCTGTGTGTTCCTGCGCCTCAAAATCGAAGAGTGGATGATTTTGCTGGCGCAGTAACTCAGCGATATTCCAATAGAGGGAACGGAAGAATGGATTAGTACGGGAATCTTCTTCATTCATTAAGGTATTGGGTAACACCCAATCAAGCACAGCAGCATTCAGGCGCCACCCTACCAATTGTTGATCAAGCGCCTGCTTCTGCACATAGCCATAAAGCATAGCAGCCTGCAGTAAGGCTTCGACTAATTCAACCCACTCTGAATCTTTCCAGCTTGCAACCTGTCCAGCAAAAGCGGTTTCTTTCCAGAACGGGGCGGCTTTCACATCGCGTAACAAGCGCGACCGAGGCCCACCAGTGATCAAGTCTGTTCTTGATTTGCCTTTATTAGATTGGGGTCGTTTACCAAGGATGAGACATTTCGCGGTTTCCAGTTGTTCATCTGCGGAGAAGGCCCAACGATCATTGAGGTATGCGAAGGCGCTGGTTCGAGCCTTGTCTTGTTCGTCGGGGTTGAGATAGCGCGTCTCAAGGCAAAGCCCTCGACGCATCGTATCGAAAACCAGTCGGTACAGCTGTTCTCGATGTGAAGCATTCAAAGTAGCCAATGTGCCATTTTTTGTGTTGGCAAACACAGCATTATCGGCACAAAACTCATCCAAATGGCGGTAGTTGATTGCCAGTAAACCTAATTGATCCAAGTTAGGATTATTGAATCGCCAACCACGCCGGAGATCGCGCAACAGACGGTACGCAATAATATAACGCAAGGTGCGTTGTGCCTCTTTCTGCGCGAACCCCATGAGCTTGGGGGTGCGTAGGTATTCAACCAAAATGCTCTCATCAACTCGATCAAAGCCCAGTGCTTTAAAAACAGCATCCGATAATTGTTCTTCAGACAATACGCCATTATTGTCTTGCAAAGCACCAATAAGACCGGCGCGTAAAGTCAGCAAAAAAATAAAATCGTTGAAATGCCCTGCCTGTAGCGCTGCATCTTGCCGGTTGTCGGTAAACCCAAGCAACTTGCGCGGATCAGGTTGGCCGTTCGTTGGCTCAGTGTCTTCGAAGAGTTGGCGCAATGCGCTTAATGTCAGAATGGTGGTAGCAGATGAACGTCCCTCGCCTGAAAGACTTGCCAGACGGTTAATATCTTTACCGTGCGCTTCATGCAGTTGCCCACAGTTCAGACAAAAGCGGAATTTCCCGGGAATGAACCAAAATGATTCACCTTGTCCCTGCTTGCCTTGAACATCAACCTGAATGGGACATGGCATCGCTTTTTTGTAGTTCTGTTTGATCTTAGGTTGGTCGCGACTCAGATCGAGCCATGTTTCTGGCAGAGTTTCAAGATCGCCACGATAGGACAAATTCGAGGTGGCAGGACACAGAAAGCCATAAAAAACGTCTTCGTTATCTTCTGCGCTAATGTCATCAATTTCGCGCGGTGTATAACTTATTGGCTGCCGTTTTGATTGCCAAACCGGTAGGTACTCTTGTCCACAGTCTCGGCAAAAATGGACAGGATAGAGTTGAGCGCCTTCTTCCTGCCGGCCTGGTGCAAAACGCTGAGCATCTAATGTGACATGACGAATGCCCTGCCCTTCAAGCGTGGTGAGAACCTTACCCGGACCGCTAATAAACTGGTGCAATTTGAACGCGAAAGGTGGCCGTCCTTGAGGTGTTCTGATGTCATGTGCAGCGACTAGGAACTGCTGTAGAGCGGTTCGTGCGGTCTCAATTTCGCAGCCAGCATCTCTAGCCAATTTTTCACTGGCAGCTTGAATAGTCATTGGCTTTGCACGGCGAGGGGGCTCGTTGCTAGGTAATTCAATACCAAGATTCAATTCAACCCAGATCGCTAAAGGATCGACCTGAAATGCCTTAAAGTCATTCCATTCAAACAGGGTACGGGTAACTGCCTCTGCCAAACTTGCCTGCACAGCAGCAACATCCATCGATGGATCTGTCACTCGTTCAAGCGTTTCACCAATGATGTCTTGCTCAGAGATATACGTACCAAAAAGCTTGCTAGCTACCTCTGCCACTGTTTTGTTGCGATCAGTCAGACTTCCCGTACTCGACATAGTGGCCGATGTACCAATACAAACTAGGCGATCGGCCTGTAAACGTTCTCGTAGCCGACGCACCAGCAATGCAACGTCGGCCCCTTGACGGCCACGGTAGGTATGAAGCTCGTCGAGAATTAGGAATTCCAAACCTTGGCAATGATCCACTACGCGGCGATCCACCTCGTCAAAACGAGTCAGGATCAGTTCAAGCATCATGAAGTTGGTGAGCAGGATGTCGGGCGGGTTGTTTGCTATCGCATCACGTTCAGTTTTTGACTCCTGCCCGGTATACCGCGCTACGGTGAAAGGCTTTTGTTCTACTGGATAGCCATAAAGGAATTTATCGAGTTCTTCGAGCTGGCTGTTCGCCAGGGCGTTCATCGGATAGATCACGATGGCGCGGGTTCGTGCGATTTTGTCCTTTTCTTTTGCCTTCAATATCCGATCAATGACCGGGATGAAGAAAGAGAGTGATTTGCCAGAGCCAGTGCCCGTTGTAACCACATAGCTCTGTTTTGCTTGGCCCTTGGCCAATGCTTGCATCTGATGCGCATAAAGATGCAGCGGCTGGGGGCACCCCTCGGCTTTGCCCACTTGAAAGAGATCTGCACAAGCACCGTGCAAAACGCCTTCCGCAACCAACTGCTGCACCGTCCCCTTGCGCTGATAGTTTGGATTGATTTGGACGAGGGGTTCTGGCCAATAGCGTCCATTAACAGATGATTCAGCAACCACTTTCTGGATATCATGAGCAGCAATACGAACAAAACTTTTTGAAAAAAGAGAATACTCTTTAAC
>Ga0079301_1000052_pt1 | contig 54115 bp, 50 predicted proteins | sample Wag4_2014_7_11_3_FD_74797 | JGI IMG/M metagenome (GOLD analysis project Ga0079301, IMG submission 74797) | Fresh water mixed with fracking chemicals microbial communities from Ohio, USA - Utica-2 Time Series FC 2014_7_11 | ecosystem: Engineered > Industrial production > Chemical products > Input... | reverse complement strand
CACGACGACCACCTGGACATCCTCGATCAGACCTGTCTGCCCCTCGAAACGAGCTGGGTGTCCTGCCACTCCCTGGAGGACGTGATCGAGGCGATCGCCTCGATGCGGGTGCGAGGCGCGCCGCTCATCGGCGTGGTGGCAGCCTTCGGCATGGCGATCGCCGCCCGCCGGAGCGACGCCCGCGATTCGGAGGCCCTGATCCGTGCCCTCGAAGCGGCCGGCGAGAAACTCCGCGCCTCGCGCCCGACTGCCGTGAACCTCGCCTGGGCGATCGATCGGGTGCTGCTTGCAGCCCGGGAACGCCTTCACCTCGAACTGCCCGCACTCGTCGGCTACGTGGCCCTCGAGGCCCAGGTCATGGCCCGGGAGGACCTCGAGACCAACCGCCATATCGGCCAGTCGGGTCTGGAGATCCTTCGCCCGGGACTCCGCATCCTGACCCACTGCTCGACGGGCACCCTGGCCACCGTGGGCCACGGCACGGCCCTGGGGGTGATCCGGACCGCCCACGAGGCGGGCCTGGCCCCCGAGGTCACGCTGACTGAAACGCGGCCCCGGCTGCAGGGAGCCCGTCTCAACGCCTGGGAGTGTCAGCAACTCGGGATTCCGTACACCCTCATCCCGGACTCCGCGGCAGCCTTCCGGATGCAGCGCGGCCTGGTCGACGTCGTGATCACCGGTGCGGACCGCATCACGTCGGGGGGGGACGTGGCGAACAAGGTCGGCACCTACATGCTGGCCCTGTGTGCACGCGCCCACCGGATCCCCTTTTACGTTGCCGCCCCCCTCTCGACGGTGGACCTGGCGCTGGATCGTCCCGAGCAGATCCCCATCGAGGAGCGCGATCCGAGAGAGGTCACGCACCTGGCCGAGCACCCTGTTGCGGCACCCGGGACGTCGGCCTGGAATCCGGCCTTCGACGTGACGCCGAGAGACCTGATCACGGGCATCATCACCGAGCGCGGCGTGTTGACGGCGCCCTACCGGGATCGCTTCCTGGAGCTGATGGGACAACCCGTCAGGAGCTGAAGCCGCCCAGCGGCGCGTGATACAATGGTGGCGTTTTCCCGCTGGAAGGAAGCGACCCATGACGACGCGCCCGCGCAAGGTCTACATGAAGACCTTCGGCTGCCAGATGAATCTTTCTGACTCCGAGAAGATGCTGGGTCTCCTGGCGCGCGAGGGCTACGTCCCCACCGACGTCGAGGAAGAGGCCCAGCTCCTGCTCGTCAACACGTGCTCCATCCGGGAGAAAGCCGAAGACAAGCTCTTCAGCCTGCTGGGTGGCTGGCGCGAGCGCAAGCGCCGTGAACCCGACATCATGATCGGCGTGACGGGATGCGTCGCCCAGCAGGAACGAGACCGGATCCGCGAACGGGTACCGGCCGTCGACGTGGTCGTCGGCACGCACAACTACCACGAGTTGCCGGAGCTTCTGCGCGAGGTCGAGGAAACCCGTCAGCCCATCACGCGGATCGCCCACCTGCGGGAGCCGATCCCGGACGACCTTCCGACCCTCCGGGAGGGCAAGTACCACGCCTGGATTCCCGTCATCCATGGGTGCAGCTACTACTGCACGTACTGCATCGTCCCGTACACGCGCGGCCCATACCAGAGCCGCAAACCCGAGGCGATCGAGCGCGAGGTCCGACAGCTCGTGGCCGAAGGGTTCCGCGAGTTCACGCTCGTGGGGCAGACGGTCGACCGGTACGGGATGGAACTGCCCGAGAACGAGAAGACGACACTCGCCGACCTGCTGCGTCGTCTGGCCGGGATTCCCGGCGTCTGGCGCCTCCGGTTCCTCACGTCCCATCCACTGGATATGACGGAAGAGCTCGTGCAGACGGTGGCCGAGCTCCCGGAAGTGATGGAATACCTGCATTTCCCCATCCAGGCAGGCTCGGACCGCATCCTCAGGGAAATGAAACGGCTCTACACCGTCGACCAGTACCGCGAGAAGGTCACGATGATCCGGAGGGCCATCCCGGACGCCACCATCTCGGGGGACCTCATCGTCGGATTCCCGGGAGAGACGGAAGAAGAGTTCCTCGAGACGCTGAGCATCGTCGAGGAGATCGAATTCGACTCGAACAACACGGCGGCGTACTCCGTACGTCCTTACACGCCCGCCGGTCGCCGGACCGACCAGCTCGACGAGGCCACCAAATCGGACCGGCTCCAGCGCCTCAATGCCGTCGTCCAGGACGTGGCGTACCGACGCAACCGCCGCCTCGTCGGCAGCTTGCAGGAGGTCCTCGTCGAGGGCCCCAGCAGCAAGAACCCCGAGGTCCTCGTCGGCAGGACGCGCGGGAACAAGATCTGCTACTTCCCTGGAGAGCAGCAACTTGCCGGTAGTCTGGTCGAGGTTCGCATCGAGGATGCGCGCCCCTTCACCCTGCGCGGGGAAATCGTACGCGTCGTCCGCTCCGGTTCCGACCTCGCGGTCGGAGTGTCCTAGGAGAGCGATTCGGCCCGCTGCTTGGCTTGCAACAGCTCCCTGGCCGTGGGCACGTCCGCCTGGCTCTTCACGGGGATGAACCGCGCATCTCGTTCGACCGCGATGAGGCCCGTATCGAGGACGCTGCTGAGATCACCGGCGAGTTGCTCGAACTGGATGACACGCTCGCCCGAGACCTCCTTCTCGACCACGTACCAGGGCAGGGAGACCTCGCCCCGGAGCTGCATGGCATCGAAACAATAAGAAGCGGTGTTGAAATAGGGCAACTGGTCCTGGTCGAAAGCCTCGGGGAACATGAAGCCCTCGACCAGCTCGATCCGACCGCCCACCCGGGCAGGCGCCCCACCCTTGTCTCCGGGCTGCTTGCGGGCGACCTCGACGGTCATGCCATGACCGGATTCGAGATGGCGCCCGATGATGAGGGGATCGAGGGTCGCCCCGAGGTTGTCCACGTTCGAGAAGCAGAGCGTGCGGCCACCCGCAGCCACGAAGCGATCCAGGAGGCCGGCCCGCCGGAACGCCTCGAGCCACTCTCCGTGGCCCGGGGTCGCGTGGGATTCGATGCCGCTGGCAGCGTCGAGCGGTTGCCCGTCAAGGCGCATCCTGGGCATACGTCCCTGCTGGAACAGGGACACCCCGTCCTGCCAGCGAGAGGAGGAGAGCGCCTCGTCGATCGGAGCATGGGTGTGAAAGCTGGTCATGACGTGCACGGGCAACCCGGGCCACCGCTCGAGGATCCAGTCGAGCTTCAGATCGAGGAAGGTGCGGTCGCCCATGATGGGGTAAAGCGCCTTCGGGCGATCGTACTTGAAGCGGGTGGCCATCCCACCCGCCAGGATGACCACCCCGACCTGCCCGGACTCGATCGCCTCGAGACCGAGGCGATCGAGTCGGCTGCGATCCTCGGTGGATCGCTCGGACAACCGATGCACGTCGCCGGGTTCGAGGGGTGCCACGGGACGCCCGAGTCGGTTTCTCGAAAACGAGAGTTCTCCGGACAGGTACCGGGCGCGCAGCTGTTCGAAAGACGACACGTGGATGACCTCGTTCTTGCGTGTTCGGAGCCTCATCGTACCACGCTCCCTGCCCCCCCCTTCAGGGAAACCGGCGCCACATCAAGTCCTCGTGGAGGGTGAGATCGGAACCTCGGACCGGGAAGGCGACGCCTGGGAAGGTGGCACCGGGATCACCGCAGGGCCGCTCGACGGCACCGGGGTCCTTGGCGACGGTTCCCGGGCCTCGAGTGGAACGGATGGAACCAGCGACCAGAGGCCGGGACGCGAGAAACGGGTCATCGAGCCGTTGCAAGCCAGGCCGAAGGATAGGCCCGGAGCGGGCGCGAGAAAGGCGTGAGATACACGAGCCCGGAGTTGCCCGTCCAGGTGGATCGCGAGTGTCCCGGCGCGCGTATCGACCTCGCATGTCAGGGTCGAAGCCTGTCCAGCCAGACGGGGCGGATGCACGGGCTCGCTCCACAGGCGCTGGGACGCGGGCCAGGTCTGCCCGGGAGCCTGACCGTCACAGATCCACGCCTCGAGTAGCCCCGGCGCGAGCGAGACGATGACGAGGTGTCGGACATCCCGGAGATAGGGGATGAGCGCGACGACGCCGGTATCCCGGACGGCGTCCAGGCCCCTGGCCCTTGCCACCCAGGCGGTCACCTCGACACGATAGGCCGCAGGCAAGGCCTGAGTGGAGCGGCGGATACTCAGGCGCGTGGCCGGGAAGAAAGCCTCCTGGACGAGGCCATTTTCGTTGGCGGTCCACTCGCCGGGTTCCAGCCCGGATGGATCTCCTCCCGCAGGCACGGTGGCCGCCACCCAGGATTCCGGCGGAATCCTCTGCCCGGCCAGTCCCTGCGAGGACAGGCCAGGTGGAAGTTCCTGGGGCTCAGCCGTCCACTCCTGCAAGGGCGGCGGAGTCGCCGGATGCCCTGGCGAACCGTCGCCACGGGCGGGCGAGGGCTGGGAATCGCAGGCTGTCAGGGCACCGAGCCCGATACCCAGAGCAAGCAGACGAGACCTCGCGGCACGCATGGATCCTCGCTTTCCGGCGACCTAGCGCCGATGAACCAGCCGGAGATCATCGAATCGAACGAAGTTCCCGTTCGCGGCAAGCGCTACCCAGTGAGGCCGGTCATCGAGGCCCGGCACCTCGACCGTGGCCACGGAGCGACCATCCACGCGGATCGCGACCTGGCGGCGCTCGATATCGACATCGGCCCCCCAGCGAATGCTGCTCGACGCCTCCATCGCAGCCTCCAGCCACCGGGACCACAACCTCGCCGATTCGGGCCATGTCGCCCCGGCGGGCCTCTGACCATCGACCCACCAGCACGCGATTTCCTGGCGGGCGGCGACGAGCATGAGGTAGTGGGTAGGATCGCGGTAATAGGGCATGCAGGCCAGAATGCCGGTAGGATAGCCGTGGACGGAGCTCGATTCGGCTTCCCGGGCCGCGGAGCACGTCACGTCCAGACCGTACTGCCGTCCGGCTCTCCCATCGTCAGACCCGAACGCCTTACCCCGGTATCGCAGATGGCTGGCCAGGTTGTCCTGACGCCCCTCTACCTGGTCAAGCGTCCCCCCCTGGACCAACCACTTACCGGCGGCGAAACCGGGCATTTCACCCTGAACCGGGTTGTCGAAGGGAAAGTCGGATCCGGAGAAATCGAGCATCGTGACGGACCCGCCGGGCGGTGGAGCCCCCCCGACGAGACCGCAGGCGGTCACCGCGATCGCCAGAACCCCGCCCCAGGCCCACCGCATCCCCACGCGCTCCTCCTTCCGACCCGCTCCGAGGTTAGGCGAAGACAGGTGGACGGCGAGACGACCAGGTTGCATCAGGGAATCCGTGTGCCCCGACGAGGCGCACGCACAGAAAGCGAGGCCCCGCGATCCTTTCGGACCGCGGGGCCTCGAGACCAGCAGGGGCTCGGCTCAAACGAGCGCGAGTTCTCGCTTGATCTGGATGGGCACATGCTCGCGCTGGATGGGGAAACGCAATCCGCGCTCGACGACGGTGCAGTGGATGTCGGTCTCGGAAGACCCGAAGGTCTGACGGAAGTCCTCGATGACCATGTCGGTATCGAAGGGCAGGCAGCTGAACACGTCGACGAAGGCGATACCGACCACTCCGGGTGCATCCTCGCAGTGCATCCAGGGGTAGGTATGAATCGACGCATGGCTGGTCGTGAGCCCGACGACGCCAGTCACACCGCTCTCGAGCGGATTGACATTGACGAAGTCATGACAGTAAGGGGGGAACAGGACGTCCATACCGAGCTTGACCGGAAGCTCCTTCAGCCAGTTGTAAACGAGGCTGAAGTCGGCCAGTTTTTCCGGATCGCATCCGTAGGCGTCAATCGTCAGGTGCGGGCCATAGACCCCGCGAGCAACGCTTTCCAATTCAAGCAGCCCTCCTAGTGCATGCCGACCTGCTCCACCGCAAGAGCAGGACCGGTCCCCGAGACAAACCCCTGGCGGGGGCGGTGACGCGAGCGAGGACGGGTCACCCTGGACCCCGCTTGCGCTTCCGAATCTGGATGAAACGGAATCTCCAGTAAATCAAGCGAGACGAAGCGTGTCAACACCTCGTGAGGCGTGGCTCCACCCCCGTTTGACAACGCGAAACCGGATGGACATCAAGCCGGCGCACCGGACCTGGCGCGCCTGGCCTTCGCCAGCTCTCGCAGGTTGTACTGGTTGAGGACGAGCTGGGCGAGCTGAGCTGCCAGCTCGACATGACCGGATGCCACCAGTCGCTCGAGATGCGGTGCCACGCGGTGTTCGTCGAGTCGCCCGCCCAGGGTCACGATCCGGTCAAGGAGGCGATGGAGGACCGTGTCCTGGGTCATCAGGCGGACGTCCAGGGTCGGATGCTTGTCCAGGAAGCGTGCCGCCATGCGACCACGCTCTTCCTCGATGCGCCGCAAGCGGGGCAGGGACTCGACCGAGAAGGCGGGCTGGATGTGAAAACCGAAGGCCGCGGGCGAGCGGACCATCCGGTACCGGGCGCCCTTGAGCCGAACCCCCATTTCGAGGTCTTCCCAGCCATACTCGACAAAACCGGTATCGAACCCACCGAGAGCCTGGAGGATCTCGCGGGAGACGCTGACGTTCTTGGTATCGAAGAAGGCCCGGCTGGGATCGGTGCGGGGGACACGTCCCCAGTCGATGACACGGGGATCGGGCACGTTGCGGGTGAACCCCTGGGCAAACACGCGAGCAGGACCTGCGGCTTCATGGACGGCACGATGAGCCGAAACGAAACCCGGAACCACCAGCACATCGGAGTCGACATAACAGAGGATGTCACCCCGTGCCTCGCGGATGCCGGTGTTTCGCGCGACGGCACGACCCGCATTGTCCTGACGCACGCACCGGAGGACGGGATGAATCGCAGCGAGGCGTTCCAGAAGTTCGGCAGTGCCGTCTGTCGAACCATCATCGACCACGAGCACCTCATCGGGAAGACGAACCTGGTGAAGGAGCAGTCGCTCCAGACAGGCCTCGAGAAGGGTTACCCGGTTGTACGTCGTGACGACGACGGAAAAGGTCACGGCTTTCATCCTGAGCGCACTCCCGCTGTTTGACACCGCCGACGGCCAAGGTGTAATCTGACTTTAACACGCGGCGAACCACACCTTACAGGGACACCGGTTGCCGGGTCGTGCGGCCTTAGTTCAGTTGGTAGAACGGCGGTCTCCAAAACCGCATGTCGTGGGTTCGAGTCCTACAGGCCGCGCCTCGATCGTGAAGGCGATTGGACGGTCCATGTCCGTGGTGGAATCCTCGAGATTCCTGCGGAGATGGGCCGTCAGGTTTGAGGCCTGCTGACCTCGAACGAAGGGAAGGATGAAGCGGTGACGGATACGAGTCGCCAGCCAATCGAAACGACCGACGAGCAAGCCCCCGAAGAGCTCGACACGTCTCTGTCGCTCAAGGGCGGCGGAATCTCTCTCGGTGCGTTCGGCTGGGCGCGAGGAACCACGAAGTTCCTTGGTGACGTTCAGAGCGAGTTTCGGCTCATCTCCTGGCCGACGCGCCAGCAGGTGTTGCTCGAGACCGTGGTCGTCATCGCGGTCGTCACCTTCCTCGGCGTTCTCGTGGTGAGCCTTGACTGGATTTTTGCGCTCGTTGCGAATCGGTTTCTGGTTTGAATCGACCCTGCGTGGCTTGGATGAGGTGTCATGGGTAGAAAGTGGTACGTGGTCAACACTTACTCGGGCTATGAAGACAAGGTCCGGGAGAATATCCTCCGCCGCACCGATTCGATGGGGATGTCCGACCGGATCTTCCACGTCGAGGTTCCCGAGGAGATGGTTGTCGAGATCAAGGACGGCAAGCGCGTCGAGAAGCCCCGCAAGGTGTTCCCCGGTTACGTCCTCGTCGAGATGGAAGAGTTCAACATCAAGGAAGCGCGCAGCAACGATGCGTGGCACGTGGTGCGGAACACCCCGGGCGTGACGTCCTTCGTGGGGACGCACACCAAGGAAGGCGATCGCCCCACCCCGCTGTCCGACCGCGAGGTCCGCAAGATCTTCAAGCGGGCGGCCACCAAGGCCAAGATCCAGATCGACCTGCACGTCGGAGAACACGTCAAGGTCATCGGAGGCCCGTTCGCCGACTTCTCGGGTGATATCATCGAGATCAATCCCGAGAAGGGCAAGCTCAAGGTGTCCGTCTCGATCTTCGGGCGAGCCACGCCGGTGGAACTCGAATTCGCCCAGGTCCAGAAAGTCTAGCCGGAGTCCCGTCCGGTTTCCGGTTCGCGAAACCATCGCACCGAGGAGGTGAAAACAATGGCCAAGAAGGTCACGGCCATGATCAAGCTGGCACTGCCAGCCGGTAAGGCCAATCCCGCTCCCCCCGTCGGCCCCGCTCTGGGTCAGCACGGCGTGAACATCATGATGTTCTGCAAGGAGTACAACGCTCAGACCGCCGACAAGGCGGGGCAGATCATCCCGGTCGAGATCACCGTGTACGAGGACCGCTCGTTCACGTTCGTGCTCAAGACTCCCCCGACGTCCGAACTGATCAAGAAGGCCGCCGGCGCCGCCAAGGGTTCCGGCACGCCCAACAAGGCGAAAGTCGGCTCGATCACGGTGGCGCAGGTCCGCGAGATCGCCGAAACGAAGATGCCCGACCTCAACTGCACGAGCATCGAGTCCGCCATGGAAATGGTCAAGGGGACCGCTCGCTCGATGGGCGTCACCCTCAAGGATTAACCCCGTTCATGGTGGGAGGGGTACCTCGTGCCCCGCTGACCACCGAGGAGTTCAACATGTCCAAGCTCAGCAAGCGCCAGAAAGCCCTCCTCGAGGGCAAGGATCTGGCCCGCGTTCACGGTCCGGTCGAAGCCCTCGAGGTTTCGAAGTCGTGCGCGACCGCCAAGTTCGACGAGACGATCGAGGCGCATCTCCGCCTCGGCATCAACGTCAAGCATGCCGACCAGCAGGTCCGGTCGACGGTCGTCCTGCCTGCCGGCACGGGCAAGACGGTCCGCGTGGCCGTCATCGCCAAGGGTGACAAGGTCAAGGAAGCGGAAGCGGCCGGTGCCGACTTCGCCGGCGGGGAAGAACTCATCCCCCGCATCCAGGAAGGCTGGATGGACTTCGACCTGCTCATCGCGACGCCGGACATCATGGGAGCGCTGGGACGCGTCGGTAAGGTCCTCGGTCCTCGCGGCCTGATGCCCTCTCCCAAGGCGGGAACGGTCACCTTCGACATCGGCAAGGCCGTCAAGGAATTCAAGGCCGGTAAGGTCGAGTTCCGTGCGGACAAGCAGGGTATCGTCCACGTGCCCATCGGCAAGGCCTCGTTCTCGGTCGAGTCCCTCAGCCAGAACCTCGGTGCGCTGGTCGACGCCATCAACAAGGCCAAGCCGGCTGCAGCCAAGGGAACCTACGTCAAGTCCGTCTACGTGACCTCGACGATGGGCCCTGGCGTCAAGATCGACACCACCCGCGTGAACGAGGTCATCTCGGCCTCTTGAGGCCCCTTGTCCACACGACCAACGCTTGTTATAATAAACAAGAGTTAAATAGACATTTCCAGACCCGTGACAGCAGGGCCACCTTCGGGTGGATAAGCGCAAGCCCCCGCCGAGGTTGGAACCCGAACCCTTCGGTCGGGCCTGCTGTCACGGCATGGCCCGACTGATCATTTGGGTTCGGAGGAGGTGAAATACCATGCCGACGAGAGAACAAAAAGAAACGACGATCCAGGAACTCGAGGGAATCTTCGAGCGCGCCCAGGTGGCCATCGTCACCGACTACCGCGGACTGACGGTCAAGGAGATCACCGATCTTCGCCGCCGTCTCCAGAAGGTGGGTGGCGAGCTGACGGTCGCGAAGAATACCCTGGTCGACCGCGTCACGCGCGGTAACGATTCCTGGAAAGCCATCGAGCCTCTGCTGGCCGGCCCCACGGCGCTGGCTATCGGGTTCGAGGATCCGGTTGCGGCCGCCAAGGTCGTGGCCGACTTCGCCAAGGAAAAGCGCAAGGTCGAGATCAAGGTTCGTGGCGGCGTGCTCGAGGGCAAGGCTCTCGATGCCGAGGGTGTCAAGGCCCTGGCCAGCATGCCGAGCAAGGAAGTGCTGCTGAGCCGCCTGCTGGGCAGCCTGCAGTCCCCCGCTCAGAAGCTCGCGAGCGCCCTGTCGGGCGGTTCGCGCAACCTGGTCTACGCGCTGGATGCCGTCCGACGCGAGAAGGAATCCGCTTAAGTCTGATGTGATGACCCTCCGGGGTCGTGCCAACGAGGAGAAAACAAGATGGCGACTCTCACCAACGAACAGATCGTCGATGCGATCAAGGAAAAGACCCTTCTCGAGGTCAGCGAGCTGGTCAAGCTGATCGAAGAGACCTTCGGGGTCTCGGCTGCTCCCGCCATGGGCGCGATGATGATGGCTCCCGCGGCTGCCGCTGCGGCTCCTGCCGAGGAGAAGACCGAGTTCGACGTCATCCTCGAGTCGGCCGGCGAAAAGAAGATCGAAGTCCTCAAGGTCGTCCGCGAAGTCACCGGCCTGGGCCTCAAGGAAGCCAAGGACCTGGTCGATGGCGCTCCCAAGCCCGTCAAGGAAAAGACCAAGAAGGAAGACGCCGAGGCCATCAAGGCGAAGCTCGAAGCAGCTGGCGCCAAGATCTCGATCAAGTAAGATCGGCTTCACCGCGAGTGGGCCCCTCGGCGCCAAGGCGTCGGGGGGCCTTCCTGCGTGAACATTCGCGCTTTCGTTCAGAGGAGGACTCATGCTTCAAGATGCCCTCTGGTGGACCGGTCGCGGCAGCTCCCGGGAGATCCGGCGGGACCACCGCCTGCAAGCGTACCGGGCCCTCGTGCACCACGACGATGAGGCCTGGGCACGACTCCTGCCCGATGAGGATGGCGCTCCCCTGCGAGTGACGCCGGTCGAGACTCATGCCTCGTCCGATGGCCAGACCTCGAAGTGGATGCTCGCGCTGTCCGATGGAATCCGCGTCGAGACCGTCCTCATGCGGCATCTGGGTGGGCGACAAACCGCATGCCTCTCGACCCAGGCTGGATGTGCCATGGCCTGCACATTCTGTGCCACGGGTCAGGGAGGACTGGGCCGGCATCTCACGAGCACGGAGATTCTCGAACAGGCCCTTTTCGTCGACCGACAGTTGCGCCAGGAAGGAAAACGACTGACCAACGTCGTGCTGATGGGCATGGGGGAACCCTTTCATGCGTACGAGAGAACCCGGGACGCACTCGAACTCCTGGCCGACGACGGAGGCCTGGCGATCGCCAGAAGACGGATCACCGTCTCGACCGTCGGACTGGTGGATGGGATCCGGGCCTTTGCCCACGATGCGCGTGGAGTGAATCTGGCCCTCTCGCTGCACGCAGCGGATGACGAGACGCGCGACCGCCTCATGCCGGTGAACCGGCGACATCCGATCCCGGAGCTGATGGAGGCGTGCCGCGATTTCACGGCCCGAACCCGACGCCGCATCTTCATCGAGTATCTCCTGCTCGCCGGAATCAACGATGACCTGGCAGATGCGAACCGTCTTGCAGCGCTGCTCCGGGGAGGAGACTTTCACGTCAATCTCATCCCCTGGAACCCGGTCCCCGGTGCCCCGCTCGAAGCACCGACGCCGGAACGGGTCCTGGACTTTCATGCAACCCTGAGGACACTCGGACTTCCGGTCACCGTCCGGCGCACCATGGGAGCCGACGTCCATGCGGCATGCGGACAGCTCGTGACCCGCGGGAGATGAGGCCCCGGAGTGCGTTTCATTCCCCGCCGTGGCGACCAGGAGCTTGCCGTGCAGACCCTCTGTCTCGAACTCGATCCCGTGCATCCCGACCCGGCTGTCCTGGGTGACGCCGCGCGCCTGCTGCATGCGGGAGAACTGGTGGCATTCCCGACCGAGACCGTGTACGGTCTCGGTGCGAATGCGCTCGACCCGGGTGCGGTGGCGAAGATCTACGCGGCCAAGGGCCGACCGGCCACGAACCCCCTGATCGTCCATGTCGCCCGAGCGGAACAGGCCCAGGAGCTCGTTTCGTGCTGGCCGCCCGCCATCGCCCGTCTGGTCGAACGGGCATGGCCCGGGCCTCTGACCGTCGTCTTGCCGAGGACCCGTCGTATCCCCGACATCGTGACGGCGGGCCTCGACCAGGTGGGTATCCGGATTCCTGCCCACCCCGTCGCGCGTGCCCTGCTCGAGTACTCGGCCCTGCCCGTCGCAGCCCCGAGTGCCAACCGGAGCGAGCACATCTCCCCGACCCGGGCCTGGCACGTGATGTCCAGTCTGGGGGGGCGGATTCCGATGGTCCTGGACGGCGGTGCATGCCAGGTGGGACTCGAATCGACGGTCGTCCGGTATGAACCGGATGGGAGCCTGTCCATCCTGCGCCCGGGCCTCCTCGGGGCCGAAACTCTGGCCAGATGGGCAGGTACCTTCGTCCGCCACCTGCATGTGGAGGGGAGCCCGGACAGGCACCTGCCCTCACCCGGGCAAGACCTCAGACACTATGCACCGGATACGCCCACCCACATCGTGCGGGATATCGAAGCCGTGGCAGCCCGGGGCAACGGACCCATCGGTGTCATCGCGTGCGTCTCTCGACCGAGCTGGTTCACGGGGTCCTGGATCGCGCTCGAACCTCGTCCCGAGCCCTATGCCATGAACCTGTATGACAGCCTCCACGAGCTCGACCGGCAGGATCTGTCCTGCATCCTGATCGTCGCTCCTCCCCGGACACACGACTGGGAAGCCATCTGGGACCGGATCCGTCGAGCTGACGCCGATCACGGAAAGTTCTGAGACTTGCACGCGCCCAGAACCGGTCCCGGAGCACGACCGAGGCCTGTCAAACCTTGGACAAAAAGATACACAGCTCAGGATGAATGCGTGAATGATGTCACGCAAATGAGGCATCCCTCATCCATCGCATGAGGACGCATCTCCCCATTCAAATCAAATTCATCGAACAGGTCGGTCGTGAACGCCGGGACGGAAATATACCGAGAAAGGGTCGAGCAATCGCTCCTGACGCCACTTTAGGACCTCGTCAGAAAAACGGATGACGTCTCGTCCGTGGAGACCGGACCGGCTTGACAACTCGTGGACACCCTTGTTAGCTTGACATGACAGACGTGTGGCGAAGCCAAGTGGTTCACACCGGTAACCGAGGTCAGGAGGTCTGGACATGCCTATGACAATTTGGCCTGGTACCGAGTCCCGTCCAGAACGTCCTCTGCCCCCGACCGTGGCGCGTCAGGTCTCGAACATGGCCCTTGCGGTCTTCGTGTTCGGACTGCTCGTACAGCCACTCTATCCTCTGATGGGCCTGTCGCATCTCGTCCTCGAAGGGCTCGTGGCACCTTTCCTTTTCCTGGTGCCCCTGTGGGCGGCCCGGTCGGGGCATGCGGAGCTGGCGCGCCACCTGCTGTTCGGCATCTCGGTACTCGCCACCGTCACCTTCACCCTGCACATCGGGCTGGATTCCAACCTTCACGTGGCATGCCTCGCCGTCGCGCTCATGGCGCACGTGATGTTCGACGTCATCCGCGAGAGCAGGCATGTCAGGACCTGGTCACTGGTCGCAGGCGTGGGCTTCGTGAGCTGTGAACTTTCCAGGCTATTCACGGGACACCACGGTGCGGGAGAACTGGGCCTCGTGCTGTTGCGGGTGAGCGTCCCGCTCCTGTGCCTCGGTCTCGTGATGTGGAGCCTGGATCTTCTGGCGACGCGCCTCCTGACCCGCACGCAGGCGCTGCAAGCGTCGCACGATCACATCCAGACCCTCAGCCGGGAAAAGGAAGCGCTTTTCTCCACGCTGGGGCACGAGCTCCGGACGCCCCTGACAGCGATTCACGGTGTGGTGGCCAGTCTGCAGGACGGTATCGGGGGAGACCTGTCGGTAGAACAGCAAGAACTCGTGCAGATCCTGGAACATCAGTCCGACCGGATGCGGCGTTACCTGTCCGACGTTCTGGACCTGATGCGCATGGAGAGTACGGCCAGCAGCTGGAACCATGAGGAAGTCATCCTGTCTGAACTCATTCGAGAGGCTTGCGAGGATTTTCGTCCCGTCTTCGAGCAAGCCGGTATCCGCATCGATTGGCTTGCACCGGAAGAAGATGTCTGGATCATGGGTGACCGTGACCGCCTCATCCAGGTCATGGTGAATCTCCTGTCGAATGCCCTCAAGTACACGCCTTCCGGTGGGGTCGTCCAGATCTCACTGAAGACCGAAGGCACCGACATCCGTCTGGAAGTTTCCGACTCGGGAGTCGGCATGTCCGAAGCCGATCAGGCTCGCCTGTTCACCCGCTTCTTCACCGGTTCGAATCGGCCCGTACGCCCCGGTGAAAGCACCGGTCTGGGTCTCGTCATCTGCAAGGAAATCGTGGAGCAGGGCCACGGCGGTTCCATCTCGGTGCAGAGTGCCGAGAACCGTGGTACGACGTTTGCCATCGGCCTCCGGTCGATTCCTTCCCCGGCGGAGATCTTCGCCCGCGTGCCGCGGATGCCCGTGCAGCAGGTCATCGCCAGCTAAACGACCGACGCCGGTCGATCATCCAGGTCCCTTGAGCGTCTGGCAAGCAGGTACCCCGCGCTGGTTCAGGTGGTTTGAGGAGCCTTCGGTCCGGTCAGCTCGTAAATGGCTACCGGGTGTTCCTTGCCCTTGACCCGGATGGGATCCAGCACGCGGTACTCGAAGTGCTGCTTCGTCATCTCGAACGTCTCGACGGCGACGAGAACACCCCCGATCGGGGCATTGGCCTCCATCCGCTGAGCCAGGTTGACGGTATCGCCGAGAACCGTGAAATCTCGCTTCTGGGACCCCCCGATCTCGCCTGCCGCGACGATGCCGGTGTTGATCCCACATCGAACCTGCAAGAGCAACCCGATCCGGCTCTCGACGGACGCCGCGAAATCCCGGGCGGCGCCCAGGATGGCCCAGGCAGCGGAGACGGCACGAACGGCATCGTCCGGTTTCTCGACCGGCACGCCGAACAGGGACATGACGACGCTGTCCCCGATGTACTTGTCGACCACCCCGCGATACCGGTAGACCTGCTCGGTGAGAACTGCGAAGAACTGGTTGGCGACGTCACTGATGGTTTCGGGATCGAGTCGCTCCGAAAGCGCGCTCAGGCCCACGATCTCCGTGAACATGACGGTCACGAGCCGACGCTCGGACGCTCGCGCGCCATCCTTGCCCGCCGCATCGCCATCCGATACGCCCTTGCCGCAGTGCACGCAGAAACGCGCCCGCAAGACGAGCGGAGCGTCGCAATGGCGACACTCCTGCTTCATCAAGGCGAGCCCGCATTGCCGGCAGTAGCGGTCGGAAACCTCGGCGATCGTCTCGCAACCCGGACACGCCTGCACGGGAGACGGGACGGCCGCAGCGGTCGAAACGAGGGTGTCGCTCACGCTTCCGGCTCGATGGTCACGGTCAGGCCAGTCGCCTCCAGGGCATCTCGATACCCTGCCAGACGATCGCGCCCACCCCGCACGATGACGGCGCGTCCTTGCATGTGGGCGGTCATGGCGATCTCGTGGGCGTGTTCAGGAGTGCGTACCTCGGGAACCACCCGGACCAGAACGGCCACGACGTGATCGAACGCGTGGACGTCATCATTCCAGAGCATCGCCCGGTAAGGCGCTTCGAGGGTCGAATCCAGCCGGCCGAGCCAGGCAGGTATGGTGTCAGGAATCGAAAGCGGGGCATCCAGGATGGCGGACATGGACTCTCCAGGACAGGGGAACGCGACAGATGGGTGAATTGTTCCCCGAACACGCCTCATGCTACCGACATGCCGGGACGTTGTTCAAGCCGAGGTCGGATTCGCATCGTGCACGCAGGCCAGCACGGCCGTCAGCGCGGCCAGACGTTCCAGCGGAGCCCAGAAGCCCAGGAACCGGAGGTCGGCGGCATCGAGATGCCATTCCACCAGGCGCATCAGCCTTCCCGTGACGGTCTGGAGTCCCGCCGGAAAAGCGACGGGGGCCTCGTCCTCGGAGGCGCCACCTGCCGGCAAGGCCGTCAGGCAGACAACCAGCAGATCCAGGACCTCACCCGCGATTCCGCGACGCGAAGCACGGTCTACCAGCCGGCGACATTCCGCCTGGATCCGCTCCGCGATCAACCCGGAGGCGCAGCCTGGATCACCTAGACCGTGCATCCATGCCCAGACACGTGCTCTCAGCCCCTGCGCACGGCCTCCGGCAAGCAGGGCCTCGGCCACCATGCCGCCCGCCTGGATGACGGCCCACTCGGCGATGACCCTGTCCAGTTGCGCGCTCGAGGCCGGATCGTCGACCGGTTCGAACCACGACATCCATAATTCCGGGCCGGACCGCATCCTGACCTTCCCCTCGCACGCACTCCATGGTCCTGTCGCCGTCGCGACACGAGATTTGACGTCAAGAGTGGATTAATGGCATCAAATCTGGATTAATACCCCGTCTCAGGAGGTCATCCATGACCCGACCGGCCATCCCGGCCCGAGTGATACTCGTCCATCCCACGCTGGCGGAGAACGTCGGAGCCGTGGCCCGAGCCATGCGGCACTTCGCCCAGGACGAGCTGGTCCTCGTGGGTTCGCGCGCACTGCTCGCGGATCCTGCGGCGATCGCCACCAGCGCCGGTTCGGAGGCGATCCTGGAGGCCGCCAGGTGCGTCGAGACCCTCGGCGAGGCGCTGGATGGGGCGGGTCTCGTCGTCGGGACGACGGCCCGCATCACCACGCGTCCAGATCTCCGGACCGAGGTGCTCGGAGCAGCGATACCCGACATCCGGGCCCACGTGACCGGAACCCGACCGGTGACCTGGGTCTTCGGGACGGAACGTCACGGCCTCACGCGCGAGCAGGCGCTGAGGTGCGATCGCCTCGTGCGCATCCCCGGTGAGCCAGGGACCTGTCTGAACCTGGCCATGGCGGTCAACCTCGTGCTTCACGCCTGCTATTCGCAGCCGGATGACCACGACGCCGACCGAGCCGGCGGGGGCTGGCTGCAGGATTTTCCGCCAGACCTTCTCAGGACCCTGGAAGACATCCTCACGGCCCGGGGCTTCTGGCGAGCGGACAGGGAAACATCGAAGCGGCACACGCTGCGGCGCCTCGCTTCCCGGATCCGCCTCGAGCGTGACGAGGCGCGGCTCCTCGAGGCCGCCCTCAGGACCCTCGTCGGGAGGGAGAACGGTTCAACCGTCGTCGCACCCGATCAGGAGCTCCGCAAGTTGCCGGAGGCCGCCCCGGATCCGACGTGAAATCTGAGTCTGGCTGACGCCACACCCCTCGGCGATCTGCTGCTGGGACCGGTCCTCGAAATAGGCGAGCCGGATGGCCTCCCGGGCAGCGGGACGCAGGCGCTCCAAGGCGTCCTGAACGACGATCCGCAGTTCTGCCGTGCGGCTGCGCTGCCGTTCCCGTTCATCCGCGAGCTGCCACCGGGGAGCCGCCCCCTCGTCGTCACCCTCGAGGTCCGAATCCAGGGACATGGGGCGCGAGATCCGCTCCAGTCCGAGGACCTCGCGGACCTTGCGCTCGGGCAGGGCCGTGCGGCGGGCGACCTCATCCATCGAGGGTTCCCTCTGCTGCTCGTGCTGCAAGGTCTCGAAAGCCTGCCGGACCGTGGCTCGCATCTCGACGAGTTCCCGTGGCGGTCTCACGCACGGGGCGAGATCACGCAGATAATGCAAGATCTCCCCGCTCATGGTCGCGGACGCATAGCTCTCGAACGAAGCTCCGTGCGACGAATCGAAGCGCCCCAGGGCCCGGACCAGCCCCATGCAGGCGACCTGGAACAGATCGTCATGATCGTGCCCCGTGCGCTGGTGATACCGCAGCGCCACGCGACGGGCCAGCGGCAGGTACGCCCGCACGCGATCGGACGAGACGGACCCGGGACGGTCGGTGCGCGTAGCTTGCCACGAGATGGCCATGGTCGTTTCCCTCCAGTCGGGCTTTCACGTTCCTGCACGCATCGTGACAGGGCGTGATCACGCAAGCGATCACGGACCGCACGTCCGGAATGGAAGGTTCGTCACATGGAGTGGTAAAGTGACGCAACATGCCCTTGCAGGAGGCCGCAGCGACTGCGGACCCCCTCGGTTCGAAACGGGAGGCCACGATGGGACCCCAGGTCATCAGCATCATGATGATCATCGCCCTCGGATTCTTCGCCTACTTCGCCTGGCAACGCGTCGATGCGTTGCTGGCCGCCAAGCCGGAGAATCGCTTCGACGACCCGGTGGGGAGGCTGAAGGGCCTCTGGACCTACGGCATTCTTCAGGAGCGCCTGCTGAAGCACCACAAGGCGGCCGGCTGGATGCACGCCCTCATCTTCTGGGGCTTCTGCATCCTGCTCCTGCGCAGTGCCGTGATGGTCGTGACGGGATACGTGGAGCACTTCCACATCCCGGGCCCCGTCGGAGATGCCTACACGGTGGTGAAGGATGTCTTCGAAGTGATTGTGCTCGTCATGGTCGCCTACGCGACGTGGCGCCGCGCGGTGAAGCGTCCCGCCCGCCTGACGAACTCGGCCGAGGCCTACTTCATCCTGGGGCTGATCGCCCTGCTGATGGTCTCGGACTTCGTGTTCGACGCCGCCAAGTTCACCGTCTTCTGGGATGAACCCTCCGTGCAGCACGAGCGGACGTTCGCGATCGCCGGCAAGGTCCTGTCGCTGGCTTTCGCCGGCCTGTCGACCGGCGTCCTGAAGGCGCTGTACACCGGTGCCTACTGGCTCCACATGGGCGTACTGATGGGTTTCGCGGTCTACCTGACCCGATCGAAGCACATGCACGTCATCACCTCGCTGCCCAACGTGTTCTTCCGGAGCGCCGGGCAGCCGGCCCTCGCGATCGAGAAGCTCGACCTGTCGGACGAATCGGCCGAGGGCTTCGGCATCGCCAAGGTGGCCGACCTGACCTGGAAGCAGACGCTCGATCTTTACAGTTGCACCGAGTGCGGCCGCTGCCTGTCGAGCTGTCCGACCTACGTGACGGACAAGCCGCTCTCGCTCAAGGGCCTCAACGACGATCTCAAGCACCACCTCTTCGACCATCTCGACGCTCAGGCTACCGGCGTGACGGTGGCCGAGGCGCCCTCGCTCGTCGATGCCATCATCAAGCCCGAGACGGTCTGGGCCTGCACGACGTGCGGCTTCTGCGAGACCTCCTGCCCGGTGTTCATCGAGCAGGTGCCGCGGATCGTCGGCATGCGCCAGCACCTGACGCTGATGGAGGCGGACTACCCCGAGGAGCTCAAGAAGCTCTACACGGGCCTGGAGCGTACGGCCAACCCCTGGTCGATCCCCCCCGACCAGCGGACCGAGTGGGCCAAGGGGCTCGACGTGCCCACGATGGCCGAGGCGAAGGCGCAGGGCAAGCCGGTGGAGCTCCTGTACTTCGTGGGCTGCATGGCCAGCTTCGATGCCCGTAACCAGAAGGTCGCCAAGGCCCTGATCGAGGTCCTGAAGGCGGCTGGCGTCTCGTTCGCGATCCTGGGGAAGGAAGAGAAGTGCAACGGGGACAGTGCCCGGCGTCTGGGCAACGAGTACCTTTTCCAGGAGCTCGCCCAGTACACCGTCGACAAGTTCAACGCCTACGACGTGAAGACGGTCCTCACGGCCTGCCCGCACTGCCACAACACCATCAAGAACGAGTATCCGCAGTTCGGTGGCCACTATCGCGTCCTGCACCACACGGAGTACATCCAGGAGCTGCTCGAGCAGGGACGGCTCGACGTGCAGGCGACCCACCAGGACGTGCTGTATCACGACTCTTGCTACCTGGGCCGCTACAACGACATCTACGAGCAGCCCCGCGAGATCCTGGCCAAGATCAGCCAGAACGCGGTCAAGGAGTTCAAGCGTAACCGCGAGAAGTCCTTCTGCTGCGGAGCGGGTGGCGGGCGCATGTGGATGGAAGAAACCATCGGCAGCCAGATCAACCAGAACCGGGTCGCCGAGGGCCTCGAGGAAAGCCCCAGGGTCATCGCCTCGGGCTGTCCGTTCTGTCTCACGATGATGCGGGACGGCGTGACGGCGCACGGCAAATCGGAACAGGTCGAGACGATGGACATCGCCGAGCTCGTCGCGGCGAGCCTCAAACGCCCGGCCGGAAGTGAGCGCGATGCCTGACGCGATACCGTTCTGGATGTGGGGCGGCCTTGCCGCACTCGCCCTGGGCCTGCTCATGACCCGGAAGAAGTCATCTTCCGACGCCACCTCGCGCGCCGCGTTCGAGCCCGTCGACCGGATGATGCACGAGATCCTCCGGAAGGGGAGCGGCGATCGCCCCGGGCGACATGACCGCGTGGCGGTCCATTACACCGGATGGTTGCCGGATGGCACCGTCTTCGATTCGTCGATCCCGCGTCGACAGCCCCTGCGGTTCGCCGCCGGACGCGGTGAGGTCATCACGGGCTGGGACGAGACCGTGCTGGACATGCAGGTGGGCGAGACCCGCATCGTCACCATCCCGCCAGACAAGGCCTACGGGGACCGGCGCATGGGACCGATCCCCGCTGGCTCGTGCCTTCGCTTCGAGATGACGCTCGAGACGATCGACCGCCTCAGCTGAGAGCCGAGGCCACCTGCTGGAGCTGGGCGATCAGGGCATCCTCGGCCTCGCTCCTGCCGGGATGAAAGCTGAAGGAGGGCTCGGGACCATTTTCGGGGACCGGGGCCAGCAGGTCCGTGACGGAATGGCCAGCCCGGATCTGGTCCAGGAAGAACATCGCGCAGAGCTTCTCGACCAGCAGCATGGCGTTCGGTTCCTGCGCGTAGATGGCGTCCGACGTGTCGATCACCGTCTGGAGGGACGCCATGGCATCGAGCGCACGCCCCCGGACCACCAGCTGCTTGTACAGTTTCCGGCAGACGGTGAACAGGTGGGGTGCACGGGTGTAGTCCGGACCGAACCGATCGTCATCCCCCCATCGCAGGAGCAACTCGCGCGCTTCGAACCCGATGGCGATCGCCCGGTCGGGATCGACGGCCTCGTAGCAGCGGATGAGGTTGTAGCGGATGTCCCAGATGTCGGGATGCTGGGCAGCGAGAGGCCCGAGCCATTCGAGTGCCCCGTTGTACCGGGCGACGGCCGCCTCCTGACGCCCTTCCCGGTAGAGCGCGAGCGCATCCTGCATCAGGCGAGACGCACGGGCACAGACTTCACGCAGGGGACCGTCCGCCTCGACCTGGCGGACGAATTCCAGCTCTCTGGCACGCGGGTCCAGGGCTGGTCCCGAGGCATCGGGAACGGAAGCCGTCTCGACACGATCCCTCGCGTCACCCGCCTCGGACTTGCGCCCGAACGGCCACCAGCCGCCCCGTTCGCCCATCTTGTCGCCACCTTTCCGCTTCGCGCAGGACCTGACACACGTCACTCCCACCATGCTGCCATTCCCCCGGGGGGGCACGGTGAAACCAGGGTCCTGTCCCCGCTCAGACGGGACAAGGCCCCGGAAGGCCCTGGACACGCCACTGCTCGCGGACCTGTCCCTCCCAGCCACGGTTGGCCGCGGGACTCGCAGGACTCGGATGCAGGCATTCCGCCACCTGCCAGCGGGCTCCGGTGCGGTCGCGCACGTGGTCGAGTCGCTGGCGCGCATACTTGCCCACTCCCAGGACCCAGTGAGGATCGAGCCACGAGAGCACGTCGCCGAGAGCCTCATCACAGAGAGCTTCCATGCGCTCCCGGTCGACGCGGCCCAGGCGATCGGGAGTGAGGTTCCGCCCCCCTGCCTCGAGGTACAGAAGCGGGCAGTAGTTCAGCACCATGTGCCGGGCGAAGAAGCCTTCCGGATCGGGATGATTCCGCGCGATCGCCCCCCAGAGCCGCATCCCGCTGACCTCGGCCCGTCGACATCTCAGCCCCTCGACGGGGCGCGCCGGATGCCCGGGTTCGGGGTGATCCACCTCGAAGCGGAGACCCATCCAGTCGCGCACCATCGGGACGGCTCCGAAGGGAACCCCCGTCTGGGCCATCCCGAACGGCCCGGGATTCATCCCGAGCCAGACGACCCCCCGGGGATGGCCGCCGGCCATGCGCCAGTAAGCTTCGTGTCCGGCCCAGGCATACTGCAAGGGATCCTGGACGTGGGCGACTCCCTCGGGAACGGGAACCGCGGCCAGGGCCTCCGAAAGGGACCGGATCCGCGCGAGGATGGGCTCGAGACTCACGACGACCTCCGACCGGCACGGGAACGCGTTCTCGATTAAACTGAAGAAGCCCCGCCCGCGCCAGCCTCCCCGGAAAGGTCGTCCCCCGTGGTCCTCGAACTGCTCGACGTCGTCCGGACATACCGGTCCCACGAGGCCGTGCGCGCCGTCGATGGTGTCAGCCTCGGCCTGTCTCGCGGCGAGTGGGTGGCCCTCGTGGGGCCCAGTGGATGCGGGAAAAGCACCCTGTTGCAGCTCGCCGGTCTGCTCGACCGTCCCGATTCCGGCCGGGTGCTCCTGGAGGGCCTCGATACGACGGTGACGGACGAGGGCACGCGGACCCGGCTACGCCGTGGCCGGCTCGCGACGGTGTTTCAGTTTTTTCACCTCCTCCCCACGCTCTCGGTCCGCGAGAACGTCGCGCTGCCGCTGCACCTGAACGGCCTCTCCGTACGCGAGGCCCGCGAGCGGGTCGAGGCCCTGCTCGGCCGGCTGGGGCTCTCCGAACGGGCCGATCACCATCCCCACCAGCTGTCGGGCGGCCAGATGCAGCGGGTGGCGATCGCCCGGGCCCTGGTCCACCGCCCCGCCCTGATCCTGGCGGACGAACCCACGGGGAATCTCGACAGCCACACGGGAGAAGAGGTGCTCGACCTCCTGGGGCGCATCACCCGTGAAGAGGGAGCGACCCTCCTGATGGTCACGCACGACCGTGAAGCAGCCCGACGCGCGGACCGGGTGCTCGTCATGCGGGACGGCCGCCTGGTCGGGTCGCCGGCATGAACCCGACCCTGGCCTGCTTCCGGGCGCTCGTCCTGGGTTCGTGGCGAGAACGCCCCTTCCGGCTGGTCCTGGGCCTGCTGGGCGTCGGGCTGGGCGTGGGCGTGACGGTCGCCGTCCTGCTCGCCAATCACAGTGCCCTGGCGGCCTTCGACGCCGGCATGCGCCTGGTCGTGGGCTCGTCCACCCTGACGGTCCGCTCGGAGGCCGGACGCTTCGATGAAGCCGTCTTCCAGCGCGTCCTCGAGCGCGTCCCCCCCGGCGTGAACGTCACTCCCGTGGTCGAGGGCAGCATCCGGCTCGAGGGCCCCCTCGAGACCGACTGCACGGTCCTGGGCACGGATGTGCTCGCGAGCGCGCCGTTTCAGGGGTATCCGCTGCGCGACGGCAGCCAGCCGGTGCAGCTCCTCGAACCCCGCACCTGGCTCATCACGGCCGATCTGGCCCGCGCGACGGGCTGGACCACGGGGTCGACGGCTTCCGTGCGCCTGGACGACCGCCGGGAGGTCTGGACCGTGGCCGGTGTGCTCGAGCCAGCCGCCGGTCAGCGGCATCTCGACGCCCATGTGGCCTTCATGGACCTCGCGAGTGCCCAGAGGGCCTTCGGTGCCGCGGGTTCGCTGGACCGGATCGACCTCGCCCCGATACCCGGTGATCCCCGTGGGTTCCGGGTCGAGCCGCCGGACTGGGAGGCCATCCGCCGTTCGCTGCGGACGTGCCTGCCCGCGGGCGTGACGGCGGTGGACGCCGGTGAACGCCGGGACGTGACGCGGCGCATGATCCGGTCGTTCGAGCTCAATTTGCTCGCCCTGGGCTTCATCTCGATGCTGCTCGGGGCCTACCTCATCTTCAACACGCTCGCGGTCGGCGTGGCCCGCCGCCGGGCGGACATCGCGATCCTTCGCGGGATGGGAGCGACGTCTCCCGAGATCTTCCGGGTCTTCGCCCTGGAGGGCCTGCTGCTGGGCCTGGGCGGGTCGGTACTCGGCCTGGGCATCGGAGGCGTGCTGGCCCGGGGGGCGCTCGGGTTCATCCACCGGACCATCGAGACCCTGTACGTGACGACCTCGGATCCGGGCCTCGCGCTCGACCCCGCAGGATGCCTGCTGGCCGTCGCCGGGGGAACGGCCCTGAGCCTCCTGAGTTCCGTGGCCCCCGCCTGGCAGGCCAGTCGCGTCGCGCCGGGGCTCGCCATGCGAACCTCGGAGCCTCACGACACGGACTGGCGGTGGCCCGCAGGACTGGCCCTGGTCGGCACGGCCCTCTGTGGTCTGGCGGCCTGGCTCGGGACCTGGCCGGCCATCGGGGGGTTCCCCGTCGCGGGGTTCGCGGCGGCATTCGCCTGGACCCTCGGGGGCTCGGGACTCATCCCCCTCGCGATGCGGCTCCTGGCGATCGCCACGAGGCCGGTCGTCCGGCGTCTGCCCCTCGTGGCACGTCTCGGTCTCGAGCATCTCGACGCCGCCCGATCCCGGCATGCGGTGGCGATCGCGGCGCTCATGGTGGGCGTCGGAATGGTGATCGGCATGTCCACGATGATCGGCTCCTTCCGCGACACCGTGCGCTCCTGGACCCGACAGACCCTGCAGGCCGACCTGTTCATGGGGCCTGGCTCTCACCGGGGGGCGTCCACGCGTGGGACGCTGTCGCCCGCGACGCTCGACCTCGTGAAGGGGATCCGGGGCGTGCGCGCCGTCGATGCCTACCGCGAGGTCCGGCAGGTCGTCGACGGCCGAGAGACCCGGATCGGAAGCGGCGACCTGGGCCTGCTCGGCCAGCACGACGGCCTGCAGGTCGTGCAGGGGGGCCCGCTTTCCCGGCTGGTGTCGCGCCTCGTCGACCACGACGCCGTGCTCGTCTCCGAACCGTTCGCGCAGCATCACGGCACCCACCTCGGGGACCGCCTCCGGCTCTCGACGGTCTCGGGATCGCGCCCGTTCGAGGTCGTCGGCATCTACCGGGACTACGGGAGCGACCAGGGCGTCGTCGTGCTCGACGCCAGCACGTTCGGCCGCGTCTTCCCGCGCCAGCGCGGGGCGACGAGCGCTGCCATCTACCTGAAGGCGGGTGTGCGGGCCGAGGAGGTGCGGCTCGCCATCGACCGCGCGCTGGGTCCCGAGGCCCGCGTGAGTCTCCAGACCAGCGGGGAGCTGAGGACCGAGGTGCTACGCATCTTCGACGACACCTTCGCCATCACGTGGGCGCTCGAGGCGATCGCCATCGTCGTCGCCCTGCTGGCCGTGGCGGGCACCCTGGTCGCGCTGGTCCTGGAACGTCGGGGGGAACTGGTCATCCTGCGATCACTCGGCTTCACCCCGGGCGAGCTGCAGGCCATGGTGCTGGTCGAGGCCGTCGGCCTCGGGCTGATCGGGTCGGGGGCCGGGACGGGGCTCGGCGAGGTCCTGGCCCGTCTGCTCGTCGAGGTCATCAACCGGCAGACCTTCGGCTGGAGCATCCCCCTCGTCCACGCCCCGCAACTGGCCCTGGTCACCTGCCTGCTGGTAGCCACCACGGCCGCCATCGCCGGCCTCTGGCCTGCCCGTCTCGCCGGCCGGCTCGCCATCGACCGACAGGAGCCATCCGATGCCTGATCGCCGTTCCCTCCGGAACCTTGCCCGGTCGACCCGGATGCTGCTGATCGGAGCGGCGTCCCTGGGCGTCGCTCCCGCGTGGGCCGCTCCGGACGGAGCGTTCTCTCCCGACGGGTGGCGCCTGGCCCTGCCCGGTCACGTCTTCCGGTTCCCGCGGGACCATGCGGCGCATCCGGACCACCGGACGGAGTGGTGGTACACCACCGGCCACCTCGCGGGTGTCGATGGCCAGGAGTGGGGCTTCCAGCTCACGTGTTTCCGGGCAGGATTGCGTCGCGAGCTTCCGCGACCCGGCCTCCGCTGGGATGCCCGGGACGTCCAGTTCGGCCACTTCACGCTGACGGACCACCGGGCCGGCACCTTCCAGGTGGCCGAACGCCGGGCCCGATCCGTGCCGGGGCTCGCCCACGCGCGTTCCGACCGCTACGACGTCCGGCAGCAGGACTGGTCGATGCGCCTGGAGGGTGACCGTCACCTGCTGGTGGCGGGCGAAGGCGACACCCGCCTCGAGCTCGACCTGCGTCCGGCGAAACCCCCCGTCGTCCATGGAGTGGACGGAGTGAGCGCGAAGTCGGCGGGACATGGGCAGGCCTCGCATTACGTCTCGTTCTCACGCCTGCTGGGAACGGGCGTCCTCAGCCGGGGCCAGCAGCGCCAACGGGTGAAGGTCCAGGCCTGGATGGACCACGAATGGGGCTCGAACCAGATGGCGTCGGACGAGGTCGGATGGGACTGGTTCAGTCTCCAGCTCGACGACGGCCAGGAGGCCATGTTCTACCTGTTGCGCCGGGCGGACGGGAGCGTGGTGCCCCAGTCGAGCGGCACCTGGATCGACCGCTCCGGACATGCCCGCCATCTGAACCTGGCCGACTTCCGGGTCCGGCCGACTTCGCGATGGACGAGCCCGCACACCGGGGCGACATATCCGGCCGGCTGGCAGATCTCCGTGCCGGGCGAGGCCACGGAGTTCACGATCACCCCCCGCCTGGCCGATCAGGAGCTCGTGACGACGGCCTCGACGGGTGTGGCGTACTGGGAAGGTGCCGTGAGCGTGACATCTCGCCGTCCGGGACGCCCCGACGTGACGGGAAAGGGCTACGTCGAGCTCACGGGCTACGACCGGACCCGGCGTCCGCGTATCTGAGGGACCGGGTTCAGTACTGGTTGAGCGTGCCGCGCTCGCGGGCAACTCGCTCCATCCGGGCGAACAGCACGAGGCCTATCGCCAGGTAAATGCAGGACGTCAGGGCCAGTGCCGGCAGCGTCCCCTGGGTGGCCATCGCGGCCAACGATTCGCCGGACACGGCACTGCGCCGCAGCAGGACGAGAGCCTGCGTGAACGGGAACACGTCCACGAACCCCTTCATCCAGGTCGGAAGGCCCTCGAGCGGCAGGATCGACAGGCCGAAGACCAGCATCGCGGCGAACTGCGTCAGGGTCCCGACACGCTTGTAGAGCAGGGCTCCTCCGCCCAGGATGAGGCCGATACCCTCCAGACCCAGGTACATCAGCGTGAGGATGACGAACAGGGCCGGCACGTCCAGGTGAAACCGCACGCCCGTCAGGAGCGTGGCGATGCCGAGCACCAGCGCGAATCGCAGGATCATCTCGACGTAGCTCGCCAGGTCCCGCATGACCAGGATGACCCAGAGCGGAGGCGGGCTGAGCGCCGCCTGCTCGAAGGTCCCGGTCTGGGTCTCCTGGTTGATCAGCTCGACCGCGTTGTTGAGGCCGTTCATGGCGATGTAGGTGACGAGCATGCCGAGCAGCCGACCAAGCTGGCCATCCTGGAAGCCCGGAAGCGCCTGGCCGCCCCCGGATCCGATCGCGTTGAAACCGTAATAGATCATCAGCGCGAAGCCCAGGTTCCAGATGAGTCGGCTGACGAGTTCGAGAGGATACCGGAAGACCAGGATCCACTCGCGCCGGAGCTCGGCCCAGAACAGGGTAGCCAGATTCGACATCAGGGCAGCTCCTTCACGATCCGCCGGTAGACCTCCTCGAGATCCACCGCCTGTTGCTGGACCCGGACGAGTTCGAGGCGCTCGGCCCGCAAACCGTCGAGAACCTCGTAAAGCCACTCCGGGTGGCCCTCGGGAACGCTGAGGCCCGTGAGGCCCGACTCGTCGGCTTCGAGAGGAGTGACGCCGCGCCCGGCCAAAGTCTCGAGGAGAGGCGCGGGCACGACGCCTCGGATCCGGATCTCGTAGCCCGGCGTGCGATGGGCCTCGAGCAGTTGCCCCAGGGAATCGAGCGTCGCGAGGCGGCCTCCGGCGATGATGGCGACGCGGTCGGACAGGGACTGGGCAACCTCCATCTGGTGAGTCGTCAGGATGATGGCGGCCCCGCTCCGGGCGATCGCCTTGACGGACTGCTGGAACTGGCGCCCGGCCAGCACGTCGAGCCCCAGGGTCGGCTCGTCGAGCAGCAGGACGCGGGGTTCCCCGAGCAGGGCGATGGCGATCGCCACTCGCTGCTGCAACCCCCGGGAGAGTTCTCCGACGCGCTTCGTCACGTGCGATCCCAGGTCGAGCCGGTCGACGAGCAGGTCCGACCGGCGGCGGACGTCGCGCACCCCCTTGAGGGCTCCGAAATAAGCGAGATTCTCGCGAACCGTGAGCTTCCAGTGGAGATTCCGGTTACCTTCGAGCACGGCACCGAGGGTGCTGACCGCCCGGCTGCGGTCCGAGGCGACGTCCACCCCGCTCAGGGTGATACGCCCGGCGGTCGGGCGCAGCAGACCGGCGATCATCTTGATGGTGGTCGTCTTGCCGGCCCCGTTGGGTCCGAGCAGGGCCAGCACCTCGCCCGGCGCAACCTGGAAGCTCACCCCCTGAACCGCGAGGAGGGGGTCGCGCCCCGCTCGAGGCGGATATTGCTTGCTGACGGCCTCGACGAGGACGGGAGAGGCGATCGGATGAGTCATGCGCGGACGATTCCTGTCACCCGCACGTGCGGGACCGAGGATGAAGTTTAGCAGACCCTGCGGCCGGGCGAGCAAGGCGCAGGATTGAACCTGAAACGAACCGGGTAACAAGTTTTCAGATTGTTGACGTTCCGTGAAAGGTGGCCTCGCACGTGAAAAAGCATGCCCTGGCCTGGCTCATGCTGGCGGGAACCCTGTCGGGTTGCCCGGGCCTCTGGCCGTTCCCGACCGCTCAAACCGGCAGCACGGCTGGTCCCGGTACCAGCGAGCCACCGGCTAACCCGTTCGAACCCCGCACTTCCCCGTCGGCACCCACCCCTCCGTTGCCCACCTTCCGGGATCCGAATGCCGTGCTGCCCGAGGGCCTCCTGCCACCCTCCTACCTGGTCTCGAACCAGGCAGGCAGCCTGGCGGGTATCGCCCGGGGCCCTGCCACGCTGGTGGCCAACAACGCCGGTAGCCTCATCTCGAACAACAGCAGTGGGCTCGTCGCGAACAATGCCGGCAGCCTCATCTCGAACAACAGCAGTGGCCTCGTCTCCAACCAGGCAGGCGCCTACCGCGTCCAGGCCGTGGCAAGTGCGGGTGTGACCAACGGGTTCGTCTACCTGACGACGCCCGGCGATCGCATCTACGTTCGCCAGAGCGACCGACGGCTGTTCGCGGCCCTCACGGATGCCGAAGGTCGATTCGAGCTTGGCCTTCCCGCCACCGACTCGGTCATCGTCAACGTGCTGATGCGGGGCGATCGGCGCCTCACGGCCATCGTGCGGCCCGACGAGGCCTCGGGCAGCGTGGATGCTGCGTCGCGGCGCGTGGCCGGCAAGCAGGTCACGCTGGCCACCACCCTGGTCACGGAGTTCCTGCGCTCCAAGGGTGAAGAGTTCGGTTTCACGATCGAGGAGGTCGTCGCGCGAGCGGATGTCCGCGCCAAGCTCTCGCTCGTCGAAAGCCTCACGGACGAGTGGCTCACGCGCGACGCGGTGGTGGCGAGCTTCCAGCTGGAGGACCTTGCCGTCAGCCGGATTCCTGTCCTGCGCCAGAAGTACGTGGTGGCCATCGGCACCACCCCCGATGGCGGGCAACCGGACTACCGCCTCTCCGATGCCTGGGTCGAGTTGCTCCGGACGATCAAGCGCGATCCGGATGCCCCCGACCTCAAGTACCGGCCACTGGCCGTGACCAGCCTCGAGACGGGGGCGATCGGTGGCTCGAGCAACCACGGTATCACCGTGGATGAACGGGGCTCCGTGTATGCCCAGTTCCTGTCCAACACCAACTACGAGTTGCGGAAGCGGAATCCGGCCACGGGAGTCTGGGAGCCTCTGGTGAGTCAGCTCTCCCGGGGCCCCGGCCTGCCCCTGACCCGGACGAACTTCCTCCGGTGGGTTGACGGCAAGCTCCTGTTCGGCAATTCGGACCGAGACAACGGGACGTGGGTCGGGCTGCTCGATCCGGCCAGGCCTCTCCCCTCCTTGCTGACCGATGTGCCTGACTGGTACGGAACGGACAGCAGGGCTGGAGTGACCTGGCAATGGAACAACCCGGGCTGGTTGTTCTTCCCCTACACCGAGAGCTTCCTCTCCGCACCGGGTGCGTCGGACGGCATCGAGGTTGCGGATGCCTTGCTGATCAAACCGGGTACGGCCCTCGGTTCGAACTACAACCTGATCATCTGTGACGGGTTAACCCATTCGGTCTGGCGCCTGGACGGGGTCGATCCGGCATCGGCATCGGTATCGTTGCGCGCGAGGGTCTCGCTGGTCGCCGGCCAGGTGGGCGCCGTGAACGATTCCAGCGCGCTCACGAACAACCCGGAGGCCTCCGGGAGCCTGCGCTTCAACGGCCCGGTCGACAGCCTGTACCGGGAGGACGGGGGCATCCCGCACCTGCTGGTCTCGGATACCGCCAACCACAGCATCGTGGACATCAACCTCGTGTCGGGCACCTCGCGGAGGGTCGTCGGTGAAGCCGGTCCGTACGACGGCTTGCGTCAGGTACGGCGTGCTTTGCCGGTCGACGGGACCGTCGAGAATGGGGCCGAGGTTGCGCGCGTGCACCTCAACTACCCGCACCAGCTGATTCCCGCGAGTCGCTCCACGGCGGTCTATCTGGGCGATTCGGACAACCGCCTCATCCGGACGGCAGACCCGTTCGGCACGGGCAAATCCTGGATCCTGGCGGGTGATCCGGCGTTCCTCGACAAGCCGGCCTGGAAGATTCCCTTCTCGGCCATCGGGGACGGGGAAGCTCGTCGAGTCTACATCTCGAGACCTTACTGGCTCGCACGCGATCCAGCCGGGAACATCCTGTTCAACGAGGAACTGTCCTCGCGTCTGCGGAAGCTCTGGTCCAGCTTCCTGTACCAGGAGAGGGTGCAGCCGTGACAACCTTCGTTCGCACTTCCACGAGATTCGCCTTCGCCGTGTCCCTGGCCCTGTCGGCCTGCCAGTCCGCGCCGCCGACGGCGGTTCGAAACACGGGAACGCAGCCCCCCTTGCAGACCGGAGCGAGTGAGCCCTCCTTCCGGGCCGAGGGAGACTACGTCATCCTGTCCGTGGCAGACGGAGAGGCCGTGGCCGTCCGCGGGGAAGTCCCGGAGGCGGAAAAACTCGAGGCGGGCTTTGCCGCGGTGTTCTTCACGGATGCCAGGGGCCGCTACATGGTCGTCCAGGATGCTTCCGGACAGCAGGCCCTCATTTCTGCACGGGTCAAGCCAGAGAACGGCAAGTTCATCTTCGAGACCCCGTCCGTCTTTCCGGCGGGGCTTCAGGTGTTCCCGAGAATCATGCTGCCTGGAAATCGCCGGCTGGCGGGCTTCGGGAACACGTCCCAGGCTGGCCCCATCCAGGTGGGGATCGCCTCGAGCTATGTGATCGAGTGCCTGCGCGCCCTGTCCAGGAGCCGCGGCGTCGAGGTCGATGGCGTGCTTGCCCGTCCAGGCCAGGAAGTCGATCTCCTCACCCTGATCGAGCGAAGCGCGGAGGCCATCTCGAACGGAATCCTCCAGGCACCCGGCGAACCGGAGGCCCCGACCTTCGTGGCCGGATCGGAACAGGAACTGGCCAACACCTTCGTATCCCGGTTTCTGGCCGTCGATCGCCCCGCACGGGATCTCTGTAAAGCGTGGTTCGCCGACCCGATACGCCCCCTCGTGACTCACGCCGGACGCTTCCTGAACCGGGTTTCCATCGTGGAAACCTCTACCCGGTCGGTCGATGCGGTCGTGCTCGGGCCGACCGCCGTGACGGTCGATGGAAGCGATCCCGACACGGTGATCGTGGCCGAGGGAGAGGGCTGGCGCCTGCGCAAGGTCCGGTCCGATGGCTTGTTGTTCCCGTTCGTCGGCGAGAATCTGGGGGACCCCACCGCCCTCCGGGACTACCAGCTCAGTCCCGATGGTGCGGCACTGGCACAGGGCTTGAGGATCGACGACATCCGGGAGGTTCGGTCCGATGACCGCGGCAACCTGGCCATGACCTTCAACGCGAGTCCCTTCATCTCCTTCCTGTGTCGGGTGCCCGGAACCTATTTCGGACGAGCCATGGAGGCTGACCGGCTGTATCGCCTCGGAGACCACACTCCGGATGACGAATACGATGACCTGAGCGGTTATCAAGACGGACCTCTCGCCGAGGCCCGTTTCCGTGACCCCGCAGGCCTGTGCTTTGACGAAAGCTGGAACCTCTACGTCGCCGATCGTCGCAATAACCGGATCCGGATGATCAAGACCACAGGTGAAGTCGAGACGCTCATCGGTGACGGCTACTCCGACGCTCCCGTCGAACTCGGACGGGTCCTGGATCAACCCGCCGGGGCGAGCGCAAGTCTCCGGGCCTCTCTGAATCGCCCGCTGAGTGTCGCCTGGCGGCGCGCAGGGAGCAACCAGGAACTCTACATCTACGACAACCTCAACAACGTCATCCGTCGCGCCGTGGCTCCCGTGACCGGTAGCTTCCGCGATGGTCTCGTCGAAACCTACGCCGGAACCGTGGCATCAGGCTCGATCAGGCCTTCCGAGGAGGCCACGGATTCCGTCCGGTATTATTCAGATACCGGGGTGGTCGGGTTCCAGGATGGGCCTCGCCGGTCGGCGAAGTTCCACTTTGCTGACAACATCCCCCAGCGTCAGGTCTTCACGAACGTCTGGGGCGGGCTCGCGCTGGATGCCGTCCGGAATCGGCTGTACGTGACCGACACCATGAACCAGGCGATCCGCATGATCGACCTCTCCACGGACCAGGTCACAACCGTCGCGCGCCACGGCCTCGATGCCGTGGACGGCGATGCCCGGAGCGTCCAGCTGTCCAATGCGCTGGCGGGGCTGACGGTGTTGCCGGATGGCAGCCTGCTCATCTGCGACCGGGGCAACCACGTCGTGCGTCGCCTCATCATGGATTGAACCGGGATGTCCACGCTCGATATCCCGGCGTGGGAGGTGCTCCACGCCTTCACGGTGGGCGACCACGTGCAAGACCTGGCCTGGCATGCCTCCCGCCCCTGGGTGGCGATCGCCTCGATCAGCGGCCCCATCCTCGTGGTCGATGCCGACTCGGGGGAGGCCGTGGCACGACTCCCCGGTCACGAGGGCGGCACGGAGAACCTGGCCTGGCAGCCTCGCGGGGACTGGCTCGCCAGCATCGGGCATGACGGGCACGTCCGACTCTGGCACGTCGAGACGGGCGAAACCCGTGCGTTGCCCAGCGGCGACGGCTGGGGGACCCGGGTGGCCTGGCAGTCCGAGGGCAAGTTCCTCGCCAGTGCGGCCGGCCGCCATCTGACGTTCTGGAAACCCGACGGGTCGCTGCACCGGGCCGTGGGCCCCCTGCCTCGCGGCATCGTGGATCTCGCCTGGAAACCCGGCAGCAAGCAGCTCGCGGTGGCGGTCCCGGGGGCGATCGCCCTGTGGCCGCCATTCGTCGAGGAACCCCAGGAGCTCCGCGAACACTCCGGGGTCTGTCAGCTCGTGACCTGGAGCCCGGACGGGCGCTTCCTGGCCACCGGTGACCACGACCGCACCATGCAGTTCTGGATGCCCGGATCGCGCACGCCCCTGCAGATGAGCGGGTACCCGAAAAAGGTGCAGCAACTCGCCTGGGATGTCTCGAGTCGCTGGCTCGCGACCGGCGGCAGTGACTGCGTGACGGTCTGGGACTGCTCGGGCGCCGGCCCCGAAGGCCGCACGCCCCGGATCCTGGAGGGGCACAGCAAACCTCTCGAGGCGCTGGCGGCCCAGCATCGGGGCCCGCTCGTGGCCTCCGGGGCCTCAGATGCCGTCGTGATGGTCTGGAGATTCGATCGGGGCCTCGAACCCCGTATGGCCGTGGCCCTTCACGACGGGGTCTCGGCGCTCGCCTGGTCCAGCGATGATCGCTACCTGGCCGCCGGCTGCGTGGACGGGGGCGTGGCCCTCTTGTCCGGCCGCGATACGCCGTCGTCCTGACCCGTTCACCCGGAACACGCACAGAGGATGGGCCCCATGACCCCGGAACTCGACGATCGCATCCCCGTGACGGTCCTGACCGGCTACCTCGGGTCCGGCAAGACGACCCTTCTCAACCACGTCCTGACGGCCGAGCATGGCAAGCGGATCGCCGTCATCGAGAACGAGTTCGGCGAGGCCGGGATCGACCAGGCCCTCGTCATCGGGGCCCAGGAAGAGATCTTCGAGATGAACAACGGGTGCCTGTGCTGCACGGTGCGCGGGGATCTCATCCGGATCCTCGGCAACCTGCTCAGGCGCCGGGACCGCTTCGATCACGTCTGGGTCGAGACCACCGGCGTGGCCGACCCGGGGCCGGTGGTCCAGACCTTCTTCACGGATGCCGAGATCCAGAGCCACTTCCGGCTCGATGCGGTCCTGACGGTGGTGGATGCCGTTCACCTCGAGCAGCAGCTCGACCGGAGCCCCGAGGTCCGGACCCAGCTGGCCTTCGCGGACGTGATCGTCCTGAACAAGAGCGACCTCGTCTCTCCCGAGGCCCTCGACGGCGTCGAACGCACGGTCCGGCAGATCCGCACCGGGGCTCACCTGATCCGCGCCAGCCGGGGCGCCGTTGCCCTCGACGACGTCCTCGACCGGCGCAGCTTCGAGCTCGACCGCGTGCTCGAACACCTCGAAGCGCTACCGGAGCAGGATGCACATGGCCACGCGCACGAGGCCGAGCACGACCACGGGGAATCCTGCGCGCCCGGATGCGACCACGACCATGAGGCCGGGACGTCGCGTCATGACGAGCAGGTGGTCTCGGTGAGCCTGACGATGCCCGGCCAGGTCGATCCGGCGGCGTTCAACCGCTGGATGAGTGGCCTGCTCCAGTCGCGCGGTCCGGACCTGTTCCGCTTCAAGGGCCTGCTCGACCTCTCGGGGCAGGCGCGCCGGATGGTCTTCCAGGGGGTGCACATGCTGTTCGACCACGCCCCCGGCCCCGAGTGGCAACCCGGAGAAGCGCGCCGGAACGTCCTGGTGTTCATCGGGCGCCACCTCGACCGCGAGGAGCTGAGCAGGGGCTTCGAAGGCTGTCTGGCCCGGGTCCCTCAGGACGTCGGCTGAAGTTCGGCCAGATCGTCGAGCGCGACGGCCGACGATCCGGAGGCCCGAACCTGCCAGACGAGCCGGGTAAACGGCTCGAATGAGACGTCACACCGGGCAAGGACCGGGACGGGCTGGTAGCCTGGCGTCCCGTCGCCTTCCCAGAGCACCGTCGAGCGGCGCACATCCCTGAGCGACACGGAGGCCCGGGCGCTGCCCTGGCCGGCCAGCCAGGCCCGGAAGCGACTGCCCGCCAGGACGCCCGACGGCAGGGGCATGTCGGCGATCGCCTCGCCCGCCCCGGTGAGGCGGACCACCAGGGCCGCGCCACACGCACCGAAACGCTCGACGCGCCACGAACCCCGTCCGACCGTCACCTGCAGCGACCAGGAGGCCGTGCCCTGCTCGAAATCCTCCCACCAGTTCGCCTGACCGAGCCAGCCGGCGGGTAGCGAAGGCATCGTGTCCGCGAGAGCCGGGGAGCCCCGGAGAGGGGTGCCCTCGCCCCCGACCGTGGCCACGGGGCCCGACGGCGTCCCGGCGCCCCCGACAAGGTCGAAACGCGCAGGTCCCGACCCACAGCCCGCGAGCATGAACCCGCCCATGATCATCAGCGTGGGACCTCTGCGGCGCACACCGCGCTGGAGGCGCATCAGGGTCGCAGCACGGGAGGCGGCTCGGGCAGGGCCTCGAGGACGGCCTGTCCGACCCGCCTGCCGAGATCGAGTCCAGCGAGGTTGTCGCTCGCAAAATGGATCCCGGCATACAGGCGCGACATCGCGGCCTGGTTGGCCAGGTCGTTCAGGTGCCGCTGCTCCCCGGGAAAGACCTGCGAGAGGTACCAGGCGCCGGCGGCCGAGGCGACGGCGTGTCCCGAGGGAAACGACGGGTGCGGCGGAGTGGCGAACGGCATCCGGGCCTGCAAGCCGGAATCGAGCATCGCCGGCCGGGGACGGAGGACCGTGTACTTGGTGTCCCAGGCCGAGATGAACGCATCGGCCTGGGTCGTCGCGAGCTCCGCGAGGACCCTCGCCCGGACGAGGTCCGAGGTCGGGCGCAGGCGCAGCAGGCGTCGGGCCTCCTGCGACCAGAGGATCGCCGGAACATCGAAGTTCCAGTAGCTGGCCTGGTCGAGCTTCCAGGGGAATCGCTCCAGGCTCTCGACCTCGCGGCGCACCTCCTCGAGCTCGGTCTGGAGGGCCTCCGAGGCCGTGGCGATCTCCGCCAGGCGAAAGCGATCGCCCCGCCCGATCCACCAGGGGCGCCAAGAACCGGCATGGGGCTCCATCGCCGCCGGGTGTCCCCAGCGCCCCGGAGCAGGCACGAGACTGCCCGTCGCCGGCTGCGCGGCACCGTCATCGGCGCGGAGACGGACCACCCGGGCTCCCACCTCGCGTCCGAGCGCCAGGCCCGCCTCGAGGTCCGAAGCCGTCGAGATCCCCAGATCGCGCTCGGCTTCGACGGCCTCGGCCGCCTCGCGGGTGATCGAGGCACTCGCATCGGGCAGGAGGGAAACCATGACCGCTTCCCAGGCCCCCGCGACGACGGCCCTCTCGGAGGGATAACGCCAGGGGCTCACGCGCACGTCCGCCGTGGCGAGGCGCGGTGCCCGGAGCCACGGCCCCCCCCGGCGGTAGCGGGCCTGGTCGCGGGCCGCGGCGAGCAACGCGTCGTGCATGGCGACGTGCACCATCGCGAGGGCACGGGCGGCGCGTGGCGGCACGAAGCGGCCCTCGATGAGCCATTCGTCGGTACGCGCACTGTGGGCGAGCGGAAGACCCTCGGATTGCCAGCGATCGAAGGCCGTGCGTGCCGCTGCCGTCCGGCGCGTCTGCCGGTCCAGGAGCTCGGACAGGTCAGCCCTATCGCGGGCCGAGCCGACCACGGGCGGTGCAGGACACCCGGGCAGGTCGGCGATCGCGAGCGGGCGACCGGGAAGGGGGGGCAGGGACCCCGTGGCATCGGACGAGCCCCCAGGGGCGGGACATCCCGCCAGCACCGTCAGCAGGAGCATCCATGCGCTGGAACACCGTGCGGTCGGCGGATGTGGCTTCTGCAAGGTCACCTCCCCATCCAACCCGGTGCGATCACGCCCGCTTGCGAACCGGGGGCTTCACGGACCCTCGCTCGATGCCCATCCAGACCCGGAGATCCCCCAGCCAGGGCTTGAATCCGTACCGGAGGGCCTCTTCGAAGGCCTGCCGGGGCGTCCAGCCCTGGACCTCCTGGCGGTAGCGCGAAACGATGGCACCTGTCCGGTCGGCCCCCCACTTGCAGTGCACGTAGACATCGCCCGCCCGCATGCGATCGCGAACCGATGTCCAGCGGTCCTCGGGGGGAGGCTGATCACCCAGGTAACACGTCTCGACCTGCATCCCGAGTTCCGGGGCCCAGTCGAGCTCGTTCTGCCCGCGCGGGCCGAGCGAATCCCGGGCCAGACAGATCACGGTCCTCACCCCGAGTTCGTCCCGGAGGCGGCGGAGCTGTTCGCGGCTCTCGATCTTCCCGCCCCGCCAGAGATGGTCCTCGACCTGGTGGAAGTTACGGGGCCATCCCGGATCCTCCGCGGCATGCACCGGGAGCGCGGCGAGCAGGACCATGACGAGCGACCAAGCGGACCATCCCGGGAGGCGAGCGCGATTGACGGACATGAAGATCCCCCGTTTCATCGACCGTGATGCCGATACTAGGTTACCCGCATGAAGCCCCCGCGAGACTCCCGTCAACGGAAGATGACGTCAGAACCTCGGCATGAGCCGTAGCAGGCTCTCGAGCAAGACCACCCCGAGCAGCACCCGGAGGGCAGCTGCCCCGAGCATGGCGTAGGAGGTGCGAAGGGTGTCGCGCAGGAGCGCGATGAACGCCCCGCGAGCCGATCGGACTCGCACGACCAGGACTCCCAGGAACGTCCCGGCGATCATGGCCAGCGGACCAGGGACGAGGAACAGGGCCACCATGCTGCCGACGATCGCGGCCATGGCGTCCTGGTGACCGACGAGGCCGCGGGTCCACCTCTGGCGCTCCGACAGGCTTTCCACGGTACAACCGGCGAGCGCGAGCAGGGCCATGAAGGCGACAAGGCCCCAGGCAGCCGGAGTCCCCCTCACCAGCGCCAGCCAGCCTCCCAGCGCGAGCGCGACGGCCGAGAGCAGCCAGAAACCTTGCTCGCGGCGACGGACGGCCAGGGCCAGGCCAAGCAGGCCCGCCAGCAACCCTCCCGAAAGGAGCATGGGCAGGGGCGCCATCATCCCGTGACGGCCCCGGCGCCGAGACGCCCTTCTCCGTGGCGCTCGAGGGCCGTCTCGATCAGCCGGTCACACAGGTCCCCGAGCGTCCAGCCCGCCGCGCGCGCGGCACGGGGCAGCAAGCTCTGCGCCGTCATGCCGGGAAGCGTGTTGGTCTCGAGGATCCAGACCTCACCCGCAGCGTCGATGCGCATGTCCGTGCGGGACATGCCCCAGCACCCGAGCGCCCGGTGGGCCGCCACGGCCAGTTCCTGGACCCGCACGGTCAGGGCGGGATCCAGGCGGGCCGGCACGATCTCCTGGGTCCCTTCCGAGCGATACTTGGCCTCGAAATCGAACCACCCGGAAGCCGGGATGATCTCGACCACCGGCAGCGCCTCGACGTGGCCCCCTCCGACGACCCCACCCGTGACCTCGACTCCCGGAATGAAGCGCTCCGCGAGGATCTCGGGACCGAGCGCGGCGATCTCGGGCCAGGCCGCTTGCAGGGCCGCGTCATCGGACACGATGGCGATACCCACGCTGGATCCCTGGTGATCGGCCTTCAGGACGAGGGGGAAACCGAGGGTCGCCCCGAGCCGCGACTTCCAGGCCTCGATCCCGGCACCGTCCGTCAACCGCAGGTCGATCGCCTCCCAGTCGGGCGTGGGCAGACCGACCTGACGGAGCACCTGCTTCGTCCGGATCTTGTTCATGGCGAGGGCCGAGGCGAGGACACCGGAGCCCGTGTACGGCATCCCGATGAGCTCGAGCAGGCCCTGGAAGGTACCATCCTCGCCCGCGCCCCCGTGGCAGACGAGGAAGGCGACATCGAACCGCTGGGCGAGCGTCGTCAGATCCCAGCGCCTGCCAGGACCGACCTCGGACAGATCGACCAGCTCGGCGGGAAAGCGTCCCGGGTCGAGATGCTCCCGGACCATGCCGGCCGACCAGCCGGAGACCTCCCGCTCGGAAGACTCGCCACCCCAGACGATGGCGACCCGGCTCGGACGTTGGCTCGTCATCGGGACCTCCCGGCGCTCAGGCGCCCCAGACGGCCCGGAAGACCCGGGCCCAGTTCCCACCCAGCAGGCGGACGATCCGTTCCTCGCGATGTCCCCGACGGAGCAGTTCGGCCGTCAGGTGCGGCAACTCGCCGAGGTGACCGAGGCCGACCGGCGTGCGGGTGATGCCATCGAAGTCGGAGCCCAGCCCGACGTGCTCGTCGCCCATGACATGCCACATGTGTTCGATGTGATCCGCAACGGTCCCCACATCCACGCCGTCGTGCCCGAGGAAGCCGGGAACGAAAGTGACTCCTACCACGCCGCCGCTGGCGGCAATCGCCTCGAGTTGCGCGTCCGAGAGATTCCGCACGTGCGGATGGAGCCGGGCGGCATTGGCATGCGAGACGACCTTGGGCCCCCCGTGCTCGCGGATGGCATCCCAGAAGCCGGGCTCGGCGATGTGCGCGAGGTCGAGCACGATCCCCAGTTCCTGCATCCTCTCGACGAGTTGATGGCCCAGGCGCGTGAGGCCACCGGGGCGATCGCCGACCCGCTGTCCGTCAGCGAAGGCGTTGCGCCCGTTCCACGTGAGGCCGATCATCCGCAGACCCAGGCGATGGAAGACCTCGAGACGCCCGAGATCCGCGCCCAGCGGCTCGGCCCCCTCGAAGGAGAAAGCGAAACCCGGCCGCTCCACCGCCACGTCGCGGACCCGTGAGATGAGCCGGAGGTCGGCCGACTCGCGTCGCATGCGCTCGAAGGCGGAGATCATGGCCAGGCTCCGGACGAGGGGCTGGTCCCCCGTCAGGTCCGACGGACACCAGAGGGACAGCACCTGCAGGTTGACACCTGCCGAGCGGACACGGGGCAGGTCGATGTGAAAGTCGTCACAGGCCTCGAGAAAGCCATGGCCCTCGACGAGTACCCGGTCGAGCGTGTCCGCGTGCGCGTCGATAACGAGGGCCTCGGCATGCAGGCGCAGCGCCGCTTGCAGGTGGGGTTCGGGGTCCGGGATGGAGGGGGCGGGCACGAGGAATCCTTTCAAGAGCAGCCATCAGTCTAGCACGGCCCCGGGAGCGGCCCTGCCACCCTGATTGACGGCACCATGACGAGCGTGCTATGCAGAGATGCTCACCCGAAGTGTCGCCCGTCACACCCGGGATGGCGCCAGCCGCCAGCCGGGGCCTGCAAGGAAACCGCATGACAGCACGCCGAAGACTGTTCACTTCCGAGTCCGTCACGGAAGGGCATCCCGACAAGATCTGCGACCAGATCTCGGACGCCGTGCTGGATGCCATCCTGGCGCAGGACCCGATGGGCCGCGTGGCCTGCGAGACGACGGTGACGACGGGCCTGGTGCTGGTCGCGGGAGAGATCACGACCACCGCCCAGGTCGACATCGCGGACCTGGTCCGGAAGACCATCACCGAGATCGGGTACACGCGCGCCAAGTTCGGCTTCGATGCCGAGACGGCCGGCGTGCTGCTGGCCATCGGCAAGCAGAGCCCCGATATCGCCGGAGCCGTCGACACCGCCCTCGAGGTCCGGGATGCCGGCATCCTCTCCGACGAGGACGAGCGGAAGATCGAGGCGACCGGTGCAGGGGACCAGGGACTCATGTTCGGTTACGCCTGCAACGAGACCCCGGAGTTGATGCCGCTTCCCATCTCGCTCGCGCACCGTCTGGCGCGCCGACTGACCGAGGTCCGCAAGAGCGGCCTGCTGCCCTACCTGCGCCCGGACGGGAAGACCCAGGTCACGGTGGAGTACGAGGGCGATCGGGCCGTTCGGGTCGATACGGTCCTGATCTCGACCCAGCATGCGCCCGACGTGGATGCGCCGCAGATCGAGGCCGACCTCATCGAGCATGTCATCCGAGAGGTGGTGCCCGCGGACCTGATCGACGGGACCCGCTTCCTCATCAACCCGAGCGGCCGGTTCGTCGTCGGCGGCCCGATGGGTGATGCCGGGCTGACGGGCCGGAAGATCATCGTGGATACCTATGGCGGGTACGCCCGTCACGGCGGTGGGGCCTTCTCCGGGAAGGACCCCACGAAGGTGGACCGGTCGGCCGCGTATGCCGCCCGTTACGTCGCCAAGAACGTCGTGGCCTCGGGCCTGGCCGAGCGCTGCGAGGTCCAGGTGAGCTATGCCATCGGCGTGGCGCGCCCGACGTCGGTCATGGTCGATTGCCAGGGCACGGCCCGGATCGACGAACGCCTCATCGAGGAGTTCGTCAAGGCTCATTTCGATCTGCGGCCCGCGGGCATCATCCGGGCGCTCGACCTGCGGCGGCCCATCTACCGCCAGACGGCCGCCTACGGCCACTTCGGTCGCACCGACCTCGACCTCCCCTGGGAGCGGACGGACAAGGCGCACCTGCTGCGCCTCGAGGCGGGAGCCAAGGCCCTGGTGTGACCCGATGAAGGGAGCCGCGCTCGTCCTGGGTCTCTGCGGGGTCGTCGCCTTCTGCGATCCCGTGCTCGCCCTGGGTACGGAGATCCGCGTGAAGCGCCTGGCGAGCCCTGCCCCTGCTCCTTCGGCCCTCTGGACCGAGGAAGCCCAGATGGCGTGGCTGCCGGGACTGTTCCAGGCCGTTCCGCAGGACCTGCGTGAGCACCTGCAACTGATCGCCATCGACCCCGTGCCCGGAGGCGTGGTGGTCCGGGCCGAGGTCGAGGCCAGTGGACAGGACACCCTGAGGGTCCACGAGGCCCTCGAAGCTCAGGTCGAAAAGGAGATCCAGGCCTCGGGCCTCGCGGCATCGGTGGGCATCGACCGCCCCGCACCTCCTGCCCTCGCCGCGGGAACACGGTCGGAGGCGCCTGCCTCCGTCCGGGTAATCCCGGTGGCCGGCACCGGAGCCCTGCTGCTCCTGCTGGTGCTGTTCCGGCGAAAGAAACGTAACCCCATCGCCCTTCCGGACCACCAGGGTATCCCGGTGCTCGGCATCCTGCCGGCGAGTCTCGGCCAGGGCGGCCGCTTCATGGAGTGGTTGAGCCCCCCCTGTCAGGCCCTCAGCCACTTCTTCCAGCGGCTGTCACGAACGGGTGGCCAGCTGACCCGGGAAATCGCCGTGACGGGCCCGACTCCCCAGACGTCCACTGCGGCCGTGACCGCTGCCCTTGCCATCTCGCTGCTCCGTGACGGCGGGAGGGTACTCGTGGTCGACCTTGGAGGAGAGGAGAGCCCGCTGCCGGCGATGCTCGAGGAAACGGATGACGGGGGAGAGGCGCCGCCTCCCGGAACCTTCCGTCCCACGCATCTCGGAGACCTGGTCCTGCTGACGGGCCTGTCCCCCGTGCAGGACCAGCGGCCGACCCTGCCCGAAGATCTGCTCCATCGCTACCGGTGGGTGGTCTATCACCTGCCTGAAGACCTGCGCATGCGGCAGATGCGCCACCTCGTCGTCATCCGCACGCCCCCGAAGTGGGGTCCGTGGATGCAGGAGCGCATGGCCAGCCTGATGGCCGGTAAACGGGTCCTCGGGTACGTCTACCACGGCGGCCGCGTGCAGGCTCGGGTGAAGACTCTCTACATGACCCGGTTCTACAGCGAACGACTCACCGGTCAGGAAACAGCCGCCGCATCTGCAGCCGGTTGACCTGGGCCGTCGGACGCGTCTGGAGCCGCAAGGCCTGTGCCGGAGTGATGTCGGCCGGTATCACCAGCCGGACCTTGACCTGCCGGGTATCCCCGGGACGCATGCGGGCCTCGAAGATGGGGATGTCCCCGAGGTCTCCTGACCGCTGGCTGATGTGAAACCGCTGGACCCGGGCCCCCTCCCGGACCTCGACCTCGCCGCGGAAAACACGGCTGGGGCCCGTTCCTGGCTTTCCGGGCGAATCGAAGAACAGGGCGACGTCGAGCGGATGCTCACCCGCATGAACGAGCGGGAGCTCGAGTTCGTACGTGACGCCGTAATTTCCGTGGGACGCGTACGCCGAATCGGCATACCGCCGCAGCAGGGGGGCCGACTGGACCTGCCCGGTCCCCAGCGTCTTGGCCACGACGGTGTCGATCGCGAAGGCCCGGACCTCGGGACGGTCATCCAGCTCGAGCACGGGCTTGCCCGGCGCGGTCAGGACGCCCCGCCACGTCTCTCCTTGCTGGATGCCGGCCACCCGACCGTAGATGAGTACGCCTCCCGCTCCGGGCGGAGTGGGGGGGCGATCGCGCGGGTCGGCAGGGACGCGATTTCCATCCAGCCACATCCGGGTGGCCCGGTCGGAATCGAACGTCTCGGTCCCGAACAGCTCGGCCATGTGGACGGGCCCGTCGGAATGGAATTGCATCTGGACCATGGAGGCGACCCCGGGATCGAGGGGACGCTGCCAGATGACCTTGACCTCCCCGGGTTCCAGGCGAAGAGGAGCCGTGAAGACAGGCGAGATACCGCGCAGGATGGACGAGGCCGTCGCATCGCCTGGCCCGCTCGTATGCTGACGGTCGGGGTCGAAGACGGTATTCCCCGGACGATCCCGGAACGGAGCCTCGCGGTTACTGGTCGCAGCGGAACGCTCGACCTTCACCGTCACGGGCTCGGGGCCGGGATTGCTCAGCACGAGGCCCTGAACGAGCCTGCGGGACGATCCGTTCTGGTGCGCGCTGAAAAAGCCGAAAGGGCCCTTGAAGTCGAAGTCGAGGTGCCGGTCGGCAGGCCCCGGTGCGGTGGAGATGGCGATCCCGGTGCCGAGCACGATCTCGGGATGATTCGAGTTGAGGACGGGCACGGCATCCAGCCCCCCCGGCAACGCCTCGTGAGTGACGGCCTCGGGAGTGGCCCAGGGCACGCGTCCCGTCTCACTGCTACGACGCACGGGCAGGTCCAGATCCAGGCGATCGCGCCAGGATCGCCCACCCGTCACGAAGTCAGGCAACGCCCCGAGCAACCGGGGACGCCATGCGGGCCGGGACACGGCGGAGGCCAGCAAGGAACGAGGCAAGAAGCCCTCGGACATCGAACACCTCCGTGCCGGAAGGGTGGAACTCCTGCTCGGGTTGTCGGGCGCGGATCACGAACCATTCTTAACACAAGCCTAACATGCGATTAAAATCAAAAGTATCGTGGCCTGTGCGAGACTCACGTCGCGGGAGCGATCGCCTGTGCGATGATGCATGTCATGAGAACGACGCCCCCCGGGTTCCGGGTCTCCGAACACTACGAGCGCCGGATCCCGTTCATGCTCCGGATGCTCAGCCTGCTGGTGCCCTCGAGTCTGCTGGGCCTGTACGTGTGGCTGACGGGTGGAGACGAGCTCTATACCCGGGCAGAGCTGGTCGCGGCATCGACGAGCTTCCTGGTGACCTTTCTCGGGATGTCCAGCCTCAACGTCGCGATCAACCGGCGGCGCTTCCGGGGCGTGTTCGAGACCCTCCGGGCGCTCGAAGCGGGGCGGGACGTCCGACCTGAAGACCTGCACGACTCACGCCTGAATGCCCTGCGGGCCCCGTGGCGCCTCGCGGGGACCCTGCTGCTCTCGTGGAGCGTGGTCTACCCCTCGGCGATGACACTGGGCGTGTGGATGGCCAGCAGCACCATGCGGCTCGGCCTCCTGCTGAGCGGGCTCCTGCTCGGCCCCTTCATCGGCCTGATCACGTTGCTCGTCACGGAGATCCTGCTGCGTCCGGGAATCCCCATGCTCTTCCCGGCCGGGGGAATCAAGGATTTCCAGGGCCGATGGAACCTGACGCTCCGGAAACGCATGGTGCTCTCGCTCCTGCTGATGGGCCCCGTGATGCTGCTGGGGACGTCCATCCTGACCCTGGGCGTGGTGCATGACAGCACGGGGCTCCTCGATGCCCAGCGTCGGTTATGGCCCATGCTGCTCTATGCCCTCGTCATGTCCGTGGCCCTGTTCGCGGCGCTGCTGCTCCTGTCGATGAACGGCTTCCTGAGACCGATCCGTCGGATCGAGAAAGCCATGGACGCGATCGCCGACGGCAACCTCGAAGTGCGCATCCCCATCGAGACGGGTGACGTCCTCGGGATCCTGGGCGAGCATCTCAACGCGATGGTCACGAAGCTGCAGGAGCGGTTTCACCTCGAGTCGGCCTTCGGACGGTTCGTGGATCCGAGCCTCGCCTCCCAGGCCGCCCGGGGGGATCTCCACCTGGCGGGCAGACACCAGACGGTCACCGTGATGTTCACGGACATCCGGAACTTCACGACGCTCTCGGAATCCCAGGATCCCGGTGTCCTCGTCGACCAGCTGAACCGATACTTCTCGGCCATGTTGCCCTGCATCACGGGGCACGGCGGGAGCCTGAACAAGTTCCTGGGCGATGGCATGATGGTGCTGTTCGGGGCGCCTGGCCGGCTAGACCGGCCGTCACGGGCCGCCCTGCTCGCGGCCCGTGACCTGCTGCGAGCCCTGGAGCAGTTCAACGTGCTTCAGCGCGAACGGGACTTGCCCGAACTCGCGATGGGCATCGGCATCGCGACGGGACAGGTCATCGTCGGGAACATCGGGGCGGAAAGTCGGATGGAATTCACGGCCATCGGAGACACCGTCAATCTGGCCAGCCGTCTGGAGGGGCTGACCAAGCAGATGGGGTCCGTGATCCTCGTGGATGCCTCGACGGCTGCCACGGCCGGTGACGACTTCGACCTCGTCTCACTCGGAGCCGTCCTCGTGAAGGGCAAGACGGTCGCCGAGGACGTTCACGCTCCGAGATGGGCGCGCACGGCCGTCAGCGGATCCCCCACAGAGCCGTTATGAAAGCGTCCCAGGACGTGTCACGCGCGAAGCGCGTCGTGCCGTAAGAGGCCTCGATACCTGGATTCCACGAATCCGGGACGGGCATGTAGATCGAGAGCCCCTCGGCCGCTTCGCCCTCCTGGTCGCGAGCGTGCAAGAGCACCTGCCGCAGGCTGGCCACCACGGCGAGCGCTTTCGCCCGGACCACCGGGTCCTTCACACCCGCGAGTTTCCTGCAGAACCTCCAGAGATCGCGCTGTCCGGAACCCTCCAGGTTCTTCAGCTCGGGCACGTCCAGGTACGCCTTCAGGATGGTCTCCCGCTCGCGCGGCAGGGCAGCCATCAGCGAGCGGGCCAGCTCGTTGACGGCCCGCTTGAGCTCCTCGATACGGTCGAGGTCGATGGCCGACGCGGTCGCGAAACCGGCAGGGTTGCGTCGCGCCTGGGCGCGGATCACGACCTCCCTCCCGAGCGTCCGGGGATCGAGAGACGGCGCACTCAGCAACTCCTGGAGGTTGCGCGTGACGTCGCGGGTTCCCGATTCCCAGGCGCCCACGACGTCCTCGGAGGCAAACAGGACCGAGGCGAGGTCTCGCAGCTCGTAGGCGGCCTCGAGATTGGCCATCAGGCAGGCGTGCAGGTGAACAAAGTCGAGTTTCCGGCCCTTCAGACCGAGCCGCATCGCCGACGACAGTTCGGCCAGGGACATGAACTCGGTCCGAGGAAGTTCGCCCGGGCCCGGTGTCTGATCGCTGGCAAGCCCCAGGTAGCCACCCCCATGCCCCAGGTACGAGAAGGCCAGGAAACTGGAAGGATGGGAAGCATAAGCCCAGGCCAGGGAGCGAGCCAGGGTCTGAGGCGAGCTGGTGGTGTACTCCCGGACCCCGGGCATCAAGGTGGCACGGGGGGACACGAGCTGTCCGCTGCCATCCGGCACGATACGCCAGGCGAAGGTGTTGTCGGGCCCCAGGGCATCGGAGACGGCCACGTTGTACAGACGGTTGGAGGCGCGCTCCTCGAGCGCATTCAGGTAAACCGGAATGTGGGCCTGCAAGGCATCGTCGATGGGCAAATAGCTGAACAGCGTCACGGGACGCTCGTCCGACACCCTGGGGAATCCGGGCCGGAACGCGGTCAGACCCCTTCCAGATGCCGCAAGGTCATCGGAGGCGAGCGACGTATGCGCCGGTATCAGCCCGCAGGCGCTCGACAGGAGCAAGACACCCGACAAGAGACCGTGGGAAACCTTCATGAACGCTAACCTCCCGCTGGAACGGTTATCGTCCGGCAACGGGAACCAGATATCAAGATTCGATGAAGGCATCCTCAAGATTCGGCAAAGGTTTCGACCGGGACTTGAGACCGAGCACGAGGTAGATGTCGAGAGAGGCCGAACGCCCCCGGACCTGCACGGCATCGAGCGGCTGCACGTAGACGTGGTCCTTGACCACCTCGTAGACGGGGCCTGAAATCAGGATCCGGTTGGGCACTTCCTTGACGATCTCCTCGAGTCGGGCCGTCGTGTTCACGACGTCGCCGATCACGGTGAAATCCATCCGGGCCTTGCACCCGATGTTCCCGACCAGAGCCTCGCCCGTGTGGATGGCGATTCCCATCTTGAGCGCTGGCATGCCCATGTCCTTGAGCCAGGAGTTGAATTCGTTGAGCTGCTGGCGCATCTCGACGGCAGCCTGGACGGCAAGCAGAGGCGTCTCCTGCTCGTGGTTCCAGAGGCCGAAATGGGCCAGCACGGCGTCCCCGATGTACTTGTCGATCATGCCGCCGCGCTCCACGAGCGGAGGCGTGACCGTCGCGAAATACAGGTTCAGGATCTCGACCACGTCCTGCGGATCCCGCCCCTCGGTGAAGCGGGTGAATCCTCGCAGGTCGGCCAGCAGGACGGTCACGATGCCGTGGCGTCCGGACAGCGACAGACTGCGCGCCTCGGTCATGTGGTTGACGACCTCGGAGGGAACGTACTGCTGGAAAGCCCGCCTCAGGAAGGTCTCGCGATCGAGCTGTTCGGCCTGCTCGAGCACGGTTTTCCGAAGCTCCTGCACCTGGGTGGCCTCGACGCTGGCTGAGCCTCGGAGGTCGAGGACGCCCCAGGTGGCATCGTCGAGCTGGACGGGAACCAGACGGGTCAACCGGGCAGGTCCGCCCTCCATCGTCGGGGGAAGAGGGGCTTCACCCGGAACGCGCGAGGCGAGGACCCGCGCATCGGCCTCGAGCAAGCGAGCCACGAACTCCGGCGGAAACCCCAGATCGGAATACGCTCGGCCGACCAGCTCTTCGACCGACCGACCGCTGCCGTCGGCGGCCATCGCATTGACCATCACCACACGTCCGGAGGCGTCGCGCAACCACGCTTCGCAGCCGAGAGTCTGGAGGATGGTCTGCCACTGTTGCATGTGCCCGTCCGGAGTGAGCGAGGAGAGATTCCAGGCTTCTTGTACGCATCCGGACGCCGAATTTAACGTCGCCTCGTTCACGCCACCCGCGTCATGTCACATGAGCGACGTTCCGCACGGGGTGAGACCCCCCGTTTCGCGGGCATGGGCGTGTCGGGCACGAAAGCAAGCAGGTCACCGGGCGTGCATTCGAGAGCAAGACACAGCCGCCGCAAGGTGTCCAGGTGGATGGTCCGGGCCCTGCCGTTCTCGAGGCGACGCACGGCGTCCACCGAAAGTCCTGCCCGGATCGCGAGCAACTGAGGCGTCATCCAGGGGAAGCGCGCACGCACGCTCCTGATCTGCCATCGCACGTTCCAACCCGTCATGTCACCTCCCGGGCCCTGCCCATGATATGACATTATTATAAAGCCAATCTCAAATAAAATCAACACCTGCCCCGTGGAGCGACCGGCACGCCATCCTCACCGTTCAGACCGGACGTGCCCGACCGTCCTTTTGTGAGCGAATCGGAGAAGGCGATGTGCAGGAACGGAGTGAGGATGAGGAAGTCCTCGCGATGCAGAACGGGTGGTCGAATGACAAAGCGAGCTCCCATCGATGGCTGTCAGGCCGGTCCCCGCCTATCGACGGGCGTACCGGGGCTCGACCAGATCCTGTGCGGGGGGCTGATCCCTGGAAACGCGTATGCCGTTCAAGGAGGTCCAGGAACGGGCAAGACCTTGCTGGGCCTGCATTTCCTGGCCTGCAACGCTCCGGCGGGGCGGCGTCTCCTCGTCACCCTGGGTGAAGACATCGAACGCCTGCGCAGGAATGCCACTCAGCTCGGGATCACGCTGGATGACGTGGACATGCTGGACCTCGGACTGTTCAAGGAGGCCCGAACCCTGGCCTTCCGGCTGGTCTCACCGGCCGAGACGGACTTTCACAGGATCATGCACGAGCTGATCCAGACCGTGAATCGCCTGGCCCCCGTGCGCATCTTCGTCGACTTCGCCCGGACCTTGCGCCTCCTCTCGCCAGACCCCTACCAGTATCGCCTGGCCATGCTGTCGATCCTGCGCCTGTTTCGCGACGCAGGAGCCACCAGTCTGGTCGCCTGCGAGCAGGTTCCCGGGGAACCAGACGACCTGGGCTTCATGGTCGACGGCGTCTTCGAGGTCTCGTCGCGTCCCGTCCTGATGACCACCGACCGCACGATCCGCGTGATCAAGACTCGAGGAAGTGAGTTCAAGGGAGGTCAGCATTCTCTGAAGCTGGGCTGCACGGGGCTCGCGGTCATTCCTCACCTGTACTCATCTCCAGTCCGGAAACGGGAAGGTAGCCTCGACCGGCAAAGCACGGGGGTCCCCGGCCTCGATGCGATCCTGGGAGGTGGCCTCGAGACAGGGAGCATCACGCTCCTGACAGGTTCGGCAGGCACGGGCAAGACGCTCATGGGGCTGCAGATGATGCTGGCCACTGGCCGGCGCGGGGAAAAGTGCCTCGTGTACACCTTCGATCAGGACCCCCGGGTCATGATCCGGCAACTCGAAAACCTGGGCCAGGACCCGGCCGACCTGATGGACCGGGGGCTGCTCAGCCTGTCCCGGATCGAACCTCACCTGCTTTCCGCAGACGAATTCGAGGACCAGGTCCGACGGGAACTGGAGCGCACGGCGATCGGCATGGTCATGCTGGACAGCACCGCCGGGTACCAGCTGGCCGTCCGCGACGAGCAGATCGTCGCCCGGTTGCATGCGCTGTGCACGTTCCTGCAGGGCGAGGGGGTGACGGTGATTCTCACGACCGAGATCCGTTCCCTGGGGACCATCCCGTCCGTGACAGATCAGCGCTTCAGTTACCTCGTGGACAATGTCATCATGCTCCGTCACTGGGATGCCCCGAGAGCAGACGGGGGTGTCGAGTTACGAAAGCTGCTGCTCGTGCTGAAAAAACGCCTGTCGGCATTCGATCACGCCGTGCAGGAGGTGGTGATCGGGCCGGGTGGACCACGCATCACGGGCCCCGCAAGGGGACTTGGTGCATTCTTCGGTGATGGTCATCAGGGCTCGAGATGAGGCCTCGAGTCTTGGCGCTGATCTCGTGTCCGGGCGATCGCAGCGCCATCGAGCGCTGGCTGGACGGCCGTTATGAACTCACCGGTGAATGGCCTGACGACGGGCAGGTCGTCGATGCCTGCCTGGTGGACGAGGAGGCCTTCGCGCGGTTCGAAAACGACATCCACGCCTTGCGCGTTCGAACCGTGCCCCTCACGACCCCGGTCGTCCTGCTCGAGTCGACACGACACGGCTCCCGGAGAAACGGTGCGGCCCATCCGGACGTGGATGCCAGGGTCGGAACCCCGCTCACGGCCGGATCGTTGCTCACGACCCTGGATCAGGTGATGGGTCTGCACCGCCGCAGCTGCCAGATAGAGGGCAGGAGGCAGTTCTTGCAGGGCCTGCTCGACCAGACCCTCGTGGGCATCTACCTGGTGGTCGCGGACCGGATCGTCTATGCCAATGCCGGTGCCTTGCAGATGTTCGGACGGACGCTCGCGGAGCTCTCCGCGGACGACGCACTCGCCCCCTTCGAGGCCGGGGATCGCCCGCGCATCCAGGCGCTGAGAGGGACCGGGCGCCTCCGGGACGCACTCCCCGAACAGGTGCGAATCAGCAGGCCCGATGGCCGCACGGTGACGGTGGAACTCCAGGAACTGCTCATCGAACACGAGGGGCAGGCAGCCCTCTGTGGCACGATGATCGACGTTCAACGTCGCCTGGAGGCGGAGCGCGCCCGACTCGAGGCTGCGCGGCGCGAGCAGGCGACGCGCCTCGAACTGGACGCGAGTCAGCAGGAGGTCCTGCTTCACAAGCGCCTCTTCGATGCCGTGTCGCACGAACTGCGGACGCCCCTGATGGAACTCCGCGGGTATGCCGAGATGTGCGAGGAAGGGCCCGCATGTGACCGCGCTACTTACCTGGCCGCGATCGCCGCAAGTGTCGATCGTCTCGAACATCTCGTCGAGAACCTGCTCCAGTACACGCGCTTCGAGACCGACCTCGAGACGTTCCGCCCCGAAGCGGTGGATCCCGAGGACGTGGTCCGCCGGCTCTGCGAACGGTTAGCCCGCCATCATCCGGGCCTGACCGTCACGATCGGTGCAGACCATCGGACCGGTCCGTTCACCGTGCGGGCGGACGGGCGTCTGCTGGAACTGCTCCTGACGAACCTGCTGGAGGAGACGATGCGACGGTCGCGAGCGGGGTCGACCGTGCAAATCGAGCTGACCCGGGACCGGGACCTCTGGTGCTGCACGCTTCGTTCCCCAGGGTCCCCGGGCTCGCCCCTGCCGGGGGGCACGGTCCCGGACGGCCATCCGATGATCGACGACCTGGGCACGCTCGGAGTGGCCCGTCACATCAATGACCGGATCCTCCGGTTGCACGGCGCTCGGGTCGAGATGGGTACCGAAGATGGCCTGATCTGCGTGAGTCTGAGGCTACCCGTCCGGCAGGAACCGACCGATGGCCCATCGGATTGACGGGAGAGGCCCGGCCGCGCCCTCCGGTTTGCCATCGCTCCCTTCCCGGCGTACGATCGGCAGGTTCCCCGCGCGCCGCAGGTCGCGCAACCGATGGTTGACGAACCGTCCGTTCTTTCCGGAGATCCGCTCATGACCACTGCTCCCACCGTCGAAGACCGCATCCAGACCGCCCTGGAACACTACGAGCAGGGCGTCGAACTGGCCGCCTGTCTCGCGGAGTTCGAGACCCTTCGCAAGGACGCCCCGACCGACCCGCGGGTCATCATCGGCCTTGGCTGGCTGCATATCCTCCTCGGCAACAAGTCCCAGGCCATGTCCTTCTGCCGGGCTGCCAAGAACCTGCCTCAGGGCCGGTACAACATGGCGCTCGCCATGCTGACCTTCGGTGAGAAGGGGGTCCGAGACGTCTTCCTCAAGGCCATCGAGATGGGCGGACACGAGGGGCTGCACGACGCGGTCCATAACCTCGAGGACGCGATCGCCCGGCGCGGTGGGGACTTTCCCGCAGCCAAGAAAATGCTCGCCTGGATCGACGAGATCCACCCGGCTCACTGATCCCGTCAGCGGTCGGGGCTCCGAACCTCGGCCAGCACGGACATCACGAGATCGTCGAAGGCCGGAGCGTCGGGAAACTCGGCATCGAGTTCCGCCCACCTCCCCGGCCTGAGCGGTCGGTTTGCCGCCCGCTGGCGGGCTGCAGCCAGCGCATCGAGAGGCTCCCCGCCTTCGGCGAACGGGGCCTGTTCGCGCGACCTCTCCTCCGGGAGCAAACCCGACCGATCCCCTTCGAGGTCCGCATCGGCCCGCGTGTCCCCTTCAGGCGTGGGGGGCACCGGCTCCGCGGGCGCGTCCGCCACCTCGGTATCCGCTTCGTTCCCCGAGGCGGACAGCAGCGCTTCGGCGAGGTCTGCCGCCTCCCTGGCGGCCTCCCCGGCATCTTCGCCCCGCAAATCGGCGGCCTGTCCGGGGCCCGTGCGCTGGATACGGCTGTCGTACACGACCTGCTCGTACATGTCGAAAACGAGCCAGTCCGTGGGGCGATCGCCCTGCTCCGGCGCCACCCGGTAATACCAGGTCTCGAGTTCGACTGTCCGGGTCTCGGAGTCTTCCGCGGCCACCCCGTCGCCTTCGGTCGGGACGGGCGGAACATCGTCCGGCGCGCCACCGTCTCCCTCCACGGCAACCGGGGGCAAGGGACGGACGAGCTTCCGGACGGTCTCCACCGCCTCCGGCTCCCCGAGACGCTCGCGCAGGACTTCGGCGAGCGTACCAGGGGGGTACGCCCCCAGATCGAGCGTGACCCACTCGGTTCCGGGCGGCAAGGGGTCTCCTGCGGCCGTCCCGGAACCGGCGCGCACGAACACGCGCGCCAGCCCGAGGGCCGAGACCCCCATGACCCCTGCATACCACCAGGAAACCGTGTCCAGAACCGCTTCCCTCCTGAGCCTGGATCCATTTTGCCCCAAACGTGACAAGCTCACGCCCCCTGGGAACGATACTCTTGATCGGAAGGTTCAGGTCGAGCTTCAGGAGGTGCTCCGTGGTCGCGCCAGCTGACGGGAATACGCGCATCCAGCGCCAGCCCTCCCTGCCCCAGGCCAGCACGGGGGATCCCCCACGCCAGAGCCAGGAGCCTGCGATCATCGCTCCCGCGACGGGGCCGATACCTCAACCGGTGGACGGACTCCAGACCGCACCCGAGAGCGTGACCGTGAAGTCGGGAGACTCGCTGTTCCTGATCGCCGCGCGCCACCAGGTGACGATGGACCAGCTGCGCAAGCTCAATCCGGAGCTCTTCGGAAGCGGCCAGGATGCCTCCGGGAACCCCAGGTCAGTCGATGGTGGTCTGATCTATCCGGGAGACATCGTCCGGCTACGACCCGCGCCGGCCCCTGCCCCCGCACCCCAGCAAGCCAGCCAGAAGGTCGTGACGGCGGCCAAGGATTTCATCGATGCCGCGAACCCGGGTGAGCACCCTTCTCCGGACCAGTTGCTGGAGAGTGCCCGTCGGATGATGGACCTGATTCCGACCTCGGACCCGGATCATGAGCGCCTCAAGGCCCGGATCGATGCCCTTTCCCGCCCCGCCACGACGGTGGAGGGTGGCGGTGGACCGACCTCGGGGTCCGTACCGCCGATGGCCGCGACGGGTTCGGCGAATCTCGTGGGTCCCCTGCCTGGCTTGCCCGTGGCTCCGACGGCGCCTCAGGGCGGTCCCCAGGCACCGTCGACCGGGCAACCATCTCCTGCCTACCCGCAACCTGCCCCCTCGCAGGCACCGGGCTACCTGCCGCAACC